>CXWL01000301.1_pt1 | contig 157941 bp, 146 predicted proteins | sample 590931 | NCBI WGS metagenome assembly CXWL01 (sample SAMEA3498368, study PRJEB10139) | groundwater metagenome | biome: water well; material: biofilm material | place: Germany | collected 2015-04-27
GACTTGAACCACCTACCTTGGGGTTATGAATCCCACGCTCTAACCAGATGAGCTACGCCACCGGAGCGCGGGTAAATACGCGTGCGGCCGGTCCCGCGCAAGGGCGGGCGGACGCTCGTTCAGGGCTTTCGCCAGGTGAAAATGGAGCTGGCGGCGTAGTTCCAGACCGCCCCCACGAGCACCCCGGCGAGGCCGGAGGCCCACCAGGCATAATCCTGTTCAAACAAGACGTTGGCGATGCCGACATTGGCCACCGCGCCGACCGAGCAGACCGCGTAGAAGCTGAGCAAACCGCCCACGAGGCCCCAGCCGGTGAGGCGGCGATCGCGGTAGGTGAGGAGGTTGTTGACCAGGAAGTTGAAGGTCATGGCCGCGATCGTGGCGATGCTTTGGCTCAACAAGAACGGCGCATGCGCGATCTCCTGGCCGACGCCGAGAAAGCCCAAATGCACGATCACGCCGGCGCCGCCGACGGCTGCGAACATCACGAACCGGGCCGGCACAATGCGGCCGATGGTTTTGTCGATCAGCAGCGCCAGATATTCCCACGCCACTGCGCTATCGAGTTTGCTTTCGCCATGCGTGCGCGCGCGAAACGTGTAGGGCAGCTCGCGCACGCGCAAACGTCCGCTGCCCGAGGCGACGATATCGAGCAAGATCTTGAAGCCTTGCGAGGAAAGCCGGCGAACAACCTGATCGAACGCGCTGCGCTTGATTGCGAAGAACCCGCTCAGCGGGTCGGTAAGGGGCGTCGGTGTGACGAGACGCGAAAGCCGCAATGCAAAGCGGCTCATGCCTTCGCGCTTGGCGCTCCAATCGCTGGTGCTGCCGCCCTCAGCGTAACGCGAACCGATAACAACGTCTGCCTCGTCGGCGCGGAGCAGGGCGAGCATGTCTGGCAACAGTTTCTCATCATGCTGCAGATCGGCGTCGATCACGGCGGCGTAAGGCGCGGTGCTGGATTGTATGCCTTCGACAACCGCCGACGCGAGGCCGCGCCGGCCGATGCGATGCAAGATGCGAACGCGCGGATCGGCCGCGGCGGCGGCGCGGAGCGCATCAATAGTGCCATCGCGTGAATCATCGTCGACGAATACGATTTCCCAATTCACGCCCGCCAGCACGCGATCGAGCCGCGCGATCAACTCGCCGACATTGTCGCGTTCGTTGAACGTCGGCGCGACGATGGTGAGTTCGGCGCTCAACCGCGCGCCAAGTGGTAAAGCCGCGCGCACATCGCGCTGGCTGGATCGGCGAGGGGAGCGATCACGGTGAAATGGTTGGCGCCGGCGATGGCTTCGTAGCGTGTGACGACGCCATCATCGCCCCAAGCCTTGGTGATGGCTTGGCTTTGCCGCAAGAATTCCGCGCTCTCATCTCCGCCGACGACAGCGTCGAGAATTTTCCCTTCCGGCGCCGGCCACGATAGCGGGCTCAACGCCTCGGCTTCATCAGCGTCGAGCCGCAATGCTGCGTTCAAGTTCGTTGGGATCAAGGGCGCGAGCTCAAACAGACCGGAAATCGCGTAAGCGGCGGGAACGTGCGTTTCGGTCGCCAGCATGCAAGCTGCGAGATGCCCGCCAGCGGAATGGCCGCTGACAAGTATCGGCGCCTTCGCCGCTTCAAAACTTGCCGCGAGCGCGGCGCGCGTTTGTTCGACAATGTCGCCGAGGCGCACGCTCGGGCAGAGGTCGTAGTTCATCACACTGACCGAAACGCCGCGTTCAACCAAACCGCGCGCCATGTGGCTGAAGAAGCTCTTGTCGAGCGCTTGCCAATAGCCGCCGTGAATGAAGAGCATCGCAGGGCCGGCGCCGGCTTCGAACCAATCGATCGTCTCGCGCGCGCCGCTGCCATAGGCGACCTCGCGCGGTGGCTTCTGCGCTCGCCAAGCCGCGGACTCCTTCGCCCAAGCCGCGATGATCGCTGGATGCTCGGGCACCCTTGCGCGATTGTTGTACTCGGCTTCGTAGTCGGGGCTCATTCCGTGTCGGGGTAGTCAAAACCCGGCCATTTCGAGCCGTAAATCTGGTAGCCGAGAATTGTGTAGGTTTGCGCGACGTGTTCGTGCGCGCGAATTTTCTCGGTGACGACTTTCTGGATCGTATTGAGATCGGGATGTTCGATGCGCACGAGCAAGTCCCATTCGCCCATGATCGAGTAGATATCCATGATCTCTTCGCTGCTGTCGCGCAGCGTGTTGCCGACCGCTTCTGGCGTGGCGCCCTGCACGCGGACGAAGATGAAAAGGCTATGGTCTGCCATGTCTGCAACCCTGAACGAGGCGTCAGCATAGCGGCTGGGGCGCGGGTCATGCTAGAGCATCGCCCATGTATTTCCTCGTCATCGCGCTTTTCATGTTGATCCTGCCCGTCGCCAGCATCGCGGCGGAATATTCTTGGCTGCACACCAGCACCGATCTTGTCGCGTTGACCGGCAAATGGTTCGCGTTCTGGGGCGTTGGCATGCGTCTCGGGCTTGCCGGGTTGCGGCAAGCGTTCAATCCCGCGTTCACGGCGCAAGACGTGTTCGAGATCGAAGACGAGCGCGTACATCCGATCGTGCGCGAATTGGGCTTCGCCAATCTGGCGCTTGGTCTGCTCGGGTTGCTGGCGCTGATCCCGGGTTGGGCGGCGCCGGCGGCATTGGCGGGCGGCTTGTTCTTCGCGCTCGCCGGCTGGAAGCATGTCACCGCCAGCCAGCGCAATCTCACGCGCACGGTGGCGATGATCTCGGACTTGTTTATCGCGCTGGTGCTGGGGGGCTATCTCGCCGCGATCGCGGCGCGCGGATTTTAGATCACGGCGGTTGTCTCGATCTCGATCAAGGCAGCGTCTTCGATCAGCGCGCTGACCACAACCACCGCCATGGCCGGATAATGGCGGCCCATTTTCTCTCGCCAAATTACGCCGATCTCGCCCAAGGCGGCAACGTAAGCGGTTTTGTCGGTGATGAACCAGGTCATCCGCGCCACGTGCTCGGGCCGCGCGCCTCCGGCGGCGAGCACGGCCAACGTGTTGTCGAGCGCGCGCGCGAATTGGCCGACAAAATCCAGCGCTTCAAACACGGCGTCCGGTGTCCAACCGATCTGGCCGGCGACGAACACCAATTTGCCCTCGGCGGCCATGCCGTTCGAATAGCCTTTCGGGCGCGGCCAACCTTCGGGCAGCAACGATTTCATGTGTACGCTCCCATCGCGGCCTTTAGATCGGCCGGCCACGGCTCAGATTTCATGCTGGCGAGATCGACATAGGCGACGGTCTGCGTGAAGCGCGCGGCAAGTGCGCCGCCAACGTGCGCCTCATGCGCCAGAGTGCAAGACGCGCGACCCGTTTCGATAACGCGCAGGCTTTGCGTGAGCTCATCGCCCAAGCGGCAGGGCCGTGCGAACTCCGCTTCGAAACGTACCGTCGGCACGCCTTTGCCAGCATCGACGTGCATCGCCTTGAACGACGACCCCATCGCCGCGAACCAATCTTCCACCATCTCGTTCACGAGCGCGAAGAATTGTGGATAGAACATGATGCCGGCGCTGTCGCAGTGAGCGAAGCGAACGACAACGGCGCGCGTAAAGGTGCTCACGGCGTGTCCTTCAACTTGAAGCGCTGCAGCTTGCCGGTGTGCGTCTTCGGCAGCGTATCGACGAACGAAATGGCGCGCGGATACTTGTAGGGCGCAATCGTTTGTTTTACGTGCGCTTGCAGCGTGGCGGCGTCCGCTTCCGCGCCTGGCTTCAGCACGACGAACGCTTTGACGATCTGGCCGCGTTCGGCATCGGGCGCGCCGATCACAGCTGCCTCGGCGACGGACTCATGCGTCAGCAGCGCATTCTCAACCTCCGGCGCACCGATATTGTAGCCGGACGAAATGATCATGTCGTCGGCGCGCGCGACGTACCAGAAATAGCCCTCGGCGTCGCGGCGGTAGAGATCGCCAGTGACGTTCCAGCCATTCACGACGTAATTCTTCTGCCGTTCATCGGCGAGATAACGGCAACCTGTGGGCCCACGGATCGCCAGCCGACCTTCGCCTTCACCGTCGAACGGTTGATCCTTCTCATCGAGCAACGTCGCTTCGTAGCCGGGCACGGCCTTTCCGGTTGCGCCGGGGCGAATGTCGTCGCCGCGTGCGGAGACGAAGATGTGAATCATCTCGGTTGAACCGATGCCGTCGATGATGCGAATGCCGGTTCGCTCAAACCATTGATCGCTGGTCGCGCGCGGCAAATGCTCACCGGCCGAGACACACGTGTGCAGCGACGCGAGCTTCGATAGGTCCTGCTTCATCAACGCGCGATAGCCGGTGGGGGAGGTGAACAGCGTCGTCGCTTTGTGATGCGCGATGGTATCGGCGAGCACGTCGAAGCCGGGCTTCTCGCAAATCACTGTTGCGGCGCCAACATTGGCGGGAAAAACCACGCCGGCGCCGAGCCCGAAGGTGAACGCCAGCGGCGGTGTGCCGATGAAGACGTCGTCGGGCGTTGGCTTCAGGATGTGGCGCGAGAACGTCTCCGCCATCGCGGCGATGTCGCGATGCAGGTGAACACAACCCTTCGGCGTGCCGGTCGTGCCGGAGGTGAACGCGATCAACGCCGGATCGTCAGCAGATGTTTGGATCGCCGGGCAAAACTCGGGCGCCGACGCCATGCGCCGGCTGAGCTCATCCGTCGACACGATGTGCTGCAAGGTCGGCGCATCCGCGCGCGCCTGCTCAAGTTCGCCGATGCGATGGGAATCGACAATGGCGTGCGAGACCTGGGCTTTGTTGAGGATCACCGCAAGTTCGTGAGGCCGCAACATTGGCATCGTGCCCACGGCAACGCCGCCGGCCCGAAACACACCCCACCAGACAGGGATCGACAGTTGCGTGTTCGACGAATGGATCAGAACGCGATTGCCCGGAACCAGTCCGAAATCGTGCGTGAGCACGTGGGCGATGCGGCATGCCTCGCGCATCAGCAGATCGTAGGTCAGCGTCACCGACGCGCAGAGAACGGCGTTGCGCGGGCCGTGTTTTTGAGCAAGCGCGCGGTCTAGGATCGAGCTGGCGTTGTAGTGCGCCGGGAATTGCAGCTCCGGCAGCGTGAAACGCAGCTCCGACCATTGCGCGCGTGGCGGCAGGTTGTCGCGAACGAATGTGTCGATATGTGCGCTCATGGCTCAATCGCCCTCGAACACCGGTTTGCCCTTCGCCGCGAACGCCTCGTAGGCGCGGCGGAAATCCTTGGTCTGCATGCAGATCGCTTGCGCCTGCGCCTCCGCTTCGATCGCCATGTCGATGCTCATCGACCATTCCATGTTGAGCTGGTTCTTGGTCATGGCATGCGCAAACGTCGGGCCGCTGGCGAGCGATTGCGCGAATGCTTGCGCCTCGGCGTGCAATGATTCGCCAGCGACGATGCGATTGTAAAAGCCCCAGCGTTCGCCTTCCTCGGCGTTCATTGAGCGGCCGGAGAAGAGCAGATCGCTGGCGCGGCCGTGGCCGATGATGCGCGGCAGGATCGCGCACGCGCCCATGTCGCATCCCGCAAGCCCGACGCGCGTGAACAGGAACGCCGTCTTCGCGTCGGGCGCGGCGTAGCGAATGTCGCTCGCCATCGCCATGATCGCGCCGGCGCCCGCACAGACGCCGTCCACGGTAGCGATGATCGGTTGCGGGCAAGCGCGCATCGCCTTGACCAGATCGCCAGTCATGCGGGTGAAGCGCATCAGCTCCGGCGTGCTCATTGTGGTGAGCGGTGCTATGATGTCGTGCACGTCGCCGCCGGAACAAAAATTGCCGCCGGCGCCCTTGACGACGATGGCTTTGCAATCGCTCGCATAGACGAGATCGCGAAACAGATCGCGCAGCTCGGCGTAAGATTCAAACGTGAGAGGATTCTTGCGCTCGGCGCGGTTCAGCGTGATCGTGCCGACGCGGTTGGTATGCGACCACAGAAAATGCGTCGCTTTGTAATCGGCGGCTGTCCAAGCATCGTCTTTCATGCCGCGATCTCCTCATCCAGCGAGCGCCGGATCGACGCCTTGGCGCCATCCAGAAGCCGCATCAGTGCGGCCTTGTCGGCCTGCGATAGATCGCCGAGCAGGCGATCGATGCAGGTAGCGTGCGCCTTGGCCATTCTCTTGAACACGATTTCACCGCGCGACGTAAGCCGCACCGTTTGCACGCGCCGGTCGTTTGCATCCTCGCGCGCTTCGACCAGGGCCTCGGCCTTCAGGCGCGTCACCAGGCCGGTGACGTTGCCGTTCGAGACCAGCAATTGCCGCGACACCTCGCCGAGCGTGAGTTCGCCGTGGCGATCGAGCGCCGAAAGAAGGTCGAAGCGTGAGATCGTCGAGCCGAACTCCGCCCGCATCAGGGCGTCAACCTCGCGCTCGATCAAGCGGCTCGTGGTGAGAAGCCGCAGCGACAATCGAACGTTCTCGCGCGCTTCGGCCATCAGACTTTCCCCGCCGGCGGGCGCATGAGGTTGCGCTTCAACTGGGCGTGCCCGGCCAAATATTGGACCGGCGCTTGCACGCCGTCATAGCCCAATTCCGCCGCGGCACGCAGCATCCAGTTCGGATCGATCAAGTGCGGGCGTGCGAGCGCGCAAAGGTCGGCGCGACCGGCGGCGAGAATTGAGTTCACGTGGTCGGGTGCGTAGATGTTGCCGACGGCCATTGTCTTGACGTGCGCCTCGTTGCGGATCGCGTCGCAGAACGGCGTTTGGAACATGCGCCCGTAAACTGGCCGCGCGAGCGGCGAGGTTTGTCCAGCTGACACATCGATCAGATCGGCGCCGGCCTCGGCGAAAGCGCGGGCGATGGCGATGCTGTCGGCGGCGCTGATGCCGTCATCGACCCAATCGGTGGCCGATACGCGCACCGACATTGGCTTGTGCGTCGGCCACGCGTTTCGCAGCGCTTCGAACACTTCGAGCGGAAAACGCAGGCGGTTGGCGATGTCGCCGCCATAGGCGTCGGTGCGCTTGTTGCTGAGCGGCGTCAAGAATGCTGAGAGCAAATAGCCGTGCGCGCAATGCAGCTCGAGCATGTCGAAGCCAGCCTCCTCGCCCCAGCGCGCAGCTTGAACATACTCGGCGATGACACGATCCATGTCAGCGCGATCCATCGCGCGCGGGGCGATGTTGCGGTCGCTCCAAGCATTGGGCGAGGGGCCGAGCGTTTCCCAATTGCCGCTAGCGAGCGGTTGATCGGGATGATCTTCCTCCCACGGCAGGCGCGTCGAGGCCTTGGGGCCGGCGTGCCCGAGTTGAAGCGCGAATTTGGCGGTTGTGTGCGTGTGTACGTAGTCGACGATGCGCTTCCAGGCGTCGCGGTGCGCCGTGTTGTACATGCCCGTGCAGCCCGGCGTGATGCGGCCTTGCGCGGAGACGTTGGTCATCTCGGTGAACAGCAAGCCCGCGCCGCCCATCGCGCGCGCGCCGTAATGGACGAGATGGAAATCGTTCGGCAGCCCGTCGACGGCGGAATACATGCACATCGGCGAAACGACGACGCGATTCGAAATCGTCATGTCGCGCAGTGTCAGCGGCGCAAACATCGGCGGGCCGGCGCGGGTGTCGCCGGCTTGATCCCAGAACCAGCGTTCGACGCCACCTAGAAAGCCAGCGTCGCGCACGCGGAGGTTTTCGTGGCTGACGCGCTGACTGCGGGTAAGCAGCGAATAGGTGAATTGCAGCGGTTCGAGTGTCGCGTAACGGTCGATATGCTCGAACCATTCGGTCGAGTTGCGCGCCGCGTTTTGGAGCTTGAGCACCTCGACATTGCGTTCGTTCTGGTATTGCGCAAGCGCGACTGCGAGCGGTTTGCCGCCATGAAGCACGTCCGCCAGCATGATCGCATCTTCGAACGCGAGCTTGGTGCCGGAGCCGATCGAGAAATGCGCGGTGTGCGCGGCGTCGCCCATCAAGATGACGTTGCCGCGATGCCAAGTGGTGCAGACGATGCGCGGAAAGTTGAGCCAGGCCGAGCCGCGCAGATGCTTGGCATTGGTGGACAGCGTCGCGCCATCCAGGTAGCGCGCGAACAGCTCTTCCGCCGCGCGGCAGGTTTCGTCCTGGTCCATGCGATCGAAACCGAGCGCGCGCCAAGTGGGTTCGGCGCATTCGACGATGAACGTCGATTGGTTGTCGTCGAACTTGTAGGCGTGCGCCCAAACCCAGCCGGCATCGGTGCGCTCAAACGCGAAGGTGAAGGCGTCGAACGCCTTGTTGGCGCCGAGCCAGACGTATTTGTTGGGCCGCACATCGAGATCGACGCCGAAATCCGACGCCCACAGATTGCGGATCTTCGAATTGGCGCCGTCGCTGGCGATCACCAGATCGTATTGCGCGAACAGCGCCGCGTCGGGCTCGATCTCGCTGCGAAATTCGAGCCGGACGCCCAGCTCACGCGCGCGATCTTGCAGCAGGTTCAGGAGTTTCTTGCGGCCAATGCCGGAGAAGCCATGCCCAGAGGTGCTGATTGTCTGGCCATGGATGTGAACGTCGATGTCGTCCCAATGCGCGAGGCCGGCTTCGATGGCGCGCGCGCCTTCGGGATCGTTGGCGCGGAGATTGTCCATCGTCTGATCGGAGAAGACGACGCCCCAGCCAAAGGTGTCGCCGTCTTCGTTGCGCTCGAACACGGTAACGTCGTGGCGCGCGTCTCGAAGTTTCATCGAGATCGCAAAATAGAGCCCCGCGGGCCCGCCACCGATGCAGGCGATACGCATGCGATACTTTATATCTAAACTATCGACGCGCGGCAAGCCTGTCGGCGGTTGGCGGATCGAATTGCGTTAGTGTCCGGCGGGGCCGGCGCCGCTGGCCGGGCGGACGGGCAGGCTGAGTTCGACCGTGCCGCCGTGCTCGAAGGTCAACGTCACCGGGATTTGTTCGCCTTCGGTGAAGGGCTGGGTGACGCCGATGAACATCAAATGGTTGCCGCCTGGCGCGAGGCTGGCGGCGCCGCCGGCGGGCACGTCGAGCCCGTCGACCTGGCGCATTTCCATGACGCCCGCGTTCATCGTCATCGTGTGCATCTCGACGCTGGCCGCGCGCGGTGTGGAGGCGCCGGTGAGCCGATCGGCCTCGGCGCCGGAATTGGCGATGGCCAGGTAGCCGGCCGACACGTTGACGCCGCCTGGAGTCACAGTCGCCCATGCGTCGGTGACATTGATCGCCGGGCCTGCGGGTTCGGCCGGTGGCGCGGCAGGTTCGGGCGGCGCGCCGCAGGCGGCGGCGAACAGGGCGAGCGAGACGATCAGGGTGCGCATCATCGTGCGAGTGTTGCCCTTGGCCGATGGTTGGGTCAAACGACGGCGCGTCGCAGGCGATCCCATGGACATGCAGCCCCGGTTGGCGCAAAATGGCCTAGAAATTCCTGCTTTGAAATTTTCGTTCTACAAGGAGACGCCGCCCATGCGCGCCATCGATCACTTCATCAACGGCAAAGCCATCCAAGCCGCGGCGCGCAAGTCGCCAGTGTTCGATCCGAATACGGGCGCGACGCAGGCCGAGGTGGGCTTGGGCACGGCGAAGACCGTGGCCGAGGCGGTTGAAGCGGCGAAGGCAGCGCTTCCTGGTTGGGCCAGCACCAATCCGCAGCGGCGCGCGCGGGTGATGTTCGCGTTCAAGGGGCTGGTTGAAAAGCACATGGACGAGCTGGCGCATTTGCTCTCGTCCGAGCACGGCAAGGTGATCGCCGACGCGAAGGGGGACATTCAGCGCGGGCTTGAGGTGATCGAGTTTGCTTGCGGCATCCCGCACGCGATGAAGGGCGAGTACACGGAAGGGGCGGGGCCGGGCATCGACGTCTACTCGATGCGCCAGCCGCTCGGCGTCGTCGCCGGCATCACGCCGTTCAACTTTCCGGCGATGATCCCGATGTGGATGTTTGGCGTGGCGATCGCTGTCGGCAACACGTTCGTGCTGAAGCCGAGCGAGCGCGATCCGAGCGTGCCGGTGCGCTTGGCGCAATTGATGCTGGAAGCGGGTGCGCCGGTTGGCGTGCTCAACGTCGTCCACGGCGACAAGGAGGCCGTCGACGCGATCCTGCATCATCCCGACATCAAGGCCGTGAGCTTCGTCGGCTCGTCCGACATTGCGAATTACATTTACGCGGTTGGCGCGCAGAACGGGAAGCGCGTGCAGGCGATGGGTGGCGCGAAGAACCACGGCATCATCCTGCCAGACGCCGATATGGACCAAGCGGTGAAGGATCTCGTCGGCGCCGCGTACGGCTCGGCGGGCGAACGCTGCATGGCGCTGCCGGTTGTCGTGCCTGTCGGCAAGAAGACGGCCGACGAATTGCGCGAGCGGCTGCTGGTCGAGGTCGAGAAGCTGAAGGTTGGCATCTCCACCGATCCCGAGGCGCAATATGGGCCGGTCGTCACCGCCGCGCACAAAGCCAAGATCGAAAACTATATCGGGCTCGGCAAGGACGAGGGCGCGGAGCTGGTGCGCGACGGGCGCGGCTTCACGCTGCAAGGCTACGAAGAGGGTTTCTTCGTCGGCCCGACCTTGTTCGACAAAGTGAAGCCGGGGATGAAAACCTACAACGAAGAGATTTTCGGCCCCGTCCTGCAGATCATGCGCGCCGATACGTTCGAAGAAGCGCTCGATCTGCCGAGCAAGCACCAATATGGCAACGGCGTCGCCATCTTCACGCGCAATGGCCGCGCCGCGCGTGAGTTCGCCGCGCGCGTCGATGTCGGCATGGTCGGCATCAACGTGCCGATCCCGGTGCCGGTCGCGTATCACACCTTCGGCGGCTGGAAGCGCAGCGCGTTCGGCGACACCAACCAGCACGGCATGGAAGGCGTGAAGTTTTTCACCAAAGTGAAGACCATCACCGCCCGCTGGCCGGAAGGCGTCACGGATGATTCGAGCTTTGTGATTCCGACGATGCGGTGATTGAGAGCGGCCGCTGACATAGCAATAGGGTTCCTGGGTCGGCTCGAGGCTGCAGCGCATGAACGTATTCGTCCTTCTGCTCATGCTCGCGATTGTGCTTGGCGCCATCGCGGCGCCGGTGGTGTTCGCGTTGCGCCGGCGCGCGCGTCTGGCCGCAGCATTGGCCGCCGCTGCGGGGTTCGGCGCTCAAGCGCTGTTCGTGTCGTATTTGCAGGGTGCGCCACTTGGGCCTGAACAAGGCGCGCTGATGCTTCTCGTTGGCGTTCCGGGCATTGCGTTGGCAACTTGCGCGATTGCAATGCTGGCTATCGCCCGCACCACGAGCCGGGTGAAATCATGAGTGACATCCCTCGTGAAGCTAGAGGCTGAAGGGCGTACGTGGGCGCGCGATGCGTTGAGCGCGCAGGCGCTCGCGGCGTTGGACGTCGCGTGTGCAACCGGTGACGCCCCAGGGCAACGTCTACTTCTTGAAGCGCCGCGCGAGTTGGACGCGATTGCCGAGTGTCTGCTTCCTGGTGCGAGGCCTGTTCGCGTCATTGCCTTTAACAAGACCGAGGCCAACAACTGGACCTTGCCCTGGCATCAGGACCGCGTCGTCGCGCTCAAACATCGCGCCGAAACACCCGGCTTCACCAATTGGACGATCAAGGCCGGCATCTGGCACGCCGAGCCGCCGATTGAGTTGCTCGAACGGATGATCTTCGCGCGCGTCCACCTTGATCCCGCCGACGCTGAGAATGGTTGCCTTCAATTGGCGCTTGGCACGCACGCGCGCGGGAAAGTCGCCGCGGCGGACGCGGAAGATATCGCCAACGCTGTCCCGGTGGAGGACTGTGTAGCTGGGCGCGGCGACGTGCTGTTTGCCAATGCGCTTATCCTGCATCGCTCATCACCATCGCGCTCCAGCACCAGCCGGCGCGCGCTCCGCATCGATTATTGCGCAGAAGAGCTTCCAACGCCGCTTGAATGGGCGTCTTGATTGGATGTCTGTGCGCAGCAATAAGGTCGTCAGCTTCGCGCTTGCGGACTGACGGAAGAGGGAAGGCGCTCAGGTGTCAGACATTCTAACGAACGCCGCCAACGGCCTCGCTACCATCACGCTGAACCGGCCGGCAGCTCTGCATGCGCTCAACACGCATATGTGCGCGAACATGATTCAGGCGCTGCTGGCGTGGCGGGACGATGCGAGCGTGCATGCTGTGCTGCTCGATCATGCGCCGGGCACGCGCGGCTTCTGCGCGGGCGGCGACATTCGCATGATCGCCGAGAGCGGGAAGGGCGATGGCCGCGAGGCGGCGGCGTTCTTCTTCACCGAGTATCGGTTGAACCATTTGTTGTTCACGTACCCGAAGCCGGTCGTGGCTTTGACCGATGGCGTGACGATGGGCGGCGGCGTCGGCATTTCGATGCCGGCAAAATTCCGTATCGCCACCGAGAACACGACCTACGCCATGCCGGAAACCGGCATTGGCTTGTTTCCCGACGTCGGCGGCGGTTGGTATCTGCCGCGCAAGGCTGGTGAGATTGGCATGTGGTTGGCGCTCACGGGCGCACGCTTGAAAGCCGCCGACTGCCTCATCGCCGGTATCGCCACGCACTATATGCCGACCGAAATTCTCTCCGCCGCGCGCGCGCAGATCGCTGGCGCGGCGCAAACGCACGATCCAGAACGCGCGCTTGCGAGCGGGCTTGAAGCGCTGGGTGAAAGCGCGGGCCGGCCGAAGGAACTGACGCCGGAAAACATCGCGCGCATCGATCGCATTTTCACCGGCGAGAGTGTCGAGGCGATTTTCGCGGCGCTGGAGGCGGACGGCTCGGACTGGGCGCGCGCGCAATTGGCGACGTTGCAGAGTAAGTCGCCGCAAGCGCTGAAGGTGAGCTTCCGGCAAATGCGCGAAGGCGCGGCGATGCCGAGTTTTGCCGATGAGATGCGCCAGGAATACCGGCTGGCGCGGCGGGTTTCATCGCTGCCGGACTTTCAGGAAGGCGTGCGCGCCGTCGTGATCGATAAGGACAACAAGCCGGTGTGGGCCGCTACGCTTGAGGCGGTGACGCCGGCTTTGCTGGATTCCATTTTCGCGCCGCTACCGGCGGGCGAGGAATGGTCGCCGCTGCCCTGAGATTTGCGACCGGCGGCGCTGTGATAACCGCAATGTGAGTGGCCGCGCCCGGTGCGCCCGCGCCAGACTCGGCCTGCGGTGCGTGAGGGCGCCGCGATCAGGGGACATCCCATGTTGTTTCGCACCATCGGCGCGGCCTGCGCCGCCTTGGCTTTGCTTGCTGCGCCCGCCGCCGCGGCGGAATTGACCTTCCGCGCCGATCTCAACGGCGCGCAGGTGCCGACAGTGACCGGCTCGAACGCCACTGGCACGGCTTTGGTGCGCGTCGACACCGCGGCGCAAACGATCGGCATCGATCTCAATGTGCACGGCCTCACGCTCGACGATCTCTACGATCACATCATCCACGCCGGCATGGGCCCGGTGCACCTGCACCTCTATGCAGCGAACGGCGATATCTCGCTGCTCGTGCCGTTTCCATACGGCGCGAGCTACACGCAGACCGCCGATGGTTTCGCGCTGGCGGTGTCTGACTATTCCTATGCCGAGGGCGCGGCGGTGCTGCGCTCGCAAGTCAGTTTCGAGGATTTCGTGGCGAGCTTGGGCACGGATTTCGTCTACCTGAACATCCACACCGATCGCGTCAGCGATGGCGAGATCAGCGGCCGCCTCGCACCGGCGAGCTAGTCGCTTCCGCTTGTGCGGGCGCACCCAGGCGATAAGACAGCGCGTCCAAACAGGAGCGCTTCGATGACCCGCGTCGCATTTATCGGCCTTGGCAATATGGGCTCCGGCATGGCCGCGAATGTGGTCAAGGCCGGCCACGGCGTCGCCGCGTTCGATTTGTCCGCAGAGGCTGTGGCGCGCGTGGTGGAGCAGGGCGCGAGCGCGGCTGGATCCGCCGCTGACGCGGTGAAGGATGCCGATATCGTCGTCACCATGCTGCCGGCTGGTCAGCACGTGCGCGCCATCTATGCCGAACACATCGCGCCGCATGCGAAGGCCGGCGCGTTGCTGATCGATTGCTCCACCATCGATGTCGAGAGCGCGCGCTGGGTCGCGGGCGAGATGACGGCCAAGGGCTTTCGCTTCGCCGATGCGCCGGTCTCCGGCGGCACGGCGGCCGCGCAGGGTGGCACACTGACGTTCATGGTCGGGTGCGCCGATGCCGATTTCGCGGCGGTGGAGGCAGCACTTGCGCCGATGGCGAAGGCGGTGATCCACGCGGGCGGCGCGGGCGCGGGGCAGGCGGCGAAGATTTGCAACAACATGCTGCTGGGCATCTCGATGATCGGCACGTGCGAGGCGTTTGCGCTGGCCGAGAAGCTTGGGCTCGATCCGGAGCGCTTCTTCGAGATTTCATCGAAGAGCTCGGGCCAGTGCTGGTCGATGACGTCGTATTGTCCGTGGCCGGGCCCGGTGCCGGCGGCGCCTTCGAATCGCGGCTACGAGGGCGGCTTCGCGACGGCGATGATGCTGAAGGATCTCCGCCTCGCCAACGAAGCAGCGGGCGCTGCGAAGGCGGACACGCCGCTCGGCGCGCATGCGCGTGAGCTTTACGAGGCGTTCGCCGCCGCGGGCCACGGCGGCAAGGACTTCTCAGCGATCATCGAGAAATTGCGCGGCAAGCTCTGAGATTTTTCGACGACGCACAAAAGCAAACGGCCGGAGCTTTCGCTCCGGCCGTCGCCGTTTCTAGCTCTGGTGCGAGCGCTTAGTAGCGCGCGCGCAGGGTCACGCCGATCGTACGCGGCTCGTTCGGGTAGACCAGATAGTTGCTGCCCGCAGTGGTCGGATCGAGCGCTGACGGGAGCGTGCGTTCCGGGGCGCCGAAGCCGCCGACGTTGTAGAATTCGTCGGTCAGGTTGCGCACGAAGATGTCCGCGCTCCAGCGACCATCTTCCGGACCGATGCCGAAGCGGGCGTCGAACAACGCGAACTCGTTGTTGTCGGTCACGCCGGTTTGGGCGCGGCCGAGAGTTTGCGTGGTGTAGTCGGTGACGTAGCGGCCGTTGATGTAGAGGTTGCCGACCATGCCCCAGTACAGCGGCTGCTCGTAATTGATCGAGGCCGTGACGGTGAAGTCCGGGTTCTGGGTCAGACGCGTGCCGGCGAAGATGGTCTCGGTGCCGAACGTCGTGTCGGAATTGTACTCAGCCTGGTTGTAGAGCACGCCGCCGGTGAAGGTGAGCGCGTCGGTCGGGCGGAGCAGCATTTCCATTTCGACGCCTTCAGACGTCACTTCTTCCACGTTTTGCGTGAAGAAGTTGAAGCCCGAAAACACGTTGTTCTGGTAGTCGCTGATCACCTGATAGAAGCCGGTGATGTTCAGCGTGCCCATGCCGCCGAAGATGTCGGTCTTGAGGCCGAGTTCGTAGGCGTCGGTGAATTCCGGCTCGAAGTCGATCGCGTCGGTGCCCGGCAGGATGAGCGCGGTCGGCGTCAAGTTGCCGGGGCCGAAGAAGGCCGAACGGTCGACGTTGAAGCCGCCGGCTTTGTAGCCGCGCGAGTAGCCGCCGTAGATCATCGTGCCGTCGTTGATGTGATACGCCAGCGAGGTCGTGCCCGAGAACTCGTTCTCGTCACGGTTGCCGGTGTGCGTGCCGTTGGCCAACGTGTTGGTCACGGCGTTGCAGGCGAGCGCGAACAAGGTGTTCGACGCCGAGCTGACCGCCGCAGCCGTCAGCGCCGGAACGCGGTTGGCGCCGCGCAGCGAGTCGCACGCGGGGTTGACCGAGTTCAGGTTGGCTTCGAGGTCCTTGGTTTCCATCGAATAGCGCAGACCGATGGTCCAGATCAGGTTCTCGGAGAGGCTGATTTCGTTGTGCGTGAACAGCGAAGCCGAGGTGGTTTCGACGCTCCAGTTGTCCGCCACTTGGCCCATGCCGGCCGCGAGATCGGGCAGGCAGGTGCCGCCGAACGGAACCAGGAAGCAGGTGGCCGCCGAACCCGGAGTCTGCGTCGCGTAAGCGCGCAGGCCGCCCGGTGACAGCGATTGGGTCAGGAAGGTGTAGGCCGCGTTGCCGAAGGCGAGCGCATCGGTGCCGAAGCGGATACGGTCGGTGGTTTCGAGTTCTTCACGGCTGAAGAAGGCGCCGACCAGCCAGTTGACGTTGCCGCTTTCACCTTGCAGGCGGATTTCCTGCGACATGTTGGTGAAGCCGACTTCGAGATCGTCGCGATAGGCGCGGTCGATGGAGCTGAAATCGATGTCTTGGTCGCGGGTGGCTTGCCAATCGCGCCAGGCCGACACGGACGTCAGGTTGACGCCGCCGAGATCCCAGTTGAGCTCACCCGAAATGCCGCTGTCTTCAGCGTATTCGTTGTACGAGCGGTTGGGCGAGAGCGTCATGTTGCGCTCGCGCAGCGGCGCGTTGGTGGCCGGGTTCAGCAGGCGGCCCGGGAAGTAGGTGTCAGCCAGCGCGCCGATGACGGTGCCGCGCTGAGCGACGATGGCGCCGCAGCAGTTTTGGTCTTGAATGCTGTAGTCGGCGATCAGGCGGAACGAGGCGTCCGAGGTGATGTCCCACAGCGCTTGGCCACGCAGCGACCAGCCGATTTGGCTGTTCACGTCACGGCCGCTCGTCACGTCGTTGATGAAGCCGTCTTGCGCGCGTTGGCGTGCGTCGAGACGCAGCGCGAAGCTGTCGGACAGCGCGCCGGTCATGCCGACGGCGGTGTGCAGCTCGTTGCGATCGCCGGCGCCGATTTCACCCCAAACGCCGAAATCGTGTTCCGGGCCGGCGGTGATGACGCTGATAGCGCCCGACGAGGTGTTCTTGCCGAACAGCGTGCCTTGCGGGCCGCGCAGAACTTCGATGCGCTCCAGCTCGGGGAGATCGGCCAGAGCCGCGCCAGCGCGGGCGCGATAGACGCCGTCGATGAAGAAGCCGACCGCGGATTCGAAGCCCGGGTTGTCGGCACCAGTGCCGATGCCGCGGATCGAGGCGATCGTGCCCGACGTGGTCGATTGGCCGGAGCCAATCCGCAGCGTCGGGGTGACTTGGTTGAGGTCGAGCAGGTTTTCCACGCCCGCTTGGTCGAGTGTTTCACCGCTGATGGCTTGCACAGCGATCGGAACGTCTTGGATCGCGGCCGAGCGACCCGTGGCGGTGACCACGATTTCGTCGTTCACGTCATCGGCTTCTTGCGCCACCGCCGGCGTCAATGCGCCCATTGCGGCGAGCGAAGCGCTCGACAACAGGAACCAACCAAGCTTTTTCTTGCTGCTCATAGTCGTCCTCCCAGTGCCGGAAGAGCCTCTCTGGGCGTCCCGCGGCAGACCATATGGCAATCTCGGGCGTGGTTAGCCGGAGCGGGTTCCCCCGATTGCCCCCCGCCAGTCCGCACCTCCCGCCATTGCAGGCTTGACCGGACGCGGTGTCAACCGCTGGACTCGGCTTATCTTGACGTGCGCGTCATAGCGCCTCCACCCTGCGGCGGCGCGGCCACACTCCCGTTGCGTCAGAGGCTTTCCCGCTTGAAATGAAAGGCGGGTCGCGGGTGCGACAGCGCTACAGCGCAGATGTTGGCGTCGGGACCGTCTGTGATCGCAGGCGTTGTGTCAGGAGTGCGATTCGGGACGATGGGTGACGCGGCTTTGGTGCTCTTCTCGGCCGGTCAGGACTCGGCGACGTGCCTTGTCTGGGCGCTAGGTCGATACAAACGGGTCGAGACGATAGGCTTCTTCTATGGTCAGCGGCACGCCGTGGAGATGACGCAGCGTCAAGTTGTGCTACGCAATCTCCAGGAGCAATACGGTGCGGACGCACTCAGCGACGACCACGTTGTCGACCTGGCTGGCTATGGCGCGGTGGCCGAGAGCGCGCTGACTGCAGATCGCGCCATCGAGATGGCCGAGAACGGCCTGCCGACGACGTTCGTGCCCGGACGCAATCTTGTTTTCCTAACGGTGGCCGCGGCGGTCGCCTATCGGCGTGGCATCAGCGCTTTGATCGGTGGCATGTGTGAGACGGACTATTCCGGTTACCCCGATTGCCGACGCGAGACGATCGAGGCGATGGCGCACACGCTCTCGCTTGGGCTCGCCAGTCCGATCACGATCGAGACGCCGCTGATGCATCTCGACAAAGCGCAGACCTGGGCGCTGGCACACGAGCTCGGCGGCGACGCTTTGGTCAATCTGATCGTTGAGCACAGCCACACATGCTATGAAGGCGACCGCGCGCATCGCCATGATTGGGGCTATGGCTGCGGCGCGTGCCCCGCGTGCGATCTGCGCGCAAAGGGCTGGGCGAAGTGGCGCGGGAGTGCGCGCGCGTGACCTACGCCGTCAAAGAGATGTTCTTCACGCTGCAAGGCGAAGGCGCGCGGGCGGGGCGGGCGAGCGTGTTTGTGCGTTTTGCCGGCTGCAATCTGTGGAGCGGGCGCGAGCAGGATCGCGGCGAGGCAGTTTGCCAATTCTGCGACACGGAATTCGTCGGCACGGACGGCGATGGCGGCGGCAAGTTCGCTGACGCTGACGCGCTTGCTGATGCGGCGTTGGCCAAATGGCCGGGCGGCGGCGCGGCGTACGTGGTGTGCACCGGCGGTGAGCCGTTGTTGCAGCTCGACGCGGCTTTGATCGACGCGCTGCATGCGCGCGGGTTCGAGATCGCAGTGGAAACCAACGGCACCATCGCCGCGCCGGCAGGCATCGATTGGATTTGCGTGAGCCCGAAGGCGAACGCCGACTTGGTGCAGCGCTCAGGCCATGAGTTGAAGCTGGTGTTTCCGCAAGCGGGAGCTGAACCGGAACGCTACGCGGCGCTGGCGTTCGAGAACTTCTTCTTGCAGCCGATGGACAATCCGGCGCGCGAGGCGAACACGCGCGCGGTGATCGCCTATTGCATGCGTGAGCCGCGCTGGCGGCTCAGCCTGCAGACGCACAAAATTCTAGGCCTGCGTTAGCGCATCGGATCGCGGGCCTTCAGGCCCGCATGCGCGGCTGAAGCCGCGCGGTCCAAACTATCGCGCGTTGGCGGCGTAGGCGTCGGCGACCTTGTGGGCGAAGCGATAAGTTGCGCGCCGCGCGTCGCTCCAGGTTTCTGGCGCGCCGTACACATCGGCCAAGCTGCGCGAGAAATAGCGGTGATTGACCTCGCTCAGTACGCGCCCGTCGGCGCTGCGAAGCGTGGCGGCGAGTTCGGCGCCGCCGGTGGAGACCGACCACGTCATGCTGAGCCCCGGCGTGGCGCGCAGTTCCGCCATGGTGGGACGGTTGGGGTCGGCGTCGACGATGGTGATCTCGACGGTGACGGGCGCGCCAGCGCCAACGTTCGCGCCTTGGCGCTCAAGCGCGCGCGAGACGGTTTGGCTGACGAAATCCTGCAGCACTTGGCTGTCGCGATCGCCGATCTGGTCTTCAACTTTGGTTTGATAGTCCGCCGAGAGCGAAACCGGCGCGAGCGACACAGGCGCAGCTGTGGCGGGTGAGGCGAGAGCGAAGGCGGCGAAACCGACAGCAACCAGAACAGCGCGCATGAGGGCCTCCTAAAGCGGACCAATCACCAATATGGGCCTATGCGCGCGCTTGCGCCATTCACTTCCGTGCGACGGCGCTCAATCGTCGTCGTCTTCATCCTCGTCGTCGTCATCTTCGCCGGGGATGGCCGCGCCGATCACGGCGCCGGTGGTTTTCACGCCGGTGCTGACGACTGCGCCGGTGACGTCCACCGCCGCGCCGACCACGGCCGCCGCCAAGCAAGATGACAGAAACGGCAATAAAAGCAGCGCCGCCAATGCACGGATCATGATGTTTGCTCCCGCTGCCCTTGTGTCGCGCTTACGCGCGCGCGGCAAGCGCGCGGTCCAGATCAGGCGCAGTCGCGCAGATCGTCGAGATCGAGAGTGTCTTGCGATTGCTGCGCGGCGTCGTCGCTGCGGCGGAAGGGTCCCGGATAGCCGGGCATGCGGTCGTGGCGGCGATCGGGCCCGAAAAAGGCGCCTGTCCGCACGAACATGCGCGGATCGAGCAGGGCGGTTTGGATGCGGTCAAACAGAGCGCGCGCGCTCACCGGTTTGCGCAGGAAGCCAGTCACGCCGGCATCGCGCGCGGCGGCGACGCGGGAGGATTCGGTGTGCGCGGTCATCATCAGGATCGGCACGTAGGGGTTCGGGCTGTCGGGCCCGCGCCGGATCTGACGCGTGAAATCGAGCCCGTTGATCGGCTCCATCTTCCAATCGAGCAAAATCAGATCGATCGGATAGCGTTGCATGCCGACATGGGCTTCGGCGGCGCTCTCGGCTTCGATGACGCGATTGACGCCGGCGGCGCGCAGCAGGCTGCGCGTCAGCACCCGCATCTGCCGATTGTCATCGACGATGAGTACGTGGATGTCGCCGACCGACGTTGTCATGCACCCTGATCCCTACGGCCCAGGAACACGCAAAAGCGGTAATAGTAGGTAAACAACAGAAGTTACGGGCCAGATTTCGTAGGTTCGGCCAATTTGGCGAAACCTTTGCTACATCTGGTTCATCTTTTCCGAACGCCCATTCAACTTTGCCACCGGTGACTACGGCGCATCGACCAGCACGATCTCGGTGTCCTCGCCGGCCTCGATGCGGAGTTCGGCTTCGTCGCGGATGGCTGCGCCGTCGCGCGGGCCGAGCTGGACGCCGTTGACCATCGCCGCGCCCTTGGCGACCGCGAGATAAGCGTGGCGGCCCGCGCCAAGCTGGTGGGACACCGCTTGGCCGGGTTCGAGCGTCGCTGCGAGCACGCGCGCGTCTTGCCGGATCGGCAGCGCGCCGGCGGTTTGATCGTCTTCGTAACCGGACGCCAGGGTCACCAGCGCGCCGGTGCGCTCGGCTTTCGGAAATTTCGCCGCGCCCCAATACGGCTTGCCGCCACGGGTCTTGGGCATGATCCAGATTTGGTAGAGCGTCGTGGCTTCGTCCTCGAGATTGTATTCGGCGTGCGTCACGCCGGAGCCGGCGCTCATCACTTGCACGTCGCCCGCTTCGGTGCGGCCGCGATTGCCCATGCTGTCTTGGTGCGTGATCGCGCCGGTGCGGACATAGGTGATGATTTCCATGTCCGAGTGCGGGTGGGGCCCGAAGCCGGATTTGGCTTTGATCTGGTCGTCGTTCCACACGCGCAGCGCGCCCCACTGAACGCGGCTCGGATCGTGATAGCCGGAGAAGGCGAAATGGTAGCGCGCTTGCAGCCAATCGTTTTCGAATTGGCCGAGGCTGTCGAACGAACGCTTCTCGATCATAGGTGGCTCCTGTTGACGCCAATGTGGTCCCCAACGCGGCCGTGGAAAAGCCCCGCGCAAACGCATGCCTGCCCCCTCGGCGCTTGACCTTGCGGCGCGCGCAGCGTCGATAGGCGCCGGGAGGAGCCACCAACATGAGAAGTCTCGCTTTTGCCGCAGCACTTGCGCTCGCCGCTTGCGGCCAACCCGCCGCGCCCGAGCCTGAAGCGCCGCCGGCGCCGCAAAGCTTGATGGAGCAAATCCAGGCTGAAGCGCCGGAAATGCAGCCCGTGCGCGGCTACCAGCAGCTGGTGGCTTACCTTGCCGCCCACCCGGAGCTGGAGGCCACCTGCCAGGGCCCGCGCGGCGCGGAATCGCGCGGCGTGGTGCCGGCGAACGTGGCGCCGGACAGCATCTACGCCGCCCATGCTGGCGCGTTGGTGCTCTCGGTGCAGTGCGGCGCGCAGCTGACGACGGTGCGCGACAATCCGCGCGAGCACTGGCTTGTGGTGATTGCCCCCGGCGCCAGCGAGGCGGCGGTGGTGAATTGCGCCAACGCTGCGGGCCAAGATCAGTGCACGCGCACGATCCCGACCGCAGCGGCGGCCGCGACGCCCTAACGCACGCGCAGGAAGCGCGCGGTTTCGGCGCCGCCGATATCCGCCAAGATAAGTGTGTCGCCTTCGAGCGTCGCCATCTGCGTATCGGCGAGCGCTTGCAGGAACTCGCGTTCGATATTCATTTGCGCGCCTTCGCACATCATGCGCGTTGAGCCGACGTTGCCGAAGGTGAGGGCCGGGCCTTCGCCACGACGCACCTGGCCGAACCAGCGGTTACAGCCCGCGAAGCCGGAGGCGCGCTCGCCTTCGAAGGTGATGGTGGGCGCGTGCAGCGCGCGCGTGGCTTCGCGCCACTCGCCGTCGAGGTTGGGGCCGGGATTCAGCGGCGGCACGGGTGTGGCGCAGGCCGACAGCGCGAGCAGGGCGGCGATGAACGCATAACGCATAAGAATCTCCCAGTACTCACGGCGTCGGCGCGAACCGAGCGAGCTCTTCGGCTTCGCCGCCGAAGAAAATCAATGCGCCGTTCTCAAGCGGATAAACCTCGAAGCTGCGGCTCTGTTCGAGCAATGCGAAGAAGCGCGCTTCGGTGTTCATGGCGGGGCCGGGGCAGGCCATTTCCGTGACGCCCATCATCTGAATGCGCGAGCCGCCATTGGAGCGATCGACGCGGCCGCTCCAGCGATTGCAGCCGGTCGAGCCGGAAGCGGCGCCGCCCTCGCCGAACACGATGGTGGGCGTGGGGCCTTCAACGCCGAGCATCGTCCAGCTGGTGCCGTCGAGCGCCTGTGGCGCCGCGGTCGGCGTGGCGCAGGCCGCGAGCAGCGCGGCGGCGGCGAGAACGAGGGCGCGCATCAGACCGGATCGTACGGAAACACCGACGCGCTGGCGCCGGCATCGGTGTAGCTGGCTTTCATCGCGGGCAGCGCTTGGCTGATCAGAGTCTCCGGCGTCCAGCCATCGACGCGGCCGAGCGTCCGGACCGGGCGCGGCTGATTGAACAGGAACACCTCGTTGCCGCGCACCGCGAAGATTTGCCCGGTGGTGTCCTTGGCGCCTTCAGCGCAGAGCGCGACGGCGAGCTGGGCCACCTGATCGGCGCGCATCGACCGCTTGAAGCGCTCGACGCGCTGGGCGCTGGCTTCGTCCTTCACCGGGATCGAGGCGATCATGCGCGTCCACGCGAACGGGGCGATGATGTTGGAGCGTACGTTCTTGGCGAGGTTCTCCATCGCGACGATGCGCGAGAGGCCGACGACACCAAGCTTGGCGGCGGCGTAATTGGCTTGGCCGATATTGCCGATCAGGCCCGAGGTGGAGGTGAATAGTACGTAGGCGCCGTCTTGCTGTTCGCGGAACAATTCGATCGCCGCGCGGGTGACGTTGAACGCGCCGTGCAGGTGCACGTCGATGACGGCCTTCCAATCGTCGGGGCTCATCTTGTGAAACATGCCGTCACGCAGGATGCCGGCCGGATTGATGATGCCGTGCAGGCCGCCGAATTCTTTCTTGGCTTGCTCCACCATGCCAACGACGGCGTCGTAATCGCTGACGCTGTCGGAATTGAACGCGGCCTTGCCGCCGGCGGCGCGGATTTCCTTGGCGACCGTTTCAGCCGGACCGGCGGAGCCGGCGTCCTCGCCCTTGAGGCCGCCGCCAAGATCGTTGACCAGCACCGCCGCGCCTTCGCGGGCAGCCAGAAGCGCGCACTCTTTGCCGATGCCGTTGCCGCCGCCGGTGACGATGATCACCTTGCCGTCCAAAACGCCCATATGGAAAATCCTCCGTTCAAGGATGTCTTCGCGCGTTGGGGTGGGATTGCCAAGCGCGTGGCGCGTGTGCGGTGGGATATCGGCGCGCGTCGGCGCCTTGCGCGCTTGGCAGCGCGCGGTCCAGTCTTCCAACATTGCCTCCGATGGGAGGCGGGGCGCGCGATCCGCGCTGAGGTGGTGCTCTGTAGGGTGCGTTGAACGTCTCCGCTCAACGCCGCGCGCTTCGCGCGCCCCGTTTCTCGGTCGTTTTTCCCGGCTTGGGACAGAGGAGTTGTTGAACGCCGCTTGCACGGCTCGCCTCCTGAACGATGGACATTCCGGCTTCACCCGCCATCGACGGATTTACGCCTTGGGGCTTAGCTCCATTCCCACTTCGCCGGTGCTGGATGCAGAGTGTTCCGTCACTCTGGACTTCGCGGTTTCACTCCCCGCGAACAGAACCATCCCGACCGAACCTCACACCCCTCGAAAGTTCGGACGTCTCCGAAGGCTCCCGTGTGTGAGGCGTGCGCATGATACGGCGGTGTGAAGTCGGTCGGATAGATTTCAATCCCATCCCCGGATTTCGCGACGCGAAAGTCCGGGCCCCAGGATCGCCAACGCTTGATGGGCTTGGCGTTATGGGTCCCGGACTGCGCTGACGCGCATCCGGGAATGAGAGTGAAATTGCGGGGATAGAGCGCGATCTATCCTGCAAATCTCCGAGGACCGCCGGCTTCCAGCCGGCTTTTTGCACCCTCGTTTGATCGGTTGGAGCGCGCGCTCCAACCTGCGCGCAGCCGCGCGAAGATGCCGGCTGGAAGCCGGCGGTCCTCGGAGTTCGATCTTCAAAAGCTTCGTCATTCCGGACGCGCGGGCAAGCCGAGATACCCCGGAATGACGATGGTCCGTTTTTCGAACTCACAGCCGATTGCGGACATTCCCGTTCGCGACTTAAAGCTGATCTCTACGAGGGATTGGTCCGATGGCAATTTTGATCAGTGGCAAGACGGCGTGTTCGATTTGCCAAGAGATTATTGAGGACGGACAGGCCTGGGTCGGCACTCCCCATTTCCTCCAAGACGAAAAGCATCCGCTTTGGCGCTTCTCAGATAGCGCCATGCACCAAGGCTGCTTTCGAACTTGGGAGCATGCCGAGGAATATCGACGACTCTACAACGAGATTTGGCCCACCCTGGTCCCGCATCACCCTCGCGAGATGCTGGAAGATGGATCGATTGTACAGAAGGTCTGAAGGTCCGCTCCGGGCCAGCACCGGTCACGCGCTTAAATCGCCCAAAGCACATCCAGCGTGGGGAGGTCGGGTGAGGCCAGCGCCGCGACCGGAAGATCGTCGCCGCTGAGTGCGGCGTTGAGCACGGCGAACTTGGTGAGGCCGCTGACCAGAAGCACGATGCGCTCAGCGCGCGTGAGTGCGCTGCGGGTGAGTGTGAGGCGATCGGCGGCGCCGGCAGCGTTGGGTGCGTGCAGCGCCATCACGCTGCGCGGGTTGGCCGGATCGAGCGCCGCTGCGAGGCCGTCGATGCCCGGAAACCAGGAGAGCGTGTGGCCGTCCTCGCCCATGCCGAGCAGGGCGATGTCGAAATGGAGCTTGGCGTAAGTGGCGTCAGCGAGGGCGGCGGCCTCGGCGGCGCTGGCGACGGGCGCGTAGAGCGGCGCGATCTGCGCGCCTTGGGCCAGTGCCTGCGCCAATGTTTCGCGCAACAGGCGCTCGTTGGAGGCTTCGTGGCTGGGCGGGACAAAACGTTCATCCGCCAAGGCGAATATCACCTTGCTCCAGTCCAGCGGGCGCGCGGCAAGCAGCTTGTAAGCCGGCGCCGGCGTCGAGCCGCCGGAGAGGGCAGCGCAGGCGTGGCCGTTCTTGGCGATGCCCTCGCGAAGCGCCTCCTCGATGCGGTCGGCGGCGCGCGACATCTGCATGTCGCGGTTTGGCGACGTTTGGATCGCCGCGCGCATCAGCCTTTGGCTGCGAGCGCGTCGCGCAGCGTGGCGGCGGCTTTGTCGCCGTACTCGGCGTTGGCCAAAGCGAACGCGGCGACGGCGCGGAGATAGCCGATCTTGTCGCCGCAATCGTAGGAGCGACCATCATACTCGAGCGCGTGGAAGCTTTGCTCAGTCATCAACCGCGCCATCGAATCCGTGAGCTGGATTTCGTTGCCCGCGCCTGGGCCTTGGCTTTCCAGCAGCGCGAAGATTTCCGGCTGCAAGATGTAGCGGCCGCTGATGAAGAGGTTCGACGGCGCGTCCTCGCGCTTGGGCTTTTCGACCATGCCCTTCATCTTGATCAGGCGCCCATCCCGGCTCTCCGGATCGATCACGCCGTAGCCGGAGGGATCCTCGCACGGCTCGACGGCGATGATGTTGCCGCCGACCTGATTGTAGGCGTCGACCATCTGCTTCAGGCACGAGGGCTTCGCCATCATCAGCATGTCCGGCAGCATCACCGCGAACGGTTCGTTGCCGATGATGTCGCGGGCGCACCAGACAGCGTGGCCCAGGCCCAAAGCCGATTGCTGGCGTACGAAGCTCATGGTCCCGGCGGGGCGGACGCTGATCTCGATTTCCTTCAGCTGGGCGGTTTTGTTTTTTTTCTGCAGCGAGTCTTCGAGTTCATAGGCGCGGTCGAAATAGTCCTCGATGGCCCCCTTGTTTCGCCCGGTTACGAACACGATGTGGTCGATGCCGGCGGCTAAGGCTTCGTCAACGACGTACTGGAGCGCCGGGCGATCGAACACCGGCAGCATCTCCTTCGGAATCGATTTGGTCGCGGGCAGCACCCGCGTGCCGAAGCCGGCAACCGGGAGTACCGCTTTCCGTAGGGGTCGGTGAGAGCCGGCAGCGCTATTCATAGTAGGTCCATTGTTGCGGCGCAGCGAGGCGCGTTTCGGGAGCTTAAACTGCAAGCAACGCGCCGAGGCAAGTTTATGGATAAGGCCCCATGAAGCGCGAATTCGGCTGAAATTCAGGTTCGTTTGCTAAGGTGCGTCAACGAACAAGAACAGGTGGGGTCTCCGGCGCGGCGCGCTCGTGACCCAAGTTACAGAAAAATATTTTGCGGCGCCGCAAGGTCTCAATTGCGCCGCGGTACACCATTTGTTAAGTCACCGCCGCCTGGAGGGAGTTTTCCACATGTCCGCCCCCGCGTCGTCCGACGCCAAGACCAATTTCCGCATGATCACTGCGAGCTTCGCCGCAGGCGTGGGCCTGATGGTGTTCGCCGGTCTTGTGGCCCCCACCATCGTGCAGGGCGGCCTTAGCCTCACTGCGGCCAACGCGTCGACGGTGGAAGCGTCCGCCCCCGCCGTTGAAGCGCTGGACGTTGTCGCGATCCGCGCGCAGCTGGACCAAGCCGAGCGCGATATGGCGACCGCCCGCGCCGCCACCGATGACGACGTGGCGCGCCTGGCGCAGCTCTCGCGCTAAGCCGGCTCAAAATAGAGATTTGCACGGGCGTCGGCGCAAGCCGGCGCCCGAAGCATATCTACAGGATCGATTGGCCGGTCGATTTCCAGTCCTTCAAGAACGCGGTCAGCCCGGTATCGGTCAGCACATGCTTGTAGAGGCTCTTGAACACAGCTGGCGGGATGGTGGCGCAATCGGCGCCGGCGAGGGCGGCGTCGCGGACGTGCAAGGCTGAGCGGATCGACGCCGCAAGCACTTGGGTTTCAAAGCCGTAATTGTCGTAGATGGCGCGGATTTCGCGGATCAGCTCCATGCCGTCCTGGCCGTTGTCGTCGAGCCGGCCGAGGAACGGCGAAATGAAGGTCGCGCCGGCTTTCGCCGCGAGCAACGCCTGCACCGCCGAGAAGCACAGCGTGACGTTGGTGGGGTGGCCTTCTTCTTCGAGAATCTTGCAGGCTTTTAAGCCGTCGGGCGTCAGCGGCAGCTTCACCACGATGTTGGGCGCCAAGGTCCGCAATTTGCGGCCTTCGGCGAGCATGGTTTCGGTGTCCTGCGCCACCACTTCGGCGCTGACGGGCCCCTGAACCGAGCTGCAAATGTCCTTCAGCGTCTCGAAGAAGTTGCGGCCGGACTTGGCCACCAAAGACGGGTTGGTGGTGACGCCATCCACGAGGCCGGTCTCGGCCAGGGTTTTCAGTTCCGCGACGTCGGCGCTGTCGATGAAAATCTGCATGGGGAGGCTCCGGGCCGCATTTGCGTAGGGTCGCCCTGCTGATACCCAAACCCGCGCGCCGGGCAAAGCCGCCGAATCGGCGCATGACACCGCCGAACGCGGGGCAGGACCAAGGACAGAACGCATGTCAGAGCAGATCGAAGGCGTGGCGGCGAGCCGCTTGGCCAATGCGTTGCGGGCGCTGGCGATGGACGCGGTGGAGAAGGCCAAGTCCGGCCACCCCGGCATGCCGATGGGCATGGCCGACGCCGCCACCGTGCTGTTCTCGAAATTTCTCAAGTTTGACGCCGCCGATCCGCACTGGCCCGATCGCGACCGCTTCGTGCTCTCGGCGGGACACGGTTCGATGCTGCTCTATGGCCTGCTGCATCTCACCGGCTACGCCGACATGACGCTCGAGGAGATCAAGAATTTCCGCCAGCTTGGATCGAAGACGGCTGGCCATCCGGAAAATTTCCTCGCGTCGGGCATCGAGACGACGACCGGCCCGCTCGGGCAGGGGCTGGCCAATGCGGTCGGCATGGCGATGGCGGAAGCGCATCTCAATGCGCGCTTCGGCGACGATCTGGTGGACCACCGCACTTGGGTGATCGCCGGCGACGGCTGCTTGATGGAGGGCATCAGCCACGAAGCCATCGCGCTCGCGGGGCGTCAGAAGCTCAACAAGCTGATCGTGATCTGGGACGACAATTCGATCTCGATCGACGGCGCGATTTCATTGTCCGACGTCACCGACCAGAAGAAGCGCTTCGAGGCGAGCGGCTGGAACGTGCTGGCATGCGATGGGCACGATTTCGCCAGCGTGGAAAAGGCGCTGAATGCGGCGTTGAGCTCCGACAAGCCGGTGATGATCGCGTGCAAGACGACGATCGGTTTCGGCTCGCCGAAGAAGGCCGGCACCCAGCACGCGCACGGCGAGCCGCTGGGCGCTGAGGAATTGCTGGCGGCGAAAGCCAAGCTCGGTTGGGAGCACGGGCCGTTCGAGGTGCCCGCCGATATTCGCGCTGGCTGGAGCAAGGTCGGCAAACGCGGCGCGGCTGCGCATGCGGCGTGGACGGGGCGCTTGGCCAAATCGAGCCACCGCAAAGCTTTCGAAGCGGCGGTGTGGGACGAAAATATCGATGCAGCGCTGGAAGCGTTATCGAAGCACGCCGCGAAAATGGCCGCCGACAAGCCGTCGCTGGCGACGCGCGCGTCGTCCGGTGCGGCCATCGACGCGATGTGGGAGGCGTGCCCGGAATTGCTCGGCGGTTCGGCCGATCTCACCGGCTCCAACAACACGCGCGCCAAGGCGGCGAAGGATTTCACACCGGAAGATCGTGGCGGTCGCTATGTGCGCTACGGCATCCGTGAGCACGGCATGGCGGCGGCGATGAACGGCATGGCGCTGCATGGCGGGGTGATCCCGTTCGGCGGCACGTTCCTCACCTTCTCGGATTATTCGCGTCCGGCGATCCGTTTGGCAGCACTCATGGGCACGCGCGTGATCCACGTCATGACGCACGATTCCATCGGGCTCGGCGAAGACGGCCCGACGCACCAAGCGGTCGAGCATGTGGCCGCGCTGCGGGCGATCCCCAACCTTGCGGTGTTCCGCCCGGCTGACGCTGTGGAGGTTGGCGAATGTTGGCAGGCCGCGCTCGCCAACGAGGGCGGGCCGAGCATCCTGACGCTTTCGCGCCAGGCCGTGCCAGCGCTGCGCACCGATGCAAGCGAGAACCTTTCAATGCGTGGCGCATATGAATTGCTCGCCGCTGAGGGGGGTGTTTCGAAGGTCGCGATCTTTGCGACGGGAACCGAAGTCTCACTCGCTGTGAAGGCGCGCGAGTTGTTGCAAGCCGACGGTATTCCAGCGCGCGTGATTTCCGTGCCGTGTTTTGAACTGTTCGATGCGCAGGACGAAGCCTACCAGGACGAATTGATCGGCGATCTCGACGAGATCCGCATCGGGGTCGAGGCTGCGGTTTCTCAGGGCTGGTACGAGATGTTCGGGCTGAGCGATTTCATCGGCATGAGCGATTTCGGCGTGTCGGCGCCCGCCAAGGACGCCTACGCCCATTTCGGCATCACCGCCGAGGCTGTGGCGGCGGCGGCGAAGGCCCTATTGTGATCGCGCCACACTAGCGCGGTCCGCGAAAACCACGGACAAATACGCGCCAAGGGACACGTGAAGACTGAGGCGGTGATGGGTGCGCTGAACAAGGGGCGCGTAGCGCTCCAAGTGCTGATCTTGGCGCTGCTCGGCGCGTGCGCTGGCGGAGGAGGCGGTGGCGGCGGCGGAGGGGGCGGAAGCCCCGTTATTTCGCCACCTCCACCTCCCCCGCCACCTCCCGGCACGCCGCGCCCCCCGCCTGTGGCGTTGCCGACATTGCCGCCCGCCGCTGCGCCCGGAAGCTTTCCCGCAACCAGCTCGCAGGAATTTCTCAACAATTGGGGGCCGGGCGGCATCAACGTTGAAAACGCGTGGCGCTACCAGAACGCCCACGGCGAGGGCGTGCTCATTGGCGTGATCGATGACGGCATCGATCCTAACCATCCCGAGCTCATCGGCCGCGTCGACACCGTGAACTCGCGCGACATGGTGGCGGGCCGCAATGCTTTGACGACGACGCTCTCGCACGGCAGCGAACTCGCATCGCTGATGGTCGGCAATTTCAATGGCAGCCAAACCGTGGGCGTCGCGTATCAAGCGACGGTGCTTGCGGTGCGCGCCGACGATGGCAGCGGCGGCTTCCTGGACGATACGCTGGCCAATGCGCTCAACTACGCCGTCGCGAACGGCGTCGACGTCGTCAACTTCTCGCTCGGCGGAACCAGTCCGACGAACACCAATCTGCGCAACGCAATTCAAGCAGCGACCGCGGCGGGCGTGATCTTAGTGTTCTCGGCCGGCAATTCTGGGCCGGGCGCCACGAGCCCGAACTTCCCCGCGCAATTGGCGGCGAGCTCGGCAATTTCCAACGGCCTCATTCTTGTCGCCGGCGGCTCCAATCCGGACGGCACCTTCAATACGCGCTCAAACCAGGCCGGCGCCGCATCGAACCAATATTTGGTGGCGCCAGGTTGGGAGATCATCGTCCCCGATCACGGTCCGGCGGGCGCTGTGCCGGGATTTCAGTCGTGTGGCGCGGCAGCCGGCATCGCTGCTGATCTTTGCGAAATCCAGGGCACATCTTACGCGTCGCCGCATGTCGCCGCGGCGGTTGCGGTGCTGAAGAGCGCGTTCCCGGGCCTGACGCCCGCTGAAGTCGTGCAGATCATCCTGCAATCCACCGACGATATGGGCGCTGCCGGCATCGACACGCAAACCGGCTGGGGCCACCTCAATCTTGAGCGCGCGTTTGGGCCGCTCGGCACGATGTCGTCGCCCTTGGCGATGGCGAGCGGCGCCGAAGTTGGGCCGACACAGACGCTCGGCGCCGTTGGCGCGGCCTTCGGCGACGGCGTCACCCGCCATAGCGCGGCCTGGACTGTCGCTGCCTTTGACAGCTTTGGGCGCACCTATGATGTGAACTTCTCCGACAATTGGGCGCGCGCATCGGCGGGACCCGGCGCGATCGTCGAAGCGCCCAGTCTTTGGCGTGCGGAGCGCGTGCAGGGGACCCGCGTCGAAATGGCGTTCGCGGAGGATGTCGCGCCCGAGAGCTATCGCACTGCGATTGACCGCGCTGAGTTGGAGCAAGCTGCGACACGCATCGATGCCGCGCTTGGCGCTGGGCTAAGTGTTTCCTTCGCCGGCCACGGCGCGCGCGCGACAAGCGGGGAGATGGGCGAGCCTTTAGGCCACCTCTCGTTCGTTCAATCGCAAACCTCTCTGCGCTTGACGCAGCAGGTCAACGACGTGGTGAGCCTTTCGATGATTTCCGAGAGCGGCGGCGAATTCGCGGGCTTCGGCGGCGTTCGCAACGAACGCAGCGCCAACGCCGCGCGCGCTTCACTTGATTTTGGCCGCTTCGGCTTCGACGTCACGGCCGGACGGATGGACGAAGCGGCTGGCGTGTTGGGGTTTGCGTGGTCCAGCGACATCGCCCCGACGCCGGGCGGCGCAACAGAGTTCGCCGGCGTCTCCGGTCACTTTATTCCAGCCGATGGCTGGCGGTTGAGCTTCAGCGCCGAGCACGGCATTGCGGATTTGCCGCAATCGGGATGGCTGAGTGTGGATCAAAGCTTGCGCACCAGCGCCTACGCTTTTGAAGCTTCGCGGTGGGTGACGCCCGCATGGCTCGATCTCTACGGCGATGAAGGCGAGGGGGTGTTGAGCCTCAACATCGCCCAGCCGCTTCGCGTCGAGGACGGCGCGATGTCGTTCATGGCGCCGACGGCCACCAATTACGGACGCCGCTCGCTGACGTTTGAGCGAAGGACCTTTGAGCCGACGCCGTCAGGCCGCGAAACCCGCGTCGCCCTGGGCTATCGCTATTTCGCCGGCGATCTTTTCTCGGCGTTTGGCGAGATCGTCTATGTGAGCGAGCCCGGCCACGTTCTGAAAGCGGACGCCGAGGGCGTGGCGCGTTTTGGCTTCCGGGTGCGGCGCTAGAGCTTTTCCGCCAACTCTTTTAACCGCTTCACCTCCTGGGCGCGGCTGCGCGGCAGGATGAGCACGGCGTCGCCTGTCGCCACGACGATCAGATCGCTCACCCCCGCCACGCTGAGCGTCACGCCGTCGGCGTGGAGGAGATTGCCTTCGGCGTCGAGTGTGACGACCTTGCCGTGCACGGCGTTGCCTGACGCATCCTTTGGCGACAGCCGCCAGATTTCATCCCATGAGCCCAGATCGGCCCAGCCGATATCACACGGCGCAACCGCGCCGCGTTTGGTTTTCTCCATCACCGCAACGTCCAAAGGCACTGAGGGTGTCTTGTTGAAGGCGGCTTCGTCGAGGCGGATTTCAACACCGGAGCGGCGCGCCAGCCGGAGCGACTGAAGCGCCGCGTCGCGCACATCGGCGCTCTGGCTGAATTCTTCGAGCATCACGCGCGGGCTGAACAGGAACATGCCGGAGTTCCAGGCATAGCCGCCATGCTCCAGATACTCGCGCGCCGTTGCCGCGTTGGGCTTTTCGCGAAACGAGTCGATCGCATAGACGCCCGCGCCCAGCTCAGCGCCGCGTTTGATGTAGCCGTAGCCGGTCTCCGGGCGATCAGGGTTGATGCCGAAGGTGACGATCCGCTCGCGAGCGAAGGGCGCTGCGCGTTCGATCGTGGCAAGGAATGCAGCGCGGTCGTTGATTTGATGATCGGCCGGAAGCAGCAGCACAAGCGCATCTGGCTCAAGCTCGGCCCCCAGAGCTGCGGCGATCGCGCCGACGGCGGCGGTGTTGCGCGGCGACGGTTCAAGCACGATCGCGGACGGCTGCACGTTCATCGCCGAGAGCGCGCGGGCGATCAGGTCGGCGTGGCTCACATTCGCCAGCACCATGGGCGGCGCGAACCAAAGCCCGCCCGCTTGGCCGCGCACGCGCTCAACCGTCTCGCCGATCAACGTTCGAGCGCCCGCCAAGGCGTGGAATTGCTTTGGCCGAGCCTCGGTCGAGGCCGGCCAAAGCCGCGTGCCGGAGCCGCCGGACATGATCGCTGGGAGAATGCGGGTGGTCATTAAGGGCCTTTGAGGTCGCAGGCTTGCATGGGAAGGGCCAACGTAATGCGTGGCCGCGCCGTTCCAGCGGGGCTGCGTGCAGATTAGTGTCGAATCGGTGCGTACCGAAATGAGCCAAATTCCGTTCGCCGAGCTGCGGACCTGGATTTTCCAGGACGCGCTGCCCTTCTGGGCAGCGGCGGGCGTGGATCATGAGCATGGCGGCTTCCGCGAGGAGGTGGGCCCTGATGGCGGCCCGACCGACGTCCGGTTCAAGCGCGTCCGGGCCATGTGCCGGCAAACCTACGTGTTCTCGCATGCCGCCTTGCTCGGGTGGAAACAAGGTGAGGCGCTTTCGTCGCGCGGCTATGAGTTCCTGGTCTCAAACGTCAAGCTAGCCGACGGCTGGGCCCGTTTGCTGACGCGGGAAGGCGCGCCAAGCGATACGCGCCAAGATCTCTACGACCTCGCGTTCGTGCTCTACGCCATGGTGTGGCGCTACAAGCTCACCCGTGATCCCGAGGCGCTTGCCCACGCGCATGGCGTGCTCGATTTCATCGACGCTCGCATGCGTCTGGACGAAGGCTTCCTGCATGCGCTGCCGGCTGAGGGGCCGCGCCTCCAGAACCCGCACATGCATCTTTTCGAAGCGACGCTCGCGGGCTTCGAGGCGACGCACGACGAACGCTTCCTCGGCTTCGCGCATGAACTCGCGGCTTTGTTCAAGGCGCGCTTGTTTGACGGGCTCACGCTAGGCGAGCGCTTCGATGACGATTGGACGCGCCGCAGCGACGAGGCCGGCCGCACGTTAGAACCAGGTCATCAGTTCGAATGGGCCTGGATACTCGGCCTTTATCAGAAGCTCGGCGGCGTCAACGTCACGCGCGAAGCCGAGGCTTTGGTCTCGTTCGCGGAACTGCACGGCGTCGATCCCAGAAGCCAAGCGGTTTTCGACGCGATCAACGAGGATGGAGCGCCGCTTAAAACCAGTTCGCGCACCTGGCCGAACACAGAACGAGTGAAAGGCTGGCTTGCGCTCTATGAGCTCACTGGCCGCGATCCGCGTCCGGCGGTGGCGGGGTCATCCAGGCTGCTGCTCGACCGCTACCTTGCCCCGCCAGCGCCGCGCGGCTCTTGGATGGACCATTTCGACGCCGAGGGCAGGCCGCTTGCGCAAGCGGCGCCCGCATCGACGTTTTACCACCTCTTTCTTGCGTTCACGGAAGTCTTGCGCTTCGAGGGCAGGCTATGAGCGCGGAACGCTACGTCCTTCGTCTGTCCTGCCCCAACCGCCCCGGCATCGTCGCGGCGGTCTCGGCGTGCCTGTTCGACGGGGGCGCGAACATTCTCGACGCCCAGCAATTCGACGATACCGAGACGAAGCAATTCTTCGCGCGCATCGAGTTCGATCCCGCTGCGCCGAACTTCGACGCCGCGGCTCTGCGGGCGCGCTTTTCCCCGATCGGCGAACGCTTCGCTATGGATTGGAACATCCGCGATATGCGCGAGAAACGGCGCGTGGTGTTGATGGCCTCGCGCCAGCATCATTGCCTCGCGGATTTGCTCTATCGCTTGCGTTGGGGCGAACTTGCTATGGAGGTGACGGCGATCGTCTCAAACCATCCGCGCGATAGTTTCGATGGTTTAGAGTTCGGCGCTATCCCATTTCATCATCTCGCGATCACGCCTGAGACCAAGTGCGCGCAGGAAGAGAGGCTGCTCGAGCTGATCGCGGCGACGAACACGGACCTCGTCGTCCTTGCGCGTTACATGCAAATCTTGTCGCCAACGCTTTCAGAGGCCTTGGCCGGGCGCTGCATCAACATCCACCATTCGTTTCTGCCGGGCTTCAAGGGCGCGCGGCCGTATCACCAGGCATTCGCCCACGGCGTGAAGATCATCGGCGCCACGGCGCATTTCGTGACGCCGGGCTTGGACGAAGGGCCGATCATCGCCCAGGACGTCGAACCGATCACCCACCGCGACCGTCCGGAGGATCTGGTTCGCAAGGGGCGCGATATCGAACGGCGCGTTCTCGCACGTGCACTTGGTTGGGCGCTTGAGGATCGGATCTTTGTCGACGGCGGTAAGACGGTCGTGTTTCGCGACTAGCCGCGTAACCGCGCAGCAATCGTGGCGACGATTTGATCTGCCGCATCCACGGCGCTCGATCGGGCGCTGTCGATACGGATGTCAGGGGCCTCCGGTGCTTCGTAGGGTGAATCGAGCCCAGTGAAATTCTTGATCTGGCCGGCGCGCGCCTTCTTGTAGAGCCCTTTCGCGTCGCGTGCTTCGACCACGGCGAGCGGCGCGTCGATGAAGATTTCGACGAACTCATCGGGTTCGAACAAGGCGCGCGCCATGTCGCGTTCTGCTTTGAACGGCGAAATGAACGAGGCGAGCACGATCAAGCCCGCGTCCGTCATCAGTTTGGCGACTTCAGCAACACGGCGAATGTTTTCGATGCGGTCGGCGTCGGTGAAGCCCAGATCGCGGTTGAGGCCGTGGCGCACGTTGTCGCCGTCGAGCAATATCGTGTGCTTGCCGAGGCCGTGAAGCTGCTTTTCGACCAGATTGGCGATCGTGGATTTGCCGGCGCCGGAGAGGCCGGTGAACCACAGGACCAGCGGCTTTTGGCCCTTGATGCGCGCATGTGCTTTGCGATCCACCTCGATCGCTTGCCAATGAATATTGTGGGCGCGACGCAGCGCGAACTTGATCATCCCGGCGCCGACCGTCTCGTTGCTGAGCGGATCAATCAGGATGAAGGCGCCGAGTTCGCGGTTGCACGTGTAAGGCTCAAACGGGATCGGCTGATCGAGCGAGAGGTTGCAGACGCCGATATCGTTGAGCTCAAGCTGACGCGCCGCCAGATGTTCGAGCGTGTCGACATTGTAGCGATGGCGAATGTCCGTGACGGACGCGGCAAGCGTCTTTGCGCCGTGCTTTAGAAGGTAGCGACGGCCAGGGTAGAGCGCCGTCTCGCTCATCCAGACAATGCTTGCCTGGAACTGATCCGCGATTTCACACGGCGCGTCGGCCGCGACGATGACGTCGCCGCGCGAGCAATCGATGTCGCGGTCGAGCGTTAAAGTGATCGATTGTCCGGCGCTGGCGTGCTGGAGATCGCCGTCGGCCGCGACGACACGCTCGATCCGCGCCCCGCGGCCGGACGGCGCGATGCGCACGTGATCGCCCGGCCGCACTGCGCCGGAGGCGATGCGGCCCGCGAAGCCGCGAAAATCCTGATCGGGCCGATTGACCCATTGCACCGGCATGCGGAACGGCTGCGCGCCGAGGTCGTCGGCGTCGATGGAGACGGTTTCGAGATGCGGCAAGAGGGCGGGGCCCGCGTGCCAGGGCATCTCGGCGCTTTTGGCCGCGATGTTGGCGCCGGTCAGCGCGGACAACGGGATCGCGGTGATGTCGGTGAAGCCGAGGGGCGCCGCAAATGCGCGGTACTCGGCCTCGATGGCGGCGAAGCGCGCCTGATCGAAACCGACCATGTCCATCTTATTCACGGCGAGCACGACGTGACGGATGCCCATCAGCGAGATCACGAACGAATGGCGGCGCGTTTGCGTGAGCACGCCTTTGCGGGCGTCGACGAGAATGACCGCGAGGTCGGCGGTCGAGGCGCCGGTCGCCATGTTGCGGGTGTATTGTTCGTGGCCTGGCGCATCGGCGACGATGAACTTGCGCTTCTCCGTCGCGAAATAGCGATAGGCGACGTCGATGGTGATGCCTTGCTCGCGTTCCGCGCTCAGGCCATCGAGCAGGAGCGAGAAATCGAGCGCGCCGCCGGCGCGGCCCTGGCGTTCGGAATCGGATTTGAGCGCGGCAAGGTGATCTTCCAGGATCAGGTTCGCGTCATGCAGCAAGCGGCCAATAAGTGTGGATTTGCCGTCATCCACCGAGCCGCAGGTGATGAAGCGCAGCAACGATTTGCGCTCTTGAGCTTCGAGATAAGCGGCGAGCGCGCTCATCAGAAATAGCCCTCTTGCTTTTTCCTCTCCATAGAGGCCGCTTGATCGTGATCGATCATCCGGCCCTGGCGTTCGCTGGTCGTGGCGGCGAACATTTCTTCGAGCACGGCGTCGAGCGTCGCAGCCTTGCTTTCGACTGCGCCGGTGAGCGGGTAGCAGCCAAGCGTGCGGAAGCGCACCACGCGGTTTTCGATTTTCTCACCTGGCGCCAATTGCAAGCGCGCGTCATCGGCCATGATCCAAGCGCCGCCGCGGCGCACGACAGGGCGCTTTGCGGCGAGATAGAGCGGCACGATCGGGATGCGCTCGCGACGGATGTATTGCCAGATGTCGAGCTCCGTCCAATTCGACAGCGGAAACACGCGGATGCTTTCACCATTGTGGGCGCGCGCATTGTAGAGCGACCAAAGCTCAGGCCGTTGCAGTTTTGGATCCCAGCGATGACTCCCGCTACGGAACGAAAATATCCGCTCCTTGGCGCGGCTCTTTTCTTCGTCGCGCCGCGCGCCGCCGAAGGCGAGGTCAAAGCCGTGTTGATCGAGCGCTTGGCGGAGACCCTCGGTTTTCCAGACGTCGGTGTGTACGGAGGAGCCGTGATCGAACGGATTGATGTCGCGCGCGATGGCGTCGGGGTTCTGATGAACGATGAGCTGGACGCCTGCCTCCTGCGCCACGCGGTCGCGCATCTCGTACATGGCGCGAAACTTCCACGTCGTATCGATGTGCAGGAGCGGGAAGGGCGGCGGGCTCGGGAAGAACGCCTTCTGCGCCAAGCGCAGCATGACGGAGCTGTCCTTGCCGATCGAGTAGAGCATTACCGGCCGTTCGGCTTCCGCCACGGCCTCGCGCATGATGTGGATGGATTCAGCTTCCAGTCGGTCGAGATGGGAGAGTAGATCAGACGCCATAATACGCGCGATACCAATCCACGAAGCGCGAGACGCCAACCTCAATCGGCGTCTGCGGCGCAAAGTCGACGTCGCGGACAAGATCATCAACGTCGGCGAACGTCGCCGGCACATCGCCAGGCTGCATCGGCAAGAAGTTCTTCACGGCCGTCTGCCCCAGCTTTTCCTCGATCACTTCGATCAGCCGCATCAGCTTCACCGGGGTGTTGTTGCCGATGTTGTAGATCCGATATGGCGCGGTGGAGGTAGCGGGGTCAGGTGTTTGGCCGCTCCAGTCCGGGTTTACCTGGGCGGGCTTGTCGCCGACCCGCACCAGCGCCTCGACGATGTCGTCCACGTAGGTGAAATCCCGCTCCATGTGGCCGTTGTTGAAGACGTCGATCGGGCGGCCTTCCAAAATCGCCTTTGTGAACAGGAACATCGCCATGTCCGGCCGGCCCCACGGGCCGTAGACGGTGAAAAACCTGAGGCCCGTGGTCGGGACGCGGAAGAGGTGGCTGTAGGAATGGGCGAGCAGCTCGTTTGATTTCTTGGACGCCGCATAGATCGAGAGCGGGTGGTCCACATTCTGGTGGACCGAGAAGGGCATCTTCGTCACGGCGCCATACACCGATGAGGACGACGCATAGACGAGATGCTTCACGCCGTTGTGGCGGCAGCCCTCCAAAATGTTGACGAACCCGTCGAGGTTCGACTTCACGTAGGCTTGCGGGTTTTGCAGCGAATAGCGCACCCCAGCCTGGGCCGCCAAGTTGAACACAAGCTCGAATTTATGCTTTGCGAACAGGTCCTTCATGAAGCTGGCGTCAGCCAAATCGGCTTCATAGAACTGGTATCCAGGGCGCCCTTCGAGGCGCTTCAGACGATCCCGCTTGAGCGCGACGCTGTAGTAGTCAGTCACCACATCGAGCCCGATGACTGGACGTCCCGCGGCCAGCAGGCGCTCGGCGAGGTGAAAGCCAATAAATCCGGCCGTGCCAGTCACGAGGATGGGGGTCATTGAGGCCTCATCGGGCGCCCATGTCGCGCCCCTTGCGAGCTTCCTGCCCGTCGATAGGTTGCGGTCCGGTCAAAAGCAACGCGGCTCACCCGCGATTTTTCGAGTTTTTGGGCCCCGTGAGGTCCCGACCCGTGACGGAAACGTCACCAAAATTTCCGGTTTCTCCCGCTAGGCGCCGCCCGAAATTTAAGCTTTGTTACCCCAACAACGGTACCCGTAAGTGGGTGGAGTCGCGCGCGCGGCGCGCAGGAGCGGACGATGGCGCATAAGTTTGCCGACAGCAGTGCGGAAATGCGCGACACGGTCGTCAAGTCCGGTCTGACCGGCGTGGCGGCGACTGTGCTTGCGGTTGCTGCGTTTTCGCCTGCCGGGTTTGGCGGCGTCATCGGCACGTCGCTCGCCTCCGGCAGCAGCTCGAACAGTTCGACCGACAGCATCTATGGCGAGCTGCCGCCGTTCCCGTCGCCAATCACCGATGCCGAGATTGACGACATTCGCAGCCGTCTGTCTCAGACGACTGCGTCGCTTGAGATTACACGCGCGGCCACGGACGAGCGCATCGAGCGCATGCGTTCGATCGCGGTGACCGATGGCTTGGTGACGTTCTCGCCGATGGCGAGCATGGGTGAAGTTCGCGTCAATCAGGCCGCTGTTGAGCCGACGCCTGCGCCGACGCAGACGGCCGCACGCACCGTTGTGATCGAGCCTGTGCGTCACGACGCAAATCTTGAACTCGCCGCGCTCTTGCTCGCGCACGAGAACATCTGACCTCATCGCATTGCGAACGAATGTCCGGCGCGTGCTTATGCACGCGTTGGTGCGTGATCGTGACTTGCCGCGACGTTTCCGCTAAGGAGGGGGCGGGGGCAAGTTCGCAGGGGGCGAAGATGATGCGCGGCGCTTTCCTGCTTTGCCTCGCACTGCTTGCCGTAGCCACACCCGCCCATGCCGAGACGCTGCGTTTGCGCTACGAAGCCGAAATGCTCGGCGCCGTGACGCTCGGCGAAGTGCGCTACGAGATTGCGACGACGCCAACGCGATTTGCTGTGCGCGCCAATCTGAGAACCTCCGGTTTGGCGCGGTTGTTCGATCAAACCGAAATCACCGCGTCCTCTTCGGGGCTCGTGCTGGGCGCGGGCCTCGCCTGGACGCGCTACGATCTCAGCCACGCCTACGCCGGCAAATTTCGCCGCGTGCAGCTTGGCCGCTCGGGCACATTGATCAGTCCCCAGATCGAGCCACGTTATGGCGACATGGGGGAACCGCCCGCGACCTCCGCGCAAATGGCGAGTTCATATGATCCGCTGACGGCTGTGCTCGCGCTGGGCAGGCAGATCGGCGCGGCGCGCGCGTGCGCTGGTTCGGTGCTGGTGTTCGATGGACGCGGACATTATCGGCTGACCGTCGCGCCGAAGGGGCAGGGGCAGTTCAATGGCGGCGGTTACTCTGGCGCGGCGCTGAACTGCGCGTTTCGTTACGATCCGATCGCGGGTTTTCGTGGGCTCGACCGTGCAAACATACCAGTCGCGGATGCGTGGTTTGAGCTGCCAGCGCAATCAGGGTTTGCCGCGCCGTTGCGGCTCAGCGTGCCAACACCATTGGGTGAGGCGCGCCTAGATTTGCGCGCCTACGAACGCGTGAATTGATCTCGGCGGGCGGCGGCGACGAGTGCGGCCGCGCTGAACGCCGTTGCGATCCACCATTCCTGCCACAGCCCGTAGCTGACATTCGCAAACAGGCCAAACGCCGCAAGCGAGCCTGCGGCGGCGGCGGCGGCGATGCGATCCTTCGCCAGCATCTGCGCCAACGCCATGCCGCCAACGAGCAGCGCGCCGGCGGCGAGCAGAGCGCCGACAAGCCCCGTCTCGAGCCAAATCTGCAAGCTGCCGCTGTGAGGATGCAGTGAAATGCCCCGGAAGGTGATGCCGCGCACTTCAAGCATGTCGGTGAACGTGCGCGGTCCGTCGAGGCCCCAACCAAACCACGGACGCGCTTGAATCTGATCGGCGACGTAACGCCAAATCGCCTCGCGCATCGCCCATGAATCCGGCAGTGCGCTAAACTCTCCATTCGGGATCGCGCGAATGACCCACGGCGCCGCGAGCGTCCAAGCGGCGAGCGCCGCCGCAAGCACGAGCAGCGTGGCGCGCGGCCAGGCAAACGCCAACGCCGCGGCAAGCGCGCCGATCGTGCTGGCGATGATGTTTGCGTCCATGCCAAAGCGTGTCGCCGCGAACGCGGTCACCGCCAACAGGAGCGCCGCCGTGGCCTTCTGTGCGTTTCCTCCGCGGAGCAGTGCGGCTGCGGCGCCCCACACCACACACACCAGCAAGGTGCCGCCGCGCCCAAGCGTGCGCGCTGTCAGCGGCGGCGGTTCTCCGGGATTGGCGGCGCTCATTATCGCCATGCCTGTAAGCGCTTCACTCGCCAGCATAAGTGCAAGCGCGATCGCGCCTGCTGCGCCCGCCGCGCGCGCTATTCTTGGATTGGCGTTGGCGCCCGCGATCAACAACAATCCGCAGGCGACGCCGCCCAGCAGTTTGAAAGCCTGCGTGTGATCCGGATAGGGCGACCAGAGCGCCGAGAGCGCGGCCCAGAGGGCAAATGCCCCCAGCAGCAGCAGCGGCGCGCCAGGCCGCTTTACGTGCCGCAAAGCCAAAGGCGCCGCCACTAGCCCGCTCAGCGCTTGCAGGGGCGCAATCGCTAACGCGCCAGCCGTGCCCGCTGCTGGCAAAAGCGTAAAAAACGCGGCGATCGCCCAACCCGATGGGCGGGCGGTTCTGGGTTCGGCCGCGTTCGGCAAAAAAGCACTCCTCAAGCGCGTGGGACGCTACACAAGCGCGCGCGCGGCTCCAAGCTCGACGCTGTTGCGGCCGCGCGTTAGAACGCCGCTGATATGGGTGGACAAAACAGAAGCCGTCTGTGCGTCACCGGGGGCGCGGGCTTTATCGGCTCGGCCGCCTGCCGCGCCCTGGTGCGCGACGGCGTCGAGGTGCTCAACCTCGACAAATTGACCTACGCCGCCAATTTGAGTTCGCTCGCTGAAATCGCGGATCGGCCCAATTATCACTTCGAGAAGGGCGACATCGCGGATCGGGGATTTCTCGATCGTGTGCTCGCCGCGTTCACGCCAGATGCGATCCTGCATTTCGCTGCTGAGACGCATGTGGACCGCTCGATCACCGGCTCGGACGTGTTCATTCAGACCAATGTCGTCGGCACGCACGCGCTCCTCGGCGCGGCGCGTGCGTACTGGGATGGCCTGGCCGGCGACGCGAAAGCGCGCTTTCGCTTCCTGCACGTCTCGACCGATGAAGTGTTCGGGGCGCTCGGCGAGGGCGGGTATTTCAACGAGGGAACGCCCTATGATCCGCAATCGCCCTACGCCGCGAGCAAGGCGGCGGCCGATCATCTCGTGCGCGCCTGGGGCGCGACCTACAGGCTGCCGGTGCTGATCGCCAACTGCACCAACAATTACGGCCCGTATCATTTTCCAGAAAAGCTGATCCCGCTCGCAACGATCAATGCGCTCGAACGCAAGCCAGTCGCCGTCTATGGCACGGGCGGCAATGTGCGTGATTGGCTGCACGTGGATGACCATATCGCCGCGTTGCGGCTGATCCTCGACGGCGCGGCGCCTGGCGCGAGCTATATGATTGGCGGGCGCTCGGAGAGAACGAACCTGCAAGTGGTCGAGGCCATTTGCGATGCGCTTGATGAGATTGAACCTGGCGGCGCGCGCCGGCGCGATCTGATCTCGTTCGTGGCCGATCGCCCAGGGCACGATTGGCGCTATGCCGCCGATTGCTCGAAGATCGAGCGCGATCTGGGGTGGCGGCCCTCCCATTCCTTCGAAGCGGGCCTGCGCGAGACCGTGCAATGGTACGTCGATCGTCCCGATTGGTGGCGCCCGATCCGCGAGGGCCGCTATTCCGGCGTGCGCCTTGGCCTGACGCCGGAGAAAGCATGAGCCGCGCGCGTTACGACGTCTTGGCGACGGAAATCGCCGCCGTGCTCGAAGTCGAGACGACGCCAAATGGCGATGCGCGTGGGCCGTTCTTGGAGACCTACCGTCAGTCAGCGTTCGCCGCGCACGGCGTCACGCATGGCTGGAAGCAAGACAATCAGGTGCTCACGTTTAAGGCTGGCATCGTACGCGGCATGCACTTTCAGGCGCCACCGCACGACCAAGCCAAGCTGCTGCGCGTGATCAGCGGCGCAATCTATGACGTCGCCGTGGATATTCGTCGTGCATCGCCGACCTACGGGCGTCACGTGGGACGCGTGCTGAGCGCGGAGAACGGACGCCAGCTCTACGTGCCCTCCGGGTTTGCTCACGGCTATTGCACGCTCACCGACGACACCGTGGTGACTTACAAGGTCAGCGCTGAATACGCTCCGGGCGGCGAAGGCGGCCTGCGCTGGAACGATCCGGCGCTTGCGATCAATTGGCCGTTGCCAGTTGCGCAGATGCTCAGCAGCGAGCGCGATCTGGGCTGGCCGGATTTCGGTGTGTTCCATTCGCCGTTCTAGCGCACCACCGGCGCGCGCTTCGCGAGCGCAATCGGCGACCAAGCGAACGCGCGCAGCAGGGCGCCGAGGCTCACGGCGCGCGGGCGCTCTTTCCGCGACGCCCAGATGTCCGGCATGCCTTGCAGTGCTGCACCCACGCCGCGCCAGGTCGCGGGCCCAGTGCCTCGAAACGGCGAGACGGCGAGAAACAGCAAGGTGACGCCCGCGTGCGCGATCACGAGCGGAACGAGAAGCACGCCCGGCATGTTCTTTGCGAACGTCCACAACCGATTGCGCGTGCCGTGAAAAACAGCGAACGCCGAGCGCTTGCCGGAGGATGCGCCGCCGACATGTGAAACTTTCGCAGCACCGATCTGCAGGCACGTCCAGCCGGCAAGCCGGATGCGAAAGCCGAGGTCGACGTCCTCGCAATAGCAGAAGAAGCGTTCGTCAAAGCCGGCGAGGGCGCGCCACACGTAGGTGCGATAGAGTGCTGCCGCCGCGCAGGGGCTGAACACTTCGCCGGTGAGCGGCGGGCTCGCGTCGCGTCGCCAGCCATAGCCGCCGCGCCACGGCACGCCGGCTGCGTGGTAGCAATCGCCAAGGCCGTCATAGAGCGCATCATCCTCGGCGCTCCATTGCGTGGAGCCGAACGCGGCAGCCTTTGGGTTTGCATCTGCCGCGGCGAGAAGCTGGGCGAGCCAATCAGGTTCGGGGAAGGCGTCGGGGTTCAGCAGCACGATGAATTCGGTGCTCGCGCGCTCAATCGCGCGGTTGTTGGCGGGCGCGAAGCCGAGGTTCTCTTCGCACTGAACGAATTGCGCGTTGGCTGGCAAGTCGGCAGGCGTCGGGCGCTGGTCAGTGCGTGAGCCATTGTCCCACACGATGAGATCATACGGCGCGGTTTGCGCTTCGAGCGTAGCCTTTAGGCGCGCGAGATGCGTGCGGCTGTTGTAGGTGACGACGATGATGGTGGCGCGGGCGCTCATGCGCGCATCCAGTCGTAGAACTGTGCGGCGACCTCATCGACGCTCGGCGCGCGCGGCCCGAGACCGCGTTTGGCGCCTTTTGTCAGCGCCGCGAACGCGGCGCGCGGAGCTTGATCGTTGACGCGCGGGTCTTTGCGCCAAACGCCTTCGCCGCAGGCGATAATCGGCGCATCGGTCGCGAGATACTCGGTGATCTTCGACGGCGGCACATGCGTCTTGCGCGACCCCACTAGCGTTAAGGCATCCGCGGCGCGCTGAAAGCCAAGCGCGGTTTCGAACGGTTGCACGCCGTGCGCGTCGATACGCGCGCGCGCAGGGCAGGCATCGACGGCTGCAAGTTCAGCGGCGCTGAGGCGGCCGACGAGGTGAAGGCGCAGTGTTGGGTTCCGCGCCAGCGCGCCCTCGAACGGCGCCAGCAAATCCTCGATGCGCGCCTCTGGATCGCTGAGTGCGATCGAGCCGGTATGGACGACATTGATGTCGTCCGCTGAAAGCGTCACCGGCGCCACATCGCCGACGGGCGCGAAATGCGGCGCGATTTTCGGATCGCGTGCGCCGAGCGTTTTCAGTTCAGTCTGGATTGATGAATCCACACAGGTGACCAAATCCGCGCGCGGCAGCCAGCGGCGCGCGATCGCGCTTTCACCGAAGCGACGATGCCAGGCGGCGCGTTGCGTGCGGTGCGGGCGCGTCAGCCAATGGTCGCGGAAATCCGCGAGCCAGCGCGCCCCGGTGCGCTGCTTCACGCGCAGGCCCGCAGCGTGGATCGATTCCGGCGGCGATGTGGTCCACACCCAATCGGGTTTCCACGGCGCGCTGGCGGCGGCGTCAGCGGCGCGCAAACACCAGCGAATGTCAGGATCGGGCCACAGCAGCCACTCACGCGCGATGTCGCGCAAGCTCGGTGCGCTTGGCGCGGCGCCGGCGGGGTCGCGATTGGGATGCGGCACGGCAAGACCCGGTTCGCCGTCCGGCAAGCTCGGCGCGATCACGAACACATGGGCGCCCAGTTTGCGCAATGCGTGCGCCAGCAAAAACGGACGCTTGGCGCCGCCGGACACGGCGGGCGGGTAGTGCCGGGTGATCAGGAGCAAGCGCATCGACTGCGCTTCGTATCACGCCTTGACGATCTTATCCGCGTACGCCGCGTAGAGATCTTTCATTGCGTTGCGCGTGTCGACGATGAGTGGGGCGACATCGGCCAAGAGCTTGTAATCGACGTTGTCGTGATCGGTGGAGATCAACACCGCGTCGTATTGCTCGAGACTTTTCTTGGTCCACGGCACGGACTTGAGGCCGGAGAATTCCGGGTGATCGCGCGTCGTTGGCACCACCGGAATATACGGATCGTGGAAATCGACCTCGGCGCCGCGCTTTTTTAGCATGTCGATCAGATGCAGCGATGGGCTCTCGCGCATGTCGTCGACGTTCTTTTTGTAGGCGAGGCCAACGACTAGAAGCTTCGATCCGGCGACCGCCTTCTTGAGCTTTGTACTCATGGCTTCGGCCATCGTCTCGATCACGAGCTTTGGCATGCTGGTCACGACATCACCCGCCAGTTCGATGAAGCGTGTGGCTTCACCGTGCTCGCGCGCCTTCCAGGTGAGGTAGAACGGGTCGATCGGAATGCAATGGCCGCCCAGGCCAGGGCCTGGATAGAAGGGCATGAAGCCGAACGGCTTGGTCTTCGCCGCGTCGATCACTTCCCACACATCAATGCCCATGCCGCCATAGACAACCTTGAGCTCGTTCACCAGCGCGATGTTGATGAGGCGGAAGATGTTCTCCGTCAGCTTCACCGCTTCAGCGGTCTTCATATCCGAAACCGGCACGACCTTGGTGATCGTCTCGTAGACGGCGATCGCCATGCTTCGTTCGGCGTCGGAATTCGCGCCGACGACTTTCGGGATTGTCGAGGTCTCGAAGTTCACGTTGCCCGGATCTTCGCGCTCAGGCGAATAGGCGATGGCGAAATCGACGCCTGATACGAGGCCAGCTTTCTCGAGGATCGGGCGCACGACTTCGTCGCTCGTGCCCGGATAGGTGGTCGATTCCAGAACGACGAGCTGATCCTTGCGCAGGTGCTGGGCGATCGCTTGCGTCGTTTTCTCGACGTAGGAGATGTCCGGCTCGCGATAGATGTTGAGCGGTGTCGGGACGCACATCAGCAGCGCATCGGCCGCGGCGAGGCGCTTGGCGTCCGTCGTCACCTCAAGCCGGCCGGTGGCGTTCATTTCGGCGAGACGGCCATCGGGAATATGGCGGATGTAGGTGTGCCCGGACTTGATCGCGTCGACCTTGGCTTGATCCACATCGTAGCCCATCACGCGGAAACCAGCCTTCAAGAAGGCTTCCGCGAGCGGCAGGCCGACATAGCCAAGGCCGATCACGCCGATGGAGAGGTCACGTGCGGCCGCGCGCTTTACAAAGCGGTCGGCCATGGCGGTCGCCGCGGCGGCCTCCTTGGTCTTCATCGGCCCGTGCATCCTTGCCCCTAACCCTTAGCGAATTCCCGCACCGCGCCGATGATCCGATCCTGGGTTTGGGCATCCAGGTAAGGGTGCATCGGCAGGCTGATCACCCGCTCAGCCTTAGCTTCGGAAACCGGCAACCCAGCCGGTCCCAACGGATAGCGGGAATACACGTTCTGCTTGTGAATTGGAATGGGGTAGTACACCGCCGTGGGCACGCCCGCAGCCTTCAAATGGTTGGCGAGACCGGCGCGGTCGGCCACCTCGATCGTGTACTGGGCCCATACCGAAACGCCGTTCTCAATCACGTGCGGGACTTTGATCGCGTTCGAAGCCAGCGCTTCGTTGTAGCGCTTGGCGACCACATTCCGTTTCTCGATTTCGTCGGCGAAGATCGCGAGCTTTTCGATCAGGATCGCGGCTTGGATTGTGTCTAAGCGGCTGTTCATGCCGATGCGGAGATTGAGATACTTCGGGTCATGCTCGAACTTCGATTGGGCGATGTCGAGCTTTGAGGCTTTGCCGTGAACCCGCAGCGAATCCATGATGTCCCAGAGGTCATCATCGTTCGTTTGCACCGCACCGCCATCGCCGTAGCAACCGAGGGGCTTCGCCGGGAAGAAGCTGGTGGTGACGACGTCAGCCCACTCGATTGGGTGTTTGCCGTTCAACGTGCCGCCGAAGCCTTGGGCGCTGTCGGCGATCAGTTTCAGATCATGCTTGCGGGCAATGCGCGCGATCTCGGGATAGTTCGCGGGCTGGCCAAACAGATCGACGGCGATGACGACCTTCGGCTTCAGTTTGCCATCGCGCTTTACCTGCTCGATCGCTGCTTCGAGGTGCGCGGGATCGATGTTGTAGGTGTCGGGCAGAATGTCGACGAACACCGGCGAGGCATTCACCCACGGGATGACCTCGGCGGTCGCCGCGAATGTGAAGCTCGGGCAGAACACCGCGTCGCCTTCGCCGACGCCCCAGGCCATAAGCGGCAGCGCGATTGCGTCGGTGCCGTTGGCGCAAGAGAGCGTGCGCTTGGCGCCGGAGAAAGCGGATAGCTGACGCTCAAACTCGACGACCTGCGGGCCCATAACATAGGCCCCGCCTTCCACCGCGTTGAGGATCGCGGCATTCATCTTGTCTTTGATGCGCGCGCGTTGAGCCTGAAGGTCGATGAAAGCGATACTCACGGGCATCCACTCCTGAAAAGGCCGATTTCGCCGGCTCCCTTACCGGGGTGCGCGGGCTGACGCGACACACATCGTGCGACGGAACATTTCAGCCGCGCTTCCCCTCTGCGCGCAGCAGGGTCTCTACCACCGCCATGGCCTCGTGGCCATCGGTGCGCGGGCGTGCGCCCGTCTGGCAGCATTCCAGAAAATGCGCGCATTCGCGCTTCAATGGCTCATCTGCGGGAAAGGAGATTGCCTCAGGCTCCGCCTTCACGGCGTTCGGCGCGCCCTTGCCGGTTTCAATTCTGTGACGGTAGAGCCGGAGCTTGTCTTCTGGCTTGGCGGCGCTGTCCTCGAACACGAGCATCCCATGCTCGCCCACCGCGACCAGACGGTGCTCCTTGAAAGGGTGGAGCCAGGACGCGAACACATGGGCGCGTCCGCCGCCGGTAAAGCTCATGTCGAGGCGGTATTCGTCCTCGATGCCGGGCGTGACGAACGCGCCGCCGACGCCGTGGACCGTCTCGGGCGCTTCGCCGAACAACGCCAGCAGCATGCTCACGTCATGCGGCGCAAAGCTCCACAGGACGTCCTCCTCGGTGCGCAGCTTCCCCAAGCTGGCGCGGGTCGAATAGGCGTAGCGCATCTTGCCGATTTCACCGGCGCGGACCATGGCCAGCAGCGTCTCGAACGCAGGGTGGTATTGCAGCAGATGGCCGACCATCAGCACTTTACGGGCGGCTTCGGCGGCGGCGCACATGCGCGCGCAATCGTCATGGGTCAACGCCAGCGGCTTTTCCACGAACACATGCTTGCCGGCCGCGAATGCGCGCAAAGCCAGCTCGGCGTGCAATTCCGCCGGCGCGGCGATCGAAACCGCGCCGATGCTCGCGTCGGCCAGCACGTCGTCCAGCGGCCGCGCTCGGACGTTGTTGGCCGCGGCCTCGCGTGCAGCGGTGTCGGGGTGGGGGTCGCAAACTGCGGCCAGTGCGCCCAGCTGTGCGAAATTCCGGGCCAGGTTCTTGCCCCAATACCCCGCGCCAACCTGCGCGATTTTTATGGTCATAGTCCCAACATTCCCCAACTTGCTTGCACCGCTTCTGCAAGCAGCAGCAACAGCCCAAATGCCACCAGTCCCCAGAACGCAATCGCGACGAAGCGCCTGCTGACCGCCTTCCTTGCGGAGATGGCCGCGGCGCGTTGGGATTGCTCCGCTATGTGCGCGTCGTCTATGGCGGTTGCGACCGCTTGCAAAGCCGCGGCTGCATCTTCTGACGTACCGTCGATACGCCGAACCGCAGAGAGCGCAGCAGGTATGGAGGCGTCGTCAAAGCAAAATAGCAGGCTTGCCTCGCTAGGACGCATAGCGAGCGCTTTGGCGGCGGCGTGCTTAGACCAGACGATCACACAAACGATGCTCGCGCCAAACTGGATTTTGGAGGCAGAGTCAAAGCCTAGCCTAGCGAAAAATCTTTCGCCGCTGGCCATTTCCAGAGCGCGCGCGCGCTGTGCGTCGGCCGGATCGTGGATGATCGCCACACCGCCGGGCATGAAAGCTAAGCTCCGCGAACACACTACAAAAGCAGCCCGCCTATAGCAGAGGGCGGCTTCGTCGCAAATGAGGCGATTGCCCCCACGACAGCAGCGCGCGCTGGGGCTAAAGGCAAGGTGTGCAAGAGCTTGAAGAAGCCATTTTTCAGCTAATCGGGGTGGGGGCCACCGAGCCGTCGCCGTTGTTCGTGCTGGGATCTCCCCGGACGGGCAGCACGTTTGTCTACCAGGCGCTTATCGCGTCCCTCAATCTCAGCTATTTCGACAATTTGACGAATCAATTCTGCGCTCAAAGTCCGATTGTGGGCCTGGCTCTTAGGCGGGGATTGCCAGCAGCGGACGTTGGGTTTGAAAGTAGCTACGGCAAAACCAAAGGCTTAACGTCGCCATCGGAGGCGTCGCTTATCATGACCGCTTGGTGCGGTGGAGGGCATCCAAGCGAACTGACCAGCCCCGGCGTCTTGCCTGATCGGCGGGACCACATGCGCCGGACGATCGCTGGCGCAGAGATGCTGACTGGTAAGCCGCTGGTGATAAAAAATGCCTGGAATTGTTTCCGCGTCCGGTCATTGGCGCAGACGTTTCCCCGCGCGACTTTCCTTTGGATACGCCGCGACCTGGAAGCCGCCGCGTTGTCGGATCTCAGCGCACGCTACGTCGTTCAGCGCGACCCGAACGCGTGGAACTCCGCGACCCCGCGCAACGTCGAGGAACTGAGACAACGTCCGCCCTGGGAGCAGGTGGTGCACAATCAGGTTGAGTTCGCTCGCGCCATAGGCGACGCGGCTAAATCGCTTCCACCAGATCGCTTTCAGATTACGTGGTACGAAGATCTTTGCGCGGACGTGGACGGCGAACTTGCTCGCCTTTGTGGCGCGCTTTCTAATTTGCGCACAACAGAGCGGCGTCCAATAGGCGGGTCGGTCTTGAAGAATGCCGACGGCCCGCTTGGGGCGCCCACCGCTGTGGTTTATCAGCTCAAACGATACCTCGTGCACGAAGCAGCGGCTTTCGCTCATATGCGCGCGCAGCGACGCTAGACGCCAACCCAACGCCGGATCCGATTGACCAAACGCCCTGGAATGGAACGGATTATCCGCGCCCAATGTAAGGCGCCCTTAGCCCACTCAAGCATTTCGAGTCTCTTGGAGTGCTTTGGAAACGCATCGTCTGGAACGCACGGCTCATCGATCAGCGTCTCAAGTTCTTCTACGCTGAGGTTCAGCTTCTTGGCGACGAACGCTTTGTCTTCGGCTAGCTCGTTGTCGGAATAAAGGGCGCGCTCTAACAGCGAGAGCGCCTCATCGCGCGTCATCTGCCCGGTGACGATCAAGCTTGAATAATGAGCTTTGCGCTTGTCGTAACCGAACTTCCGCGGAAGGTAGTGCGCCTGATAGAAGCGCGTCCAACGCGACTCGTAGTGCTTGCCGCCGTAATAGCGCCAACCGAACTGAGTTTCGAGAAGGGCGATCGCTTCTTCCTTGTTATATTCAATCAAATTGAGTGGGTTGACGACATCGATCGCGAGAAAGTTCAGCATCCAGACGTAGTACCGCATGAATGATATGGTAGGAAAAGTGCGTAGGCGATTGCGTCCGTAACGTTTGTGGATCGCCTTCAAGTGAGTGAGATCCATGGAATCGTAACCCCACGACTGAGGCAAAATGCTCTCCGTTGCGAAGTTGGTTCCGCTTAACACGTAGCGTACTTTTTTCTTTGCGGCGAAATGAAAGAGCGCAGCAGAGAAAGCGTGGTCTTGCGGAATGTCTTGGTTGGCGACGTTTGCGCGTAGGAACGCCAATTGCAGGTCCTGCATCTCTTCCCAGTCCACAACAACCGTTTCGAGGTCCAGTCCGAGCTTCGTCACCATCAGTTCAATATTGCGCACCGCAAGTTCTGAATTCCAACCCGCATCCACGTGCACTGCGAGCGGCCGAAGTCCCCACTGTATGGCCCTCACAGCAAGGTAGGAACTGTCTATTCCTCCCGAAATCCCGAGGACGCAATCGTAGGGCTTGCCAGTGCCGGAGGCCTTGATACGCGAAAGCAGTGCCGAGAGCTCATTTTCCGCGCGTTCGCCTCGCGGCCATGCGGGGATAATCTCACGTTCGTAGTAGGCGCAATGGCTACACACGCCATGTTTGTCAAAAGTGATCCTTGCGTCGGTGGTGTCCATGACGCAGCGAACACAAATGCGGTAGGGTACTTCGCGTCCGTCCGGCCGCCATGCGGATTTTATGAGCATAGGTAGACGGTCTTTTAGGGGGCGAACAAATTGGCAGTTGTCTAACGGAAGGCCCTCGGGGATACAAGCGACCCCGGCCCTGAACGGCGGAGCAGGACCATGCATCGTCTCGATCGAGCAATCTTGGAGGAATATCTCCGTGACGATCCTGTGACCGCCTGGCTAGACGCAGAACACGCCGACATACTTGAGCCGCTCACCAGCCAGCGCTGGCTCCGCGACAGCGCGCCCAAGCGACTATGCTTTTGGTTGTTGTACGGCGACCTGCTGTCAGAACACCGCATGCGCGTGGCCGATATCGGCGGCGGGCTAACGGCGCTAACGCGTGTGCTCAGTAATCGTCACGAGTTTCATGTTGTTGATCCGATCGTCCACGATAGCGACGCTCTCGTGTCGCTGTTTTGCGCGTCCTCCCCGCGGACGATCCTTCACCGGACAGATTGGGCAGTATGGCAGTGGAACGGGCAATTCGACCTAGTGGTCGCGAATGATCTGTTTCCGAACGTGGATCAACGTCTCCCGGCGTTTCTCTCGGCGGCGGTCGCGAATGCGAAGCGCGTGCGTCTCTCGCTTACCTTTTACGACAATGCGCGCGCCTATCAGGTGCGCCGTGTTGATGCAGACGAGGTGATGTGGATGCTCGCTTGGGATGGTGTCCGCACGTGTGACGCCCTGAAACCGTTTGCGAGCAGAATTGAGAATTGTCGTCTGGATTCTTTCTCTGACGTTCGGCCATCGGTATTTCCGAACGGGCGACAAGTGGTGACGATTGAGCTTCGTGGTGACATTGATGCCTGAGGCAACGCCGCTTCGTGTCGTTTTTTTTGGTGATTCCATTTTCGTGGGCCAGCACGTTGCAATTCCGCATACTTGGGTGGCTCGTGTGTGCGCCGAGTTGGACCAATTGACTTTGCCAGGGCGCGAGATCGTCACCTCAAATCGCTCGATCAATGGCAACACCACCCGCATGGCCCTGGAGCGCATGCCGTTTGACGTCCAAGCCTGGGGTGTACACGTTCTAATCGTTCAGTTTGGTATCAATGACTGCAATCAATGGGAGACCGATGGAAACCTGCCGCGCGTCTCGCCCCGCGCATTCGCGTCCAATCTAGCTGAGATTGTTGAGCGCGGGCTGCGTTTCGGCGCGTTACGCGTAATCTTGAACACCAACCATCCGACGTTGAGGGCTTTCGGTGACGGTAGCCCCAGCTTCGACGCGGTGCGGCGCTATAGCGAGCTTGTTCGACAGGTTGCAATGGAGGCCGGTCCCTCAGTCTCACTTGCGGACGTGGAAACCGAAATCGCAAAGTTGGCGCCAAGTAGGCAGGAGCTCGCGCAGCTCTTGCTGCCGGATGGTGTTCATCTCAATAGGGCCGGCCATGACGCCTATTTCGCAATCATGTGCCCCAAGATTTTGGAGGCAGCGCGAGCCGCTGCGAAAGAGGTAGCGTCCCCATGAGCAAACTACGGGTGATGACGGTCGTCGGCGCGCGGCCGCAATTCATTAAGGCGGGGCCAGTCAGCCAGGCGCTGAAGGCTGCCGGACTGGAGGAGATTTTCGTACATACCGGCCAACATTTCGACGAGCTTATGTCCGATATTTTCTTTGAGGAGCTCGGCCTTCCGGCGCCGCATCACAACCTTCACGTCAATAGCCTGGGACATGGGGCAATGACCGGGCGTATGCTTGAAGCGCTTGAGGCCGTCACCCTTGCCGAGAAGCCGGATTGGGTGCTGATCTACGGCGACACGAATTCAACCCTCGCCGGTGCGCTCTGTGCAGCAAAGCTCCACATACCTATCGCGCACGTTGAAAGCGGTTTGCGTTCCTTCAATCGGCGCATGCCTGAGGAGATCAACCGCGTTGCCGCGGATCATATGAGCACGCTCCTGCTCTGCCCGACGCGGCTTGCTGTTGGCAATTTGTCGAAGGAGGGGATCACCAAGGGCGTCCACATGGTCGGGGACGTGATGTACGATGCGACACTGGCAGCGACGGAGCGGGCGAAAACGCAGTCGCGTATCCTCGAACGGCTATCCTTAGCGCCGAAATCTTATGCGATCGCAACTATTCATCGGGCGGAGAATACCGACGACCCCGAACGCTTCGGTCGTGTACTTTCCTTTATCGAGGAACGCGCGAAGATGAGGCCGTTGGTGATGTCGGTACATCCGCGTACGCGCAAGCTGATGGAGCGCACCCGCGTAGCGCCTGTGGGCGTGCAGCTTATCGAGCCGCTGGGCTATCTCGACATGGCATGGCTGACGCACAATTCTGCGGAAGTGGTCACGGATTCGGGGGGCTTGCAGAAGGAAGCGTTCTTCCACCGTGTTCCGTGCATCACATTGCGGGATGAGACGGAATGGGTAGAGACGGTGGACGCGGGCTGGAACCGCCTTTGGACGAATCCCACCTACGCCTCTCGTTCCGAAATCAGCGATTATGGCAGCGGCCGCAGCGCCCCGGACATCGCGGCACTGCTTGCGCGCTAAGCGCCAATCGTCTCAAGCGGCGCGAGCAATTGCCCATCCGTCATCTTCTTCACCCACGCGATCAGTGAATCTCCGACGAGACGCTCGGTCTGAATTCCCTCGGCCGTCGTAAGTGCGATCAATTCGCTGTGGTGGCGAAACAGCGTGCTGTCCCAATCTGGGGCGCGCTGCCGATTTGCGCGTGCTTTTCGAGAACCGGTGGCTGCATCGAGGAATGAATTGGCGAACGTTCTGTAGCGGAAATTCGGGGAATCCACCAAATCGCGCTGTGTGCGAGCGACCCTCGCCAGATTCGCGTCGATGTTCGACATGGCGTCAAAAATGTCGCCGAAGTTAGAGTAGTCAGCGCGCATCGAGATATAATGGGTGTCCGCTTGGATGTGCCCCCGATAGTCGCCCTCAACCAAGATTTGCGCACACCCCATCGTGGCTGCTTCGAGAATGCGCGGGGCAAATCCAGGAAACTGATAGCGGCCATCAAATTCAGCGAAGCACATGGCCTCGATTTCGTCGAAGGTCGCCTCAGGATGGCGGGCCACGTAGTCGTTGACGTGATCTTGAAAGACACCGAAGGGATCCCAGAGGCTATGCCCGCCTTCAGCTCCCACCACGAACTGAGATTCGCCGAGAAACTCGAACCAAGCATCTCCGACGAAAGACGCTGCCGGATCGATCGAAACATCGGATGTAACGCCGCGTTTGAGGCATTCCTCATGAAGCAGGACGGCTGCTTCTCCCTTTCGCCGCGCGAATTTTCCGCCCCAGGCGGGATACATTGTGATGCGTTGGCCGACAGTGTAGCGGCGCTCTCCCCATCGCTTTGAATTCGCCTGTTTGCGCGCGAGAGAATTGTCGTCGATGTACCCAGCGAGTGTCGGTACAATCGCGGCGATGCCCTTTGTGTTGGGATAGATCAGGTCGGCATGTTCTGGGCGAACGGTGTAGAGGGCATCGACTTTCAGCCAGTAGAAGAAATGATCCATCATCCCGCCATGCGAGGCGTCATCCTGCGGCATCACGACTTTGTACGCCGGGTGGTTACGCAGAAAATCCCATTGCTCCCGAAGGCGCAAAAATCTGTGGCGCGGACGTAGGGTCACGCAACCAAGCGCTGTCGAGTCGAAGATCACCACGTCCCAATCCGTGTCGCGGATGGTCGACGTCATCGGCAGTGTCATGCGATGATAGAGAAAGTCGTTCTCGCCAGCGTAACGTTGGAAGCACAGTATGTGATCTATGCTGCTGGCGCGCGCATTTCGCAGGTCTTCGATATTGTGGACGATGAGTATCTTCAGCCCGCTCATGGTGAGGTGTGGTCCGCCTAACGCAGCATCTGACCGAGGCGATACGTTGTGCTCCGCAGCCAGGAATCCATTGCGTAGAGCGCGCGGGTTGAACGTTCGTCCGTGGGAAACTCGGTGTAGTGGCGCGGGGGCGCATTGACGAGCCCGTGCAACTCGTCTGTCGAAATGCCAAGCTTTTTCGCGACGAAGGCGACATCTTCGGCGAGCTCATTGTCTGTGTAGAGCGGCTTTGACAGCTCTTCCAGAGCGTCTTCGCGCTTCATTTCGCCTGCTACTACAAGGCTCGCGAGGTGCGCTTTGCGCTTATCGTAACCGAATTTTTTGGGAAGGTAGTAAGCCTGAAAGAAGCGTGTCCAACGCGACTCGTAGTGTTTGCCGCCATAGTATCTCCAACCGTAGTTCTTCTCGAGATCTTCGATAGCTTCGGCCTTGCTGTAATGCATGAAGTTAAGCGGACGGAGCACGGTCATTTTTTTGACGCGTGGATAGTGGACGTGAAACTTGTAGAAGTCGACCAGTGGGAACGTCTTGAGCGGTCGTGAGCCGAACTTCTTATGAATGTGGCGAAGGTGGCGGATGTCCATAGGGTCATAGCCCCAGGACACCGGCAGCGTGCTTTCGGTGGCGTAGTTTGATCCGCTGATGACATAGCGAATGTCCGCTTTCACGGCAAAATTGTAGAGCGCCGCGAAGAAAGCATGATCTTGTGGGCTGTCTTGGTTGGCGACGTGCGAGCGCAAGAACGCAAGTTGCAAATCGCGCATCTCATCCCAATCGACGACGTGAGTGACGAGATCGAGCCCAGCCTTGGTGACGATTTGCTCGATGTTCTTGACCGCGAGCTCCGAATTCCAACCGCCGTCCACATGAACCGCGAGCGCGCGAAGGCCCCATTCAGCGACCTTCACGGCGAGGTATGAACTGTCCACGCCGCCGCTGAGGCCGATGATCGCATCGTACTTCCGGTTCGCCCCGTATGCCCGAACTTCGGCGATCATCTTGTCCAACAGAGGTTGACCGCGCTCTTTGTCGGGAAACCAGTAATACTTGATCTGGTTGTCGAAATACTTGCAGTGGCTGCACACACCTTCGTCGTCGAAGGTGATCTCCGGATCACTCGTATCCATCACGCACCGTGTGCACATACGGTACGGTGTTTCGTGTGCGTGTGCTTCGCTTCTGAACGGCAGCATAGATTCCTCTCAAGGCGCGGATCAGGGGAGCTGCGCCTTCAATATCTTCCGGTCCGGATAGTTGATCAGGACGGCCTTGTGCACGCCCTTGTAAACGAACAGGCTGCCCGCGGCGACCGCGGAGGCGCCGCCTTCTTCAACAGCCGCCCGCAGATCAGCGACCGAACTTGCGCCGCCTAACGCGATCACCGGCACCGAGCAAGCACTAGAGACCGCCTTGATGAGCTGCAGGTCGTATCCGCCCATCATGCCATCGCGGTCGATCGCGTTGATCACGATTTCGCCGACGCCGAGCTTTTCAAGGTTGCGGATGTGCGTCTCAAGATCGCCTGGGCGCTTCTTGGCGGCGGAATGGGAGTAAAGCTCGTAGCCGCCGAACATGGTGCGTTTGACGTCTAGACATCCAACCGTCGATTGCGCGCCATACACCTCCGACGTCCTGGTTACGACATCCGGATTGTCAAATAGGGCAGCGTTGAAGATGACCTTCTCGAAGCCGAGCGAGAGGATGCGCTTTACATGCTCGAATTTGGAGATGCCGCCGCCATACGCCATAGGCATGAAGGCTTCGCCAGCGATTTGCTCGATCATCTCGAAATCGGGTTCCGCGCCGCGTGGTGTCGCCGTGATGTCGATGAAAGCGAGTTCATCGACTTCCTTCTCGTTGAAGATGCGTACCGAGTTGATTGGGTCGCCAATGTAGCGCGCATCCTTGAACTTTACCGTTTTAACCAAGCCTCTGTCGCGCAACAGTAGGACGGGTATGACGCGCGTTTTCATGCTCAGAGCGCCGCAAACGCGCGCATCACGCCGAGCCCGTGACGCAATGATTTTTCGGGATGGAACTGAACGCCGAAGATGTTGTCCTTGTTTACTGCGCACGTGTAGGGCCCGCCGTAGTCGGTGGTCGCGAGGACGATCGATGGTTCGTCGCATTGCATGAAATAGGAGTGGACGAAGTAGAAACGCGAGTCTTCATCGAGGTCGGGCAAGAGCGGCGTCGAACGTGTCGGCTCAATCTGCCCCCAGCCCATACGTGGAATGCGTTCGCCCAAATCGGTCGCGAAACGCCGGCATTCCATTTCGAGCCAACCGAGACCTTGTGCGCCTTCGGCTTCTTCGCTGGAGCGGCCTAGCATTTGCGCGCCAACGCAGATGCCAAGAATTGGGCGCTTGGCTTCGAGGGCGAACCAATTGACCGCTTCAAATGAAGGTGATGCGCGAAACATCGATGCGCAATGGCCAAAGTTTCCCACGCCGGGCAGAATAACTTTGTCGGCGGCGCGGATTGCGTTGGGATCGTCCGTCAGGTTGCATACTGCTCCGGCCTTGCGGACCATCCGCTCGACCGATTGGAGATTGCCGACGCCGTAGTTGACGATGACGATCATGCCGCTTCTACCGCGAAACGCCTTGTTGCGCGCCACGCATGGATTGCTCGAACGCTGTGTCGCGGCGTTTGCGGCTCAGCGACGTTACGTTTGAGGGTGCATCCTCCCACAGCGCGTCGTACGCCGCCAGCAGGCTCTTCCGCTCGGTTTCCCAATTCAAGGTTTCGGACGCCGTCAGTGACGCGCGCTTGAAGCGGGCGATTGAGTCTGGATTGAAGCTGTTGACTGTGTTGGCGATCACTTCGGGTGTGTGTTCGGGAATGAGCAAGCCGACATTGTGCTCGCGCACCAACGCTCCGACCTCGCGGAGGTCGCTAATGCACACCGCTATGCCCGCCATCACGTACTCAAAGAACTTGTTCGGCAACGCGAACTGAATCTGGGGAGAATACGCTCTGTATGCGAAATACCCGATGTCAGCGCTGTTTGCCGCCGGCACGATCTGGTCAAACGGTACTGCCGGCTCGAACGTTACGCGCTGTTCCAAGCCAAGCCGGCTCACCAAGCGCTTAAGTTCGCCGATATAGGCGGGGTCGCCGTTGCCGCGCAGAACAAGGTCGAACTCGTTACGCCACATCGGCATTGAGCGGATTGCCATATCGATTTCGCGCGGGCGCGAAAGATCGCCATGGTAGAGAACCTTAATGCGGTCGCCGACAGGCCGAAACGTCTGTGGGTTCGCGAACGGCACGTTGCGGATGACCACGGGCGGACGCTTGAGTGGGGTCTCTTGCGCGACAAGCTCGGCAATGCCTGCGCCAACAACCGTTAGCACGTCCGCTTTGCGAAAGTAGTGATCCTGAACCGTGCGGATCACCGGTTGCACGTTGCGCACCCATTGGGGATCGTTGGAGTACTGCATTACAGCGTATTCGTGGACATCGACGGAGAACTTCGCGCCGAACTCTTTCGCCAATTCGTATCCCACGTCCGAGGTGTGATAGTCATGTGCGATTACGAGATCGGGGCGCAGATCGATGTTTTCGCGCGCGATCCGCAAGATCTCCAAACGTAGGTGTCGCCACAAAGGATTGGCGCCGTGGTCAAGGTGCTGCGCCCATTTGAACAAGGAACGTGGACGGGCGTTGAGGGTGAGCCACTGTGCCAATTTGCGGCCATTCTTGAGCAGGCCCCAATACCAAGGTCGGAACGCGTCCGTGCTAGGCAAGCGTACGAAATTCCATGCCTCAGGCCGCGGCGAGTGGCCGTCAAAGCCGCACACGACAACTTCCCAACCTTCGCCGACCAATGCTTCGCACTGCCGCAATACTCGGGGTTCATTAGATACGCCGGTGTAGGAAATCACCCAAGCGCGCCTGACGCCCCGATGTGGTCCGCGCACAAGTGTTGCCCAGGCATTAGCGTCAGCGTCGATGCGTGGGCGATAGATGAGTTGTCCCCACTTGGCTTCGCCCCCTATTAACTTCACCAGGAAAGGCAGCACTGCGGCGAAAAACGCCATTACGCTCAGCGTCATTACCGGGAGCCACCTTGGAACATCAGCAAGCGCGCCAAAAGCGAACAGCGCCGCAAGCCACGTAAACTGGACAGCGATGACCCAAATCGCGGCGCTAACGCTGTCCCGCCAGATCGATCCAGATGCGCGAATCCAACGTCCCAGCAAGAGGCGCGTCGCAAAGCCGGAAATCACAAACAGCAACAGAGGCAAGCGGCCTTCGCCTGCGAGCGGCAAGAACGCGGCTAGTTTCGGCGGCCATTCTAGGCGCGGCACGTGTGCAACAACGCCCCAGACTTCCGGATGGAAGGATAAGGCCACCACGGCCGTTCCGGCGGCCAGCGCCGCCATCCCGCGCCGACGATACAGCAGGAGACCGCCAAGCGTTAACGAGGCATGCGTCAAAAACAGCGCCAACGATAGCGTGCGCGTCGGCGTGCCAAAGTTCAGCAGGTATTCGAGCCCGATCCAGGTGACGACTGTCGTGGCTGACCAAATCAACGCGATGCGCGCGCAATTTCGCAGTCCACCCGCGTGCAGCATAGGGCGCGCCAGGACAATGGCGGACACCACAGCAAGCACGGAGTAAAGCCAGGAGAAGGCTGGGTTGTCGCTCAAGGGGAACCCCAACAGCGCTCGGGCTGCGTCCTCAACCGCCGCGGCCAGCGGAAAGGTTATGCCCGCGACAACCCCAATCCATGCAAGCAAGCCGATCTTGTGCGACATCAACAAACCCTCGACGGCTGGGCGTTCTCGCCTGCCAGCCCCGCTTCAGAGCCCAAAATTGAGAACCGCCGGTCCCCACGGCGACAAGCTTATAGCTTGCGCGTAGGTTGAACTACAAGGCGTGCGGGCACCCGCGCTAAGCGATTATTTTCGCTGGATTTGCAGTCGGGGCGGCGAGTTCCCAACGGCATGGGTGATTGAAGACGGCGGGCTCGCTTCTTAGGGTTGGGACAACGCGTAAAGAAAAGCTCCGCGACAGCAGGTCGTAACGAATGGCGTCCGTGGGATCATTCGGATCATAGCGCTTGAAAAGTGCGGCCGAGAACACGAATTCGCCTTTGGCGAGCAATAGGCGGTCAAAGACCAGGCGGATGACTCGCGTTTGTCCCTTCTGAAGGTCGAGGGAGTACTGGTCACTCAGCAAGCGCATAACCCCGAAGCCTTCCTGCAGGGTCATCACCAGGATCGCCAACCTACACGTGAAGGTGTCGGCTTCTTCAGCGATCACTTCGACCTCGATCGAGCAAGGCTTGCCCGCTTCGACCGTTCCTCCGGCTCGTCCTTCCCCGTCGAGGACTTCGACGCGCGAAATCTTAAGGCCCGTCGCGCCCTGCCAGCGAGAGATGCGCTGCTTCGCGGAAGTACTCGTTACGCCTTCGGCGTGTTCGGCCAAAAGGCGCGCCAACATCTCGCGCTGGAACGCCGGCGTTGGATGGTCGCTTTGCTTGTGACTTGGACCCGACATTTCCGCCGCCTCACGCGCCTTTGCCTCGCGGTTAGTGAGTAACGCTAAGTATTCCTCGTAGATCTTCACCACTTCGAGGGAAGGTCCATCCATCACGACTTCGCCCTGATGAATGAACACGCAGCGATCGCAGAATTGCACGATCTGTGGGATAGAGTGTGAGACAAGTAGCAGTGTGCATCCAGAAGCGGTCAGACGCTCCATGCGGTGAGCAGATTTCGCGGCGAAATAGCCGTCTCCGGCGCTGAGCACTTCGTCGATGATCAGGATGTCGGGTCGGATCGCCGTCGCGGCTGCGAACTGCAAGCGGGCGTTCATGCCAAGCGAGTATGTCTTGATCGGTTGATGCAAAAACTCGCCGAGTTCGACAAAGTCGATGACGTCCTCCAGCGCTTCGTCGAAGGCCTTGCCAACCAGCCCATTGTAGTGAAGCGCCGCTTTGATGTTTTCGAGTCCCGAGAATTCTTGGTGGAACCCTATGCCAAGCTGCATCAGTGCTTGCACGGTGCCGTTCACTTCGACGTGGCCGTGCGTAGGTTCGAAGTTGCCTGTGATGAGCTTTAGAAGCGTGGATTTTCCGGCCCCGTTTCGGCCCACGATGCCGATGTTCTCTCCGCGTCCGATTGTCAGATCGACGTTGCGAAGCGCGTGGAAGTCTGTGTGTTTTGGTCGCTTCTGCCAAAAGGCAAGATCATACCAGCCGATTTGGTCGAGCATCCGCTCATGCGGCGTTTCATACAGCTTGTAAGCCTTTGAGACATTGCGAAACGTGACCGCCGTGTACTCCGAGTTGGCCTCAGGCGTAGTCATAAAACGTTCCTTTGACGCGGCGGCATACATAAAAGCCAAGCATGAACGTGCCGAGACTTATGCCGATCATCCACAACATCATGTCATAGGGTGGTAGTTGATCGAGCATGATGAGATACTGAAAACTCATCACGTAGTATGCCGCTGGGTTTACCTTTATAAGGAATGTAAGTCCTTCCGGCATCATCTGCGGCGTGTAGGCGATCGGCGTTATGAACATAAGCATCATGATGCCGTAGTAGACGAGATATTGGATGTCGCGGAACACGAGCGCGAAAAGCGACAAGATCCAGCTCACACCAGTCACAAACATGACTTGCAAGATCATGACGAGAGGGATCAGCGCGTTCGTCCAGGTCACTTCGCCTATGGTGATGTCCGTAAACAGCAGGATGATCGCGCCAATAGGCATGCCGGCGCTTGCAACCAGCACGCTGCGAAGGGGGATGAGCTCCGCCGGAAACACGGTGTTCAATAGCACCGCTCGATTGGATGCCAGCGACATTGTGCCGGCGGTGAGGCCGCCTGATATGGCCAGGAACGAGGTCAGTCCACAGAACACGTATAGAATGTATTCATACACGGTCATGTCGGCCGGCCGGATCTGGAAAATGATCACATAAGTGAGCGCGTATATGCCCAGCATGATGATTTGACCGAACACCAGCCAGAGCGAGCCGAGCAACGAGCCAGCGTAGATGTTGCGAACCTCGGCAATGGTGGTCCGGCTTAGGATCGTTCGGTGGTGCGCGACGGACTCGAAACCGGCAAGCATGAAGCTTCGCGTCCCGCGCGCGAAGGTGGTGAAGCGTCCTTCGGCCTGCTTGACGGGGCGGGCGCCGGGCGCACTATTTTCGACGGTCACTCGATGCTCCTCATCAGCGTGGTCTCTATACGCATGGCCCTCGCCACTGTGCAATTGTGGGGCTGCACCCCTGCTCGACGACGCCAATCCCGGTGAGTATGCTCCGCTCGGAATGCGAGGGCGCGGTGGGGCGGACGGTCTGCATCATATCGGCGACGCCGGTTACGGATGAGCCGCGCGTGCTGCGTCAGGCTGCGGCGATGCATGCCGCTGGCTGGGACGTGACTGTGGTGGGCTATCCTGGCCGGCAGCCGCCGCCCCCGTATTGGCGGTTCGTGCAGGTGGGCAATGACGAGCCCTACCTGCGCATCCGCTATCGCATCCTGAAGGTTCTGGAGAAGGATCTTGCATCTATCAGTAGCGAGTTCGCTGAGCGCTATTACTGGCGGTATGCCCATTGGGGCGCCATCTACGATCATATCGCCAACGTAGCAGGTGTGCGGTGTGACCTCGCGATTGGCCATGACAGCCACACGGCTCCGATCGCGGCAAAGCTCGCGCGCCTGTCGGGCGGACGCTTCAGCGTCGATTGTCATGAATTCTCGATTGAGCAGTATATGCACGACCCCGTGTGGGAGCGGCAAGAAAGGCCTTGGATCCGCTCGCTCGACCGGCGCTTTCTGCACGGCGCGGCTGTGGTGACGACCGTCTGTGACGGCATCGCCGACGCATACGAACGCGCATTCTGGCTGCGCCAGCGGCCGACGGTAGTTCGCTCTGTCGCGCGTTTTCACGACCTGAAACCAAGGCCGCCCGGCGAACGGCTGACCGTGCTTTATCACGGCATCGTCTCGCCAACGCGCGGCCTGGAAGAGGCGATTGCCAGCGTGCCGTCGTGGCGGGACGAATATCGCCTCGTGATCCGTGGTCCGGGCGAAGCCGATTATGTACGCGAGTTGCGCGACCGGATTTTCCAGTACGGCGTTCAAGGTCGTGCGACGGTCGAGGACGGCGTGCTATTTAACGAGATGATTCCGAAAGCGAACGAGGCCGATGTGGGCCTGTTCGTGCAGGGCGGCTATTCGGTGCAGAAGCGCTTCACGTTACCGAACAAGTTTTTCGAGTACATCCAGGCGCGGCTTGCGCTCTGCGTGTCGGATCTGCCGGAAATGGCGAAGATCGTGAACGCACACGATCTTGGCGTCCTCGTTCCGCGTGCAACGCCAGAGGATATTGCGACAGCCATCAACGGCCTCACGCGCGTCCGGATCGCGCACCATCGCGCAAAATCACACGCGGCCGCGCAAGTGCTGTCCTGGGAAAACGAGGCGCAAACGATGTTGGACGCCTACGATCGCGCAACGGGGTAGCCGCGCTACCAGTCGCGCAACTTGCTTTTTACGAGCGAGCGAAGCGCCAAATTGCGGCCGTCACGGAGAAACGGAAGCGGCTCACGGCGGCGGCCAGTCGCAGAGTAGCGAGGACCGAGGGCGAACGCTTAGTCGGAGTACGCTCTAATGACGAACCAGCAGGGCGCTGAAGCGGAGGCCGAATGGATGCCTTCAGGCATCGCCCCGGGGATGTTTACATCGTTTGTTTTTCCGCGCTCCGCGACGTACGCTTTGACGGGCGAGGCGTTGCCCGTTGGGACGGTTGAAGCCCATCGCTCAATCGCACTCCATCGGCGCCTTCACCAAGTGGCGCTGATGCCCCGCACTCACGGATTCGCACAGTGGCGGGCCTTCAATCTCAATTCTCTGAAAATAGCGAGAGCTGGCCATGTGCGCGCTCGTCAGTCGGCGGCAAGACAGGAGTTGCACGTCGGCGCGGCCGATCGGGAGTTCGATCTCGTCCGTTATCTCGACGCCATCGAGGGTCAGGCAGATGCGGCGCTTGACACGCCCTTTGGTGTCTCCGTGTTTGGATGCGATGAGACGACCTACGAGCAGCTTGCGGAACAGGTCGGCGAAAAATTGCACGCGTAGAACGGTCAGATTAAGTATCCGCAGAAGCATGAGTTTTAGCGTGCTGAGTTCCTCGTGAAGGACCGGTGAAAAGCCATGTTCACTTTCGAGCCAGACACCAGGGGAGGTCGATAAAATGCGTCCTGCATTTGGCGCACGTGTCGAGAGAGGTGGGCTTCCAGTAAGAAGGTAGCCGCTATGTTCGTAGGCCAACCTCCAATCATCCCCCGGCAAACGCGTCCAGGCAACAACGGAACCCAATGCGACGTTCGTGTAGACCGCTATCGAGGCGCTTCGTTTTGTCTTGATACGCGCGCGAGGCAGATAGATGTCTCTAGCGGTGTCGGGCGCACGTTCATCAGATGATCGCTGGGGGGCAATTCGGCTCGCATCCCATGCGTCCTGTCCAAGTCGCAACGCGTTGTCGAAGTCGAGACTGCTCGGCAATGGGACAGTCTCGCGGCTCCACGCGGCCCTCACGCTTTCAGCAAGCAGTTCGAAATCTTCATTGCGGCGTGCGAGGCGTTCGAACCCCGACGGGTACAGTAGAGCCGTGCCGCGCACGCCAAGGCTTGGGTGAAGTGATCCGTCCGGCATCATCATTGCTTCAACAAAGCGCGCCGCGTTCTCGCAAACGCCCCAGAGCGACGAGTATTCTGCCCGTTCTGCGATTTGAGTGAGGTACGAGAGGGCCCGCGTTTGATAGCCGGGGTCGGGACCCTGATACTCGTTGAACCATCCTTCCTCCGTGTCGAAGGCTCCCAACGCCCGTTCCAGCCAGCTATCGGCGCGAGCTTTGGCTTGTGCATCGCCGAGAAAGTCGCTTGCGCCTAGGAGTTCGAACGAGAAGCTAATGAGATGATTGGCGACGATGCCGTGAACTTCGTCGGTTTTCAGAATGAAGCCGACAGAGCGCACCAATACGTCGTGTAGCAATTGCTTGGTTTCACCTGTTCGGGAGCGCCGACTTGCGGCGATGAGCGCGGTTAGAACATCGAGACCAACGCCAGGGGTGCGCTCGTGCGGATAGCATTGGTCGAAGCTTCCATCTCGGTGTTGAACGCCCGCGCAAAACCGTGCGAAACCTGCAAGTTGGTACTCAAGGTCGGCGTCCGATCCAATCGTATCTGCCCAATCCAAAGCAAGGCGAATGCCCGCTTGCAATGTGGCGTCGGAGAAGTCCTTGTACTTCCAACCCCAATAAGCGCGATCGAAGCTTCCAAAGGATGGGGAGGCTGGGTCGCGGTTCCAGCGCGCCCAACACTGCCGCGCAACGATTTCGCCTTCGCGCTGGTAGATATTTGTCGTCACGTCTGCGCTCGCAGTACGCCAGTGAGGCGCTCAACTAGTTGCATCCATTGGTCTTGCCGCAGGCGTCCCAGAAACGGAAGTCGTATGCTATCTAGGACAAAACGGCGGGCGTTGGGCAAGCCGTCGGAAGCGGCGTCGACCTGAAAGGTGATGGTGTCGAGATATTGGTTGGGAAGCGGCTCCCCGGCGTGATTGGCATCTATGCCAGCGCGCCAGAGGTCGTTGACGACGTGATCGCGCCGATCTGGCAAACGCAAACGCAAGACCTGACGAAGATGTGTCGGGCGGGAGCTTGCGAACGTCTCGGCATATGCGCACGCTGCGGCGACTTCCGGCATATCAAAAAGGGATCGCGCTCTCTGGCGGGCAATTTCGATCTCTTGGGCGTAACGCGCAAGGCGGCTGAGCCACAGCCCGTAAATGGCAGGGCCTATGAGGCGCGCCTGGTGCGGCACTGGTTCATGAACGCTCCCGTCGGAATCTCGTGGAGCCAAAAACCGCCACGCGCCGCTTGCTGCTATTGCGTTGAACGCGACGGCCTTGGCCCAAGCCGTCTGAGCGACAACGAATCCAGAGGCGCGCGCGTCGTGCGCCTTTTCGGGGCCGCTCTGAGAGGCAAGCAAGCCTCCGCCAGCATCAAGGCCTTTGCCGATGCCGAAGCTCCAAAGATTTGCGTCGACGCGATTTGACAAAGCGGCGGCATCGAGATGCAAAAGTCCTTGCGCCCAATCGAAGAGGATCTCGCCATGGCCCGGAGCAAGGACGGAAACGTCCGTTGGCGCATGACCGTACATCGGCGAGACGATGGTGGCGGCAATCGATTTGGTGCGGGCGCCTTGAAGTTTTGCGAGAGTAGGGGTGGGTGCGCCCTCGTCAACGTCAACGAAGTAGGGGACAAACCCAAGCCGTACGGCCAGTTTGGGAAGCACGGGACAAATTTGGGCGGAGAACAGAATGCCGCGCGCTGTTGTGCGCTGTGAAAGCTCCTCAAGCCAAGCGCGAAAAGCTTCGCGCGCGCTTGCGTACGCGCGCAGCTGCGTGTGATCCGGCAGTGACAAACCCTGGCGGACCAGCAGGTCCGATCGCCCATCTTGCGGAGAGAAGATCGTCGCCAAATCTTCGAGGTCGGAAATCGGTTGGTATCTTGGGATCATGTCAACCGAAGTATCGAACCAATGGCGCGAGGATTGCGCGTGAAATCGTCAGCGGTAGGGCGCGCACAATTGTGCGTGCAATGTCGTAGCGGGGCGACGTGCTGTCGCTCTCGGCATCGTCGACCACGCCGGCGCAGTAGCGCAGCGCGGGGATTTGGGTCGCGAGCCACTTGCGTTTAAAGAAAAGGAGGCCGGCCTGGGAAGGGGCATCGGCGCCCATATCCAGCTTGCCCTTGCCATTCGCGAAACACCAATCCACGAGCTGGTGGATCATGAAATCGTTAGGTCGAATTTGACGCTCTAATGGAAGCGAGGCGGAATAAGCATAGAGCGCTCGATCGGGCTCGAGCAGGACAATCGTGGCAGCGACCGCGCGCCGCTCATTGTTTTCAATGGCGAACAGGCGCGCTGACCCTCGCAGATGCGCAAAGAGCGCCGCGAAGAACCGCAGCGGAAACGGCGGGAGGCCGAGATTGCGTTGGGAGAGTTGATAGATGTTGTACCAAGTGTGAAGACCCGTGGCGTCGGGTTCAAGCTCAACAAACCTTAGTCCCGCACGCTCGGCCTGGCGCACGGCGTTGCGCTCCTTCGTCCGCAGCGCCTGCCAGAATGTCTCGCGATCGGCGTAGTCGGTGAAGTCGATGAAGCTGTGAACCCAACGAGCGCTCCGCTTAAACCCGAGAGCTTCAAGCCCATCGGGGTAGTCGTCGATACTCTTCACCACAACGCCGTCACGACCGGCGATTTCTATTGCTGTGCCAAGCAGGCAATGAAGCGTTTCCGGCGTGTCGAACAATGCGCCCCCGCGATCCCGGAACGGCGTTGCGACCAGGCGGCTCTTGCCCGTCACACCGTGAACGCGCATCAGCGGCAAGCAGCCAATCCAACCTCCGGCGTTGTCGAGGGCGCGAAGATAGACAGGCGTGTACCCAAGCGAGGAGACAAGCGCCTCGCGCCAGGGCGTGCCATGATAGATGGTGGCGCCGCCGTGACCTCCCACAAAGGCGTCCCACGCCACGTCGTCGTCGGGCCCAATAACCTCAACCTTGGCCAACACGCCCCCAAGTCTTTACCACGCTGACTTAAATCGGATCGATTGCGTCGCCAACCCTTGTCTGTGCAGGCCCCGCGGGTTGCACCGGACAGACGCGTGTGATTGAAAGCGGTGTGGTCGTTCAGCAGCGAGCGCCAGCGATCTTTCGCAAACCCGGAGTGCTTGGGTGCTTTTCGATCTTCAAAAAGGTCTGCAGGCCTTAAAGCGTCCAGGGATAGCCACCGACCTGCCGCGCCTCGTCAACAGCGCCGCACCATTCTACTTGCCGTCGGCTTTCCAGGTGCGTGCGCCTCTAACGATCTATTGGTCGATCAACAGCGTGTGCAATTTGCGTTGCAAGATGTGCGACGTTGGAATGTTCAACGAAGAGGGGATGTTTTACAAGAATTTGCGTATCGACCGCAAACTCCACGAGATTGATATTGGCGTCTTCAAGCGCGTGACCGATGAAGTCGCCGCCGACAAACCCTTTATGGCGTTCAACTCGACTGAACCGCTTATGTATAAGCCGCTCGGCGAAGCGGTTGCTTATTGTGCAGAGCACGGCTTAGGGAGCGCTGTGACCACCGGCGCCTATACCTTGCCCCAGCGCGCCGCTGAACTCGCCGAAGCCGGGCTCACCCGCCTTAATGTGTCGATTGACGGTCCTGAGGACATTCACAACTATATCCGCGGCCGCGATGATAGCTTCGCGCGTTCAATCGAGGGCATTCGTGCGTATGCGGATGCGTGTAGCGCCCGCGGCCGGGAACCCGAAATCTATGTGAACTGCACAATTACAAACATGAACTATGATCGCTTGGTTGATCTTCACGAGGCAATGGCGCTGCTCCCAATCAAAACGCTGGCGTTTTCGTTTATGTGGTTTATCGACGAACAGACCGCTGAAGAGCAAAACGCACGTTTTGGCGAACTCTACCCGGTCACGGCGAGCTGCTACAGCGAGTTTATTGACCCCGGTGCGGTGGACACTGATGTGTTGTGGGGTCAAATGCGCGCGCTCGCGCGGCGGCCACGGGTGCATTTCAATCCGTTCTTCTCGCGCGAGAAACTCGAAAAATTCTTCAAGGAGCCTCACTCCTATGTGGAAGAAGGCGCACGCTGCGCGGCCAGTTGGTTCTTCCTCCAAGTGCTCGCCGATGGCGCGGCCATTGTCTATACGCGTTGCCATTCCAAGCCGGTGGGCAATGTGAACACCACGTCGGTCCGCGAGATCTGGAACGGGCCCGACATGCGTCGTTGGCGCGATTTCATTCAGCGCGAGGGCAAGATGCCGATGTGCCGACGCTGCGATCTGTCCTATTGATAAGGCCTTCTTCGTTTCAATGAGAAAGCTCACGCTCGCTTACGATCGCGAGAAATTCTGGCGCAGCTACTGGCTCGAACATGGCGTCGACCACGGTCAGTTCGTGGACCTCGGTATGTACCCTATCGTGCAAACGCTGCCTCACCTCAAGGCAGAAGACAAAATCCTTGAGTGTGGCTGTGGGGCAGGGCGAGTTGTGCGTCATCTTCACGGTGCTGGTTTCGACATAACGGGCCTTGAGTATGACGGCGAAATCCTGCGCAAGCTGAAGACTGCGGCGCCTGAGTTGAACCTTGTCGAGGGCGACGCCACCGCGCTGCCTTTTCCTGATGCATCGTTCGACGTCGTCTTGTGCTTTGGTGTTGTGGGGACTTTGGAGCAAGGAATTGACACAGCCATAGCTGAAATCCATCGGGTGCTGCGTCCCGGCGGCGTAGCGATCATATCGGTGATGTTGGACAATGTCGCCCGTCGCGCGCAGAAGCTGCTCAACGCTATCGGTGCGAGCGGGGTGTCTCAGTTCTACGCCTGGATTGACACCGAATCTGGTTGGCGGCGTTTTTTTGAATACTCTCGCTTCGATGTTATCGGAGTATCGCCGATGGTGAGCCGCTACAATCTCTTCTACTGGACGCCGGCGCTTCGTTCAGGCGAGAGCGTTGATCTGACCGCCGCTCGCGTCAGCGATCGCCTTTATCGTCTCAACTGGATGGGTCAGGCGCTCTGGTTGCTGCATAAGACATGGTTGCGTCGAAGTTTCGCGGCTGCAACCGTGTTTGCCCTGCGAAAGTCGCACTAGGAGCTTTCTGGCAAGTGTCTAGCCGCGCGCGCAAGTGCTTCGGGAATGCCGCTGTTTGAGAGTACGTAGTCGACAGATTGGCCGACAGTTCGCGTGAGCGCCACGCCATTGTAGTCGACCCCAACATAGCGGGTCATTTGACTGTCAAACGCGGGAAAGAGTGCGTCGACGATGCTGGCCTTTTCTTCCCCTGATAGTGCGGCGCCAAACCAACCCATCGCATCAAAATAGTTCGCAAGGACACCACGACGCTGCTCGCCTGTGAGCGGGTTATAATCCTCGTCGGTCAACGTCGGTCGACGATTTCTCGCTGGGTCGAAAGTCAGCAGAAGGACCGGACCCGAGCGGTAAATCGCTGGGGACGCGGCCATTACCTCGGGATTTGCCGCGATCGCTTCGTCAAGCCGATCCCTTCGTATGGCGATAGTGAAAAATTCTCCCCGTTCGTATGGGAGGGGCGACGCCGGCGCGAGCGCGAATACTGTGGCGGCCTCCACGTATTCATCTCGCCATGTCGCGGTGTCGTAGAAATACCATTGGTAGGAGTGTGAGATGTCGGAGGTCACCAGGGCGGCGGATTGGGCGATGGCGCGGGCGCGCTCGGTGCTCGAAAACGTGGCGGTGCGATAATCCTGGCCCGGCATGTTGCCGTAGAAGTCGATGAGATCAGTGAGTTCGTTCGATCGCGGGCGCCCGATCAAAAAGCGCTCGCCAACGAGCTGGAACGTGCTGCGATACGGACGATCATAGAGGTAGGGATAAGCGTTTCCGCCCAACACGGTTTCAAAGCCCTGCGGCACAATTACGCCGAGCGCCTGCCGCATGCCTCGAAAATGGGAATTCGGATCCCCTTCGAAGCGGGGCAGGACAGTTGCGTAGGCGTGTGTCATGGGCGAGGACGCAGCGATTGTTGTGGCAACGACGATTGCACCAGCGTCTCGCCAACGCTCGGCTTTAAACCACGCGAACATCATTGCGATTGCCTGAGCATAGCCGTAGGCGCAAACCGGCAGCAGGAGCGGGTATATGTTGGCGCCGTATTGGGGGTCTTTGTTCGCGACAAAGACAACAAAGAAGAGCCAGTAGGCGACAAGGTTGGCAATCAGCAGCGAGGCAATGCGATCCGCGAGTGGCGGTGCTGTCTTGGTCGTCAGCGACTTGATACAGGAGCCCGCATTGGTCAACACGCCAAGCGCCAACCCAATCAAGGCAGCGGTCCCGCCATCCCATTCGGTAAGGAACGAGAAATACCGCGAGACAGGCATATCGAGGATGTCGAGGAATTGTCGGCCTTTGATCAGAACGAAGATAAGGCTTCGCGGCAGTTCATCTCCCCAACTCAGCCACCATGCGCCCATCGCGAGCGCCCACCCTGCGCTCACGGCTAGTCCGACCATGAAGAGCAGTCGCATCGGCGGCTTTCTTATGATCCAAATCGCTGCAAAGAACGCAGGCAAGTAGAGCTGAACGAAGTATCCATACCAATGGACGCTCAAAGTCGCGACGCACAACGCGCCGATCGCGAACGACAACACAAGAAGGTTACGACTGGTATGCCGAGCCAACAATGCCCAGCCGAGGGTCGCTACAGTCAGGCCATAGAAGAGGCCGAACGTGGCGTCAGGCCTCAATTGCGTCGCCGACATATAGAAGCCTTGGAGACCGGCGCTCAGGGCAAGCGTAATGATCCCGGCGCCTAGACCGAAAAATCGCCAAACCAAGCCCGCGGCCGCCAACAGCGCGATCGTCGCAGTGACGAAGCTGGTGAGTTCGATCTGCCACACGCCGATGCCAAAGGCTTGCAGCACCAATGCGGCCATAGCGTAGTGGAGCGGGGGATGAATCATGAAGCGCTCAACACCGGGATAGAAGAGGGGCTGCGCGTGGAGCGGGTATATCCAGCGCCCGGTCGTCACATACTCAATCGGCACGTTTGATAAGAGCGCGGTTTCGCCCGTCAATGTCACCGTACCGTGCCAGGCGTTGAAGGCGCAGACGACGAACATCCACGCAGCGATACAAAAGCCGACCATGCGGGCAAACCGCCACGTGAAAATTCTGCCAAACATCTCGCCCCCTCTGACGCTTAAACCTGGGTGAGCGCTGACATGAGCTGCTCATAACCGTCCGACCAACCGTAATCCTCGGCAAGCGTATGCTGATGCCAAAGGATGCTTGCCTCTCCTCGCACGGTGCGGACTTCATCGAAGATGGCCGCGATTTTTTCCGCGCGCTGTTCAGTGCTTAGGCGCAGATAAGCGTAGAGATGGGAATCCATCAAGACGAGGGGCGTATGTCGTGTTGCGAGTGCGCCGCCTTGGGTCATGTCCCATGGATGGAAACGAAGCGCTGCGCCGAAGCGAAAGCCCGGCCGATCGTTGAAGCCGCCGGTGCTGTCTTCGCTCAATCCTGCACTCGATTGCGCGGCCCAGGTATCACGCAGCGAAAAGCGTAGCCAATGCTGGCGCGTGCGCGTGACAGATGTGCCTAGAGCCTTTTCAAGCAGAATGCGCTCCCGCGCTAGGCGGTCACCGTCGCGCCAGCTGACCGATGACCCGTGCAGACCGACCTGCCAGCCGCGGCGGCTTAGCTCGCTCAGGCTCTTGGCGAGAGTGTGGGTCGAGATGTCATAGTCGGGGTCAATTAGGCGGTTGCGTGGGCGCATTGTGCGTCCGGCGTACACGTAAAAGACGCTTCGCAGTCCTAGGGCCTCTTCGCGCGCGGTCAGGTGATCGAAAAGATCGTAGCGAGGCGTTGTTAGAGCGAACCGCCCGGCGCGCAGAGCAGCTTGGCGCGCGAATGCAAAATCGGAGATCGCTAGGCCGCGCGCGGTGTTCAATGTCTCAAAACATGTCTGCTTGAAACGAATGGCGTTGGTTTTTCGCACTGCGTCAATGTCGTGGGAAAGCTCAATCACGCTCTCTGGAAGGGGGCCAAAAGCCGACTGTTCCGACATATCCAGTGACCGAGCGGCGCTACGGCGCATAAACAGGAAGATGCGATTGACCCACGCGCGTTCAAAGAGGTCGGTCGAAGTCTGCTTGATCGGGGTTGAATATGAGTGGCACGGTCCTCGCGCCTTCTCGGCTCGCATTTCGGCCGACGCAATGAGGTGGGAAAACGCAGCGAGCGCCCAGTCGCAGCGTTGGTATTCAGGCCCTGGACCGTCCGTGAGGGCGGCCGTGTCAACCAAAAGCCTGCCTTCAACTCCGAGATCGCGCGCCCAATCGGGGGTGGCAATTGCGCGCCAACTCCTCCCAAGTGCGTCGGCGTGCGCGTCGCGACCAAGGGCCCATTGATCGCCGATAAGGTTTGCACTCCGAGGCCAATACCGCGCGCCGGCCTTCAGCAGAAATTGAAGCACCGTGTGGCGCGAGGCGTGATTCCACCAGGTCATTGATGCTTCGATCGCGGAGCCGCGCTCCGCCAGCCGCCCCATGGCCAATTGTAGAGCACCACCATCACCATGTAACCAAATGTCGTTACGTTGAACGACATTTTGCTCGCGCCGCGCTTGCGATCGTAGTGAAGGACAAAGGGCACTTCGACCAGTTTCGCGCCTACAAGATGAAGCTTCAAAAGCTTTTCAACGGTGCAGCAAAACCCCAGACCTCGCATTTGGACGAAATTGTTGCCGTAATGCGCAAGGGCCCTTTTGACAATCGATGCACGATAGGCGCGATAACCGCATGTATATTCCCGGAGGCGCATTCCGACGGGAAAGCAGAGGCGGAACATAAGATTGGCGATCGAGCTGATGGCGGAACGATCTGTGGCGACGCCGACTTGACCGCCGCCAGCAGGAAAGCGCGACGCGATCGCCACGTCAGCACCTGCTTCGAGAGCGGCAATAAGGCTCGCGAGATAAGTCGGGTCGTGGGTGTTGTCGGCGTCGGTTCGTACGATGATGTCTTCATCATCGGCCCGATCGGCGGCGAACTCGAAGCCGTCGCGGATGGTTTCGCCTAGTCCTCGGTTTCTACTGTGGGTGATGATCTCGATCGCACACGAGAGAGCGAGATCGTTCAGTTTAGCTCCGGAGCCGTCGTGCGACCCGTCGTCGACCGCGACGATTGTGCAGGCCAGACCGGAATCGGCCGAGGACTTCGCGATGCTCGCGCAGAGTGGTTCGAGGTTCTCAACTTCGTTGAAAACAGGAAGAACCCACCAAACCCGCATCGTTTAGCCCTCTTCCCCTAGCCTTGCCGCGTTTCGTGCATTGAGCGCGTCGCGTATGAGCGCGCTGACGCCTGTCGAACGCACACCCAGGATCACCGGGCCGAGCGTCGCCGCCAAAAGGACCTGACCCGCGTGGAGCGCGATCGCGATGGCGACGGCGTGGGCGAACGAATAGCCCAAAGGCTGCAGGGCGACAACGACAGCGGCTTGAACCAAACCTATCCCTGCAGGCAGCGCCGGGATGGCGGCGGCGAAGGTCATGGCGGCGAAAACAAGTGTGCTTTGCCCCCACGAGAGTCCGCCGCCTGGTTGGACGGCGAAGAATGCGAAAACCGCCGATATGCTCAGCGTCCAGCTGCCGATCGTTAAAGCGGCGGCGAAAGCACCTGTTCGCCAGGTCATGACATTGAGGACGTGATGAGCGCTATCACGGATGAAGCCGCGCAACGTTCCTGGGCCTTGAGCCCATCGCCGCACTAGATGCGCCAGCGGGCGCAACGAAATCAAAATTGCTCCCGCGCCTGCGAGCGGCGCCCAACCCCAAGCGCTAAGGCTAGGCGCCACGATTCCGACCGCACCCGCAGTGGCGATAGCGGCGACAAACGCAATGTCCATGATACGTTCAACAGCAATCGCAGACGCGCCGTTTGCCAGCGGAAGGCCAATGCGATCTCGAAGGTAAGTTGCCTTTATGGCCTCCGACAGCCTGCCGGGAACCACGAGGTTGAGTGCTGCCGAGAGCACGACGGCTTCGCTCGCCGCCAACAATGGCGCGGCGGGGCGCCGGACGAGGATGGCGTGGCGTCCTGCATAGAAGAGCGTTGATACGAGCAGCAATGGCTGCATGGCCAACATGCCCAGCAAAAGCTGTGTGATCGAAACTTCGGACGTTATCGTATCCCCGCGCGCCAAAAGAGCGACGAACGCAAGCACGACAAGCGCGGCGACTAGGAGCCTCACCCAAAACGAGCCACGCCGGAGCGATGCCTTCGAGTTTGGCGGTGATTTCAAGTAGTCCCCCTGCGGACCCTTTTAAGCACAGTACGCCGCACAACCCAATGATTGAGTGGGTGTAGAACCATGTCGCCTGCAATCGCCTGAAGTTTCGGCGCGACCCGGCCCTACGGCCCTGCTAGCGCAAGGATTCGATCGCCGGCTGCGCGTGGACCTGCACATGACATCAAGCGTCGTAGAATTCGCGTGAAGCAATTGCATGCGACCGTTGTTGGCCCCTCGCCGAGGCCTCGACCGCGTTCTTTCGCATCACGAATCTGGTCTCGGCGAGGACATCGCCGGCCCGCAATTCGGCATCGAATTAGAACGTCGATTTGCAGATCCCGCGACGTCTCTCAGTCATGCGGGTTGGAAAAGCAGTTGCCGTTCGCTGGCTTGGCGCTTCGCTTACAGCGGCGTTCGCTCATACCCCCAAGCATCAACGCCCCCACCCGCCAAGCGGCCCGTTCGCGCCCACCATCTGCACCTCGACGCGGCTATTGATCTCGGTCTTTAGTGGCTCAAGCTCGGCCATGATCCACGCATAGGTCGCCGCGCGCATCTTCGGCGGGCGCTTGGGCGGATCACCGAATAGACCAACAATGCGTTGCCGCCCCGTGGCGCGTTTGGCTTGCTTTGCGATCGTCAGCGCGCGCTTTCCCAGGCCCCGGCCGATTGTAGCAGCGAGTGCTCGATGCACAATGGCGGCCGTCATGCTGCACCATTTGTCTTGGCGCTCCGAGCTAAACGCGCCGCATGTTTGCCAGCTCACGCAGACGTTCAGCTACACCTTCGCTCCGGTCTTGGCACTTTGCCAGCGCGGCCCTTGCGCCAGATTGCGCTGCCACAGCTCTAGACTGAGCAGGCCCCAAGTCTTCCTCGAGAAAGGCGCGCTGCTGCTGAAGGCGCGGCGCACTGCCTCGCGGTTCATGTAAGCGCCATCGCCCACGTTCGCGAAATGGTCTTCTGCGAAGCCCTTGAGCTCATTCTTGAACCAATCGCCGAGCGGCACGGGAAAGCCCATCTTGTCGCGCCTTTGCGCGATCTCGGCCGGGATCACGTCGTGGAACGCGTCCTTCAACATCTGCTTTGAGCGGCCGCCCTGAAATTTAACATCCGCCGGCGCCGTCGCCGCGAATTCGACCAGCGGGTGATCCAGGAGCGGCACGCGCGATTCAAGTCCATGCGCCATGCTCATGCGGTCTTCGACATGCAAGAGCGCGGGCAGCAAGTGCTTGAAGTCGAAGTGCGTCATCTTATCGAAATACGCTTCCTTGCCGACATTGTCGCCGTTGAACTCGGTCCGGAAGGTTTCGAACACATCCTCCATCGGCAGCTCATTCCACGCGACCTCGTCGCGCATATCGACAGCGCGGTTGATCAAGCGAAAATAGCGCGCGTCAAGTTCGCCGAAGAGGCCTTGCTCCCAGAATGTCGCGAGCAATGGTTTGTATTCTTGCAGCATTGGCAGCTGGGGAATAATGGATTCGATAGTGACGACGAAATTGCCGTTCTTATAGGTGCCGTCGATCGCGGCTTTGATGCATTGTTCAAAATACGCAATGATATAGCGAGCGTAACCGCCAAAAATCTCATCGCCGCCTTGGCCACCCAGCGCCACTTTCACGTGCTGCGCGGCGAGCTTCGCCGTCATGTACTGCGGAAACGAGCCGGGGCCGGCGACCGGCTCGTCGAGGTGGTAGATCACATCTGCGACCGAGCTGCGGAAATCGTCGGGGTGGATGTCGATCTCGTGCAGGCGCCCGTTGGTGGCCCGCGCGGCAATGGCGGCATACGCGCTTTCATCGCAGGCCGGATGCGCCTTGAACGCGCCGTGGAAAAGATGAAGCGGTGCGCCGGCTTGCTTGCACGCAAGCGCGGCCACCAAAGACGAATCCACGCCGCCGGACACATACGCGCCCACGGGCGTGTCGCTACGCAGATGCAGCCGGATCGAGTCGGCCAAAAGCTCGCGCAACTGCTCTCGAAAAAAGTGCGGGGTGTGGGTCTTGTCGATGGTGTAGCGCACATCCCAGTAGCGCCGTTCGGCGACGCGCCCGTTTTCGATGACGAGCGTGTGCGCGGGAGGTAATTGGCGTACGCCCTTCAGCAGCGTGTCGCCGCTGAGCGTAAACTGAAACGTCAGATATTCGGCCAACGCCCGTGGGTTCACGTCGAGCGATGGCAAGAAAGGCGTAAGCGCCTTGATCTCCGAAGCGAAGTAGAGAGCGCCGCCAACGATGGCGTAATAGAGCGGTTTGATCCCAAAGCGGTCGCGCGCGGCGAACAAGCGCCGCGACTTTGGCTCCCAGCGCGCGTAGGCCCACATGCCCCTAAAGTGGTTGAGCGCCTCATCGCCCCATGTGGCGTGCGCGGCGAGGATCGTCTCTGTGTCGCTGGTGCTGGTGAAGCGCCAATGCGGCCCGAGCGCTTCACGCAATTCCGGATAATTGTAAATCTCGCCATTGTGAACGAGCACCGCTCCGTCCGCGCCGATCATCGGCTGCGCGCCAGTCGGCGAAAGGTCTATGATCGCCAGCCGCAGATGTGCGAGGCCCGCCGTGCCCGACGGATCGATCCAGAACCCCTCGCCATCTGGTCCTCGATGCGCGATTTGGGCGGCCATGAAGCGCAAGCGCTCCGCCAAGTCTGGAATGGGCGTGTTGTCGAGCGCGATGACGCCAGCAATGCCGCACATCAGCCCATCACCCTAGAGCGCCATACCGTAGGCTCTGCCCCAAACGCCGAACACGAGAATGCGCCAGAGCGAAAAATCGAACGGGCGCGCCCCATCGAGCATTTGGCGCGCGTATTGGCGCGTTGCGTCGGCGGCGAGCAGGTCCGGATAAAGTGCAAGCGTATCCTCGATGCCGGCCTCCACGGCCTTCCGCATCGGCCCTTTGAACCATGCTTCCTCCGGAGTTGCAAAGCCGAGCTTGTCGCGACGCTGCAGAACCGGCGTGGGCAAAATGTCGGCCATCGCGCGCCGTAGTACACGCTTGGTGTCGCCACCGACGATCTTGTGTTGATGCCCAAGTCGGAGCGCGAATTCGACGAGCCGGTGATCGAGAAATGGCACGCGCGCTTCGATGCCGTGCGCCATCGAATTGCGGTCCTCATACCTCAGTAGCATCGGCAGATTGGTCGTCCGCGCCAGCAGCACGCAATATCCGCCAAGCGAACGCGGTATCGCTTGGCCCGCGTGCGCGGCCGCTTGCGCGAGGGAACTGCCTTCACGCGGCTCGTGCTGCGCCAGAAGTGCGCTGCCCATCCAGTCCGGTGCTGGCGTAATGGCTGCATTCGGCGGCATGAGAAATCGCCGTAGCACCGGCACCCGGCTTGTGTAGGGCGCAAGCTGCGCGCGCCAGCTGAGACCGTGCCATGCCTTGCGCTCGTTCAGCGTCTGTATGAGTTCGATCACCTCCAATTGGCGGATTAGGCGCGCATAATGGAACTGGAAGCAGCCGTGGTATCCGCCCAGGATTTCGTCAGCTCCTTGACCATCGAGCATCACTTTCACGCCGAGTTGACGCGCCCGCTCGAACACGCGGTATTGAGCATGGATGCTCACCGAGCCGTAGGGCTCGTCTTGGGTCCGCACAATGGTATCGACGTCGCTCATCACAGCGTCCGGATCGAACGTCACGCGTTCGGAGGCAAATCCGGTTGCCCTGATCACATCATCGATGAAGCGGGTTTCATCGACGGCAGTGCCCGGAAACACCGCACTGATGGCGTTTAGCTTCTCCGCGCCAGGCGGCCAACTCAGTGCTTGCGCGCAAACGATAGAAGAGCTGTCGAGCCCGCCCGACAAACACGAGCCCACGCGCACGTCCGCGCGCATGTGCAGTCGGATCGAGTCAAAAAAGAGTTCGCGGAAGCGTTCCGCCGCCTCCGCTTCGCTCCATTGAACGCCATCGGGGAAAGGAGGCGACCAATATGTGCTGATCGGTAAAGGGTCGCCTGGTCGCCACGTGTTTAAGTCGAACTCGACGCAATGGCCTGGCTCAAGGTTGAACGCATCCGAGAACATCGTTGACGGCAGATGATCGGTGATGCCGTTGGAGAGGAAATTGTGTGCGCGGTCGAGGTTCATGCGCCTGCCGAAGCCAGGCAGATCAAGCAATTGCTTGATCTCAGAGCCGAACGCCACGCCGCGTGGCGATGCGTGATACACGATAGGCTTGATGCCAAGCCGGTCGCGCGCCAGGAACAGCCGCTTTTCCTTGTCGTCCCAAAGCGCGAACGCGAACATGCCGACGAGACGGTCCAGCGCGCCCCGGCCCCAAGTGCGGAAAGATTCCAGCAGCACCTCGGTGTCTGACTCTGTCCGGAACGTCACCCCCTTGGCGCGCAGCTCCTGACGCAGTTCGAGGTAGTTGTAGATCTCGCCGTTGAAGGTCAGCCAATGACGCCCGTCCGTTGATTGCATCGGCTCGGACGCACTTTCGCTTAGATCGATGATACTGAGGCGGCGATGGCCTAGCGCCACCGGGCCCGCTGGGCTCTCAAACACGCACCAGCCTTGCCCGTCTGGCCCGCGATGGGCGACGGCTTCGATGTATTTGGGATCAGGCGGAAAGCCGATCGAAATGTAGATGCCGCACATGGTCAGGCCACGAGAAGGGGGGCCACGAGGATGGAGGCCACAAGGATGCGGCACGGGGCGGCAAGGCTGGGTCGTCGGAGCGTCAACAAATATCCTGCACGTGGTTTAAGCGAAGTCGTCTATAGACCAGTCGCCACGCGCTCGGCTAGCGCCAGACGGCGGCGCCGCACAGTTGCCGTGCGCCCGGCCCGCCGCTAAGACCCGCGCCATGCGTACTTTGATTACAGGCGGCTGCGGCCAAGTAGGCTCGCACATCGCTGAACTCCTGCTGGCACGAGGCGATGACGTGTTGGCGCTGGACAATCTGGCCACCGGCAGGCGCATCCATTTGCCTGAAGCCGCCGATCGCCTGCGGGTGGTTGAAGGCTCAATCGCTGATAAAGCTCTCGTTGATACGCTGTTTGAGGAATTCAAGCCCGACGCGGTCGTTCATACCGCTGCGTCCTACAAGGACCCGGAAGATTGGTATTCTGATGCGCTGACCAACGTTGTCGGCGGCGCAAACATCGTGCGCGCGGCAAAGGATCGCAATGTTGGCCGCTTCATCTATTTTCAGACCGCGCTCTGCTACGGCGTGAAGCCACTTGAACAACCCATCACGCTCAACCACCCCAAATTTCCAGCCAGTTCGAGCTATGCCATCTCGAAAACCGCGGCCGAAGATTATCTCGAGATTTCCGGCCTGGACTACGTAACCTTCAGGCTCGCGAACGTGATCGGGCCGCGCAACGTTTCTGGGCCACTGCCCATCTTCTTCTCCCGTCTGCGCGACGAAAAGAAATGCTTCGTCACCGAAGCCCGGCGCGATTTTGTGTTTGTTGGCGATCTCGCGCGCACAGCCATTCGTGCCGTGGACGGCAAGGGCGCAGGCGCCTACCATTTCTCATCAGGCAAGGACATCGCGATCAAGGAACTCTATGATGCGGTGGTTGATGCGATGAAGTTGAACCACTATCCCGAGCCGGATATGCGCCCGCTCGGCGCCGACGACGCACGCACGATCCTGCTAGATCCCTCGCGCACCTTCGAGGATTTTGGCGAAGTGCGCTTTACGCCGCTGGCGGACTTCATCCCGAGCGCTATCGACTATTACCGCGAGCACGGCGTTCAGGGCGAATACACGCATTTGAAGCCGAAAAGCTAGCGCCGTGCGCCTCCTGATCACCGGTGGCGCGGGCTGCCTCGGCGCCAATATCGTCGAGCGCTATCTCACGCGCGGCGACGACCTGCTGGTGCTCGACAATTTCGCCACGTCGAGCCGCGACGCGCTGCCGACAAAATCTGAACGGCTGCAAATCATCGAAGGCACGGTGCTCGACGCGGAGCTGGTGTTGCGCTTGTGCACCGACTTCGTCCCGACCACGGTGATTCACGCCGCGGCGAGCTACAAGGATCCAAGCGATTGGCGCGGCGATCTCGCGATCAACGGCGAAGGAACCCTCAATGTCGTTGGGGCCGCAAAGGCCGCCGGCGTCAAGCGCTTCGTCAATCTGCAAACCGCGCTTTGCTACGGCCGGCCAGACGCGACGCCGATCCCGGTCAGCGCGCCGCTCCGCCCGTTCACGAGCTACGGCGTGTCCAAGGTTGCAGGCGAGCAGTATGTCCTGATGAGCGGCCTCAACGCTGCATCGCTGCGCATCGCCAACGTCACCGGCCCGCGTCTCTCCATAGGCCCCATCCCGACGTTCTATACACGCCTCAAGGCAGGCAAGGGCTGCTTTTGCAGCGACACGACGCGCGATTTCCTCGATATGTCCGACTTCCTGGCGCTCTTGGACCTCGCAATCCAAGCGGACGCGCCGCGCGGCGTGTTCCACGCGTCGAGCGGGGAAGGGCGAACGATCAGCCAAGTGTTCGACGGGGTCGCGAGCTATTTGGGTCTTGCGCCCGAGCCACCGCCCATCGTGCCGGTGGGGGATGACGACGTGCCAAGCGTTGTGCTCGACCCAAGCGAAACTACGCGCCAATTCGGTTGGCGGGCGAAAACGAGCTTCGAGGCCAGCCTGAACGCCATGCTTGCTTGGTACGATACCCACGGCGTGCGCGACGTGTACGCCCACGTCGCCAAACCGGAGGGGTTCGCGTGAGCGGCCTTTCGAGCGCATCTGTTCTCGTGGTCGGTGGCGCGGGCTTTGTTGGGTCGGCGTTGGTGCGGCGATTGTTGGCGGCGGGCGTCGCGGGCGTCACGATCGTGGACAATTTCCTGTCCGCCGACCGCTCCAATGTGCCCGACGATCCACGCGTCACGTTGATCGCCGAGTCGATCACCGATGAGGGCGTGCTCGCGCGCCTGCCAAGCGATCTCGACTACGCCTGGCATCTGGCCTGCTATCACGGCAACCAATCCTCGATCGCCAAACCGCTCGCCGATCACGCCAACAACACGCTCACAAGCTTGAAGCTGTTCGAGCGGCTGAAGGATATCAAAAGCCTTCGCAAAGTCGTGTACGCTGCCGCCGGCTGCGCCGTGGCGGAAAAAACCTTCGACGAGGCTGCCGCCACCAAGGAGGACGCGCCAGTTTCGCTCTTCCAGGACAGCCCGTACTCGATCTCCAAACTGATCGGCGAATTCTACGGCAATTATTATTTCACCCGGCACGGCCTCCCGTTCGTGAAGGCGCGCTTTCAAAACGTGTACGGCCCCGGTGAAATTCTGGGCGCCGGCCAATGGCGCGGCACGCCGCACACAGTCTGGCGCAACGTCACGCCCACCTTCGTGTTCAAGGCTCTGCATAGCGAGGCGCTGCCCCTTGACAATGGCGGGCAGAACACACGCGACTTCATCTTCGTTGAGGATGTCGCCGACGGGCTCATCGCTTGCGCGCTCAAAGGCAATCCGGGTGAGGCCTACAATATCGCCTCTGGCGTCGAGACGACGATCCTTGACCTTGCCGATCTCATAGTCCGCGAAGCCGGCTCAATTACGCCGCACGCGATCCGGCCGCCGCGCGACTGGGACCGCTCCGGCCGCCGCTACGGCGATCCCACCAAATCGCGTGAGCACCTCGGCTTCGCTGCGCGCACGTCGCTATACGAGGGCGTCGCCCGCACCGTCGCCTGGACGCGCGCAAACATGGCGTTGATCAAACGCTGCATGGCCCAGCACCGCGATCGCGTGCCGCTTGGCGGCTACGCCGTCTAAAGGTACTGCGCGCCGTTGGCGGTTCGAGCCAGCCGTCGCGCCGGGAAAATAGCCCGCGTCGCAGCCATTGGTGGAACGCGGCCGGATTGTTTGAGCTAAGCGCTGGAATTCATTCAGCCGCTTGCGGGGATCTATCCCGGATTCGCGCTGGAGCGCAGCGTGTCCAGCAGGGCGGCGAAGCGGGCGCCTTCGCGATCCCAATTGTAGATTTCCGCCGCGGCGCTTGCGGCGCGCTTGTGGGCGTCGATCTGGTCGCGCGTTAGATTGTTCAGCGCCGCGGCGATCGACGCTGGCGTCACGCTTGCGAAGGTCACGCCGGCGCCCGTTTCGCTGACGACTTCTGCCATGCTTGGCAAATCCGACACGCACAACGCCAAGCCCGCCATCATGTACTCGAAAATCTTGTTGGGCAGCGCAAAGCGATTGTGCGCCGAATGGCCAGGCAGCGCCATCAAGCCGATGTCGAACGACGAAGCCTCGCGCACCAGCTCCGTCATCGGCACGGGCGCCAGGATGCGAACCCGTTCGCCTAAACTTAGTTCGGCAACCAGGTCCTCCAGGCTCTCACGATAACCTGTCGGGCTTGGGCCCCGTATGGAGAGGTTGAAGTGCGGCTGCAACAACGCGACGGCGCGGATAGACGCTTCGAGGCCGCGTCCCTTCGCGACGATCCCGTGATACAGCACCTCGATCCGCTTGCCCGTGGGCCGGAACTGCGTTTGCGTATGAACCGGCGTGTTGCGGACGGTGTCCGTGGGGCACGTCAGTCCATACATGCGCGTCAGTGCGCGAGTGATGCCAGGTGATACAGAAACTGTCGCCGCCGCGCCGCTTATCCAGCGTCTTTCAACTGCCGCTGCAATCGGCCTCTGAAACAGCCGCCAAAACAGCCTCTCCGAGTATTCCTCTGTAGCGAACTCATGGCTGTCGTAAACATAAGCGCCGCCAATTGTCTGGGCGGCGTCGGCCGCGATCGGCAACAAACGCCAATCATTCGCAACCCAAATACCTGGCGTTGTTTGAGCCGACGCGATAGCGCCAATGCCGCGCAAGTGCGGCAGGGCGCGATAGAGGAAGTCTTCCTCGACGTCAGTGCCGTCGCCGGCATGCAGGCGCGCCCATTTCGGCGCGCGCTTGGCCCAAACAAACATCCGGCGCGTGATTTCACGAATGCCTTGGACCTGCCGCACCGGCCATTCTGTATCGGCGCGAATAGTGCGGCGATGCCGCTCAAGCGCCGCGCCCGCGCTCGGAACCACGAGCCTCACCGCATATGCAACTGGCCCCAATAGCGCCGCTAGAAAGCCGGCGAACACCTTCCAGACGGACTTCAGATTTTCGCGCGCTGCGCCCCCGGCGGGCAACAGCAACGGCGCGCTAGCCGCGCTCGGGTCGAGCGCGAGCACCGGCCAGGCCGGCGCTGGTGAGCGCCACCCGGCAAGGCCGATGCCCTTCACATCCCAGCCATTGGCGTGCAGCAAGTCCCCGAGCCGACGCACGCGCGGATCGTCGGGGATCGGTGTGTCGGCCAGCAGATAAATGGTGCGTGGAAGGGGGGTGGCCGGCATGCGCCGCCCTTCTATCGATGGAAGCGTGTCTCGCCAAGCAAATCGCCCGCTCGGCTTGTTCATCTAATCGACAGCAGAGGTGATGTTCCGCTCCAGATGGGAAAGTCGCGTGTGGGGATACGACAGCGCGTCGCTGAGCGCACGCTCGGGATCGGCGGTGACGCCGGCGCGCCGCCGCAAGACGCCGCGCGCGAGATACCAGAGGTCTGAGAGGCGCCTCGGCAGGCGAACGTCATTGGCTGCATTACGCATGATCTCGATTGCGATGAAGCCGATGCCGTGAGCCTCAGTGGTGCTCAAATCCTCGATTGGCGCCTGAATGACATCGATCTCGTCCTTGCCTACGAACCATTCCGTGTCCACGCCGCGGACGCATACGCCGGTTGCGCGCACAACCTTTTCTTGCTTCAGGCGCGCAAGCGTTTGCATCACGTTCGGCGTGACTTGCTTCTGGCTGGGGCCGTGTAACAGAAACACGTCGAGGAAATCGGTACGTAGCGCGCGCAGTGTGTGCTCGAGGTCCGCGCGCAGGGCTTGCTCGGAGAAATCCTTCACCACGCGCCGGCCGACGCGGCGTGTGCCGCCCTTCGAGATAATCTGCACGTTGGAGCGATCGACGCCCGAGAGGGCGGCGCCGAGCCGCGCATCCGCCGCGCCGTAAAATGGTGCGGTATCGAACAGGCTCACCCCGCCTGAGATCGCCGCCCGCACCAAAGCCGCCACCTCCGCGGCGCTCACCAGCGGTGATCCAAGCGGCCCGGACACGCCGAACCCCAGCGCTGAGACCCGCACGCCGCTTTGCCCAAGGGTTCGCTGAGGCATGGCGCCGCTCATGCGGCCACGCGCTCTTGAACTGCCCCCAACCGACCGACTAGGACAGGCCCGCATTCGGAGTGGTGGGAAGCATGGCGCAAGCAGAAGCGGCGTTCGTTCACGAAACGGCGGTGATCGATGACAATGTCGAGATCGGTGCGGGCACCAAGATTTGGCATTTCAGCCACGTGCTTTCGCACAGCAAAATTGGGGCGGGCGTGTCCGTCGGCCAGAACGTGGCCATCGGTCCGAAGGTCAGCGTCGGCAATGGCTGCAAAATCCAAAACAATGTCTCGCTCTACGAGGGCGCGACGTTGGAGGACGATGTGTTCTGTGGGCCGTCGTGCGTGTTCACCAATGTCTACACGCCACGCGCCTTCGTCAGCCGCAAGAACGAGTTCGGCAAAACCCTGGTGAAGAAGGGCGCCACCATCGGCGCCAACGCGACGATCGTCTGCGGCAAGCCGAACGAAACCACCACACTTGGCGAATATTGCTTCATCGCCGCCGGCTCGGTGGTAACGAAGGACGTGCTCCCGTACGCGCTGATGGCGGGCGCGCCGGCCAAGCGCATCGGCTGGGTCAGCAAGTCCGGAGAAGTGCTGAAGGCCGATCTCGTCTGCCCGCGCACCGGCAAGCGTTACGAACTCGTCGACGGCCATCTGCGCCCGCTTAGCTAGGCACATGGCTCTGGGCGAGTTCGCGGAGGTAACGGCCATACTCGCTTGAGCCCATCGCTTCGCCTTGTGCCGCGACTGCGGCGGCGCCAATCCAGCCTTGATAGAGCGCGATCTCCTCGGGGCAGGCGATCTTCTGGCCTTGCCGTGTTTCGATCGTGCGCACGAACGCCGAGGCGTCGTGCAAAGCTTCGTGCGTGCCGGTGTCGAGCCAAGCGAAGCCACGGCCCATGAGCTCGACGCTCAATTCGCCGGCGTGCATGTAGCGGCGGTTCAAATCTGTAATCTCAATTTCACCGCGCGCCGAGGGCGTCAGCTCATTTGCGTACGCGCTTGCGCGGCCATCGTAGAAATAAAGCCCCGTCACCGCCCAATGCGATTTCGGCTGCTTCGGCTTTTCCTCGATCGAGAGCGCCTTGCCGGCAGTGTCGAGTTCGACCACGCCGTACCGCTCCGGATCGGCGACCCGATAGCCGAATACAACCGCGCCTTTGGCGCCGCCCCGCACACGCGAGGCGATTTCCGCCAGCCAGAGGCTCATGGCGTGCCCAAAAAACAGATTGTCCCCCAGGATCAGTGCGGAGGGCTGTCCGTCAACGAAATCCGCGCCAACCCGATAAGCGTCGGCGACGCCGCGCGGTTCGTCCTGAATCTTATACGAAAGCTTCAGCCCCCATTGGCTTCCATCGCCCAAGCACCCTTCGAGTAAAGGCAGATCCCGCGGCGTGGAAATGATCAGCATCTCGCGAATGCCCGCGAGCATGAGTGTCGTCAGCGGGTAATAAATCATCGGCTTGTCGTAGACCGGCAGCAATTGCTTGCCGACCGCGCGGGTGCTCGGATAGAGCCGTGTGCCGGCGCCGCCCGCAAGAATGAGGCCTTTCAAATCATATCCTTGTCAGCGGCGTTTCGGTGCGCACGGTTTAAGCCGCGCGCCATGCAAAGATCAATGAGGCGCCCGCGGCGGGCGTCGGCGGAGCCTCATCGATGACGCTGAGCGCGATTGTGGTGAGCTACCGCACCGGGTCGGTGCTTGAGCGATCCCTCGCGGCGTTGCTCGGCGCCCCCGGGATCGACCAGCTCGTGCTCGTGGACAACGGCAACCCCGCCGAGGCGGAGGCGATGCTCGACGCATGGGCGTCGCGCGCGCCAAAGCTCAGCATTTTGCGCGGGCACGGCAATGTGGGCTTCGGCGCGGGCTGTAATCGGGGCGCCGGCGCGGCCCACGGCGACGTGTTGCTCTTCGTGAACCCCGACGCCGTGCTCGCACCCGCCGCGCTGGTTGATTTGCTTGCTGCTTTTGAGGGGTTGCGCGCGCCGGCGATCGTTGGCGGTGATTTGCGCGACGAGGAGGGGCGGCCGGAGCGGGGCTCGCGCCGTGATCGCGTGACGCTCTGGAGCGCGTTCGTCAGCCTGGCTGGCCTTTCGCGTCTCGGTTTCCGCGATCTGCACCGCCACAACGACCCAATGCCGCAAAGTCCTATCGAAGTTGGTGCAATTAGCGGCGCGCTGTTCGCAATGCGACGGCAAGATTTTCTTATGATCGGCGGCTTCGACGAAGGATATTTCCTTCACGTCGAAGACATCGACCTCTGCCGGCGTGTTTGGGATGCCGGGGGCGTTGTTGCATTCGCACCCGGACCGCACGGCGTCCACGTCCGCTCCAGCAGCGATGCGCCCGTCCGCGTGGTCGAAGAACATAAAGCGCGCAGTTTTCTTCGCTACTTCCGAAAGTTCGCGCGCAATCCGATAGAGGCTTTCATCGCACACCTTGTCGGTGGCGTTCTCTATTTGCGCGCTGCTTTGCGCGCGGCGTTTGATTTCTGATCGAAACGTAATCTATAGTCGTGGCGGGGCCGAACTTTGGTTGCACGCGGTGCAGGGCCGTGACCTGGGTTCGTGAACGTCCGGAACACACACCCTGTTGGTGTTGAACGCTTTTTCGGTTCGGGGGTCGATATGGCGACGTCAAAGCCATTTTACTTGCGCGGAAAGCGGGTGCTCGTAACCGGGGCCGCGGGCAGCGTCGGCGCCGCGCTCAGTGCGCGGTTTGCCGATCTCGGCTGCGGCGCCTTGGCTCTGCTCGATCATTTTGATCATGGCTTGTTGGACGTCGCGGAGACGATCGCGAAGCAGCATCGTGCGCTTCCCGTCACCGACGTGCTCTGCGACGTGCGCGATCGCGAACGTCTTGCGGCCGTCGTGAAGCGCGCCGCGCCCGACATCGTCATTCACTGCGCCGCGTTGAAGCATGTGCACCTGGGCGAGCGTCATCCTGGCGAGTGCACCCTCACCAACCTCGTTGGTTTGCGGAACGCGTTTGAAGCCGCGCAAGCCGCTGGCGCCGAGAGGTTCTTGCTGGTGTCGACAGACAAGGCCGCGGCGCCCGTCTGCGTCATGGGCGCGACAAAGCGGCTGGCGGAGCTCTTCTTGGCGAACGTCGCGCCCGAGAGCCCTATGCAAGTGAAGTCCGTGCGCTTCGGCAATGTGATGGCGTCCCAAGGATCGGTGACGCCACGTTTCTCCGCGCAGATCGCCGCCAACGGACCGCTGCAGGTCACGCATCCGCAAATGAAGCGCTTCTTCATGACGTCCGACGAGGCCGTCGATCTCATCGTTGATGTGCTGGGGCTCGAAGAGCCGGAAGCCGGCGCGGCGTCCTACTTCATGGACATGGGCGAGCCCGTTTCCATCCTTGAGCTCGGCCGCCAGATGATCGCCGACGCTGGCCGCGACGTCGAGATCGAGTTCATCGGCCTGCGTCCGGGTGAGCGGCTCGAAGAGCAATTGTTCGATGAGTTCGAGACGGTTTCGGAATCGGCGCTGAGCGGCATTTTCCGCCTCAATGCGCGGTCCTCAGACGCCTACGTCACGCCCGCCGATATCGCAGAGCTTGAAGCGGCCGCGCGCACCGCCGACGACGCTGTCGTGCGCCAGCGTGTGTTTGCAATGCTCGATGCGCGTCTGGGCCGCGAGCTCGCGGCCGCCGGCTAGGGTCGCGTCTTTTCCGCCCAAGTCCGCCCAATCGCTTCGGCGGCTTCGCGCCAATCGATCGGACCAAGCAATGCGTCGGCGCGCGCGGTGTCGAGGGCGCTGAACTGAGGACGCGCCGCTGGCGTCGGAAAATCGGCCGACCGCGCCGCTTTGAGGTTACCTAGGCGCGCGCCGTTCGCGCGCGCGGCGTCGAACGCGGCCTGGCACCAGCCGAGACGCGATGCCGCCGGCGAACCCGCAACGTGCAGAATGTCAGGCGTCGCAGCGCCGCCGAGCATGAGGTCCGCGAGTAAGAGCAGGCGTGCGGCGAGCGGCGCGATCGGCGTTGGCGAGCCGACCTGATCCTCAACCGCGCTCACGCTGCCCTTCGTCGCGGCGCCTTCCAGCATGCGCTCGAGAAAATCGCCGTCATGGCCGAACAACCAGGCGACCCGGGCGATGCACGCGCGGCCGCCCACGGCCGCAACCGCGCGCTCGCCGTCAAGCTTGGTGCGGCCATAGACGTTGAGCGGGCGGGGCGCATCGTCCTCGCGCTTGGCGCTGTCCCCATCCCCAAAAACATAATCCGTCGAGATATGAATGAGCGCGATGCCGCGCGCCGCGCAGGCTACGGCGATGTTGTGCGCGCCTTGGACGTTCGCGCGCGCCGCGGCGTCTGGATCGGCTTCGGCAAGGTCCACGCGCGAATAGGCGGCCGCGTTGATCACTAGGCTCGGCTTCAAGCGGTCGAACGTGGCGTTGACGCTGCCTTGCTCTGCGATGTCGAGCGCGGCGCGCTTAGGCGCGTCCACCAACCCGGCGCGCGCGGCGCGGAGGGTTTGCGCCAATCGGCCGCCGCCGCCGGTTACGAGAATGCGATGGGACATCGAGATGTAGCTACGCCAAGCCGCGGAGCTCCTCCACCAGATCGGTGCGTTCCCAGGAAAAGCCGCCTTCGTTGTCGGGTGTGCGTCCGAAATGGCCGTAGGCGGCGGTGCGGGCGTAGATCGGGCGGTTGAGCGTGCGGATGGCGCGCGGGGTGCAGCCTCCCATCATTTCCGGGAGCTTGGCTTCGAGGATCGCCGGATCGATGGTGTCGGCGCCGTGCAGGTCGACATAAAAGCTGGTCGGCGCGGCGACGCCGATGGCGTAGCTGATCTGGATGGTGCAACGCTGCGCGAGGCCAGCGGCGACCACGTTCTTGGCCAGATAGCGGCACGCATACGCCGCCGAGCGATCGACCTTGGTGGGATCCTTGCCGGAGAAGGCGCCCCCGCCATGGGGGCTCGCGCCGCCATAGGTGTCGACGATGATCTTGCGCCCGGTGAGGCCGCTATCGCCGTCGGGTCCGCCGATCTCAAACTTGCCGGTCGGGTTGATGTGCCATTTGGTTTTCTTGGTGATGAGGCCGTCGGGAAACACCGACGCCGCATAGGGCTTCACCAGGTCCGCAAAGCGCGTCTGGCTGTAGCTCTTGTCGCCCAATTTCTTCTTGTGCTGGTGGCTGACGACGATGGCGACAACCTCGACCGGCTTGCCGTTGTCGTAGCGCAAAGTGACTTGGCTTTTGGCGTCCGGCTCAAGCTCGTCGCGCTCGCCGGAATGGCGCACATCGGCCAGCCGCTTCAAGATGTTGTGCGAGTATTGCAATGTCGCCGGCATCAATTCCGGCGTCTCACCGCAGGCGTAGCCGAACATGATGCCCTGGTCGCCGGCGCCTTCGTCCTTCTTGCCGCTCGCATCGACGCCTTGGGCGATGTGCGCCGATTGGCCGTGCAGATAATTGGCGTACTTGGCCTTCTCCCAGTGAAAGCCCTTCTGCGCGTAGCCGATGTCCTTCACCGCGGCGCGCACCTTGGGCTGCAGCGAGGCGATGATCTCCTTGGTGAAGGCTTTGTTCTTGGCTTTGTCGCGGCCATCGCCGGTCTTGGCGCGGACTTCCCCAGCCAGAATGATGCGGTTGGTGGTCACCATCGTCTCGCACGCCACCCGCGCTTCGGGATCGGCTTCGATGAAGGCGTCGACAACCGTGTCGGAAATCCGGTCCGCGACTTTGTCGGGGTGGCCTTCAGACACGCTTTCGCTGGTGAACACGTACGAGCTTCGGGCCACGCGGATTCTCCGTGTCGGGAAAAGACGGGCCGACCTATTGCCGAAGCCGCTGAGAAGCAACCGAAAAACGCTCTAAAGAGCGCCTTTAGGCTGTCGGCGGCTTCTGAGCGGCGGCCCAGTCGATTAGAATTTCAGCGTCAAAATCACGCCAGAATAATCTTCTTCCTGGCGCTGGCCCCAAAAGGAAACGTCCTGCGTTTGCACGTGCGCCAACGCGACTTGTGTGCTGTCCAGAGACAAAGCGATGCCAGCCGAGGCCGTGCCGACTTCGACGCGCCCGTCCTGATAGGCGACGCCGCCTTGATTGGGGCTCGCGTCCGTAAACGACCACGACACCGATTCATCGCCGCTCGCGACAAACAACGACACGTCCCGCACATTCGGCGGTTGCCACGTGATTGCGAAATCCTCGAGCATTTGCGCAGCGCTTTGGCGGAGGGTTGCTTCGCGTATGACCGCGCCACGGCCCGCAAAAACAATCTCGCTCGGTTCGCCGTTAAACCGCGCGCGCGGCAGGTTTGGCGTTTGCGCTACGTAGGTTGCGCCGTGAACGGCGAGCGCGTCTTCGCCAATTTCGACTGCCGGCGTGATCGTTTGCGGGATGTTCAGACGGGCGCGCGGCGCGGAAAGCGCGCTCGCTTGCAGGCGCGGCATGGAGATCGATTGGATCGTAGCGGTTTCGGCATTGATCGACGGCGCCAGGTCAGGCGTCGCGATGTTCTTTTCCGGTGCGCCGGTATCAAGACCGCCACTGAAAATGCCATCGCGCCATTCTAGCCCAACCAGCAGCGCACCCACCAAAGTGGCGGCGCCGAAGGCGGCGCGAACGCCCGCCTCCAGCACGATGTCATCGTGCGTGGCTTGAGCAACCCGCGCGCTGGCGCGCGGATGGGGGCCGAAATGCGAAACAGCGCGCATGAGCGAACTTTCCTGGCTCTGGTGTAGCGCAACCCCTGGTTACCGTCCAGCCTCGTTCGCGCATCGGGCGCGTCGCGCCGCCAATCTTCGCCTCGATATGAGGCTGACGTGATTGACACGATTGTGCTTCTGCCCTGAGTAACCCCGACAGGGGATGTATCGATGAAAACTGCACTGCTTTTGGCCGCTGCGCTGCTGCTCACGCCGATGGCGTTCGCTCAATCCGCAACCCAATCCGCAACCCGCGCCGAGGATGCGCGCTTCGAACGCATCGCGCGCCGCACGCCTCTGATCGACGGGCACAACGATGTGCCGTGGGCGATCCGCGACGATCATGCCGGCGATCTAAGCGCCATCGATCTGGCGGCCGACACGCGCTTGCTCACCCCGCCCATGCAAACCGATTTTGCGCGCCTACGCCGTGGCGGCCTCGGCGCGCAATTCTGGTCGGTCTATGTGCCCGCTTCGCTCAAGGGCGCGGATTCCACGTTGGCCGTGTTCGAGCAGATCGATCTCACGCGCCGCATGATCGCGCGCTATCCCAACGTCCTCGAAAATGCTGGCGACGCCGACGACATCGTCCGCATTCACCGCGCCGGCCGCATCGCGTCGATGTTCGGCATCGAAGGCGGCGAGGCGATCAACAACAATCTCGCACTGCTGCGCGAGTTCCGCCAAGCCGGCGTCCTCTATATGACGCTCACCCATTCGGCGAACACCTCGTGGGTCGATAGTGCGACCGCCGCACCCCAGCACGGCGGCCTGACCGAGTTCGGGCTTGAGGTCGTGCGTGAGATGAACCGCATTGGCATGCTGGTTGATTTAAGCCACGTCTCCGCCGACGCGATGCGCGATGCGCTCGGCGTCGCGCAAGCGCCGGTGATCTTCTCGCACTCGTCGGCCTTTTCGGTCGCGCATCATCCGCGCAACGTGCCGGATGATGTGCTGGCGCAAGTCGCACGCAATGGCGGGGTGGTGATGGTGAACTTCACTTCGCCCTTCATCAGCGAAGAGTTCCGCCAATGGTCTGGCCGCCGTACCGGTGCGCGAGAGCAGGGGACGGCGCTCAATCCGGGCGATCCCGCCGCCGCGGCCGCGGTTTTGACCGCCTGGGAGCGCGAAAATCCAGCGCCCCGCGTAACGCCCGCCAACGTCGCCGATCATGTCGATCACATCGTTCGCATCGCTGGCTACGACAATGTCGGGCTCGGCGCCGATTATGACGGCGTCACCTACCTGCCCGAGGGCATGGAGGGCGTGGACGGCTATCGTCCGCTGTTCATCGAGCTGATGCGGCGCGGTTGGACCGACGCGAACCTGGCCAAGCTCGCAGGCGGCAATCTGCTGCGCGCGCTGCGCCAGGCCGAGCGCGTGGCGGCGGAGAGCTAACGCGCGAGGATCGCGCGCACGCCCGTCCAGATCAGCCAAACAGTCAGCACCAGGAAGCCGATCGGCGCGCCCATCGCGAACACGCCGGGGTCGAACGCGATCACGGTGGCTAGGCCCTCGCTCAAACCAACGAGCAGGAACGCTGCGCCGATCCACGCCAATGTCGCCGACACGATGCCGAAGCGCGGATGCCGCAATTGCGTCCAGCCGACGCCGATGAGCCAAAACGCTGTCAGCGTCTGCCCGATGGCTTCGCCAATGCCGACGCCGGCGAATTGATGGAGCGCGTTGAACAACGCTTCAATCGAAGCGCGTTGATCCGGATTGGCCTCCCACGCGGCGGCGATTCCTGGAACAGCGTACACCCAGCGCGACAAGCCGATCGCCTGCGTCACCGCTGCGGCGATGCCAAGCGCCGCGACGCCGCTGGCGCGTGCGCCGGACTGCGGATCGCGCGTGATGCTGGAGACCCCGAGTGCGATCGGCGCCAGCAATAACGCCGCACTCGCGAACCCGAGCCACGCCAAGATCAGTGGCGCGCCGCCGGCGCTGAATGCGGCGAGCACGTCACCGGAAGGCTGGCGCAGTATCTCGGGATACTGGAAATTCATCGCCAGCCACGCATACGGGCCGTTGAACGCAATCGCGAACACGATCAGCGCGACGCCGATCCAGCGTTGTGAACTCATTGAAATGCCCCCGCTCAATTTCCCCTATCCGGCGCAACGCTAGCACGCTGCCGCCCGCCCGCCTATGCTGACGCGGGGAGATGCCGATGCGCGGTTTGGCTTTTGTTCTGACGCTTGTGCTTTGCGGCTGCGCGACGTCTGCGCCGCTGGCGGTCAACGCCGAAGCAAATGCCGCGAACCCTGCGCCGCCACTCGCGATCAGCCCTGACGGCGATGTCATCGTGCTCGCGCTGTCTGGCGGCGGCGCGCGTGCGGCGTCGTTCTCGCTCGGCGTGATGCAAGCGCTGCGTGACACGCCAGCGCGCGATGGCCGGCGTTTGATCGATCACGTGTCGCTCATCACCTCGGTCTCCGGCGGCTCGATTGCCGCCGCCTATATCGGCCAACACGGCCCAGCGGGGCTCGATACTTTCCGCGCCGCTTATCTCGATAAGAACTGGGATCGCGAGCTGCACGTTTCGCCGGCATCGCCGCGAAATTGGTTTCGCGCGTGGCGTGGCGGCTTGAACGATGAACGCCTGCTCGCCGATTGGCTCGACCGCGAGGTGTTCACCGGCGCGCGTATGGAGGTGTTCGGCCGCGATGGGCGACCGCAAGTCTGGTTGAACGCCGCCGATCTTTACAACGGCGTACCGTTCGCGTTCACGCCGCAAAATTTCGACGCGATCTGCTCCAATCTCGCGACGACGCGCGTCGCTGACGCCGCAGCCGCTTCCATGGCGGTGCCGGTGGTGTTCGAGCCGATCCTGATCGAGCCACGCCGCACCAACTGCCCGCCGCCGCCAAGCTGGATCGCTCGCGCCCACACCGATCGCGCACAGCCCCATCTGGTCCGCGCCGCGGCACGCGCGCTGCAAAGCTATCGCGATCCCGCCTTGCCGTATCTGCATCTCGTGGATGGCGGCGTGATCGACAATCTCGGCCTCTCGAGCCTCAGCCTCGCGCGGCTCACCGCCGGCAATGCCTACGCGCCACTTTCACCGCAGGACGCCGTGCGCCTCACGCGCTTCAGCGTGATCGTCGTGAACGCCGAACTGATCCGCGACACGCAATGGCAGACCGACGCGCGCGCGCCCGGTGGCGGTGCAGTTCTGGGCACCACGTTCGACATCACCATCGAATCCGCCAATCGCGCCTCCTACGACATGTTCCGCACCGTTCTGGCGCAATGGCGCACCGATCTCGTCGCCTGGCGGTGCGGGCTCAGCGCCGACGAACGCGCACGCTTGGGTGCGCCCAACGGCTGGCATTGCGATGATGTGGTCATGGCCGCGGACATGATCGCCTTCGCCGATCTCGACGATGCCACACGCCGCCGCCTGGGCGTGATGGCCACGCGCGTCAGCTTACCGGCGGAGGATATCGATGCGCTGATCGCCGGTGGCCGCGCTGGGCTAGACCAGAACGCGCTCGCGCAATCTCTGCGGCGTTAAGCCGGGCGTCCGTCGAGCAAGGCGAGCAAGCCGAAGAAGCTCTTGGCCGTGAACCACACAAGAATGATGAAGCTCGCGAACGCGGCGAGGAACAGGATCGGGAAGCCGATCAGCACCACTGTCAACAGCATGCCGAGGCCGCCGACGATCCAGATCGCCACCGCCCACCAGAACGCCGCCCACCAGACGCGGATTTGGTCCTCGATGTGGGTGCGCGCTGCGCCGGTCGCGGTGGCGCGCGCCGAATACGCCACGATCACGCCGATCAGCGCCAGGATGCCGGCGCTGGGGATGCTCAACAGATAGAGCACGTAGGCGAGGAACGCGGCGCTGCGGCCGGCTTCGGGTGCGGTGGGATAGGGCGTGCTCATCGTCTCATACCTTCTTACGCGCCAATGGATGTTTGGTTTCCACCAGCGTTTTCAAGCGGCCATCGGCGACATGCGTGTAAATTTGCGTTGTGGCGATGTCGGCGTGGCCGAGCAGCGTCTGCACCGTGCGTAAATCGGCCCCGCCTTCCACCAGATGCGTCGCGAACGCATGCCGCAAAACGTGCGGTGATACGCGCGCGGGATCAATGCCGGCTTTCGCCGCCGCCGCCTCCAAGATCTGCGCCACGCGCCGGCGCGTCAGCTTGCCATCGGCGGCGCTGGCGGAGGGAAACAGCCAACGCTGCGCCTTCTCGCGGCGTGCTTCGAGCTTCGGCAAGGCGCCGGCGCGCGCGGCGAGATGCGCGTCGAGCGCCGCCAGCGCGGGGCCGCCCAACGCCACCAGGCGTTCCTTGCCGCCTTTGCCTTCGATGATCATGTGCGCCTGGCCGCCCTTCGGCGCCGTGCGTAATGGCAGCGACACCAATTCGCTCACGCGCAGGCCCGCACCGTACAGCAACTCGATCAGCGCTCGATCGCGCGGGCTTTGCGCCGCTTCGATCAAGCGCTCCACTTCGGCGAGCGACAACGTCTTTGGAAGCGATCGACCGCGCTTGGGCGCATCGATGCGGGTCATCGGGTCGTCGCCGCGCGTGTTTTCCTGCAGCAAAAAATGAAAGAACTGACGCAGCGCCGAAATCCGTCGTCGCGCGGTCGCCGGTGAAAGCCCTCGCCGCGAGAGGTCGGCGACATACGCCTCGATCGCCTCCGCGCTCGCGCCAGCCAGCGCGCCGCCGCGCACATGCGTGCGTGCATCGTCGAGATCGCGCTTGTAAGCGTCGAGCGTGTTCGCCCGCGCCCCGCGCTCGGCGGAGAGCATCTCCAGAAACGCCTCGATGAGCGCCGAATCCGACATTGCCGGCACCATAAACGCTGTTGGAAACCGCCGCGTTAACGCTCAACCCGGGGGCATAGAGTTACTGGTCAATCCACCCAGCCAAGCGCGCAAGCGCCCATACGATGGCGCTGCCCCCTACCAAAAGGGCGACGCGTTCGCTTGATCGAATCGTGCGTGGGTCGTCTGCGTTGCGCAGCTTGAGCACGTCTTTTTGAAACTTGAGATGCGTGCGAGCCAATCTCTTGCGGAACGTCACGGCGTACAGCCCGAGGGCGAGCGTGATGAAGTCGATCAGCACCGGTTTATTTCGTGGGTCCGATGGCGGAACACACTAGCCCGGCGCGCCCGCGAGCAGCGCCTCGACCGCGAACGCGCGCGCGTCTTCATTCAAGCCCGTCGCACGCAGCGCGCGGATGATACGCTCAAGGCTTTCCGCGTCGAGGCGGGCAGGGCCTCCCTCACCGACCGCGACCGCCGCCAGCAGCGCCACTTCGCCGCTTGCCCGCCGCTCCACAGCGTTCGCCAACGCCAGCATCGCCCCGCTCTCGGCGCGCGCGCCGCCGGTCGGCGGGTTGGCGACGATGAAGGTTTGCGCCGCGCCGGTCGTCGGGAAGCCGACCGCGCTCATGATCGCGACATCTCGCGCGGCAGCGGCCGCACGGCTCGCGCCGGAATCGATGCGGCGCTGCACGGCCATGCTGGCTTCATTGCCGCGCGCCCCCGCCATCACCGAGAGCGCAGCTTCGAGAGGCGCCAACGCGGCTTGATCGATGCCGGCTTGTGCCGCGCTTTGTGTCAGCCGGCGCGCAACTTGCGCGTCGCCGGTGGCGATGCCCGCGCGCGCAAACAGCAACGCGGCGGCGGGATCGGGCGCCGTGGGTAGGGCGGCGATGTCTGTCTTGAAGAACAGCGCAGCGGCTGCGAATTCCACCGGATTGGTCGCGCCGCGCAAGACGCTGGCGATCGCGCCGCCGGCTTCCAAGGTGCCCGGCGCGGCGTTCACTTGCCGGAGCGCCATCACCAGAGGCGGCAGCGCCGAGGCGATTTCAGCCGGCGTGGCGGCTAAGATCGTGCGCGCTTCAGCGGCCGGAATGGCGCCGCGCGCATACGCCAATGTCGCCGCTTGCGCACGTTGCGGCTGCGGCGCGTTGTCGGCGCGCGCTAAAGCCACCAGCGCCAAGGTCGATGCGCCATTGAGCGGGTTGGGGCCTGGCCGCAATTGCGCCGCCAGCGAAAGCTGCGTCGTCAAACTGTTCTCGTAGCGCGCCGCCGGCGGCCGCGCTGCCGGCGCGCCGCCCGCCGCCGCCACGGCGCCGGTGTACCAAGCGTCTTGCGCATTGGCGCCGCGCGCCAATTCAAGCGCCAGATCCGCCGCTGCGCGATCGCCGCCAACGGCGGCGCAATAGGCGCGCAGCCTCAGGAAGAACGGCGCGGGCTGTTCCATCACCGCCGCGCGCCCGCGCGCGCACGCTTCCGCGCGCCGTCCGCGCGCCAGTTCGGCTTGCGCCGCGTATTGCGCGATGGCTGGATCGGTCAGCGAAGGGCCGGCGCCGGCCGCCATCGTCGCCAATTCGTCGGCATAACCGAGCTTACCCAGCGCCTCGAAGCGATCGCGTGCAGCGGCGGCGCTGTCGCCGCGCGGCGCCTCACCGCCCGAAAGCAGCACACGACGCGTCAGCGTGTGCGCCGCCGCCGATTGCGAGGTCGCCGGCAGGCGATCGAACAGCGCGCCGATCAGAGCGGGGTCGCTTTGGCTCCAGAGATCGGCGCCCAGCGCGCCTTGCGCCTGGCTCATCGCGCTGACGCTCCAGCCATCGAGCTGGCGCAGCGTCTGTGTTTCGATCGAGCCCAATTGCTGCTGCGCGGACGCGGCGGCCGGAAGCGTCAGCGTGAGCGCGGTGAGCGCGAGGACGCGAAGCGACATGAGTGAATTCCCTGATCTATTGCTTAAAGGCGTCCGGCAGTTCGATGCGTGTTTCGGCGGGCGTCGGCGCCAGCACGTCGGCTTGGCGAATGAAGAAGATGAACGCGCCAATCAGCAGCACCGCCCCGGCGCCGTACATGATCCAGCGTCGCTGTGGGTTGTGGCGGGAAAAGGAACTGCCGCGCCGTCGTCTGCGTCTCACAAATGGCCCCCGATGGTGCGATTAGCCCTTAGCGTTGCGGGCCGGCGAAATTGCCCCCAAAATGTGGCGAGTTTCCAGCCCCGGCCAGCTTAACCATATTGGCCCCTTTTGAGGTGATTCGTGACCCGCCCCGACAGCAGCGACATCGGCGAGCGCCCTGACGCCGCCCTTGAGCTGCGGCGGCAGGGCGAGGGCATCGCGCTGGATCGCACCATTGCGCTGGTCGGGCTGATGGGCGCGGGCAAAACCACCATTGGCCGGCGCTTGGCCGCCGCCCTCGGCGTCGGCTTTCGCGATGCCGACGAGGAGATCGTCCGCGCCGCCGGCCGCTCCATCGCCGACATCTTCGCCGAGCAGGGCGAGATCGAGTTTCGCCGCGGCGAGCGCCGCGTCATCGCCCGCTTGCTGGGCGAGACCCCGCACGTGCTTGCGACAGGCGGCGGCGCCTTCATCGATCCGTCGACGCGGGCACTGATGCGCGAACGCGCCATCACGGTGTGGTTGCGCGCGCCGCTCGACGTGTTGATGCGCCGCGTCGCCAAGCGCAATGATCGCCCGCTGCTGAAGGAGGACGATCCCGAAGCCGTGATGCGTCGGTTGATGGAGGCGCGCTATCCGATTTACGCCGAGGCCGACGTGACGGTCGATTCCGCCAACGGCCCCCACAACGCCGCCGTCGCCGATGTGATCACCGCGCTCAAGGCGCATCTCGCGGGCGCCGCACCATGAGCGAGATCGTTCCTGTTGAGCTCGACGCGCCCTACGACGTGCACATTGGCGCAGGCCTGATCGATCGCGCCGGCGAACTGATCGGCCCGCTCGCGCCGAACAAGCGCGTCTTCATCGTCACCGACGCCAACGTCGCCAAGCTGCATCGCCCGGCGCTGACCGCCGTGCTCGACGCCGCTGGCATCGCCAATTGGACAATCGTTCTGCCCCCGGGCGAGGGGCAGAAGAATTACAACGGCCTCGAACGCGTCACCCGCCAATTGCTGCAAGCCGGGCTCGATCGGCGCGATCTGGTGATCGCGTTCGGCGGCGGCGTCGTTGGCGATCTCGCCGGCTTTGCCGCCGGCATCGTCATGCGCGGCGTGCCGTTCGTGCAGATCCCGACCACTTTGCTGGCGCAAGTCGATTCCAGCGTCGGCGGCAAAACCGCGATCGATACGCCGGAGGGCAAGAACCTCGTCGGTTTGTTCCATCAGCCGCGTCTGGTTCTGGCCGATCTCGGCGTGCTCACCACCTTGCCGGAGCGCGAGCGCCGCTGCGGTTATGCCGAGATCGTCAAGATCGGCCTGATCAACGATCCCGACTTCTTCGCCTGGTGCGAAGCCAATGTCGCGCGCGTGCTCGCTTGCGACGCCGACGCGTTGTCGAAAGCCGTGCGCGTCGCGGTGCGCGCCAAAGCCGCCATCGTCGCCGCCGACGAGCGCGAGCAGGGCCAGCGCGCGTTGCTCAATCTCGGACACACCTTCGCCCACGCGCTCGAAACCCAGGCCGGCTACGACGGTGCGTTGCTGCACGGCGACGCCGTCGGCGCCGGCATGGCGCTCGCGTTCAACTTCTCCGCCCGCGCCGGCCTGTGCGATCCCGCCATCGCCGCGCGCGTCACCGCCCATCTCGCCGCCGCCGGTTTCGTCACCGACCTTCGCCAACTCCCCGGCGGCCCCTACGATGCCGACACGCTCACCCAACTGATGGCCGCAGACAAAAAAGCCGAAGCCGGCGCGCTCACGCTCGTGCTCGCGCGCGGCATCGGCGCAGCCTTCGTGCAGAAGCACGCCGACGCAGACGCCGTCCGCGCCTTCCTCGCCGATCAATTGAAAGCCACATGACCCTCGAAACCATTCTTTCCGCCATCGGCCTCGCAGCGCTTATTGCTGTGGTGCTGGCGCTGTTTTCCGGCTTGTTCTCCGCCGCCGAGACCGGCCTCACCGCCGCCTCGCGCGCGCGCATGCACCAGCTTGAAAAAGAGGGCGACGCCCGCGCCAAGCTGGTCAACACGCTGCTCGATCGCCGCGAGCGCCTGATCGGCGCGCTGCTGCTCGGCAACAATCTGCTCAACACGGTCGCCGCCGCCGTCACCACGTCGCTGCTGGCGGCGCCGCTTGGCGATTTCGGCGTCGCCATCGCGGCCGGCGTCACCACCGTCATCGTGCTGGTGTTCGCCGAAGTGCTGCCGAAGACCTACGCCATCGCTTACCCCGAACAGACCGCGCTGCGCATCGCGCCGTTCGCGCAATTCTTCGTTTGGATTCTCTCGCCCTTCGTCAGCGGCGTGCAATGGATCGTCGGCCAAACTTTGAAGCTGTTCGGCGTCACCCCTGGCGGCGCGCCCGATCCCTACGCGGCGGCAGAAGAAATTCGCGGCGCGGTGGAGCTGCATGCGGAAGAGGGCGCGGTCGAAACCGATGTGCGCGATCGCCTGCGCGGCGCGCTCGATCTCAGCGACCTCACCGTCGCCGACGTGATGATCCACCGCAAAGCCATCAAGATGCTCGACATCGACGTGCCGCCGCGTGAGATCATCGCCCAGGCGATGGCGTCCTCACACACGCGCCTGCCGCTCTACAAGGACGAGCCGGAGAACATCGTCGGCGTGTTGCACGCGCGCGATCTGCTGCGCGCGGTGTCCGAGCATGGCCGTGACGGTTTCGAGGTGGCCGAGATCAAGCGCGAGCCCTGGTTCACCGCGATGACCACCAGCGCCGAGCAGCAGCTCGCCGAATTCCTGCGCCGGCGCGAGCATTTCGCGCTGGTGGTGGACGAGTACGGCGCGTTGATGGGCCTCGTCACGTTGGAGGATATTCTCGAAGAGATCGTCGGCGACATCAAAGACGAGCACGACATCGCCGTCCAAGGCGTGCGCGTGCAGCCCGATGGCAGCGTCAATGTCGACGGCACCGTGCCGATCCGCGATCTCAACCGCGTGATGAACTGGACCTTGCCCGACGAAGAAGCCGTCACCGTCGCCGGCCTCGTCATCCACGAAGCCCAAGCCATCCCCGACCCCGGCCAACGCTTCGCCTTCCACGGCTATCGCTTCCAAGTGCTGCGGAGACAACGCAACCAGATCACCGCTCTGCGTGTGGAGCGTGAGCTGATGGAGGAGGAGACGGGTTAGTCGACCCGCTTCCACCACACCACCGTCATCCCGGACGCGCGAAGCGCGATCCGGGACCTAGAGGATCGTCGAGCGCCGCTTGCGGCCACTGGGTCCCGGCTCTACGCCGCATGCGCGGCTCCGGCCGGGATGACGGGAGAGTGTGTGGCCGATGGCGCGCTACGAGTTCATCGCCGTGTATGTTCTCGCGAATAGGCGAAACGGGACGCTCTACACAGGCGTCACAAGCGATCTTGTCGCGCGGATCCAGCTTCATCGCGAAGGCCAAGTGCCTGGCTTTACGCAGAAGTACGATTGCAAATTGCTCGCTTGGTACGAGCAACATCACCTCATGCATGAAGCGATCAAGCGCGAAAAACAAATCAAGCGCTGGCGCCGCGCATGGAAGCTCGAACTGATCGAGACCGCCAACCCAAACTGGCGCGACCTGTTTCTGGATTTGGTGTGACTATACCCTCCGTCATCCCGGAGCCGCGAAGCGGCATCCGGGACCCAGGGCAAGTGACGCGTTGGCGGCCCCTGGGTCCCGGCTCTCGCTTCGCTCGGCCGGGATGACGGGGGCGGTGGGTTCACGCAGCGCATCAAGCGACCAAGAAAAATCTATCCCACACCCCCAGCACCGGCCGTACACTGCGTCTATCGCCTCCGTAGGAGGGCAGTTGGTACCCTGTTCAACCGATGCGAAGGCGATGCGATCGAGCGTGAAGGCTTGAGGATGCGCAACGTGGCGCACCGATAGCTGGAAGCCCACGGGCCGCACTGGCAATCCCAGCAAACCGTGGGGAGACACGAGGGCCGCGCGCGAACACGCGCGACCTCCACGCCATCGGCCGCGCCGCCTCCGAGAGTGAAAAACCTCCCGCGACGGCGCCGATGATCCCGATCGCGGGGACGCGGTGACACGCGTCTGGAGCGCATCGCGTGAGCGAAGCGCAAATTGCTTGGCGCAGGTCACCGCGTCCCCCCTCCGTTCGTCAACGGGAGCGCGTTTTTCGCAAAGCAGCACTTTGCGAGCGTCGATGACGCGCGCCCAAATTTTGGGAGTGCACGCCTATGTCGCAAGACGATTCACGCGCGCAAGCGCAAGCCGCGATCAACCAAGCGCGCAAAGCCGCCAAACGCGGCGCGCTGATCGAGGCCGAACGTTGGAGCAAAACCGCCGCACGTCTGGCAGACGCCGCGCGTACGCTTGGCGCGATCGCGCCGCCGCCTGATCCGGAAGAAGATGTCGAAGAATTGCGCCTGGAATTGCGCCGCCGCCTGCTGCTCTACGTCGAGGCCGATCTCGCCAATCAGCATTACGACAAACTGCGCGAAGCGGGCGTTCTCGGTCTGCCGCCGCAGGAGCCGTTCAGCGAACACGATTTGGAAGACATCGCGATGGGTCGCAGGCGCGAGCTCACCGGCAAGATGTGGCTCGGGCGCGTGCACCCGATGACCTACCAAAAAACGGAACCAGAAAAGGACTAAGCCGCCGCGCGCGCGGTGTTGGTTTTCACGAACACGCCGGCGCGTTCGGCGAAGCCGCTGGCGCCGTCGGGGAGGGCTTCGCTGGCGCCCAGCAGCAGCGCGCCGCCGGTTTCAAGCGCGTCGTTCAGGCGTTCGAGCGTGATCATCCGCGTCTGTGCGTCGAACGTGTTGATCACGTTGCAGCACAAGATCACGTCGAAGCGGCCGAGGTCGCTGAGCGAGGTGAGCAGATTGTGCGCTTCGAAGCGCACGCTGGCGCGCAGGCGGTCTGAGATGCGCCACAGATCGCCGGCCTTCTCGAAGTGCGAGATCAGCTTGCGGATCGGAAGCCCGCGCTGAACTTCGAATTGCGTGTAGAGGCCGGCGCGGGCTTTATCGAGCAGTCGCTCGGAGACGTCGATGGCGACGATGTCGGCGGCGAGGATTTGGCCTTCCTGGCGCAATTCCTCGGTTAGCATGGCGATCGAATAGGCTTCCTGGCCGGTCGAAACGCCGGCGCACAGGATGCGCAGTGCGGCGCCCTTGCGCTGGTGCAGGTCGGGCAGCACCGCGCTGCGCAGCCGCTCGAAGCCGGCGCGGTCGCGGAAGAAGCGCGTCTCGCTTTGCAGCAGCGCTTCGGTGATGGCGGTTGAGAGGCGCGCGTCGTTGCGTGTGCGCGCGGCGCTGATCAGCTCGGACACCGTGCCGAAATTTTCGCGCCGGGCGATCGGGGTGAGGCGCTGCTCGATCAGCGCGCCCATCTCGCGGCTCAGTACTGCGCCGCAGCGCGCCTTCATCTCGCGCGCGACGAACTGGAATTCAGGCTCGCCGAGTGAGGTCATACGAGGCCCGCCTCGGTGAATTTGGACTGCAAGATGTCGCCGTCGAACGGCTTCATCATGTATTCGTCGGCGCCGGCCTTGATCGCCTCGGCGATACGCTCGACGTCGTTTTCAGTGGTGCAGAACACCACCGTCGGCTTGTCGCCGCCGGGCTCTTGCCGGAGCTGTCTCAGGAATTCGATGCCGCTCATCACCGGCATCGTCCAATCGAGGAGGATCGCATCCGGCATCGCGCGCCGGCACGCCTGCAGCGCTTCAAGGCCGTCCGCGGCCTCTTCGATCTCGAAGCGCATGTCTTCAAGAATGCGCCGCGCGACTTTGCGGATCACGCGGCTGTCGTCGACGACAAGGCAGCGTCTCAAATGGGCCATCGCAGGCAATCTCCGTCGGAATCTCTCCGACAGATGCGCTCATGCGGTTAACGTGCTGTTTACAGCTCAGACTTTGAAAGCTTGCGAGCGCGCAACGAGTTCGATGCGCTCCTCGGCCTCCACCGCCGACAGCTCGACGCCGCCTTGGCGGGCAAGCAAAGCGGTGAGCACCGGCTGGATCGTGTGGCCGGAGAGGTTTTCGTCGAAAGTGTCGGCTTTGAGCGCGAGCGCGGTCGGCTCCCGCAATTTGGCGCGCGGGCCGCTGGCGATGACGCGGATTTCACCGTTGCTGGCAGTCAGCTCAACCGTGCCGCCGCGCGGCAGGCATTCGTTGGCGATCAGCAACAAGTTGACGATCACCCGCACCGCCGGTCGCGGCATCGCAACCTGGGGCGCGCTCCAAATCAGGTCCGCCTTCAGCGCCCCGTACAACCGGTTCGCAACTTCGCGGCACTCGTCGAGAGTCGAGTCGCCCTCGGCCATCGCCCCGGCCATCGCAAAGCGGAAGAATTCCAACTTCGCCCAAGCTTTGCCGACGCCGTGGTCCAGCAGCGACAGCGCGTCAGGATCGGTTTTCCCGTCCGCGCCCTTGATCATCTCCAACCCCTGGATGATCGCGCTCATCGGCTCCACCATGTCGTGGCAGATGCGCGAGGCGACAAGCGCCGTGAGCCGCGTATTCTCGATCATGCCGCTCTCCGTTTGGGGGGAAGGCGCGACCATAGATGATTCGCAGGCTTCGGAAGCCGATTCGTACCAGCCCGGCCTTCAAACACATGCTAAGCCGCCCCAACTTGCGCGAGCAGGCGGAGAGCGAGACCCCGATGGCGGCTGAAATGGGTGGCGGACTGGGGCTGGGGCACGCGGTGGCGTTGCTGGCGGCGGGGGTGGTGGCGGCGCCGATCTTTTTGCGGCTGGGGCTCGGTTCGGTGCTGGGCTACCTCGCGGCGGGACTGGCGATCGGGCCGTTCGGCTTGCGCATCGTCAACGACCCCGAAGCGATTCTGCACGTCGCCGAGTTCGGCGTGGTGATGTTCTTGTTCCTGATCGGACTCGAAATGCGCCCGGCGAAATTGTGGGCGTTGCGGCGCGACATCTTCGGGCTTGGGCTGACCCACGTGCTGGTTTGCACGGGATTGCTGACGCTTGTCGGCGTGATCGCGCAGCTGCCGCTGCACGTGGCGATGGTGGCGGCGATGGGCTTCGTTTTGTCGTCGACCGCCGTGATCATGAAAATGATGGACGACGCGGGCGAAACCGCGACGCCGGCCGGGCAACGCGCCGTGTCCATTCTGTTGCTGGAAGATCTCGCCATCGTGCCTCTGCTCGCGCTTGTGGCGGTGCTTGGCGTGAGCATTGGCGGCGCGGTGGTGGAGAACGCGCGTCCCGCCTGGCAAAGCACGCTGCTGGCGGTCGGCTCGATCGCGGCGGTGTTCGCTGCCGGCAAATGGGTTTTGAACCCGGTGTTTGAATTGCTCGCGCGCGCGGGTGCGCGCGAGGTGATGGCGGCGGCGGCGCTGTTGGTTGTGCTGGGCGCGGCGTTGTTCATGCAATGGGGCGGCTTGTCGATGGCGACGGGTGCGTTTCTCGCCGGCGTGCTGTTGTCGGAAAGCTCGTTCCGTCACCAGCTCGAGGCCGACGTCGAACCATTCCGTGGGCTGTTGTTGGGGCTCTTCTTCATGAGCGTCGGCATGTCGCTCAACGTGCCCGTGGTGTTGGCGGATTGGCCGATCATCGTCGGCGGCGTGGTGGCGTTTATGTCGGTGCAGGCGATTGGCGCTTACATTGTGGCGCGCATATTCCGCGCCGATCACCGCGAGGCGATCCATCGCGCCGCTCTGTTTGCGCAGGGCGGCGAGTTCGCGTTCGTGCTCTATGCGGCGGCTTTGGCGGTTGGCGTGCTGGAACCGCGTGTCGCCGCGATGATGACAGCAATCGTCATTCTCTCGATGGCGCTCGCGCCGCTGGTGGTGATGGCGCAAAAGGCGCTGACGCCCGCGCCGGTGGAATCGCGCGATGGCGTAGAAGATGCCGCCGATCTCAACGCGCGCGTGCTGTTCATCGGCTTCGGGCGTTTCGCGCAAGTCGTCAGCCAAGCGTTGCTGGCGCGCGGCATCGACGTCTCGCTGATCGAGACCGACGTCGAGATGATCCAAGCGGCGGCAAAGTTCGGGTTCAAAGTGTATTACGGCGACGGCACCCGCCTCGACGTGCTGCGCGCCTCCGGCGCGGGCAGGGCGGAGGCGATCCTGGTGTGCGTCGACAAACCCGAATCCACTGACAAGATCGTCGCCTTGATCAAATCGGAATTCCCGCATGCGAAGGTTTTTGCGCGCGCGTTCGATCGCGGCCATTCGCTGCGGCTGGTGAAAGCCGGCGTCGATTATCAAATCCGCGAGACGTTTGAATCCGCTTTGATGTTCGGCGGCGTGGTGCTGCGCGATCTGGGTGTGCGGGAATTGGATGTGGCGGAAACGCTGGAGGACGTCCGCGATCGCGACGCCGAGCGCTTCGAGCTGCAGATCGCCGGCGGCCTTGAAGCGGGCCGCTCGCTGATGCGCGGAAACATGGCCACGCCGCAGCCGGCGCCGCTGACAACGCCGCTGAAGAAAGGCAAAGCGCTGAACGAAGAGGCCGCGGAAGCCATTTCCGACGCGCCCAACTAGCGACTTGCCGCGACGGAACGGCCTGCCAAGCGCTATTTAGATGCTATGCTGAGGCGAACGGAGATCGCACGTGAAAAAATTCGCCGCCATTTTGCTCGCACTCGTTGTCGCTGCCTGCGCCAGCGCAAGTGCGCCGCCACCGGCCGCCGGGGCGCGCCGCACCATCGACATCGCCGCCGAGCAATGGGTGCGCTTGGCGCTGGAGATCAACACCCACGAGGAGGGGTACGTTGACGCCTACTTCGGCCCGGAGGAATGGAAGGCGCAAGCCGAAGCCAATCCGCGCGACATCGCCACGCTCAAGGCTGCGGCAAACAATCTGATCGATATGTTGCGCGTCGTCGCCACCCGCGACACCGATCGTGAGTCGGTCCGTCGTGCGAACTATCTGATCGCCAGCGCCGAGAGCGCGCGCTTCCGGCTCGACATGATCGAAGGCACGCGCATCCCGTTTCAAGATGAGGCCGAGCGACTGTTTGCTTTGCGCCCGCCGTTGCGGCCGCTCGAAAGCTTCGATCCGGTGGTCGCACGCATCGACGCCATCGTGCCGGGAACCGGGCCACTCTATCAGCGCATCGATACGTTCCGCGCGCGCTACGTGATCCCGACGGATCGGTTGCGCACCGTGATGGACGCGGCGATCGCCGAATGTCGTCGCCGCACCATGGCGCACTACGATCTGCCGGCGAACGAGAATTTCCGCATGGAGTTCGTCGATCACCAAAGCTGGAGCGCTTACAATTGGTATCAGGGCAACAATCAAAGCCTGATCCAAGTGAATACCGATCTGCCGATCACGATCGATCGCGCGCTGACGCTGGCCTGTCACGAAGGGTATCCGGGCCATCACGTACAGGGCATCTACAACGAGAAACTCTATCGCGAGCGCAATTGGGTCGAGTATTCGGTGGCGCCGCTTTACAGCCCATCCGGCCCGCTCAACGAAGGCGGCGGCAATTACGGCGTCGACCTGGCGTTTCCGGGCGAAGAGCGGCTCGCGTTCGAGCGCGACATTCTCTATCCGCTCGCGGGACTCGATCCTTCGACTGCGCGCGCTTATTCCGATCTGCGCCGGGCGCTGAGCGATTTGTCCGGTGCGCGCATCGCTATCCTCGCCGGCTATCTCGATGGCCGTTACGATCGCGCCCGTGCGACGGAGCTTTCGCAGCGTTACGAACTCACCTCCGCGGTGCGCGCTTCGCAAAGTCTCGATTTCGCCGATCATTATCGGTCGTACGTAATCAACTACGCCACCGGTGAAGATGTGATCCGCGCGTACATCGAGCGCGTTGGCGCGACGCCGGAGGCGCGTTGGGATGCTTATGAGCGCACGTTGAATGAACCGACGTTGCCTGCGGACTTGCTGCCGTGACGCCCGAGTTTCGCTTCATCGAGACCAACGGAATCAACCTGCGCGCCGCCGTCGCTGGCGAGGGGCCGTTGGTGGTGATGGTGCATGGATTTCCAGAGAGCTGGTATTCGTGGCGTCACCAAATCGGCCCGCTGGCGGCGGCGGGCTTCACAGCCTGCGCCATCGATGTGCGCGGGTACGGCGGTTCCGATAAGCCGCAAGCTGTCGATGCGTATTCGATGGCGAACATGACGGCCGACATCGCCGGCGTGGTCGATGCATTGTCGCCGGGCAAACCAGCCGTGTTGATCGGTCACGATTGGGGCGCGCCGATTGTTTGGCACACGGCCGTGCTGCATCCGAGCAAGGTGCGCGCGGTCGCGGGGCTCTCGGTGCCGTATTACGCGCTGCCGCCGCTGCCGTTGAACCAATTGTTCAAAATGCGCTTCACCGACCAAGGCCAGTTTTTCTACATGGCGTACTTCCAGCAGGAAGGCGTGGCCGAGGCGGAGTTCGAGGCGGATGTGCGCGGCGCGCTGCGGCGGCTCTATTTTGCGTCGTCGGGCAATTCGGAGGGCCGCTGGGGCCGATTGGGCAAGCCGCACGACGAGCCGATGTTGGCGGGGCTGCCCGATCCGGATGCATTTCCGGCTTGGCTGAGCGATGCCGACATTGATTACTTCGTCGCCGAGTTCGAGCGCTCCGGCTTTCGCGGACCGATCAACCGCTATCGCAATTTCGAGCGCGATTGGGCGCTGATGGAAGCGACGCCGGATCGCACTATCCGCCAGCCGTCGCTGTTCTTGGCGGGCGATCGCGACATGGTGCCGAAAATGTTCGGCGATACCGATGTTGCTGCGCGCATGCGCGAGATCATGACCGATCTGCGCGGCGTCCATTTCATCCCCGGCATCGGCCACTGGACCCAGCAGGAAGCGCCCGAGATCACGACCGGATATCTGATCGATTGGCTGGCGACGCTGTAGCGCCTTGTTTCCACCATGCGGAAAAACCACATGAGGGGGAGCCAATCGCGAGGATGTTCCTATGCCGAAAACCCGCAACGACCTGCCCGACAACACCCGCAAAGCGATGATCGCGCTGCTGAATGCGCGCCTGGTGGACGCCATCGATTTGCGGCTTGCTACCAAGCAGGCGCATTGGAACGTCAAGGGCGCGAACTTCATCGCGCTGCACGAATTGTTCGATCAGATCCAAGCGCGCATCGACGCGTTCGCCGATGATATCGCCGAGCGCGCAGTCGCCTTGGCGGGTGCTGCGCACGGAACCACGCAGAGCGTTGTCGGCGGCACCAAGCTTGAGCCGTATCCGGTCGATCTGATGGACGAGAAGGGGCATTTGCAGGCGCTGGCCGATCGTGTCGCCGCGTTCGGCAAGCTAGTGCGAACGGCGATCGATTCAGCCGACGAAGCTGGCGACAAAGACACCGCCGATCTGTTCACCGGCATTTCACGCCAAATGGACAAGGACCTCTGGTTCCTTGAGGCGCACCTCGGTTAGCCGAGCGGCCAGGGCGGCGTGGGCAAGCCGCGATAGGCGCTTGCGAAGGCTTCGCTCCACGTGTCGCGCAATTGCGTGAAATAGGGATCGTCGGCCTGGATGCGGCGGCGCTGGCCTACGCGCAGCGCGTCGCGGCGGTAAGCGATCAGGTCAACCGGCATGCCGACTGAAAGATTGGAGCGCAACGTCGCGTCCATCGCTAGGCAAGCGAGCTTCGTCGCATCATCGAGCGCCATGTCGTGGCGGGCGATGCGGTCTAGGATTTGTTTGCCGTAGCGATATTCGCCGATCTGCACGAATGGCGCGTCGGGCGTCGATTCCATGAAATTGCCGGCCGAGTAGATCTGGAACAACCGCATACGCTCGCCGCCGATCTGGCCGGCTAGCAAGAAGTTCAGGTCGAAGAAATAATTCTGCGCCAGCAGCGCCGCGCCGTCGCGGGCATAGGCGTCGCGCAGGCAATCGCTCACCAAGCGCGCCGCGTCCAGCATGGTGGGCACGTTGGCGAGCGTTTGTGGCGTGCTGCCCTCCGGTGCGCCTTCGCCCGAGACGAGGCGGTTCACCACCGTTTGCGACACTGCGAGATTGCCGGAACCCGTCAGCGCGATCACGCGCTCGCCCGGTTTCTCGACCACGGCGAGCTTGGAATAGGTCGAGAGGTTGTCGACGCCGCCATTGGTGCGGCTGTCCGACATCATCACAAATCCCTGCTCGAGCAGCAGGCCGACGCAATAGGTCATGGGGTGTTCCTCGCGAATCGTCGCGTTCATTTCATATAGAAGGCGTGGACGGCGTCGCCCAGTTCGGCCGTGCGCTCGGTCATCTGTTCGAGATGCTCGTGCAGGCCGGATTGAAAGATATCCTCGATGCGCCCGAAACGCAGCTGCGCCGCGATGGCGCCGGCCAGCCGGTGGCACTCTCCGCGGCCGCCGCCGTGATCTGACGCAAGCGCGTCGAGGCACATCGTGATCTGATCGTAGCACGCGCGCAGAGAACGCGGCATTTCCGGGCGCAGGATCATCAGCTCAGCCACGTTCCAGGGCTTCACCTCGTCTTTGTAGATGTGCTGGTAGGAGCGCACCGCCGAGACCGCGCGCAGGATCGAGGTCCACTGATAATAATCGAGCATGCCGCCGACGCCTGAATAGGATGGCAGCAGCACGTGATATTTCACATCGAGAATACGTGCGGTGTTGTCAGCGCGTTCGATGGCCTGGCCAAGCGCGAGGAAATGAAAGATTTCGTTGCGCAGCATCGTCGATTGCGTCGCCCCGGTGAAGCGCGTCGCCACCGTACGCGCCCAATCGAGCGTGTCAGGCAACATTTCCGGCATGAACGCGGCCGGCCCGAGTTGGCGGCCTTCGAGCCAAGCGCTGTTGACGGCGTCCCACATGTCGCGCGTCAGGCTGGTGCGCATGGCGCGGGCGTTGACGCGAGCTTGGTCCAGGCAATTGAGGATCGAGGACGGATTGCCGCGATCGCATCCGAGATAGAGGGCGGCGCGTTCGGGCGTCGCCTTGTCGTGCTGGGCGAAGAAAGCGTCCTCGCAACCTGCGGCGATCAATGTCGAGCGCCATTCTTCGTCCTGGTTGGAAAGCCCTGCCATCAATTGCGCGGCTTCCATCATGCGCGCGAGTGCGTCCATGCGCTCCATGTAGCGGGCGAGCCAGAACATGCTGTCAGCGGCGCGCGCGAGCATTATTTGGCGCCTCCGCCGTTGGGCGCGCGCAGCACCCATGTGTCCTTGGTGCCGCCGCCTTGGCTTGAGTTCACCACCAGCGAACCTTCCGTCAGCGCCACGCGCGTCAGCCCTCCCGGCACAATGCGAACTTGATCGGCGCCGCATAGGACGAATGGGCGCAGATCGATGTGGCGCGGCGCGACGCCGGAATTGACGAACGTGGGGCAAGTTGAGAGCGCCAAAGTCGGTTGCGCGATATAGGCGCTCGGATTGGCCTTGAGGCGCTTGGCGAAATCGGCGCGTTGTTTTTTCGTCGCGTGCGGGCCGACCAGCATGCCGTAGCCGCCCGAGCCGCGCGTTTCCTTCACCACCAGTTCGTCGAGATGCTCCAGCACGTAAGCGAGCGCGCCATCTTTGGCGCAATCCCATGTGGTGACATTCTTCAAGATCGGCTCTTCGCCCAGATAGAAGCGCACCATCTCCGGCACGTAGACATATACCGCCTTGTCGTCGGCGACGCCGGCCCCCGGTGCGTTGGCGAGGGTGACATTGCCAGCGCGGTAGGCCTCCATCAGTCCGGGCACGCCGAGCGCTGAATCGGGACGAAACGCCAGCGGATCGAGAAAATCGTCATCGATGCGGCGATAGATGACGTCGACCTTCTTCGGCCCCCGCGTGGTGCGCGTGAACACTTGCTTGTCGCGCACGACAAGGTCGACGCCTTCGACCAGTTCCACGCCCATCTCGTCGGCGAGAAACGTGTGCTCGTAGTACGCGCTATTGTACTGGCCTGGCGTCAGCACGACGACCGTGGGGTCGCCGTTACAATGCGGCGGCGCCACCGATTGCAAGGTTCGCAGCAAAAATTCCGGATAGCGCGACACCGGCTCGACGCCGGTGTTGGCGAACAAATCCGGGAACAGCCGCATCATCACGGCGCGATCTTCGAGCATGTAGCTGACGCCGGAGGGCGTGCGGCAATTGTCTTCCAGCACGTAGAATTCGTCGGGCCCGGTGCGCACCAGATCGATGCCGGCGATGTGGGTGTAGATGCCGCGCGGGGTGGCGCAGCCAACCATCAGCTTCTGAAAGGCGAGGTTGGTGTCGATCAGTTCAGCAGGGATTTTCCCGGCGGCGATGATTTCACGCTTGCCGTAGATGTCGGCCAGGAACGCGTTCAGCGCCTTCACGCGCTGGATCAGGCCGCGTTCCAGCGTCGCCCATTCGTCCGCATCGATCACGCGCGGGATGATATCGAACGGGATCAGCCGCTCCGGGTCGCCGCCTTCTGTGTAAACCGCGAAGGTGATGCCGGTTCGCCGGAACAGGCGCTCGGCTTCCTCGCGCTTGGCGGCCAGCACGGCGGCGGGGGTCGCCTTCAGCCATGCCTCGATCGCGGCATAGGCAGGGCGCGTCACCCCGTCGGCGCCGCTCATTTCATCGAACACGTCCCGCATCGCGCTCCTTCAGGAGGCAATAGGGGCGCTGGTGCGCGGCCAGCGTCAAGCTCAAGCAAGGCGTGGAGGGGCTGGCACCCAAGAACTTGGCGCCGGCGCCGTCGGATCAGGCTCAGATCTCAGGCGTCGTCGATTTCGACTTCGGGGCGGTCGTCGCCGGCCGAGAGCTCGTCGTGCCAGCGGCCTTTCTCGTCTTCCCACGAGATGCCGGCGGTTTCGCCCGGCCGCATCTGCTCCACTGCAACGCGCTTGGCGGCGTTGTAGGCGGCGTCATGGCTACGGAACGTCTCGGAGATGGTGTCGCCGAGTTTGAAGGCCCAGCCGCCGTCGTGCTGGATGATCTCGTAGACGATCTTGGTCATGGGGATGCGTCCCTTTCCTTTGTGGAACGTGGGACGCCGCACTTCGGTTTCCAAGCGGCTCAGAATTCCGGCTGCTCGATCTGCTTCTTCAGTTCCTTTTTCATGATCTTGCCGTTGGCGTTGCGGGGCAGCGTCTCAGGCCAGAAGATCACATCGACGGGCACTTTGAAGGCCGCGAGCTTTTGCGCCACGTGGTGGCGCAGCTCGGCGACGTTGGCGCTTGCGCCCGGCTTCAGATGCACCACCGCGAGCGGCTCTTCGCCGAGTGTGAGGTGCGGCTTGGCGATCACGGCGGCGTCCATGACCGCGGGATGGTCGTAAAGCGCGTTCTCGACCTCGACGCAGTAGATGTTCTCGCCGCCGCGGATCAGCATGTCCTTGGCGCGATCGACGATATAGATGAAGCCTTCTTCGTCGATCTTGGCGAGGTCGCCGGTTTTGACCCAGCCGTCGAAGAACGTCTCGGCCGTGGCTTTCTCATTTTCCCAGTAGCCGCGCACGACGATCGGGCCTTTGTACCAAAGCTCGCCCACCTCGTTGGCGCCGAGCAGCTTGCCTTCCATATCGACGATCTTCGCTTCGCCGGTCGCGGCCGGCACACCTGTACTCGATGGCTTGCGCTCATAATCTTCCGCCGTGTTCGAGACAGCGGTGGCGGAAGTTTCGGTCATGCCCCAGCCTTGGCTCGGCAAAGCCGCAGGGAAGCGCGACTTGATCAGCTTCACCAGCTCGGGCGCGGCCGGTGCGCCGCCGTAAGCGACGCTCTCAATCGAGGAGAGATCGTATTCCTGCATGCGCGGATGCGTCAGCACTTGCCACGCAATCGTCGGCACGCCGCCGATATGGGTGATGCGCTCTTTCTCGATCAAAGGCAGCGCCTGGTCACAATCCCAGCGCCGCTGCATGACGATTTTCTGGCCCGCCATCAGAAACGGGATCATCACGGCAAAACAGCCGGTGGCGTGAAAGAACGGCACTGACACCAGATACGATTTTTGCGGCGCGTTTGGGTCTGGTGCGGGCGGCGCTTCGCCTCGGCGCAGAAACGCGCGCGCTTGCGCGGACGCCGAATTGAACATGTTGGAGATGATGTTGCGGTGGGAGACCACCGCGCCCTTCGGGTGCCCGGTCGTGCCTGACGTATAGAAGATGGCGATGTCATCGTCGGGATGCGCGGCCACGTCTGGCGCGGCGATATCGCCGAAGCTCGCCCAATCGTTGGTGACGCCGACGACGCTTTCCATCCGCGCGACGCGTGGGTCGGCGATCTCTTCGCGCGAGCGCGAGACGTACACCTTGCGAATGGCCGGGCAGGCATCGAGATGCTCGCGCAGGCGCTCATAGCGTTCGACATCGCAAATCAGGATCGAACTGCCCGAGTTGTTGAGACCGTACTCAAGCTCAGGCCCTGTCCACCATGCGTTCAGCGGCGTGACGATGGCGCCGACGAGCACGGCGCCCCAGAACGCCACCGGCCATTCCGGCAGATTGCGCATGACGATGGCGACACGGTCGCCTTTCTTGACGCCATCGGCGGCGAGCTGGTGGCCCATCTTGGCGGCGGCGGCGCGGAAGCTGGCGACGGTGGCGCGTTCGTCTTCAAACACCAAATGGTCGCGCGGGCCGAACATGGCGCCCAAGGCGAAAACCTCACGCAGCGTCGGCGGGGCGTTCTTCCACACCTTCATCTTGACGCCGCGCACCTCAGCGTCAGCGGTTTCGAGCGGTGAGCCCGGTTGCGTGAGCAAGCCGTGCGCCTGGGCGATCGACATGGCGGGGAAGGCGGGCTTTGCGCCTGCGTCGGTCATGATCGGACGTCCTCCCGCGGCTGCTCGGTTGAAAAAGGCGCCGCTTGCGTCACTTTTTGTATCCAGCTGCGGAAGCGCGTCTAGTCTCTTGAGTCAAAAGCTGCGGCGCCCGAAACTTGCCGGAATTTAATGGTGTCTTGCCGCTTGCGCGAAGCTCGGGCAAGCATTTGCTGGTCCGGGTGGGACGGGAGACGCGCGGTCATGCCTTTCAACTGGAAATCCGTGCTCGAGCGGCTTGATCCAAGCAAGCTGCCGGGCTTCACGCGCGCGCGTGATTTTGTGCTCGCCAACCGCTCGACGGTGCTGGCGACCACCCTTGCTCTTTTCGTCGGCCTTTGGGGCGGCGCGGTCATGGGCCGCGTCAGCGCCGGGGCGCCGGCATTCGACTTTGCCGCGCTGGGCACGGTCGGCGGCGCTGAGAATGCGCGATCGGCCAATGCGCCGCGCGCCGATGGCGCGTCCAACATCGATGGCATGGCGTTCGTGCGCCTGCGCGCGGAGATGGACCAGGCCGAGCCGCGCGCGTGTCTCGAATTCTCGCGTCCGCTCTCGACCGACGCGTCGGTGAACTACGCCGATTATCTCGTGATGGAACCGGCGACGACGTTCCAGACCGACGTCTCCGGCAATTTGCTCTGCCTCTCCGGCCTGCCGTTCGAGCCGGAGCGCCAAGTCACGATCCGCGAAGGGCTGCCGGCCGCCAATGGCGAGCGCACCGAAGCGGACGAGAATTTCATGCTCACCTTCGGCGATCGCCCGGCTTATGTCGGCTTCGCCGGCGGCGGCGTGATCCTGCCGCGCGCGGAAGCTGATGGCATCGCCATCGAAACCGTCAACGTGTCCAAGCTCGAAGTGCGCGTGCTGCGCGTGCCGGACCGCATCCTGTCGCAACACCAGATCGAACCGGGTGAAGTCAACGAAGAAGGCGGCTGGGGCAATTGGGGATTTGACTATGCCGGCAGCGATGTCGGCGTCGAAGTGTACGAAGGCGAAATTGATGTCGCGCTGACTGGCCATCGCAACGAGGCGGTGACCACCGTGTTCGCCTTGGGCGCGGCGCTGCGCGAACTGCGGCCGGGCGCATACATCGTGAAGGTGCGCGATGGCTCCGAAGGCGCCGGCAGCGAAACCAGCGACAACAATTCACCGGCTTCGGCGTACCGCTGGATTCTCTATACGGATATGGCGCTGCAGAGCTTCTCCGGCGCCACGGGCATCGACGTCGTGGTGCGCTCGCTGCGCACGGCGCGGCCTTTGCCGAACACCAGCATCGCCCTGATCGCGCAGAACAACGAAGAGCTGGCGCGCGCCCGCACCGACAACGAAGGCCGGGTGCATTTTGCCGAAGCCTTGGTCAATGGCGATGGCCCCGCGCGTGCGCGTTACGTGATGGCGTATGGCGGCGCGGGCGATTTCGCGGCGCTCGATCTGCAACGCCCGGCGCTTGATCTTTCCGATCGCGGCGTCGACGGACGGCGTGCACCCGGCGACATCGACACATATCTCTATACCGAACGTGGCGTGTATCGCCCCGGCGAACGTGTGCGCCTGATCGGCCTTATCCGCGACGAAGTCGGCCGCGCGATTGCCGACCGGCAGTCGACGCTCGTGGTCTATCGTCCAAACGGCACCGAAGCGCGCCGCATCCGCTTGCAGGAAGCGCGCGACGGCGGCGCCATTGCCAAAAACATCGATCTCGAACGCAGCGCGCCGCGCGGTATGTGGCGTGCGGTGATCGAAGTTGACGGCCAAGAGGCCGCAGCTGGTGAAGTGTCGTGGTCCGTCGAAGACTTCGTGCCGCAACGTCTGCGCGTTCGCATTGACGCCAACGAAGCCGTGCTGCTGCGCGGGCAAACGCGCCCGATCAGCGTGCAGGCCGATTTCCTCTATGGCGCGCCGGGCGCGGGTCTGGCGGTTGAAGGCGAGGGCCGTCTGGTCGTCGACTACAACGCGTTCCCGGATTTCGAAGGCTACACATTCGGCCGCGCCGACGAGAGCTTCGACGAGCGCTATTTCCAACTGCCGGGCACCGTCACCGACGGCGCCGGTCACGCCGACCTCTCGGTGCAATTGCCGGACGAGCCGCAAACATCGCTGCCGCTGCGCGCCAACGTGCTCGCCAGCGTCGCCGATCCGGGCGGACGCCTGGTGCGCGAGAGCTTCTCGATGCCGGTGCGTCTGAGCGATCTCTATATCGGCCTCAAGCCGCAATTCGAAAACCAACGCGCCGGCGCGGGTGAGCGCATCGCCTACGATGTGATCGCCGTGAACGCCGCCGGCCAGCGCGTCGCCCAACGCGGCGTGCAATGGACGTTGGTGCGTGAGGACTGGAGCTACGATTGGTACCTCGACGGCGGCCAATGGCGCTGGCGGCGTACCGGGCGCGACATTCCTGTCGATGGCGCGACGGTGAACATCGCCGCCAACCAACCGCTGCGCATCGCCAAGGATGGATTGCGCGAAGGCTCGTACCGTCTGCTCATCCGCGCCAATGGCGTGGAAGCCTCGCAACGCTTCGGCGTCGGCTGGGGCGGCCCCGCCGATGACGACGCGACGCCGGACATGGTCACCGTTGTTGCGCCGGAAAATCCGGTGCGACCGGGCGCCCGCGCGCGCGTGCAAATTCGCCCGCCCTATGCCGGTGAAGCGCAAATCGTCGTCGCCACCGATCGCGTGATCGAAACCCGCACCGTGCGCGTCAGCTCGGATGGAACCACAGTCGATCTGCCGGTGACGGCGGAATGGGGCTCTGGCGCTTACGTGCTCGTGACGGTGATGACGCCGCGCGATCCAGTGAATCTGCCGGTGCCGCGTCGCGCTGTTGGCGTCGCGTATGTTCCGGTCGACATGGCCGGCCGCACGCTGCAAGTCGCGGTGGGCGAGGGCCTGCAGAACGTGCGCCCGCGCACGACGGTGCAAGTGCCGATCCAGGTGCGTGGCGCGCCTGCGGGCGAACGCGTGCGCGTCGCCATCGCCATGGTCGACGAAGGCATCTTGAACCTCACCAAGTACACGAGCCCGAATCCGGTCGATCATTTCTTTGGCCGCCGCGCACTCGGAGTCGATCTACGTGACGATTACGGCCGCTTGCTCAACCCGAACCTCGGCGCACCTGCGAACGCGCGCCAGGGCGGTGACTCACTCGGCGGCGAAGGGCTGACAGTTGTGCCCACGCGCACTGTGTCGATCTTCTCCGACATCGTGACGCTGTCCGGCGGCCGCGCCACCATTCCGCTCGAAATCCCCGATTTCAACGGCACGCTGCGGCTTATGGCGGTGGCGTGGAGCGAAACCGCGCTCGGACAAGATGCGGAAGAAGTGGTGGTCCGCGATCCGGTGGTCGCCGAACTCATCCTGCCGCGCTTCCTTGCTCCTGGTGATCAGGCGCAGGCCACGCTCAACGTCGATAACGTCGAAGGTCCGCCGGGCGCATACACCGTGACGCTCGCAGGGTCGGCCACAGCGTTGATCAACAGCCCGGCGCGTCGCTTCAACCTGCCGCGCGGCCAACGCCAAACCGCGTTGATCCCGCTCACCGGCGGCCCGCTCGGCGTTGGTCAGATCTCGTTGCGGATCGAAGGCCCCAGCGGCTTCACCGCGATCAATCGAACGTACGACATCCAAACGCGTGCGCCGTTCATGCCCATCACCATCAGCGAAACTGCGCCGATGGAAGTGGGCGCGACGTGGCGCGCGCCCGGCGATGCGTTGGCGCGGTTCCAATCGAACGGGCAAGCGCTGATCTCGTTCTCCAATCTCGCCGGCATCGACCCGGCGCCGTTGCTGGATGAACTTTATCGCTATCCGTACGGCTGCTCCGAGCAGCTCACGTCGGTGGCGATGCCGCTTCTGTATTACAACACGCTCGCCGCTGAAGCCGGCCGCGCCGCTGACGTCCGCATCACCCGGCGCGTGCAGGAAGCAGCGACGCAATTGCTCGATCGCCAAGGTCCGGACGGCGCGTTTGGTCTGTGGAGCGCCGGAGACGGTCACGCCACGCCATGGTTGGGCGCTTACGTCACCGATTTCCTCTTCCGCGCGCAGCAAGCCGGCTTTGCGGTACCGCGTGCGCCGATGGAGCAAGCTTATGCAGCACTCCGGCAAGTCGCGCGCCTCAACGATTTCGGCAACGTCAACTACGAGTTCGAAATCTATCGCTGGCCGGGCTCGAACGACTCGGATGCGTTGATGCGCTCACGCGCGGCGGCGTATGCGCTCTATGTGTTGGCGCGCGCTGGCCGGGCCGATGCCAGCCAGGTGCGCTATTATCACGACGCGCGCTTGAACGATGAGCCTTCGCCGCTGGCGCGGGCGCAAATCGGCGCGGCGTTGGCGCACCTGGGCGATCGCGCACGCTCGCGCAACGCCTTCCGGCAAGCCGAACGCGCGCTTGGCTATCGCAACACCGGCGATTGGTACCAAACGCCGCTGCGCGATCTAGCCGGCGTGCTGGCGCTTGCCGCGGAAGCCGGGGAGACGGAGCTGGTTGATCGCCTGCGCCGCCGCCTCGAACGCGATGCGCCGGATGCGGGCCAGCTGATGACGCAAGAACAAGTGCGTCTGCTGCTGGCCGCCAACGCGCTGCTTGAGCGCGCCGGCCCGGTGAACGTCACGCTCAACGGGCAGGCGATGGCCACGCGCCGCGTCATGGCCGATGCGCGCCGTTTGGCCGAAGGCTTGGCGTTCCGCAATGCGGGCCGTGGGCCGACATGGCGCACGCTGCAAACCTCCGGCGTCACGCGCGAAGCGCCGCCGGCGATGCAAGCAGGCTATCAGGTCGATAAGCGCATCTTCCGCATGGACGGTTCGCTCGCCGATCTCTCCAGCATCCGCCAAGGCGATCGTGTGATTGTCGTGCTCTCCGGCAAACCCGAAGGCGCGCGCAATTATCCAACCGTGTTGGTCGATATGCTGCCGGCCGGCCTGGAGATCGAAACCCTGCTTGGCCCGCAGGACGGCTTGGGATCCGTGCAGTATGACGGCTCGCGCAGAAACGGCGCCTTCTCGTGGATCGGTGAGATCACCTACACCGAAGTTGCGGAATCGCGGGACGATCGCTTCGTCGCCTCCGCCAATCTGCGCGGCGAGTTCCGCTACGCCTACATCGCGCGCGCGGTAACGCCCGGCCGCTTCACGCTGCCGGCGGTGCAAGTCGAAGACATGTACCGCCCAGGCGTAATGGCGCGCACCAGCGCAAGCGCCATCACCATCGCGCCGCGCGGAGGATGAACTTGGACCGCCGGCGCTCTCGCCGGCGAGACGCCGGCGGTCCAAGGCCGTGCTGACGCCTCGCCCCATTCGCCGCGGTCCACGCGCGCCGCTGCCGTTGACGCCAAAGCAGAAGGGCTGGGCGCGCGTTCTGCTTGTTGCGATGGTGACGCTGTTCTCGCTCGACCTCGCGTTCGCGCCGCCCCTGCAGCGCATTCGCGAAGTGTCGCCGGTGGTGACCGACCGTCACGGCGAATGGCTGATGGCGTTCACCACCACGAGTGGAACCTGGCGGCTCGAGGCCCGGCTCGATGAGATCGATCCGGAATTTCAGCGCCGCCTGATCGCCATTGAAGACGAGCGCTTCTGGTTTCACCCCGGCGTTGATCCGATCGCTCTGGCGCGGGCGAGCGTATCCTACGTGCGCGCCGGCCGGGTGACGCAGGGCGGCTCCACCATCACCATGCAGCTCGCGCGCCTGTTGGAACCGCGACCGCGCACGATCCAATCGAAGCTGATCGAGATCGTTCGCGCCGTGCAAATCGAACGGCGCATGTCAAAGCGCCAGATCCTCGCGGCGTATCTCACACTGGCGCCGTACGGCGGCAATCTCGAAGGCGTGCGCGCGGCGTCTCGCGCATACTTTCAGCGCGACCCGCAATGGCTCGACGATGCGGAGATGGCGCTGTTGATTGCGCTGCCGCAAGCGCCGGAGGCCCGTCGTCCGGATCGTAGGCCTCAGGTGGCGCGCGCCGCGCGCGATCACGTGCTGGACCTGTTCGTGCGCATCGGCGCGATCAGCGCCCGGCGCGCCGCCGAAGGCAAGCAAAGCGCGATCGCGCCACGTGCGCCATTTCCGTATTCGGCGCCGCATGCCGCGGAAGCGTTGGTGGCCGCGCACCGTGGCGATGGCGTGATCACCTCGACGCTCGACGCGCAGTTGCAGCGCGATCTCGAAGCTCTGGCGCGGCGTCGTTCGGAAAGCCTTGAGCGCGACGCACAGATCGCTCTGGTGGCGGTTGAGATCGCCGATCGCGGCGTGCGCGCGCGTGTCGGCGGGGCTGGGCGGGACCGCGCGGGCGGCTATATCGATATGACGCGGGCGATCCGCTCGCCCGGCTCGACGTTGAAGCCGTTCCTTTACGCCATTGCCTTCGATGAAGGCATCGCGGCGCCGGAAACCTTGGTGCGCGATGCGCCGCGCCGCTTCGGCGGCTATCTGCCGGAAAACTTCGATCGCCGTTATCACGGCGACGTCACGCTCGAAGATGCGCTTCGCCATTCGCTCAATCTGCCCGCCGTCGCCACACTCGATCGCATCGGCGCGGGGCGTTTTGAAGCGTCGCTGCGGCGCGGGGGCGCGCATATCGTTATGCCGCGTCGTGCCGATTCCGAGCCGGGTTTGGCTCTGGCGCTCGGCGGCGTCGGCATGAGCCTCGAAGATTTGGTCGAGCTTTACGCCATCCTTGGCGGCGAAGGCCAAGCGCGGCCGCTGATCGACGATCCGATTCACGGCTTCGGCTACAACCGCCGCTTCGTGCGCGCCGAAACGGCCGAGCGCGTTCTGGAAATTCTCGCCACTTCGCCTAGCCCCGCCGGGCGTACGCCGTCGCAACTCGCGCAAAATGCGCCGCGCGTCGCGTTCAAGACGGGCACCTCGTACGGCTTTCGCGATGCGTGGGCCGTCGGCGTGGCCAATGGGTATGCGATCGGCGTGTGGGTTGGCCGTCCTGACGGCGCACCGCGTCCGGGCATGACCGGCCGCGACGCCGCGTTGCCCATTCTGTTCGAAGCGTTCGATCTGCTTGGCGCGCCGCCGGAAGCGCCGCGCACGCGCGAGCATGAGCGCGTGGCGCCGGCGCTGGTGCGGCTCGAACGCGACGAAGGCCGTGGTGAAGAGCTGGCGATCCTGTTTCCGCCGAACAACACGGAAGTGCTGGTGCTTGAGTACGGCGCGCAATCGCGTGGGCTCTCGCTGTCCGCGCGTGGCGGTCGCAGCCCGTTCTCATGGTACGCCGAAGGTGAGCGCGTACCCACCGAGGACACCAGCGGCCGCGCCATCTGGCGGCCAAGCGCACCCGGCTTCCACGAGGTCACCGTGGTTGACGCAGAAGGCCGCAGCGCGCATGTCCGCGTGCGTATTCGCAACGCCGGTTAAGGAGGGGTGGCCATGCGTTGGCTCGTCACGATCGCAGTGTGTCTGTTCGCTGGCGCGGCGGCCGCGCAAACACCCCCCGCCGATCACGCGCTTCTGCGCGGCGTCGCCGCCGATGTGAGCGAAGCCAGTTTGCATGGCTACATCGAACGCATGGTGGGCTTCGGCACGCGCCACACTATGTCGGACACGCGCTCGAACCGGCGTGGCATTGGTGCGGCGCGGCGTTGGGTGGAGGCGGAGTTTCGCACCATGTCGAGCGCGTGCGGCGGCTGCCTCGAAATCGCGCTGCCGTCGGAAACCGTGAGCGGCACACCGCGCATCCCCACGCCGACCGAGATCGTTGACGTGCTGGCGATCCAGCGCGGCACGAGCGATCCCAACCGCGTCATCATCATCTCGGGACACCTCGATAGCCGCGTCACCGACGTGATGGACACAACCTCCGACGCACCTGGCGCCAATGACGATGCGTCGGGCGTCGCAGCGGTGATGGAGGCCGCGCGCGTGCTCTCACGTCATCGCTTTGCCGCGACGCTTGTGTATGCCGCATTGCAAGGCGAAGAGCAGGGCCTGCACGGCGGCAAAGTGCTCGCCGACTACGCACGCGCACAGGGTTGGCGCGTCGAAGCGGTGCTCAACAACGATATCGTCGGCAACACCGAAGGCATCGGCGGCACACGCGACAACACGCATGTGCGCGTGTTCTCCGAGGGAACGCGCGCGGTGGAAACGCAGGAAGAGGCCAATCGACGTCGTTACAATGGCGGCGAGGTAGATTCGCCATCGCGCAATCTTGGCCGCTTCATCGACCGCATTGCCGACGAGTATCTGAGCAATCTCGATGTGGTGATGGTCTATCGCACCGACCGCTTCGGCCGCGGCGGCGATCAAGTGCGGATGCTGGAAGCCGGCTATCCGAGCGTGCGCGTCACCGAGGCGGTCGAGAATTACAATCGCCAGCATCAGGATCTGCGCCGCGAGAACGGCATTCGCTTTGGCGACACGATCGACGGCGTCGATTTTGCGTACCTCGCGCAAGTCGCGCGCCTCAACATCGTCTCGATGGCCGCACTCGCGTCAGCGCCGGCGCCGCCGAGTGGCGTCGCGATCAACGGTCAAGTGAGCGCCGATACTACGGTGTCCTGGCGTCCGGTCGAAGGCGCAGCCGCGTATCGGGTTTGGTGGCGCGCCACCACCGACGCGCAATGGCGCTATGTGCGCACCGCGCCGGGCAACGCGACGGAACTGAAGCTCGACGATGTCGTGATCGACGATTGGTTCTTCGGCGTCTCCGCCGTTTCAGCCGACGGCTACGAAAGCCCGATCGTATTTCCAGGCGTCGCCGGCGCCTTCTTCCCCGAGCCTGCCGCGGCGGCGCGCTAAAACGAGAAAGGCGCGGACCTCTCGAGCGGGGGAGCTAGAGGTCCGCGCCTTTTGCGATCGCCGCCGATTGGAGCGGGGTTAGCGGGTAAGCGACGATCGTTTTCGTTGAACGCACCGCGTTCGTCAGAGTGGTAAGGCGCGGACCTCTTGAGCGGGGGAGCTAAGGTCCGCGCCTTGTTCGATCGTCGCCGATTGGAGCGGGGTTGGCGGGTTAGCGACGATCAAACGCAATTCGATGATGGGAAGCTAAGCGCAGCCGCACTGCAATTGGTGTGACGTCGGTCACAGTCAGCGCGCACAAACCGCGATCCCGTAAAAATCCCTTGTTATTCTAGCCAGTTAAGGCGCGAGCTCCGGGAGAGGAGCCCGCGCCTTTGAGCTTGATCGACACCCTTCGCGGGGTTTCGGGTCCCAGATTCGGGTCACTGGGTCAGGCGACGATCAAGGCAGCTTGGCTGAGCGTGGCGTAGGCGGCCGGGGCAAACAGCGCGGCGGCGAGGAAGAGGCTGAAGAACTTGGTCATGGGATGCTCCTGAACCCGTGTTGTTTTGAAACTCGATGATTGGAAGCTACGCCGCGCCCGCTTCGGCCGATGTGACGGCTGGCACACTGGCGGCGTCCTTGCGAACGGCGGCCGCGAAACGGGCGTGATAGGCGGGATGTTCGGTGCCCATCAGCCGATCCCACCAGGTGAAATAGAGCCCGTAATTCCAGCCGGCCTGTGCGTGGTGCAGATCGTGATGCGTGGTGGTGGTGAGCCAATCGAACATCGGCTTGCCGTTGGCGTGCGCGGGCATCAGCTCGTAGCCGGAGTGCCCCAGCGTGTTGCGCACGATCTGGTGCAGCATGAAGAGGCCGACGACGCCCCATGCAGTCGGCACGGTCACCATCCACAACGGAACGAACGCGCCCATGATCGCAGCTTCGCCCAGGTCGAAGCTGTAGGCGGTGAAGGGCGAGGGATTCATGCTCTTGTGGTGGCGGCGATGGAAGCGCCGGAAAATGCGCGGGTGATGCATGAGCCTGTGCGCCCAATAGAAGAAGGCGTCGTGCGCGACGATCATCAGAACGAGGCTCGTCCAGAACCAGACCGGGCCCCACGCGGCGCCAGTTGCGGGCCCAGGCAGCAGGCCTGCGCGTTCGAGCAGGAACGTCGATAGCCCAATGGTGGAAAAGATCGCCACCGACCGAACCGAGATCAGGAACTCGAGCGCCAATTGCTTGGCCGGCGGGCGGGTGTCGCGGATCTTGCGTCCGCGCAGCAGCGGCGCCAGTAGCACCCAAAGCACGATCCAGACGCCGATCGCGAAGATGGCGTAGCGGGTGATGTCGGTGCGCACGAACAAGAGCCAATGCTGGCCGATATCGCGCGCCAGGTCTGAGAAGCTTTCCATGTCGGTCTCCGGCGTTTGTGACGGCCGCAGACATGGCAGCAGGCGGCGCGAAGCTCTCGCCGGTGCCGGAAAAGGCTGCTCGTTTCCGGAATCAGCTAGGGTTTTGCGAAATCGGCGAGAGATTTTGCCGCCGCCATTGCGTTGGCGTAATGCCGGCGGCGTCTTTGAAGGCGCGGTTGAAAGGGCCGAGCGAGCCAAAGCCAAGGTCGAATGCGATGGCAGCCACCGAAGCGCGCGCTTGCGCAGGATCCGCGAGCAGCGCCTTGGCCGCCTCAATGCGGCGCGCATTCACAAACGCCGCGAAGTTGCGGAAGCCGAGATGGTCGTTGATCAACCGGCGCAGACGATGCTCCGGCACGCCGGCCTGTTCGGCCAGTTCACCGATGGTCAGCCCTTCGCGGCGCCAAGCGCCGGCTTCCATCAAGGCAGAGAGCTTGTCGAGCGTTGCGCGGTCGACAGCGTCGAGGCCGGCTGACACTGCTGATGGCGCCGGCGCCGCGGCGCCGAACAATTCTGGCCGCGCCTGCAGAAACACCACCGCGCCGGCTGTGCAATACAGCGCCAGCGTCAATGCCCCGGCCAATCGGTACCAAGTGGCAAAATAGCCAAGCGCTTCGCCAATTTCGAACGCGGACAAGGTGAGCACATATACCGTGACCACGGCCAGGAACGGCCCGCGTAAGCGCCGTCGCGCTTCCACCAGATCGCCGCGCCAGGAGCGGGACACCACGTAGAGCGCGTGAAACGAGAACGCCGCTTCGATCAGATTGTGGATAATCCAAAGCGTTCGCTGTTGCGCGCCCCAATTGATCGCCACCAAGCCCACCACCGTCAGCACGCCCCACGGCGCCAATGTGCGTGGTGACACCCGCTGATCTTCAAACAGAGCGACGATGAAGAGCCAAAACAGGCCGACGCCGCCCAGCGCAATGAAATGGATCGGCCAATGCAACCAGCCCATGGCGTGCAGCGCCTGCGGGGAGGAGTTCAGCGTGTAACCAATCACGCCGATGCAGAAGAGCGCGCCCGCAAGCCGCGCCGGCTGGCCGGCGCCGCCTGTCCACAGCCCAGCGCCCATCGCCGCCATGGCGCCAATCGCGGTCCCGCGCGCCAGCATCTCGATCAATTGCTGTTCCATCAAAGCTTCATTGGCGCACCGCGCCGCTTTCGTCGAGAAGCGTGAGGCTCGTCGTTGACGCGTTGGCGCGTCGGCGCGAGGGTTCAGACGAATCGCGTTCGAACATTGCCCGGAGGCCGAGCATGAAAGCAGGCTGGCGTGCGGCGTCCCTGATTGTGGGTCTGGCATCGCTTGCCTGCGTGGCGGTGGCGGCGGCAGTGGATCTGCGCTCGGGCACACGCGTCAACCTCACCGGCAGCTTCACAGATCTGGTGTTCGCCGCTGGCGATCAAGTGACGCTGGCGCTCACCAGCACCGATGATGTCGCCGCAGCCGGCGGCGACATCAGCGTGCGCGGCGCGCAACTCGACGACGTGTTCCTCGCCGGCGGCGACATCACCTTCGCGGAAACGACTGCGCGCGATCTGTTCGCGGCGGGCGGCGAGCTTGATCTGCTCAGCGGAACCATCGCCGACGATCTCTTGGCGAGCGGCGGGCGCATCAAGATCGCGCGCGACGTGCGCATCGAAGGCGCGGCGGTGATGGCGGGGCGCGAGATTACCATCGATGCGCCGATCGGAGCGGCGCTGCGCGCGGCGGGTGGGCGTATCGAGCTCAATTCCGAAGTGATGGGCGATGTCTATCTCGACGGCGGCACGTTGGTGATTGGGTCCGACACGCACATTCACGGCTCGCTCACGCACCGCGGCCAACGCGTCGAGATCGCGCCGGACGCGCAGGTCGATGGCCAGATCTTCGCGCTGACGCCGCGCGCGGAGCCTGACTACAAACGCTTGGCGCAAGTGGCGGGGTGGCTGGCGCTCAGCGTCTCGCTTGGGTTCTTGTTGCTTGGCGTTGTGGTAGCGTTGGCGATGCCGCGGCTGATGAACGAAACCGCCGGCATCGTGCAGCGCCGGCCGCTGTCGATGCTGGGCGTTGGGCTAATGATTTTCGTGCTGGCGCCGCTGCTGTTTCTGTTTTTGATCGTGTCGGTGCTGGGGCTGGCGCTAGGTTTCATGTTGGCGGCGATTTACGCGGTGTTGTGGCCGCTGGCGCTGGCGGGGGCGGCGTACGCGCTTGGCATGCTGGTGCGCGCGCGTGTGCGGCCAGATGCGCCCGCCGCGCCGAATGCCGGTGCGCGGCTGTTGTGGAGCGCGATCGGCCTTGCGCTGCTGGTGCTGGTTGGTTTGATCCCGTTCCTCGGGTCGCTGATTTGGCTGCTGGCGTTTTTGGTTGGCCTTGGCGCTGTCAGCGTCGAGGCGTCGCGTGCGCTGGCGCGCGCGCCCGCCGCGTCGCCCTGAACGCGAGAAAGGCGCCGCGCCTGGCGGGGCGCTGCGCCTTTCCGCTCCTCGCCACGCATGAGTTTCACGCAACGATGAGAAGCTTGTCTCTGTATTTGAGATGCAGACGCCGCGCGTTCGGATGCTTGCCGCATACGTTGGCTAAAGAAAAAGGCGCGGACCCGAAGGTCCGCGCCGACACACCGTCACCGGTTTGCAGGGATTAGGCGACGATTTGGGCAGCCTGCGCGGCGATGGCGAAGGCGATCGGCGCAAACAGAACGAAAGCGGCGGTGAGCGTGAAGAGCTTGGTCATTTGAGTACCCCTTGGTTGATCTCGTTAGCGTGCTGTTGACTATGAGATGCCGTGGGGTGTGATCACGGATGCGCCGCGTGAGATTTTTTTCGCGCCTCGCGCACATGTGCTTCGCGTAACAGAAAAGGCGCGGACCCGAGGGTCCGCGCCTTTGTCCAACCGTCGCATGCGGTGTGAGGGATCAGGCGACGATCAGAGCGGCTTGCGCCATCGCGGCGAACGCGACGGGGGCGATCAAAACGAACGCGGCGGCGAGGCTGAGAAGCTTGGTCATTTGGGTGCGTCCTGTGAGTTCGGAAAACATGGTTTGAACAACAGATGCGCGCGCCCGCGGGTTTGGATGCGGGCGGCGCGAAATTTCCAAAAGTTAAGGCGCGGACCTCGGGCAAGGTCCGCGCCTTTCGGATTGACCGTCGCGGTGCGGGTATTGGGGGATCAGGCGACGATCAAAGCAGCTTGCGAAAGCGTGGCGAACGCCACCGGCGCGAGGATCGCGAAAGCGACGGCGAGATTGAGGAATTTGGTCATTTTCGGCCTCCTGGCTGGGCGTTGCTGGGTCTCTGAAACTGAGATGCCGGTCGCTGGCGGTTTGGATGCGGGCCCCAGAAAAAGATGATCCGCCCCGGCGCGAGGTGTGAGGGACCGCGGCGCCGGGGCGGCCCGGCCTATCGGCGGCGGGGTGGGGTCGGCGGCTGAGGCGCTTCCGGCGGCTCGGGCGCGCGCATGTCTAAGTGCATCGGTTCCGGCGCGCGGACGCGGCCATCGCCATTGCCGTCTTGAGCGTCGAACTGGCGAAGGTGCTGGGTGCGGAATTCTTCCTGCGACAGCGCGCCATCGCCGTTGCGATCGAATTCTTCGTTGTTGCCAAGCATGGCAAGGAACATCGGCGGATGCGGCGGCATGGGCGGCATCGGCGCCATCGCGTGATGCTCATCGTGATCGCCGTCGCGGCGAATGATGGTGACGTTGCGGTCGTCCGTGCGCTCAACGCGGCGATCCACGCGGCGATCGACATGGCGTTCGACGTGACGCTCGTTGTCGTGGGCCTCGTGGTCGTGCTCTTCGACTTCTTCGCCATCGCGGAACACGCGCACGTGCGGCGCGCTCTCGCCATCGCGGCGGACGATGACGATGCGTTCGCCGTCTTCACCGCTCGACTCGAAGCTAAAGTGATCCGGTGAGGGCCGATCCGCGTCGTCGAGTTTGCCATCGTCGTTGCGGTCCAGATCGCCGAAGATCCGGTCGGCAGCGGCGCTCGCTTCGGCGCGCGACACCCAGCCATCCTCGTCGGCGTCCTGCGTGCCGATCATGTGGCCTCCGCCCGATTGGACGAAGACGCGGTCGCGTTCAGGCTGGGCAGTGGCGGCGACGGTTAACGCGGCAAAAGCCACGCCCAAGGCGACGGTTAGCTTCATCGGAATCCCCTCGAAATTTCGGCCCATGCGGGCGGTAGGGGCCGGAAACTGCCCTGCCTTCGTTTCCAGGGTGCGTCAGCGTTGAAACAATCCCGAAACAGGGCGCCGCTATGGTGGGTTTCGCTGTTGGTGAAGGTTGCGCCCATACCAACTTCCTTGGATCGCGGAGCCGGCTGGGCGAAGATGCAGGTTAGAATGTCCGAACCTGCCGCCACCCCACGCGTTCTGATCGTCGACGACGATGCGGATATCCGCGAAGGCTTGGTGAGCGTTTTCGAGCGCGCTGGTTTCACCGCCTATTCCGCACCCGATGTCGTAGGGATGGAGCGCACGCTGGCCGCCAAGGGCGCGGATTTGATCGTGCTCGATCTGATGATGCCGGGGGAGGATGGCCTCTCTGCCTGCCGGCGGCTGTCGGGTAAGGGCCGTCCGCCCATCATCATGTTGTCGGCTTTGGGCGACGACGCCGATCGTATCGTCGGCCTCGAAATCGGCGCTGACGACTATCTCGCAAAGCCGTGCAATCCGCGCGAGCTGGTGGCGCGAGCCCGCGCCGTGCTGCGCCGTGGCCGTGACGCCGAGCCCGCCAGCCCGGAGCAGCTGCGCTTCGCCGGCTATCGTTTCGATGTTCCGCGTCGCGAGCTGATCGACCCCGACGGCGTGGTGATCCCGCTGTCCACGGGCGAGTTCCGCCTCCTGCGCGCCTTCGTGGAGCGACCGCAACGCGTTCTCTCACGCGAGCAATTGCTGGACTACGCCTTCTCCAACGATGGTGAGGTGTTCGATCGCGCTGTCGACGTGCAAGTGAGCCGCCTGCGCCGCAAGCTGGAACGGCCGGGGCAAAGTGAGATCATCCGCACCGTGCGCGGCGAAGGGTATTTGTTTGCCGTAAAGCCGAGCGCGTAATGCGTGAGCAGCGTGGCCTCCCGATTGCGGCGCACCTCGGACTGATGGTGGCAATCGCGTTCGCTTCGGCGTTCGTGGTGATGCTGGCGGTGATCATCTTCCTGCCACCGCGCCCGCCGGATGTGACTCGCGGCGACGATCTGGTTGAACAATTCGCAGCGGGCTTCGACACCGTGCGCCGCGACGGCGACCTGCCCAGCGGCGACGCCATGGTGTGGCGCGTGTCTGCGACGCCGCCACGCCAGCAGCATTCACAACCCCTCAGTCCGCTGCAGCGTGATCTCTCCGAACGCATCGCGCTTGCGCCCGACAAGATTATCATCTCCGCCGAAACCGCACGCTCTGACGTTTTCGTATTTCGTGTGCGCGACGTGCGGGCGCACCATGAGCTGCGCCGACAATTCGAAGATGGCCGCGAAACAATCATCGTCGAGGAAAATCTCGGGGAGGGTGAGAAGGGGCCAGTGATTCAACTTGCCCCGACCGTGGAAGCGCATCGCCAAGCCATGGAAGTGCATGTTGGTGAGCTTCGCATGCGCCGCGCCGAGCCCGCCGTGCCGAACGCCGCTGCGCCGCCGCGGCCGCCCGCGCCTTCGGTGGCGCCGCCAGCGCCCGTTGCCCCGATGCCGCCCTTGTTCGCGCCGGCGCCGCCCGGCGTTCTCTTGCTCTCGGGCTACACCTTCGCCGCGCAATTGCCGGACGGGCGTTGGTTGTCGATGAGCCAGGGGCGCGACTGGGAGCAACTCAGCTGGATTGGCCGCGCGGCTCTGGTGATCGGCATCACGCTGACGATGCTGTCGCTGCTCGCGCTGCTGTTCGCCCGGCGCTTGGCGCGCCCGATCCAAAGTTTCGCGCACGCGGTCGAGGCCGTTGGCGTCGATCCGCAGCGCGAGGCTGTGATCGAGGAGGGGCCACGCGAGCTGCGTGGAGCGGCGCGCGCTATCAACACGATGCAAGCGCGCCTGCGCGCTCTGATCGCCGACCGAACCAAGACCCTGGCCGCCGTCGCGCACGACATGCGCACGCCTTTGATGCGGCTCCGGCTCGCCGCTGAGAACGTCCCGGCTGAGAGCCGCGATCGCGTGGCGAAGGAAATCGAAGAGGTCGAAGCGTTGGTGGCGAGCTTTATCGCCTTCGCGCGTGACGATCCGGCGGAAGAAGCGCGTGTGCGGATCGACCTCGCGGCCTTGCTGCAGAGCTTGACCGACGACCACGCCGAAGCTGGCCGCGCCGTGAGCTTCAATGGTGACGAACGCCTCGTCATCACCGGCCAATCGCTTGGGCTAAAGCGGCTGTTCTCGAATTTGATCGACAATGCGCTGAAATACGGCGCCGCCGCGCGTGTCAGCCTGACGCGTGGCGACGGTGTCGTGATCGTTGATATCGCCGATGATGGCCCCGGTGTTCCCGCCGCGCAGCGCGAAAGTGTGTTTGAGCCGTTCGTGCGCTTGTCGCAATCGACCGCCAATGGCGCAGGGCTTGGGCTTCCGGCCGCGCGCGGCATCGCTCGCGCCCATGGCGGCGATATCGTTTTCTTGGATGCGGAAGCCGGCGCACGCGTGCGCGTGACGTTGCCCGCCTAGATTCTTGCGAAAATCTCATTGATGCGCGCACGCGCGCTGCTCTAGGGTCGCAGCCGCCGCGGGGGTGGACGCTCGAGGAGACAGCCCATGCCCGTCAACGAGATCAATGGCACAGACGCCGCCAACACGCTGATCGGCACAGGCGCTGACGATCTCATTTACGGCTTCAACCCAGACGGCCCGCAGGCCGGCACCAGCGCGATCAGCGCGACACGCGTCGCCGTTGCGTCCGCGCCTGTGTTCGTCGGCGCGCCGGAAGGTGATGCGGAACGGCTGTTCATCGTCGAGAAGGGTGGCTTGATCCGCATCTCGATCTCGAAACCGGATTGATCGGCACGACGCCGCTGTTGGACGTCACCGCGCAAATCAGCACTGCGGGCGAGAGTGGCTTGCTCGGCCTAGCGTTCGATCCGAATTTTTCCACCAACGGCTTTTTCTACGTCAACCTGATCAACACCGCCGGCGACACCGAAATTCGCCGCTACCAAGTGTCCGCAAACAATCCGAACGTCGCCGACACGAACTTTACGCTGATCATTTCCGTCGATCAGCCGTCAGCCACCAATCACAAATCCGGCTGGCTCAGCTTCGGGCCAGATGGTTACCTGTACGCGTCGCTCGGTGATGGCGGATCAGATAGCACAACATCGCAGAACGTGAACTCGCTGTTGGGCAAGATGCTGCGGCTCGATGTGTCGGCCGATGCATTCACCGGCGACGCCACGCGCTTCTACACCAACCCCGCCGACAATCCTTTCGTCGGCGTTGCCGGCGCCGATGAGATCTGGGCGCTCGGCTTGCGCAATCCGTGGCGCAACAGTTTTGATCGCGCCACCGGCGATCTTTACATTGCTGACGTTGGCCAAAGCACGTTTGAGGAGATCAATATCGGCGGCATTGGCCGCAATTACGGTTGGCCGCAACGCGAAGGCGCGGCTGGCGGCGCGCCGACGGGTCCGGGCATCGTCACCGATCCGATCCACGCCTACGGGCGCACCATCGGTCAAGCTCTGACGGGCGGTTATGTCTATCGCGGCGAAGGCGATGGATTGCAGGGGCGCTACTTCTTCGCCGATTTCGGCAGCAGCCGCTATTTCACCATGACGGACGCTGGCGTGGTCACCGAGCGCACCGCGCAAATCACCTACGACGTTGGTACTGGCAACAGTCCCGCTTCGTTCGGCGAAGACGGTCGCGGAAACCTTTACGTCGTGAGCATCAATGGCAGCATCTATCGGCTCAATCCGCAATTTGCCTCCGCCGATCTGGAAGACGTGATCCTTGGCGGCGCCGGTGACGACATCGTTTATGGCGGCGCGGCGAACGATTGGATCTATGGCGGCGGCGACGACGATCAGGGCTATGGCGGCGCCGGCGTCGACGTGGTGCAGGGCGAGGGCGGCGACGATCTGCTCTATGGCGACGACGGCGCCGATTATCTCTATGGCGGCGCAGGCAGCGATCGCGCCATCGGCGGCATAGGCAACGACAACCTCTTTGGCGGCGACGGCGTTGATTTTCTCTGGGGCCGCGAGGGTTCCGACATTCTGCAAGGCGAACTTGGCGCCGATACGCTCGATGGCGATTCCGGCGACGATTACATCTACGGCCAGGAAGACAACGACACATTGGCCGGCGGCGCCGGCGCCGATCGCGTCTATGGCGGTCTCGGCGCCGATACGTTGAACGGCGGCGATGGCGTCGATGTGCTTGTCGGCAATGAAGGCGCCGACACGCTCAACGGCGATGCCGGGGCGGATTATCTGTTCGGCGGCGCCGGCATCGACATCGCCAATGGCGGCGCGGACGATGACGTCATCCAAGGTGAAGACGATGGCGATCAACTGAACGGCGGCGATGGCGCCGATGTCATTCTCGGCGGCGCGGGCGCGGACCAGATCAGCGGCGGCATTGGCGCAGATTACGTGTTTGGCGGCATCGATGGCGATGGCGTCAACGGTCAAGCTGGCGCCGACGTGCTGATTGGTGAAGCCGGGAATGACGTCATCGATGGCGGCACGGAGAACGACTATCTCTATGGCGGCGACGACAACGACACGCTCGCCGGCAATGACGGCGCCGATCGCTTGTTCGGTGACGATGGCGTCGATTCACTCTTTGGCGAAGCCGGCAACGATCAGCTGCAAGGCGGCGCGGGCGTGGACACGCTGAATGGCGGGCTCGGGCAAGATTTTCTGTATGGCGACGATGGCGATGACATGCTGATCGGCGGCGCAGAAGGAGATTCGCTGTTTGGCGGCGTGGGCGCCGATAGTCTCGATGGCGGCGCCGGCGGCGACGTTCTGCGCGGCCAAGGCGGCGCCGATTTGTTCGTGATGCACGGCGGCGAGGGGATCGACACCGATATCGTTCTCGATTTTGAAGATGGCGTCGATCGCTTCGATCTGCGCGCCTATTCTGGTGCGACCTTCGCCAATACAACGATCACGAATGTCGCCGGCGGCGTGCAAATCACGTTCAGCGGTGGCGATATTTTCTTCGTGGCCAACACAAGCGCGGCGCAGCTCAGCAGCGCGGATTTCCTGTTCGCGCCCTGACTTAGTCGCTGCCGCGAAAGCGGCCGTCGCCTTCTTCAGTGACGAGCACAACGTCCGGATTTTCCGGCGCCACGCGCTCAAACAGGCCCACGTCCATTTCAGCCTGCGGCGCATCCACCCGCAACGGCGCGGCCACGCGCTCGGCAAGCTCGGTGCGCTCGATCGGCGCCAAGGGTGCTGCGATGCCCGGCGCGTGCAATGGACGCCAGAACGTGACGACCACCGCGAACTTTCCTTCGCGTTCGACAATGTCGGCCAGCCCGTTGCGCACGAGCTCGCCATAGCGGCGCATGATCTGGCGATGATCGGCGTAGAGCTTAGGCAACGCATCGCGCGCCAGCTCTGCGGGATGATCGAGCAGCGCGCGCGCCTCCTCCGGCGTGCGCGCGCGGCCGAGCGGTTTGCGCGCCGCCGCTTCCGCCGTGCGTGCAACCGGCGCGGGCGGTGCAGGGCGCCAATACCGCATCGCGACGCGCCAAGCGCCGTCGCGCCAGAACAATTCGTAGAGCCCTGAGCCATAGAGTTGCGGCACCGCCGCGTCGGCCTCGGCCGGCGTCGAGAACGTTTCTTCCAATTCCTCCATCGCGAGGAACACCGGCCCGCCAGCGAGCCGCGTGGCTTCGTCCTCGGTGCGCGCGATAGGGCCTTCGCCCGAGCGGGCGGCGGCTGAATTCGCGGCGAGAGGGAACGCGCTCATATTTGCGCCCTGAGGGGCGGTACTCCGCAATGCGAAAACGCGGCCGGGATGGACATGTTCTTGTCATCACGCCGGGCCAGTCTAGAAAACTGATATCGGCTAAAAAGTGTGGGGAGCCAAGCATGACGCAACGCCGTTGGAGCCTGGTGGGCTTGGTGCTCGCCCCGATCCTGGCGTTGGCTGCCTGCGATCAGATCGGCCAGATCGTCGAAAGCGTGCGCGGTGAGCAGGCCGAGCGGCCGGGGCCCGCACCCCTCGACGACGTCCCGCTTGAAGCGCGTGCGCTCTCCGGTTCGGTGCAGCCGCAAGACCAAGTCGCGGCTTTGCTTGCGCCCGAGCCGGTGCTGATCGCGCCTGGACAAATCCTCGTCGGCGCGCGTGTCGAAGCGGAGTTGGACGACGCGGCGCAGGACATGGGGCTCGCCAGCAATTTTGTCCGCAGCCTGCAGCGCAACGGACTGGATTCGCTTGAGCAGCTTCCCGACAATCTCGTCAACCAAGTGCGCCAGCGCGCCGAGGCGGATGCCTCCAGCGCCGCGCGCAGCGCCGCGCGTGACGTGCTCACCCGCTTGGGCGTTGCGGGCGAAGTGGAGGTGCGCACCGGTGGCGTCGTGATGATCGATCTCGCCAGCGCCGGCGTAAGTCCAACCTCGATCCGCTTCGCGCAGGAAACCGCTGCGACGCAGGAGGCGCCGCTTCAAGCGGTGGAGTGGAACGAAGCCGATCGCTGCCCGCGTCTGGTGACGCAAGGCCAGCTCGAGGCGGATCTCTCTCTCGCGACGCGCTGCGCGATCGCGCGTTTGCAGGCGTCGCGTCAGTTCGAGTTCGTTGAACCCAATTACATCGCCGATAGCGGCTTGAGCTTGCCGCCGCGCCGCGACACGCCAAAACAGCCGGCGCCGCCGGCAACGCGACCGACGCCAACGCCGACGCCCACGCCTGCGCCTCCGGTTGCGCGCGGCGGAACGCCGAACGATCCGCTTTATGCGCTGCAATGGCATTATCGTCCGCGTGGCGCAGGCGCTGGGCAATCGCCGGGCGGCGCCGGATTTGCCTCGTACTGGGACCTGCGCCAGATCGGCTCGCCGAATGTGCGCATCGCTGTGGTCGACACCGGCATTGATCTCACGCACCCGGATTTGCGCGCATCGGCCAACATCACGAGCGGCATCGATCTCATCACCAATCCTGAACGCGGCGGCGATGGCAACGGCGTCGACAACGACGCGCAAGATGCCGGCGATCGCTGCGGCGCGGCCACGGAAAATTCGTATCACGGCACGCATGTCGCCGGCACGCTCGGCGCCGCCGCTACCAACGATCGCGTTGGCGTGGCGGGTGGCGCATGGGACGTCACGGTGATCCCGGTGCGCGTGCTCGGCCGTTGTGGCGGCGAACTGGCCGATATCGTGTCCGGCATCCGCTGGGCCGCCGGCATTGCGCCAGCGATTGGCGAAGGCGGCACGCAGATCGCCAACGCGCGCCAAGCCGACATCATCAACATGTCGCTGACGATTCAGGCGCCGTGCCCGGCCTCCATGCAGGCCGCGATCGACGCGGCCGTTGCGCGCAACGTCGTGGTGGTGGCGGCGGCGGGCAACAAGGCCAATCAAGCGCGGCTCTACGCGCCGGCCAATTGTAACAACGTGATCGTCGTCGGCGCTGAAGATGCGCGCGGTGAACTGGCGTTCTACTCGAATTTCGGCCCGGAACTGGACCTCATCGCACCCGGTGGCGATCTGTTCGCCGATAGCGACAATGATGGGCGCCCCGATGGCGTCCTCTCAACGCGCGCGACGCAATCGGGCTGCTACGACCCGGTGAACTCGAACTCGACCGAACGCTGCTATTACTCCTTCCTGCAGGGCACCTCGATGGCGGCGCCGCACGTTTCGGCGGCGTTGGCGTTGATCGCGGCTGAAACCGGCTTGCGCGGCAGGCCGCTGGAGAACGCTCTGTTCACGCGCGGCCTTGCGCCGCTTGCCGCCGGGTTCGGGCAGATCGAATGCGCGCGTTCGCGCAACGCCACGCCGCTCACCGCAGGATCAGCAACGTGTGCGCGGCCAAGCGGGCAGGGCGCGCTCGATCTCACCCGCGCGGCGCAAACCATCGCGCCCGCCGCCGCAGTGGCGCAATGAGGAGCTGAAATGGATTCGACCGCCTTACGCTCTTGGGGGATCGCGGCGGGCGCCGTGCTTCTCGCCGGCGCTCTGGCGATCGCCAACACGGACGATAGCGCCGCGATAGCGCCCTCGGCCGTCACCGTTCCGATCGCAGCGCCCGGCGCGCCCGATGCGCTGTTCACGCCGGCGCAAGCTGAAGCGCCTGTCGCGGATGGCGCACCGATCGGGTTCGTCGTGCGCTTCGAAGGCGCGGGCCCACTGGGGCGCGCGCAAGCGGCGGCCGCGCGCGGGCGTTTGCGGCAGGCGCAAAGCGCCGCCGAACAAGCGTTGGCGCGTCAGCGCCAGTTTCGCGGCTTATGTTTCGATCGATTTACAGTGGGCGGCGCCGAAATGGTGCTTCGCTCCTGCGCGCCGGTGGCCGCCAATCAGCGTGCGCAAGTGACCAATGCTTGGCTCTCACGCTTGCGGGCGATACCGGCTGTCGCCTACGCCGACGTCAATTCCGCCGCGGCGACGCAGCGCGCGCCATGAAGAGGGACGCATGAATATGGATACCGGGGCGCAGGCGTTCTTGGGCGGCTACGAAGAGCACGCCTACGCCACCATTGACGGGCTCTCGCTTTACACGCGCGACTACGCGCCGTTGAAGCCGGTCACCGGGCTGCCGGTTTTGTGCCTGCATGGGCTGACGCGCAATTCGAAGGATTTCGAGGTGATCGCCCCGCGCATCGCCGCACTTGGCCGTCGCGTGATCGCGCCGGACATGCGTGGGCGCGGGCAAAGCGCCAATGACAGCGATCCTGCTCATTACGTGCCGGCGGTCTACGCGCAGGACGTGCTGAAGCTCCTCGACACGCTGGAGATTCCGAAAGCGGTTTTCCTCGGCACCTCGATGGGCGTGCTGATCACGATGGTAGTGGCGGCGTTGGCGCCGGATCGCATTTCTGCGGCAGTGATGAACGATATTGGCCCGCGCGTTGAAGTGGCGGGGCTGTCGCGCATCGTCGCGTACGTTGGGCGAGGCCGGCCGATGGCGAGCTGGTCGGAAGCGCGCGAAGCGGTTCGGTCGCTTGGCGGCGAGGCGTTTCCCGAGCGACTCGACGACGACGCATTCTGGGAGACGATGGCGCGGCGCATGTATCGCACGCGCGACGATGGCCAGATCGAAGCCGATTACGATGCCAATATCGCGCTTGCGTTCACAGATCCCACGGAAACGCCGCCGCCGGATCTGACGCCGTTGTTCCAAAATCTTGTCGCCAAACCAGTCCTGTCGATCCGTGGCGAACTTTCTGATATTCTCACGGCCGATGGCGTCGCGCACATGCGCGGCTTGAAGCCCGATCTCGACGCCATCGAGGTTCCCCGCATCGGCCACGCGCCGATCCTGGAGGAGCCGGAAGCGTGGGACGCGATCTTGGATTTCTTGGCGCGGGTGGACTGAGATGCAATTGCCGCAATGGATTCAAGATCACATCGATCTTTATCGCACCGATCCCGACAAAGCGCTGTGGTGGGATTCCGCGCTTGGCGGCGGCAGCGGCATGCTCAAGACGTTGTTGCTGACAACGAAAGGGCGCAAATCCGGTCAGCCGCTGTCGCTGCCGCTGATTTTCGGTGAGCACGGCGGCGCGTTCGTGGTCATCGCGTCGAAGGGCGGCGCGCCCGATCACCCGCATTGGTTTCTCAACCTGGAGGCCGATCCGAATGCTGAAATCCAAGTGGGGCGCGATCATTATCACGTGACCATGCGCGTTGCGCAGGGCGCGGAACGCGAGACGCTCTGGAAGCAACTGACGGCGCTGTACCCGCCATACGATCAGTACCAACAATGGGCGCGCGGGCGAGAAATTCCGGTCGTGGTGCTGGATCCGGTTTCGGCTGACTGACTTGATGCCTTGAAGGGCGGGGCGGTCACACTCTTCACTATCTGCGTGTTCTGAAGGGCGCTGTCCGTCAGTACGGCGACGGTCTCTATTAGGTAACGCGCTATCAGACGCGCAGCACCTACGGCGCGCGAAACTGCGCTTGGCCATCCAATGAACTGAAGAAGGTCCTTAAAGCGCGCGCGCGAACAGCTCTTCGTATTTGTCGCCGTCAAACGGCACGGCGTTCGACCCGGTCGCCAGATCGCTGAGCGCGTAGTCGCGCGTGGCGTCGCTCCAATGCGCTTGCGCCACGCCCATGGCGCCGAGCGAGGCGGGCAGGCCTATGCGGACGTTGAGCTGGGCGATTTCGTCGGCGAGATCGGCGGTTTCCGGCACACCCATGGCGCGCTTGATGCGCGCGAATTTTTCTTCCTGCGCTTTGCCGATCATCGCCAGCGCGTGCGGCAGGATCACCGCATTGAGTGTGCCATGGTGCAGCTTGAGCGCGCTGATGCGCCCAAGCGCGTGGCTGAGGCCATGGACGGCGCCCAGGCCCTTGATGAATGCGAGCGCGCCTTCGTAGGAGGCCATCATCATCTGCCAGCGCGCATCGCGATCGCCGCCGTCAGCGACGGCGCGCTCCAGCGCGCGATGGCGGAAGATGCGCTCAATGCCATCAAGGCCAATCGCTTCGGCCGGCGGATGCACCACCGGCGACAGCACCGATTCCACACAATGCGTCATCGCGTCCATGCCGGTGGCCGCCGTGAGGCCGGGCGGCAGCGACAAGGTGAGCTCAGGATCGCAGATCGCCGCGACCGGCAGCAGGTTCGGCGAAACAAAAGTTTCCTTGCGCCCGGACTCCAAGATCACCACAGCGCCCACCGAAACTTCGCTGCCGGTGCCCGATGTCGTCGGTACGGCTATCAACGGCGCGACCTTCTTGATCAGCCGCGAGCCGCGTTGCGCCGCGCCATATTGCTCGAACGGCTCCGCATGGGTGACCATGATCGCCACCGCTTTCGCCAAATCCATCGACGAGCCGCCGCCAAGCGCAATGATGCCATCGGCGCCGGCGGCGCGATAAAGGTCGGCGGCGGCGCGCGCGGCCGCTTCCGTTGGGTTTGCCGGCGTGTCGGTGAAACTCGCCGCCGGTTCCGCGCCCAAGGCGGCGATGGAGCGATCGAGCAGACCGTTCGCCTTCAGGCCGGGATCGGTGACGATGAAGGGCCGCGTGATTCCGGCGCCCTTCAGCAGCTTGGGCAATTGCGCCAGCGCGCCGAAATCGAACGCGCAGTTCGTCAGGTACGTCATCGTCGGCATTGTTTCGGTCTCGCTCTGTTGGTCGTGTTTTCCCATACGTTGGCAGCGGGCGCCAGCGCGGCGGATTTACATCGTGGCGCCGGCCGCTAGTCTCCGCGCCATGACTGACGCAGCGCCTGAAACCGTTCTCGAAATCTCCGATCTCAAGGTCAGCTTCGACACCCCCGACGGGACCGTCGAGGCGGTGAAGGGCGTTTCGCTCTCGATCGCCAGGGGCGAGTGCCTCGGCATCGTCGGCGAATCCGGCTCCGGCAAGAGCCAGACCTTTCTCTCCGCGTTTGGGCTGACTTCACAGAACGCCACCGTCACCGGCTCGGTGAAATTCCAGGGACGTGAGGTGCTCGGCCTCAAGCGCACCGAACTCGATAGCGTTCGCGGCCGCCACGTTGCGTTCGTATTTCAAGATCCGCTCACCGCGCTGACGCCGCACCTCACGGTGCGCGATCAGATGAGCGAGGTGCTGGCGCACCATTTTCAGCTGAAGGGCGAAGCGGCCAAACAGCGCGCGATCGAGTGGCTTGAGCGCGTGCGCATTCCCGAAGCGCAGCGCCGGCTCACGCAATATCCGCACGAACTCTCCGGCGGCATGCGCCAGCGCGTCATGATCGCGATGGCGATGATGTGCGAACCCGCGCTGCTGGTGGCGGACGAACCAACCACGGCGCTCGACGCCACCGTGCAAGCGCAGGTGCTCGATCTGATCGAGGATCTCCGCCGCGATACCGGCGCCGCCGTGGCGTTGATCACCCACGACATGGGCGTAATCGCGCGTATGGCGCAGCGCGTGGCCGTGATGCGGCGTGGTGAGGTGGTCGAAACCGGTCTCGCCGACGATATCTTCGCCAACCCGCAAGCCGATTATACGCGCATGCTGCTGGCCGCCGTGCCGCGCATCGACGCCGAACGCCCACACCAATTACCGGCAATCGAAGAGGGCCCGCCGATCCTGCAGGTGGATGACGTGCGGGTGAATTTCCCGATCAAGGTCGATGGCGGCCTGTTCGGCAAGACCAAGCAATTGCGCGCCGTCGATGGCGTAACCTTCGAATTGAAGGCGGGCGAGACGTTAGGCATCGTCGGCGAAAGCGGCTGCGGCAAATCCACATTGGCGCGCGCCATCCTGCAATTGCTGCCGCGCAGCGCCGGCGACGTGACCTTCCTCAGCCGCCATCTTCTGCCGAGCGAGCAAGAGAGCATCCGCCGCGCGCGGCAGGATTTGCAGATCGTCTTCCAGGATCCGCTGGCGAGCCTCGATCCGCGCATGACGCTGGGCGCCTCGATCGCCGAACCTCTGCTCGCGTTCGCGCCGCATCTGACGGCGTCCGAGCGCGAGGATCGCGTACGCGAAATGATGATCCAGGTCGGCCTCGATCCGGATTTGATTAACCGTTATCCGCACGAATTGTCCGGCGGCCAGAACCAGCGCGTCGGCGTCGCGCGGGCGATGATCCTGAAGCCGAAGCTTGTGGTGTGCGACGAGGCCGTGTCGGCGCTCGATGTGTCGATCCAGGCGCAAATCCTGAAATTGCTGATCGATCTGCAGCGCGAGTTTCACATGGGGATGCTGTTCATCAGCCACGACCTCGCCGTGGTGCGCGAGATCAGCCACAACGTGCTCGTGCTCTATCTCGGCCGCGCCGTGGAGTACGGCCCAGCAGATGTGATCCTGCGCGAGCCGCGCCATCCCTACACGCGCGCGCTGCTGGCTGCCGCGCCGACGCCGGACCCGGTCGCTGCACGCAATCGGCCAAAGGTGCGCTTGGTGGGCGATTTGCCGAGCCCGCTCGATACCCGCGCCAGTTTGCGCTTTCTGAAGTCGAAGATGGTCGACGATCCGGACGCGACGCAGTACCGGCCGCAATGGCTACAAGTGGCGCCGGGCCATTTCGTCGCCGAGCACGACCACACGGAAATCGCGGCCGCCTGATCCGTTAACGGAACGCTCCTTGCTTCGCCTCGCGGGCGAATTCAGTGAGGCGGGCCGGTGCGTATCGAAGTGAAACACCCCAGCGAATTGGGGGCGGACGAAGTCGCGCTGTGGCGCGCCCACCAGAATGCCGACCCGAGCCTCGCCAGCCCGTATCTGTCGCCTGATTGGGCGCGCACGGTGGGCGCGGTCCGCAAGGACGCGCGCGTCTGCGTGATCGACGGTGGGCGCGGCTTTCTTGGCGTTCAGCTGCAATCGCGCGCCGCCGCCATGGGCCTGGGCGCGCCGATCGCGGATTATCAGGGCATCGTCGGCGAGCCTGGGCTTGAGGTTGACCCGCGCGCGCTCTGCCGCGCGCTTGGCGTTGGCCGCATTGATCTCACTCATGTGCCGGCAGGGCAGACGATCCTCGCTGGCCGCGCCGCCGGTTCGGAAGGCTCCTGGATCGCCGACGTGTCGCAAGGCGCGGGCGTCTACAATGATGGCCTGAAGGAACGCCGCGGCGAGTTCGTGCGGCAGATGGATAAGAAGCTGCGCAAGCTCGGGCGCGACAAGGGCCTGATCAAATTCACCGCGTTGTCGGTCGATCAAGCGCAATTCAACACCATGCTCGAATGGAAGAACGCGCAGCTCGCGCGCTCTGGCCAGCCGCGCATCTGGGAAACCGGCTGGGTGCGGCGCGTGCTGGACGCCAGCTTCGCGGCGCGGGAGCGCGACTTCTCCGGCGCGTTTTTCACGCTTGAGGTCGACGGCCGGCTGATCGCCGCGAACTATTTCTTGCGCTCGGAAAAGGTGCTGCACGATTGGATCATGGCGCACGATGCCGAGTTCGACGCGTTCTCGCCCGGCGTGCAGCTGGCGCGCTGGGCGGTCGGCTGGGCGGCTGACAAAGGCTTGCGCGAAGTCGATTTCGGGCCGGGCGGTTACCAGTACAAGCGCCAGGTCTCCACCCATCAGCGCGAGCTCGAATGGGGCGCGGTGTCGGGCGCGAGTTGGTCTGGTGCGGTGCGGCGGGCGCAATTCGCACTGCGCGCCGGCGTCGAGCGGCTGCCCAACAAGCGCATCGCAGCGCTGCCCGGCAAAGCCATGCGCAAGCTCGATCTGATCCGCGCGCTCGGTTGATTGCCTCGGCGCGCACCGATAGGTTGCGCGTCCATGCCCAGCACCGTCAGCTACCAAGCCATCGTCGAAGCCGCCAAGCGGCTCGAGGGACGCATCGAGCGCACGCCGACTCTTCGGTCGCGGACCCTGTCGGCGATCACCGGCGCCGAGGTCTGGATCAAGTTCGAAAATCTGCAATTCATCTCCGCGTTCAAGGAACGCGGCGCGCTCAACAAGCTCGCGCAGCTGAACGCCGAGGAGCGCAAGCGCGGCGTCATCGCCGCGTCGGCCGGCAATCACGCGCAGGCGCTTGCCTATCACGCGCAGAAGCTGGGCATTCCGGCCACCATCGTGATGCCGAAGGCCACGCCGTTCGTGAAGGTGGAGCAGACGCGCCATTGGGGCGCCGAGATCGTGCTTGAGGGCGAGACTTTCGACGATGCGTTCGCGCATTCGCTGAAACTGTGCGACGAGCGCAATCTGGTGTTCGTGCATCCGTTCAACGATGCCGAGGTCTGCATCGGCCAAGGCACGACGGCGTTGGAGATGCTGGCCGACGCGCCCGATCTCGACACTTTGGTGATCCCGATCGGCGGCGGTGGATTGATCGCCGGCATGGCGTGTGCGGCCAAGCACATCAAGCCGGACATCCGCATCATCGGCGTCGAAGCGGCGATGTATCCCTCGTTCACCGAGAAGCTGCGCGGCGCGAACGTCAAGACGGGCGGGCAGACGATCGCCGAAGGCATCGCTGTAAAGGCGGTCGGCGATATCCCGTTCGCGGTGGCGAAGGATTTGGTCGACGAAGTGGTGCTGGTCGAGGAGGCCGATTTCGAACGCGCCATAGCGCTTTACGCCACCATCGAAAAAACCGTCGCCGAAGGCGCGGGCGCGGCGACCCTGGCGGCGCTGTTGGCGTTCCCGGACAAGTTCAAGGGCCGCAAATGCGGCCTCGTGCTCTCCGGCGGCAACATCGACACACGCTTGCTGGCCTCGGTGCTGGAGCGCTCGCTGGTGCGCGACGGGCGCATCTCGGTGCTGCGCTTCATCGGCGATGATCGCCCCGGCATTCTCGCCACCGTCACCCGCATCATCGGCGATCGCGGCGGCAACATCCTGCACGTCGCCCACCATCGCATGACGCTGGACGCGCCCGCCAAAGGCGTGGAGTTCGACATCGAAATCGAAACCCGCGACATGGCCCACACGCAAGAAATCATGAAAGCGCTGACGGCGGCGGGGTATTCGGCGAAGCGCTTGTAGCGCTCAGGCGCGGGGGCGCATGTCGAGGTCGGGGTCGAGCGTTTGGCCTTCGTCGAGCTGGACGCCGAAGCTGTTCAGCATCATCGACACTTGCGTGTACTGGCCGGCGGTGAAGACGGCGTCCATGCATTGCTTGTCGGTGAAGTGCGCTTTGAGCCTGGCCCAGCTTGTGTCGCTGACGAATTGGCGCGCGTGGAGATCGTCGCAGGCGGCGATCAAGGCGGCGTCGGCGGGCGACCAGATTGGCGCATCGGCGCCCGTTTTCAGCGCGGCGATTTCCTCTTCGCTCATGCCGCCGCGCAGCGAGATGCGCACGTGCTGCGTCCATTCATAGCCGGAGCGGCAGAGATAGCCGATGCGCAGAATGACGATCTCGCGCTGGCGCGGCGGCAGCGAATTGTTGCGCAGAATGTACGTGCCCCACGCAAGGAACGCGGTGAGCGCGTCCGGCGCGTGCGCGAGCGTGCGGAAAATGTTGAGCGGCGGCGTGCCGGGATAGCTCGCCGGCGCCAGCGCTTCGCGCTGCTCGGGGGTGAGCTGGGAGTCGGAGAGCGGCGGGATGCGGGGTGAGGTTAGGTGCATGGTTTTCTTCGCAGGATGGTCTCAGGTGTCGAAGAAGCCCATTACCTTTCTGAGTTCAACCTCGTCTCGGGCAAGTACATCTCTGAGATTGCGCCTGGACGCGCCAATGCATCGAGGCAGGATCGCTTCGAGCAGTGCCGTGGGCCCGCGAATTACGTTTCCTTTTCCAAAGTAGGGATCGAGAACGTCCAAGCCGAGTGGATCGACAATGAACGTCTTGAGCAAAGTTTTGCGTGAGGCCGATTCGATCACCGTGTTGATGTGTTGGTCTCTGAAGCCGTATCCAATGACCATGAGGCGCGCGTTATCGTCGTGCAGCGCACGCTCGAATTCGCGGAAGTACGCGTTCAAAATAGGAAATTGGGCGATGGCTCCGGCCTTGTTGGCGCCAAGCACCATCAAGTCAGTGTCTTGCGCGCGCCAATTGCGCGAACCGTGTAATTTGAAGACGGGCTGAAAATCGCTCCTGAGATTCAGCTGAAGCTCGCTGCCCGGCGATAGTTCGCGCAAGAACACGTTGTCGTCCGGCGCGTTGCGTGGTGGCAGCGCAATTCCGGGGAGGTGGTTCGCTTGCCACCTTCCACCCAGGTAGACTCCCGTCGGCTGAGTCAGATAGTTGCACTCCAACAGGAGATCTTGGTTCAGAGTGAAGATCGCATCGAACCTGGGAAGAAGCTCCAGAACTGAAAACAGTTCATCGCGCCTTTTGTACCAAGGGTTCTCAACAAAGGCCGCGTTCATGTGATCGAACATGGCGCTAACCGCTCGTTGGAATTCCTGTAACTGCTCCTTGGCTGCAGCGGAGTGCCGCCAATTCGTCTGAAGGACCGAAAGCGCGCCTTCGAAACCATCGGAACGATTGTCGATCAACGCCCTGCGTACGTCCGTTGATAGGTTACAAGACAAAAGGTATTCGAAGGCCTCGTTCGCAAGCCAGCCACCCCAGTTCCGGCTAAAGCCGGCACCAAGAAGTAAGTAGTGCGATGTCACTGGCTTAAGGCCCCTTCCTTCGCCGCCCGCGATACGCATTCCGCGCCTTCGGCGCGCTCGGCGCTTTGCCTGCGCTTTCGCGCATTGCGGCGTTCACGCTGGCGTTGATGTCGCTCTGCCGCGCGAGCGGATCGTCTGCGATCAGCAGCTCCGTTTCCTGCAGGCGCTTGATCTCATCGCGCAGTCTGGCCGCCGTTTCGAACTCCAGGTCCGCCGCCGCGTCTTTCATTTGGCGTTCTAGGTCGGCGATGTAGTGCTTGATGTTGTGGCCGATGAACGGCGTGCCGTCTTCGCCGACGCCTTTGCCGCGCTTGTCGCCGCCGGCGCCGCGTTTCCAGGCCATCGGGTCGCGCGGATCGATGGTGAGTGAGTCTTTCTCGTAGACGGAATCCAGGATGTCCTTGATCTGGCTCTTGATGCTCTGCGGCGTGATGCCGTGTTCGAGATTGTAGGCGTGCTGCTTCTCGCGCCGGCGCGCGGTTTCGGCCATGGCGCGCTGGATCGAGCCGGTTTCCTTGTCGGCGTAGAGGATCACTTTGCCGTCGACGTTGCGCGCGGCGCGGCCGATGGTTTGCACCAGTGACGTCTCGCTGCGCAGGAAGCCTTCCTTGTCGGCGTCGAGGATGGCGACGAGGCCGCATTCGGGAATGTCCAAGCCTTCGCGCAGCAAATTGATGCCGATCAGCGCGTCGAACGCGCCCAAGCGCAGGTCGCGGATGATTTCGATGCGCTCGACCGTGTCGATGTCGGAGTGCATGTAGCGCACGCGCACGCCTTGCTCGTGCATGTATTCGGTGAGGTCCTCGGCCATGCGCTTGGTCAGAACGGTGACGAGGCTGCGCAGATTCTTCTTCGCCGCGTCTTTCACCTCGGCGATCACGTCATCGACTTGGCTGTGGCCGTGCGCCTGCACCGGGCGGATCTCGACCGGCGGATCGATCAGGCCGGTGGGGCGGATCACTTGCTCGGCGAACACGCCGCCGGTGCGGTCGAGCTCCCACGGTCCGGGTGTGGCGGAGACGTGCACCGTTTGCGGACGCATCACCTCCCATTCCTCGAATTTGAGTGGGCGATTGTCCATGCAGGAGGGCAGGCGGAAGCCGTAATCGCTCAGCGTCTTTTTGCGATTGAAGTCGCCGCGATACATGCCGCCGATCTGCGGAATGGTGACGTGGCTTTCGTCGGTGAACACGAGCGCGTTGTCCGGGATGTATTCGAACATGGTCGGCGGCGGCTCGCCCGGTTGGCGACCGGTGAGGTAGCGGCTGTAATTCTCGATGCCGGCGCAGGAGCCTGTGGCGAGCATCATCTCCATGTCGAAGGTCACGCGCTGCTCGAGCCGCTGTGCTTCCAGGAGCTTTCCTTCAGCGCGGAATTGCTCGAGCCGGTGGCGCAGCTCATCTTTGATGTTGTCGACGGCCTGATTGAGCGTCATGCGCGGCGTAACGTAGTGCGAGTTGGAATAGACCTTGATCGCATCCATCTGCGCAGTCTTGCGGCCGGTGAGCGGATCGAACTCGGTGATGCCCTCAATCTCGTCGCCGAAAAACGAGAAGCGCCAGGCGCGGTCTTCCAAGTGCGCCGGCCACAGCTCCACCGTATCGCCACGCACGCGGAACATGCCGCGCGCGAACGCCGCCTCGTTGCGCTTGTAGTGCAGCGCGACGAGATTGCGGATCAGCTCTTGTGAATCGTAAGCGTCGCCGACTTTCACGGTGAACGTCATCGATGTGTACGTCTCGACCGAGCCGATGCCGTAGATGCAGCTCACGCTGGCGACGATGATGACGTCGTCGCGTTCGAGGATCGCGCGCGTCGCGGCGTGGCGCATGCGGTCGATCTGCTCGTTGATGTTGGATTCTTTTTCAATGTAGGTGTCGGTGCGCGGCACGTACGCTTCCGGCTGGTAGTAATCGTAATAGCTCACGAAATACTCGACCGCGTTCTCCGGGAAGAATTGCTTGAACTCGCCATAGAGCTGCGCGGCCAACGTCTTGTTCGGCGCGAGGATCAGGGCAGGGCGCTGCACGCGCTCGATCACTTGCGCCATCGTGAAGGTCTTGCCCGAGCCGGTGACGCCGAGCAGCACTTGGTCCTGATCGCGCTTCTCGATGCCTTCGACCAATTCGGCGATGGCGGTCGGCTGGTCGCCGGCGGGTTCGTAATCGCTGACGAGCTTGAACTTGCGGCCGCCCTCGAGCTTCTCCCACGCCCGAGCTGGCCGATGCGGCATCCACATCGCTGCGTTGTGGTCAAACGTTGCGGGCGCCTCGGCGACGCCGGGCGGTTTGGGGGAACGAGCCATGAACGGAAGATAGGGCGGCGGCGGCGCGATCGCGAGTCCGGGATTCTGTGATCTCAGGGCGCCGATTCAAACTCGCTTCAGAGGCGAAACGGCAGGCGCGGTCGTTTCGGCGTCGGCGCCCGAAAACTGCCTGGGAGCGTCATTTCTGTGACGGCGGCGCCGCATTCGGCAGCAAATGTGGCCTCAACGCGACAGCGTGATTTGATTTCCAAGGCGACGCAGCTAGCGTTGCCGCCGCTAAGCGGGAGCGCGGAGCGGTCCGGGGAGCCGGTATTACCGGTTGGGATCGTCCGTCGCACGTGGTCACCTGCTGGACGATTGGCGTTCGGCGTGACCCCTCGTCCCACCCGTTGGGATGGGCCTATCATTCGTGCAGGGATGATCCATGACCAACCATTCCAAGACGCGCGGCGTCCGGAAAAATATCTTTAACTCCACGGCGATCGCGGGTGTCGTCGCTGCCGCGTTGTTCACGCCGACCACGGCGATGGCGCAAGACGCTGCTGCGGCCGAAGACGAAGTCATCGTCGTCACCGGATCGCGCATTCAGCGCCCGGACTTCCAGTTCTCGAACCCGGTCGTGTCGTCGACCGCGGAAGAAATCGCCAATTCGGGCACGACCAACCTGCTCGACTACCTGCAAACCGTCCCCGCGCTCAACAACTCGCTGAACGGCGTTGAAGCTTTCCCGAACGCCGGCTTCGCCGGTGTTGACCTGCTCAACCTGCGCAACCTTGGCACCAACCGCACGCTGGTGCTGGTCGATGGCCGCCGCCACGTACCGGGCAATCCCGGCACCGGCGCGGTCGACGTCTCGACGATCCCGACCGACCTGGTTGAGCGCGTTGACGTGCTGACGGGCGGCGCCTCGGCGCTGTACGGCGCGGACGCGGTGTCCGGCGTTGTGAACTTCGTCATGCAGGACGATTTCGAAGGCCTCCGTGTTCGCGGTGAAGCCGGCGCGCCGAGCGACGACGGACAAGATACGCAATTCCTCGCCGTCACCTTGGGCACGAACTTCGCCGACGGTCGCGGCAACATCGCCGGTTCGTTCGAATATTCCAACGAAACGCGTCTGGTCTGCGAGCAGCGCACGCAATGCATCGACGAAGTCCGCTTCGTCACCAACCCGAACAACGCGATCTATGGACCGTACTCGCGCATCCCGCTGAGCAACCTCGTGTGGTTCTCGTCAGGCCGCGGCGGCGCGGTGGCGACGGATGCGTTTGGCAGCGGTGACTTCTACACCGCCGACTATGATGGCGCGACCGATGCGCCGTGGGATTTCGGCACCGACTTTGATCCGCCGAACGGCGTCTACGATATCGGCTTCACCTACGGCCAAGGCGGCTCTGGCACGCCGACCCGTGGCTACACCGAAACGCTGCTGCCGTCGGTCGAGCGCTTCAACATCAATTTGCTGACGCACTTCGACATCACCAATTCGATGCGCCTCTACGGCCAAATGAAGATGGTGCACAGCGAAGCGTTTAACGCGACCCAGCCGGGCTTCGACTACGCCTACGAGATCAGCACGAACAACCCGTTCATGCCGACCAACATCCGCAACAACATCTTGTTGAACGGCGAGACGGGCGGTTACATCTCGCGCGACCACTTTGAACTCGGCATCGGCGGCGAAAATCAGGAACGCGACACCGTGCGTGGCGTCGTTGGCGTTAGCGGCGATGTCACTGAACATCTGCGCTACGACATTTCGTTCACTGCGGGCCAATTGTCGGAAGACTACACCTCGACCAACGCGCGATTCGAGGACCGCTTCGCGGCGGCGATCGACGTGGTCGATCCCGATGGCGCCGGCCCGCTTGGTCCGACGTGCCGGGTCAATGTTGATCCCGCTGGTTACCTTCTCAGCTACAATTTGAACGACCGCGAAGCCACTTCGGGTCAACCGAACTATCCGTCGCCGATCTCGTTCACGGCCGGCCCGGGTTCGGGCTGCCTGCCGCTGAACACGTTCGGCGAAGGCAACGCCGATCCGGCGGCGATCGACTGGGTCATGAACGACCTGCACACCGAAAGCCGCGTTCGCCAACAAGTGTTCACGGCAGCGTTCAACGGTGATTTCGGCTCGTTCCTGCAATTGCAGGGCGGCCCGATCGGATGGGCCGGCGGTGTCGAATGGCGCCGTGAGTCGCTCACCGCGACGCCGGACAATTTCTCGCAGCTTGGCGTGACGCAGGCGGGGCCGGTGGCGATCACCCAAGGCAGTTACGAAGTGGCGGAAGGCTTTGTCGAAGCCAGCCTGCCGATCTTCCGCGACGTGCCGTTCGCCGAAAACCTGACGCTCGATTGGGCGCACCGTTATTCCGAATATTCCAGCTCTGGCGCGGCCAACACCTGGAAGTTCGGTCTGACCTACGCGCCGATCGAACAGCTGACCTTCCGCGCCACGCGCGCCGAAGCGGTCCGCGCGCCGAACATCGGTGAATTGTATGCGCCGCTGGGCACGACCTTCCAGTTCATCCTGGACCCGTGCACGGCGACTGAAGTCGGCAACGGCCCCGATCCGGCACAGCGCGCCGCCAACTGCGCCGTGCTGTTGGCCGCCGCCAGCGCCCCGGCGCCAGGCCTGTACGTCGACCCGTTCGCCGCCTTCACCAAGACCGGCCAAGCGGGCGGCAATGCCAACCTCGGTGTTGAAACTGCGCAGACCGATACGTTCGGCGTGATTTGGCGCCCGAGCTTCTTGGAGCGGTTCGCGATCTCGGTGGACTATTATGACATCGTCATCGAGGACGCGATCAACCTGGTCGATCCGCAGGACATCGCCGACAAGTGCGTCGATGCGCCAACCACCGTCGGCAACCCGTTCTGCTTGGCTCTGCAACGCCAAGTCGGCGGCGGCGGCGCCGGCGGGATCACCTACTTCCTGCAAGCGCCGTTCAACGTGGCCGAGTTCACCACGCGCGGCATCGATCTGACCATCGCCTACCGCTTCGACCCCGCCGATTGGGGCCTGGGCGAGTTCGGCACGTTCGATATCCGCGCTGTCGTGAACAACACCCAAGAACTCGGCTTCGTGCCGCTGCCGGGCATCGACAAGGACGACGACCTCTCCGAGTCGCTCTCTGTCGCGCCGGATTGGCAAATGAACCTGGACGTGACCTGGGAAATCGGCCGCTGGACCACGCACTACGGCTACAACTTCACGACCGACATGCTGCGCTACGAAAACAACCAGTACGCAGCTGACCCGCTTCGTGTTGCGCCGGAGTACAAGTATGCGGATGGCCTGCGCGCCCACAGCATCCAGGTCCGCTACAATCTGAACGACGTGTTCGAGATCTACGGCGGCGCCAACAACCTTGGCTACGATTACAACGCCGGTGACCCGAACTTCGGCGATCCGAACGGCCAGTTCTTCTACATGGGCGCGGTCGCCAACTTCTAAGACCCGTTCTAGGTCGTAACAATTGAGAGGCCGGTCTTCGGACCGGCCTCTTTTTTGCGACCGGCAACCGCTTTTGTGATCGCCCGACCTCTGGTTCTGTGGATTGCGAGCGCTAGTATTGCGGCAGCTGGATTTTGCCGAGGTGCAACAATGATCGACGCAGTGCTCGCCGTTATGCTGATGATGCAAGCGTCCGTCGCGCCGCCGGAACCTGCAGCGCAGCCCGAGCCCGAGGTTCAGGGTGTTGTCGAGCAGACGACATCGCCAGCCGAGCAGCCGGCTGAGGATCCGATGGTCTGCCGCAGTGAGCGTGTGGTCGGGTCGAACATCCCGGTCCGCACCTGTCAACGCCGCTCTGAAATGCAGGCGCGCTCGGAGCGCACGGGCCAGCAAATGCGCGACCGCCGCGGCCTCACCCGCGTGCTTTCGGAATATTCGAGGCCGACCAACAATTGATGCGGTCGCGTCCGCGACCGGTCTGGAGTGGACCCTATGGGCGTGTTCTTCGTTCTCTTCCTGTCGATGCAGACGGCGCCCGAGATCATACAGCCGCTGGCGCCGGTCGCGCCGCCCGCTGAGGCGGCTCAACAGGCGGTGAGGCAGGGCGATCCTGACGACGAGATGATTTGCCGGCGCGAGCGGGTGCTCAGCTCCAACATTCCGGTCACAATCTGCCAGACCCGTGGGGAGATTGAAGCGCGCACCGAACGCACTGGCCGCATGCTGCGCGGCCGCCCCGGCCTAGCCGGCGGGCGCCCCGTCGGAACCAATCTCGACGATTGAGCACACAAGCAGGGCTCGTGTGCTTTGCCATCCCTTGACGGGGTAGGGCTCCCCCCGTATTTAGTCCGCCTCTTTCGGGGGGCTCCCGCGCCAGAATTGGCCCGGACGCCGCCGATCGTGACCACATAGCTGGCGCGCCCTTGTGCCGTTCGGGTCGAAGCGCTCTCCGATTGGAGGCCTCGGCCGGACACAGGCATGGCGCGCTGTTTGACGTTGCTGGCCCTCACGGGCTCGCTTTCGAAGGGAAGTACGAGGCGCATGCCGACGATTAACCAGCTGATCCGTAAGCCGCGGCACCCAAAGCCCGTGCGCAACAAGTCGCCGGCGCTGAAATCGTGCCCGCAACGCCGCGGTGTCTGCACGCGCGTCTACACAACGACTCCGAAGAAGCCGAACTCGGCGCTTCGTAAAGTCGCCAAGGTGCGCCTCACCACCGGCATCGAAGCCGTGTGCTACATCCCAGGCGAAGGCCACAATCTGCAAGAACACTCGGTCGTGCTGATCCGCGGCGGCCGCGTGAAGGATTTGCCGGGTGTTCGCTATCACATCCTGCGCGGCGTCTTGGACACCCAAGGCGTGAAAGACCGCAAGAAGCGCCGTTCGCTCTACGGCGCGAAACGTCCGAAGTAAGGAAGAGATCAGATGTCCCGCCGTCACCGCGCCGAGCCGCGCGAAGTTCTGCCCGATCCCGTTTATGGCGATCTCGTCCTGACGAAGTTCATGAACTACGTCATGTACGAAGGTAAGAAATCCGCAGCCGAGCAGATCGTCTATGGCGCGCTCGAGACGGTGGAAAAGAAGATGAAGCGCCCGTCGATCGAGGCGTTTCACGATGCGCTGGCGAATGTCGCCCCGGCGATCGAAGTGCGTAGCCGCCGCGTCGGCGGCGCGACCTACCAAGTTCCGGTGGAAGTTCGCCCCGAGCGTCGTCAGGCGCTGGCGATCCGCTGGCTTGTCGGCGCCGCGCGCGCCCGCAACGAAAACACGATGCAGGAGCGCCTTGCCGGCGAGCTGATCGACGCATCGAACAACCGCGGCAACGCGGTCAAAAAGCGCGAAGACACGCACCGCATGGCGGAAGCAAACCGCGCCTTCTCTCACTATCGCTGGTAATCGCTGATTGCCGGCCTGAGCCGGCTTGAGACCGCCGGCCCGAGGTCGGCGGTCTAAACACGGACAGAATTGTCATGGCTCGACAGTACAAACTCGAAGACTACCGAAACTTCGGCATCATGGCCCACATCGATGCGGGCAAGACCACGACCACCGAGCGGATTCTGTTCTACAGCGGCAAGAGCCACAAGATCGGCGAAGTCCACGATGGCGCGGCCACCATGGACTGGATGGAACAAGAGCAAGAGCGCGGCATCACCATTACGTCGGCGGCGACGACGACGTTCTGGAACGGCAAGCGCCTCAACATCATCGACACCCCCGGCCACGTCGACTTCACCATCGAAGTCGAGCGTTCGCTGCGCGTGCTCGATGGCGCTGTCGTCGTGCTCGACGGCAATCAAGGCGTTGAGCCGCAGACCGAAACCGTTTGGCGCCAAGGCGACAAGTACAAGGTTCCGCGCATCATCTTCGCCAACAAGATGGATAAGACCGGCGCCGACTTTTACATGTGCGTCGATGACATCAAGAAGCGCCTCGGCGCGCGTCCGGTGCCGCTGCAATTGCCGATCGGCATCGAAAGCGGCTTCAAGGGCCTGGTCGATCTCGTCGAGATGAATGCGGTCATCTGGAAAGATGAGAGCCTCGGCGCGAAGTTCGACATCATCGAAATTCCGGACGATCTGAAAGAGAAGGCGATTGAGTATCGCGCCGCTCTGATCGAAGCCGCCGTCGAACTCGACGACGTGGCGATGGAAAAATATCTCGACGGCGAAGAGCCCTCGAAGGAAGAGCTGAAGCGCTTGATCCGCCTCGCGGTGCTGAAGGCCGCTTGGTATCCGATGCTGCTCGGCTCGGCGTTCAAGAACAAAGGCGTGCAGCCCTTGCTGGACGCCGTCGTCGACTATCTGCCCAACCCGCTCGACCGCCCCGCCATCAAAGGCGTGGACATGGACGATCCGGAAAAGGAATTGGTCCGCCCGTCGAGCGATTCCGAGCCGCTGTCGCTGCTCGCGTTCAAGATCATGGACGACCCGTTCGTCGGCACGATCACGTTCTGCCGCATCTATTCTGGCGTGCTGAACGCCGGTGATGCGCTGCTGAACTCGACGCGTGACAAAAAGGAACGCGCGGGCCGCATGCTGCTGATGCACGCGAACAATCGCGAGGACATTAAGGAAGCGTTCGCGGGCGACATTCTCGCGCTCGCCGGCCTCAAGGACGTGCGCACCGGTGACACGCTCTGCGATCCGCAGAAGCCGGTGATCCTCGAGCGCATGGTGTTCCCGGAGCCCGTCATCGAAGTCGCGGTTGAGCCGAAATCGAAGGCCGATCAGGAAAAGCTCGGCGTCGCGCTGCAAAAGCTCGCCGCCGAAGATCCGAGCTTCCGTGTTTCGACCGACCAGGAAAGCGGCCAGACCATCCTCAAGGGCATGGGCGAACTGCACCTCGACATCAAAATCGACATTCTGCGCCGCACTTACAAAGTCGACGCCACCGTCGGCGCGCCGCAAGTGGCGTACCGCGAGAAGCTCGGCCGCGCCGCGACCATCGATTACACGCACAAGAAGCAGACCGGCGGTTCAGGCCAGTTCGCGCGCGTGAAAATCGAATTCGCGCCGGGCGAGCCGGGCACCGGCTTCGTGTTCTCCAACGACATCGTTGGCGGCGCGGTGCCGAAGGAATACGTGCCGGGCGTCGAAAAGGGCCTCAACATGAGCAAGGAAAACGGCTTGCTCGCCGGCTTCCCGCTGATCGACTTCACCGCGACCTTGATCGACGGCGCCTATCACGACGTCGACTCGAACGTCCTGACCTTCCAGATCGCGTCGCAAGCCGCGTTCCGCGAACTGAAGGAAAAGGGCGATCCGCGCCTGCTCGAACCGATCATGAAGGTCGAAGTCACCAGCCCTGAAGAATACGTGGGCTCGGTGATCGGCGATCTGAACTCGCGTCGCGGCATGATCCAAGGCCAAGACATGCGCGGCAACGCGACCATCATCCAAGCGATGGTGCCGCTCGCCAACATGTTCGGCTACGTCAACACGCTGCGTTCGTTCTCCCAAGGCCGCGCCTCCTACGTGATGGAATTCGACCATTACGAAGAAGTGCCGCGCGCGGTGGCGCAGGACGTGCTGACGAAGCTGCGCTCGTAATCACTTACGCCGGCGCCCTCGCCGGCATTCGCTCAAGATCGAAAGCCGGCGAGGGCGCCGGCGACGCACAACACGGAAAGCTGGAGCCAACGATGGCCAAGGAAAAATTCAACCGGACGAAGCCGCACTGCAACATCGGCACGATCGGCCACGTGGACCACGGCAAGACGACGTTGACGGCGGCGATCACGATGGTTTTGTCGAAGAAGGGCGGCGCGAAAGCGATGGCCTACGCCGACATCGACGCGGCGCCTGAAGAGAAGGCGCGCGGCATCACCATCAACACCGCCCACGTCGAGTACGAAACCGAGAACCGTCACTACGCCCACGTCGATTGCCCCGGCCACGCCGACTACGTGAAGAACATGATCACGGGCGCAGCCCAGATGGACGGCGCGATCCTGGTTGTGTCGGCCGCTGACGGCCCGATGCCGCAAACCCGCGAGCACGTTCTGCTCGCTCGCCAAGTCGGCGTGCCGGCGATGGTGGTGTTCTTGAACAAGGCCGACATGGTCGACGACGCCGAATTGCTCGAGCTGGTCGAGATGGAAGTGCGCGAGCTGCTGTCGAACAATTCGTTCCCGGGCAACGACATTCCGATCGTGCGCGGCTCGGCGCTGGCGGCGGTCGAAGGCCGTGACCCGGTGCTCGGCGAAGACGCGATCATGAATCTGATGACCGCCGTCGACACCTACATCCCGCAACCCGATCGTCCGATCGATCAACCGTTCCTGATGCCGGTCGAAGACGTGTTCTCGATCTCGGGCCGCGGCACCGTCGTCACCGGCCGGGTCGAAAAGGGCATCGTCAAGGTTGGCGAGGAAATCGAGATCATCGGTCTGCGCGACACCGTGAAGACGACCTGCACGGGCGTCGAAATGTTCCGCAAGCTGCTCGATCAAGGCCAAGCTGGC
>CXWL01000098.1_pt1 | contig 157854 bp, 141 predicted proteins | sample 590931 | NCBI WGS metagenome assembly CXWL01 (sample SAMEA3498368, study PRJEB10139) | groundwater metagenome | biome: water well; material: biofilm material | place: Germany | collected 2015-04-27
CAATCGCCCGGCGCGGTCTGTCACAGAGGCCGATTTTTTCCCGATCCCGAAGCGGCTGGCACCCAACCTGGAACTTAACCTCGACTTCCCTTCGCTTCGGGCCCGGCCTTCCCGAAGCGGCTGGCACCTTCGCGTGGTAGCCTCGAGAGCGCTTGAAAGGTCTCGTCCGCTGGCTCGGAGCTCTCCTCCTGGCGGCCGGTCTGAATCTGGTCGTTAGCTCTCAGCTCGCCACGAGTCCTAGCAAGCTGACTCGTGGACCCTATCTCCAGCGAGCCACCACGGATCAGGTGATTGTCCGCTGGCGGACGGTGATCCCCACGGATTCCCGGGTGGTCTACGGTCTTTCGCCGGATGCGCTCGAAGCCTCGGTCATCGTGGCGGGCTCAGTCACGGAGCACCGGGTGGTCCTCACCGGGCTCGTCCCCGACACGACTTACTACTATGCGGTCGGGAGCTCGAATGACATCCCGATCGAGGGCGATCCGTCGACCCGGTTCTCGACCTGCCCACTGGCGGGTCACTCGCGCCCCGTGCGGCTATGGGCGATGGGGGACTTCGGCAGCGCGACCATGGACGCGGCGGCGGTGCGCGACGGATTCTCGGCGTGGAACGGCGGAGCCCGCCTCGACGCTTGGCTGGCGCTTGGCGACAACGCCTATCCCAGCGGTACCGATTTCGAGTACACCGCAGGTCTTTTCGCCATGTATCCCGAGATCCTGCGCCGGACCGCCCTCTGGCCGGCGCTCGGCAATCACGACGCCTTGTCTTCCGACTCGGCTTCTCTCACTGGTCCCTACTACGCGAGCTTCTCCTTGCCGCGCGCGGGCGAGGCGGGTGGGCGTCCGAGCGGTACCGAGGCCTGGTACTCGTTCGACCTCGGCGACGTCCACGTCGCGGTACTCGACTCGGCCGACTCGGACTTGACACCGACAGGTCCGATGCTGGCTTGGCTCACCCTCGATCTGGCAGCCAACGACCTTCCCTGGACAGTGGTCGCCTTTCACCATCCGCCCTATACGAAAGGTAGTCACGACAGCGACAACCCGGACGATTCCGAGGGGCGGATGATCGCGATGCGCGAGAACGTGCTGCCCATCGCCGAAGCCGCGGGAGTGGATTTCGTGCTCGCGGGCCATAGCCACGGCTACGAAAGGTCCTATCTGCTCGATGGCCACTATGGCCCATCAGGCACTCTCGTTCCGGCAATGGTCAAGGATCGTCGCAGCGGCGATCCTTCGAACGGCGGGGCCTACTTCAAGCCACCCGGCCCTCACAACGGGACGGTCTACGTGGTGGCTGGATCGGGTGGGCACTCGGTCCAGCCGGTCGGCCTCCACCCGGGCATGGCCGCCAGCCGGGCCGAATTCGGCTCGCTCGCTCTGGAATTCCAGGGCGAGCGAGCTCGAGGCTGGTTCGTCCGCGCCGATGGGACGGTAGGCGATCGCTTCGAAATCGTCCACCAAGCGCCGATCTTCGTGGACGGCTTCGACAGCGGAGACGCTGAACGGTGGAGCTACGCCGGTGTTTTGAACCGCCGCATCACAAGGTAAACCGGAATCCCCGCTGCGGCGAGGCCTAGGGCGACGAGGAACGGATCCCTGCCCGCGCCGGCGAAGGCGAAGGCCGAGTAGGCGGCACCGATCCCGCCCAGCACGGCGAGGCTCGAGGCCGCCGGCCGCAGGCGACGCGACCACACCACGATCAAGGCGAGCGAGCAGCCGAAGTAGAGCGGCAGAGCCACCATGCCCACCACATCGGTCAGGAACCGGAAGCTCCCGGCCAGCCGATCGGAAGCGCTGATCGCCACCAGGCCGGAGGCCAGGAAGCCCGTGGCGACGAGGGCGATGCCCGGAGCGCCCCGTCCGTTGGAGCGGCCAAGGGGGGCCGGAAGAACGCCATTGTGAGCCATCGTCCGGGTCAAATCGCCGGTCAGAAGCGTCCAGCCGTTCAAAGCACCAATCCCGCTGATGACGACGAAGGCAGCGAGGAGGCGCCCAGGCCCGACCCCCAGCAGTCGATCGAGCAGATCGACGAAGGGCGCGTCCGATGCGCCCAGCTCGGACTGGGGGATGAGCAAGATCGGGACGGTCGAGACCACGATGTAGATGACCGAAACCAAGATGGTTCCTACCATCGTGGCCCGGGGGATGGTGCGTTCCGGGTCGCGAACCTGGCCCGCTGGAACGGTGGCGGACTCGATCCCGAGCATCGAATAGAGGACGGTGGTACAGGCCGCCATGATGCCGGTGGCACCGGTGAGGCTGATCGGCGTCGAAGGGATGGTGCGAGTGTAGGCACCGGGGTCACTGAAAAGTACCCAGATCCCGAGGCCGACCACGACCAGCATAGGCAGCAGCTTGAGGGCGGTGGTGAGCACCTGGACCTCGCCCCCGGTTCTGGTTCCGAGGAGATTGATCCCCACGAAGATCCACACGAGCAGCAACGCCATGAGCCAGTTGGGTACCGCCGAGAAGGCGGGAACGAGAGCTCCGAGGTAGCCGACGACGCCGGTGGCCAGAGCCGCGTTGGTGGCCCACATCGAGATCCAGTAGCACCAGATGATCAGGAAAGCAGTCTTCTCCCCGAGGTGCGTCTTGACATAGCCGTAGGGTCCATCCGAATCGGGAAACCTCTGCGAAAAGCGCGCGAAGACCTGCGCCACGGCGAGGCAACCGAGGACCGTGATGAACCAGCCGACGAGCGCGTTCAGGCCCAGCGGGGCAAGACTCGCCGGCAGCAGGAAGACACCCATGCCGATGGTGTTGCCAATGACGAGCGCCGTGGCCATCCAAAAGCCGAGCTCGCCCTGCTTCCGGGCCGGGGGAAGGGTGGTCTGCATTCCGTCCTCGCTCTCGAAGAAGTTCAAGGTCCCAGGGAAGCGGGAAATCGGGGCGAAGTGTAGCGCGGCCGCAGGTCATTCCCGAATCGGGTGGCACCTAATTCCAAACGCCTTCGGCTGGTTTCCCGCCCTTCCAGCCCGAATCGGCTGGCACCTTGTCGGGGAGGTTCAAGGCCGCTTGAAGACGAGACCGCCCTGAATCACCGCGTCGACCCGTTCGAGCGCAGCCACGTCGCGGAGCGGATCGCTCGGGACCGCGATCAGGTCACCTTGAAAGTCCGGTGCGAGGCGACCGACACGATCCTCCCAGCCGATCGCCCGAGCCGCCGCGGAGGTGGCGGCGCGGATCGCGTCCATCGGGCTCATGCCCCGTTCGACCATGATCCTGAATTGGCGGGCGTTGTCGCCGTGGGGGAAGACCGCCGAGTCCGAGCCGAAGGCGAGGGTGACGCCCGCGACCTGGGCGCGGGTGAAGGCAAGACGTTGGAGCTCGGTCGTCTCGAGGTTCTTGCGAAGGAACTCCTCTGGCCAACCTTGCCGCCGGCCCTCGGTGTCGATGTAGTCGCCGTTGTAGACATCCATCACCAAAGGAACGCCTCGCTCGCGGGCGAGGCGGATCCCTTCATCATCGATCAGCGAGGCGTGCTCGATCGTGTCCGCTCCGGCCAGGATCGCCTCCCGAACCGACCGCGCACCGTGGGCATGGGCGGCGACTCGCAGGCCGGCGCCGTGAGCCACGTCGGCTACCGCGGCGATCTCGTCGGGGGTCATCTCGGGGGCCGCCGGTACCCCTCCGAACGCGAGCACTGCACCCGAGGCGATCACTTTCAGCACATCTGCACCCCCCGCCACCGCCGCGCGAGCCTTGGCGCGGAACTCGGCCGGACCGCGGGCCACTCCGGCCCGCAGCCGCGCGGGAACATCGGCCGCCGAGACGCCGGGAATGGTCATATCGCCGCCGCCGCCCGGAATCGTCAGGTAGAAGCCCGCCACCTGCATACGTGGTCCAACGGTCCGGCCAGCACGAACTTCGTCGCGCAGGGCGCGGTCGAGCCAGGAGACGTAGGTTCCCACGTCGCGAACGGAGGTGAAGCCGGCGGCCAGCGTGCGCGCTGCGTTGAGGCGGGCTCGCCGCAGGTGCTCCTCTTCGGTGCGTTCGAGGTAGACGTGGAAGTCCGCCGTGTTGGCCGGTTCGTCGGTCAGGTGGGTGTGGAGGTCCAGGAGACCGGGCAGGCATGTGTGACCGGAAAGGTCGAGGTGCGGAAGGTCGCTTGGTGCCGGCGCGCCGTCGATCGAGACGATGCGGCCCGCTCGAATCACCACGGTCACCGCTTCGCGGACCGAGTCCGAAACTCCGTCGATCAGGTGGCCGCAGCTGATGGCGAGGGAGCCGGAATCGGGCGTGAAGGGGGCCGTCGTGACGAGCACCGCGGGGCTCGGCGTCGGGGGCGAGCATGCCATGACCAGCCCAGCAACCAGGTGCCAGCCGAGTCGGGCTGGAACGGCGGGGAACCAGCCGAAGGCGTCTGAAATGAGGTGCCAGCCGAGTCGGGCTGGAGGGGTGGGGAACCAGCCGAAGGCGTTTGAGATCAGGTGCCATCCGAGTCGGGAGCTTTTGGAATCAATGATTTGCATCCACGCGCCCCCGCGTCCTCAGGGCACGCGCACGACCAGCAGCGTCTGATCGTCTTCCCGCGGCGCCGCGCCGACGAACCGTTGCAGCTCCGAGAGCAGACCGTCCCGCACCTTGCCGACGCTCTCTCCGGCCAGGATCGAGAGCGTCTTCTCGATCCGCGGGAATCCAAAGGGCTCCGTCGAGCCCTCTGGATGGGCTTCGACGATGCCGTCCGAGAGCATGACGAGGGTGTCGCCGGTCTCGAGCCGTTCCTTGGTCACCGCAATCTCGAGTTCCGGGCGGACGCCGAGCGGGTAGGCGGTGGATTGCAGCGCCCGTACCCGCCCGTCCTGCGAAACGACGTAAGGGTAGAGATGGCCCGCGCTGGCGAAGGTCATCTCCCGGCGCACCGGGTCCACCAGGGCGTAACACAGGGTTGTGATCAACCGCTTGCGGGCGCTCTGATAGACCATCCGATTGAGGGTGTGGAAGACCGGCAGCACCTCGGGATCGAAGGTCACCTGTACCGCCAGGGCGGACTTGGCTCCCGACATGACGAGCCCGCTCGACACCCCGTGGCCCGCCACGTCGCCGATGGCGATCGCCAGTCGGCCGTCCTCGAGTGCCAGCACGTCGTAGAAATCCCCACCGACCTCCGAGGCCGGCAGGTAGGCGTGGGCGATGTCCATGCCGGCCAGGCGCGGCGGAAGTTCGGGCAAGATCGAGCTCTGAATGCGCCGGGCCGTTTCAAGCTCGACCCGCTGCCGCTCGCGCTCCGCGATGCGCCGTACGTGGGGTGGAATGTCGTCGTAGCGATAGACGAACTCCTCGCCGGAGCCGAGGTAGCGCACCGAAAGCAACATCGGCAGCGCGGCCAGGGCCAGCACCAGCCAGCCCTGGGTCTCGATCGCGGTATTCGACGAGTGGATCAGGAAGAGGCTCGGCAGCATCACGTCGAGGGTGAAGCTGGCTACGAGGGCGGTCAGGAAGTCGAAGCGGAGGAACAGGATCACCTGGGCCAGCGATGCCAGGAACCAGAACCCCAGGGCCCAGCCGATGGGCATCACGGTGATCGAAGGGAAGAGCACCACGGCCGCAACCAGGGCAGCCAGGAACCCCCCCAGCGGGAGTCCCAGGCCGCGGGTCAGGAGCGGTACCAGCACCAACCGGCCGAACAGCTCGCGGAAGGTCGTGATGGCGAGCGCCATGGCCACCAGCACGAGGCCCGGCAGGGGGCCGAAGAACCAGAAACCCTCGGTGACCTGGGCGGCCAGGGTCCAGACCCCAACCGGCGCCAGGAGCGCCATCAGACCGATGACCGCTCCCGCCAGGCCCAGACCGGCGGCGAAGCCGCGGAATGCGGAACGCGCCACCGTGGCGTTGCGCCAGTTCCGGCGAAAGAGTGCGTCGAAGGCGGCCAGCTTGTGGCTCCAGCGCTCCCGGCTGAGGGATTCGCCCACGGACCAAGAGAAGAAGCTCGTGATCGCCATCGGGAAGTAGAAGACGAAAACGAATTGGGTCAACCAGACCCAGGTAACCTGCCGGCGGCTGAACAGGCTCCAGTTCCAGCTTTCGGTGATGCCGGGTGCGATCAGTGGCAAGCTGACGACGGCACAGCCGAGGATCATCAGGAACACCCGGACGGCCTTGGCGACGCCGATTTCCCCGGCGTGGTACCGGCGCAGAAAGAGGACGCCGACGAACGGCGCAACGATGAACATGAACAGGAAGTTGAGCTGGCCGAGGAGAGCCACGCCTTGAAACGTGGCCGCGACGGAGCTGCGGTCCGATTCATCGAGGTAGGGCTCGAGACCGGCCAGCTGATCGCCCGCGAAGGTGACCTCGAGGCCGTAGGGGAGTGCGGGCCCGAGCAGGGCCTGCCGGCTCTCGTAGCGCAGCACGAGGTCACGGCGAACGCGCCCCTCGCGGCTCTGGGCGACCGGCGTCTCGAACTGGGCGAGGTCGTAGCCGAGCAGGCGGAGGAACTCGGCGGCGCGCTCCATGGCCACGGCCGGTTCGATGGCGGGTGCCTCGACCTCGGGTTTGATCTGGCGCCGCAGGCGCAGCACCTTGCCGTCGAAGGAGATGCTCGCCCGGTGGCTCCAGTCCGCGCTGGTGGCCCCCGGCGGATAGACCGAAACGCGCCAGAGGAAGATGCGGCGAGCCAGGGCGCTGTGGGGGAGGTCGGCCTCGGCGCCGGCACCCTCGGAGCGGGCCAACAAGAGGCGGCGCTCGAGAGTGCGATCGATCTCCGGGGACGCGATGACGGTTGCGCCCGCGGCCGGCTCGGAAAGGCTGCGCAGAGCCTCGAGGGCGATCCCCTCGGCACGCGAGGCATCGACCGTCCAGTGGTCGGGATAGAACGGGTAGACGGTGTGGAAGCAGCAGACCAGGGCGGTGACCCCGGCGATCGCCACCAGCAGCCACGGGGCCATGCGTTTCAGGTCGTTCATTGCGCCCCCGGCGAAGGCTGGCCCCGGGCGGTGATGCCCCCGGGGCCCGTTCATGTAGCGAATACGAGAGCCGGTCGAGGGGGTTTCGCCCCACGGACCGGGTTTCGGGTCGCCCTTCAGGCCGGCAAGGCGGCCATCAGCTCGCGCACCGCGGCGGCGGACTTTTCGAGCTCGGCCCGCTCGGCCGCCGTCAGCTCCAGCTCCACGACGCTTTCCATGCCCCGGCGCCCGAGCCGGCAGGGCACCCCCACGAAGAGGCCATCGAGCCCGTACTCGCCGGTGAGCAGCACGGCGCAGGGCAGGATCTTCTTCTTGTCTTTCAAGATCGCCTCGGCCATTTCGACCGAGGAGGCGGCCGGCGCGTAGTAGGCCGAGCCGGTCTTGTAGTAGTTGACGATTTCGATCCCACCGGTGCGGGTGCGCTGGTTGATCGCTTCGATCGTCTCCGCGGGCAGCAGGGTGGGCAACGGAATGCCGTTGACCGTTGCGAAGCGGGGCAGCGGCACCATGGTGTCACCGTGGCCGCCGAGGACGAAGGCGTCGATGTCCTGGACGGAAGCGCCCAGGGCCTCGGCGATGAAGAAGCGCATGCGGGCCGCGTCGAGCACGCCGGCCATGCCGATCACCCGTTCGCGTGGGAAGCCGGAGGCCCGGCGAGCTACCTCGCACATGGCGTCGAGGGGATTCGAGACGATGATCAGAATGGTGTTCGGCGAGTACTTGACGAGCTCGGTGACGCAGCCGCGGACGATGTCGGTGTTGGTGCGCAGGAGATCGTCGCGGCTCATTCCGGGCTTCCGCGCGATGCCGGCGGTGACGATGCAGACGTCCGAGCCGGCGGTCAGGGCATAGTCGTCCCCGCCCGACACGTGGGCGGAGAAGCCGATGACCGGCGCCGACTCCATCATGTCGAGGGCCTTGCCCTTGGCCAGGTCGGCGTTGATGTCGATCATGACGACATCGGCGAGATCCGTGTGGGCGATGCGCTCGGCGGCCGTGGCGCCGACGTTGCCGGCACCCACGACGGTGATCTTGTGATCCATATCGGTAGCTCCTCGAAGCGAAGGGTCGATTACAGGTTCTCGATGATGGCGGTGGCGAACTCGGAGGTCTTGACCTCGGTGGCCCCGGGCATCAAGCGAGCGAGATCGTAGGTCACCCGCTTCTGCTCGATGGCGGTGGCGAGGCCTCGCTCGACGGCGTCGGCGGCGGCCGACCAGCCGAGCCAGCGCAGCATCATGACCCCCGAAAGGATCAGCGACCCCGGATTGACTTTGTCGAGGTTGGCGTACTTGGGCGCGGTGCCGTGGGTGGCTTCGAAGATCGCGTAGCCGTCGCCCTCGTTCGAGCCGGGTGCCATGCCGAGGCCGCCTACCTGGGCCGCTAGGGCATCCGAAAGGTAGTCGCCGTTCAGGTTGGTGGTGGCGAGCACGTCGTACTCGTCGGGCCGCAGGAGGATCTGCTGGAACATGTTGTCGGCGATGCGGTCCTTGACCACGATCTTGCCCGGAGGCACCTTGCCCCCGTGGACGTCCCACAGCACCTCTTCGGTCACCGTGACGTCGCCGAACTCTTCTTTGACGAGCTCGTAGCCCCAGTCCTTGAAGGCCCCTTCGGTGAATTTCATGATGTTGCCCTTGTGCACGAGCGTCACGCTCTTGCGGCCGTTGGCCAGGGCGTACTTCAAGGCCGCGCGAACCAGGCGCTTCGAGCCGGTGATCGAGATCGGCTTGATACCGATACCGCTGTCCGGCCGCACCGTCTTGCCGAATTCGGCCAGGAGTGCGATGAGCTTGGCGGCCTGTTCCGTACCCTCCGCGTACTCGATGCCCGAATACACGTCCTCGGTGTTTTCCCGGAAGATCACCATGTCGACCTTGCCCGGGTCGCGCACGGGCGAAGGCACGCCGTGGTACCAGCGCACGGGGCGGACGCAGGAGTAGAGGTCGAGGATCTGGCGGAGCGCGACGTTCAGGCTGCGGATACCGCCGCCCACGGGCGTCGTGAGCGGTCCTTTGATGCCGACTCGGAAGTGGCGAACGGCCTCGATGGACTCGTCCGGCAGCCAGTTGCCGAAGCGCTCGAAGGCCTTCTCGCCCGCGAAGATCTCGAACCAGGCGATGCTCTTGGTACCGCCATAGGCCTTGTCGACGGCGGCATCGAGCACCCGCTGGGTGGCCCGCCAGATGTCGGGGCCGGTGCCGTCCCCTTCGATGAACGTGATGACCGGGTGGTCGGGAACGACGAGCCGTCCGTCCTGCCACTCCACGCGCTCGCCGTCGGCGGGCGGGGTGATGCCGTTGAAGGTGGCCAAGGCGAGATCCTCCTGGTTTTACACTGGTTTGGAGCCCCGCGAGGTCCACGAGGAGGCCCCGGAGGGCCACGAGGGCGAGGCGACAGGGGAAGCTATCACAGGGGGCGGGAACGGAGAGGCGGACCCAGCTGCCGGCGGCGAGGCCGGGCTTCCGTTGACCGAAGTTTGTGGCAACGAACACATTAGAAAGATCGATAGCATGATTCCGTAGAAGTGGCCTGGGGGCTCTGCTGCCTCCGGGCCGATGGTACAGTTCCGGCCACTATGCAATGGGACGATCTGGTCGCGGCTGCCCTCGCCGCCCGGCAACGGGCTCATGCGCCTTACAGCGGATACCACGTGGGCGCCGCCTTGCTGCTGTCGGACGGCGCCATCGTCTCCGGCTGCAACGTCGAAAACCGCCTCCTCGGCCTGACGGTCTGCGCCGAGCGCAACGCCGTGGCCAACGCCATCGTCCAGGGCCGGCGAGATTTCGTCGCGCTGGCCGTCGTTACCTCTTCGACCCCACCCGCCGCTCCCTGCGGCATGTGTCGCGAAACCCTGGCGGAGTTCGTGGCCGACCTGCCGATCCTGCTGACCAACAACGCGGGCGAGCGCGAGCAAGTGCGCCTGACCGATCTCTTGCCCCACCGGTTCGTGTTACCGCGGGAACGGTGAGCGGTGGCGCGGCGGCGTAAGTCGCTGATTTCAAAGCCCCCCGAATCGGCTGGCACCTTGGTCCCCGAATCGGCTGGCACCTTTTTCGACTCCGAGCGGCGGGATGTGCTGCACAGCTGGTGCGTGCAGGCCGAGTGGGACGCTCCGAGGGTGGTCGGCGGCGTCGGCGCCCGGCTGCTGCTGGCCGACGGGCGGTCGATCCTCGATTTCTCGAGCCTCGCGGAGTGCAGCCTGCTGGGTCACCAGCACCCGCGGGTGGTGGCGGCGATCCAGGCACAGGCGGCGCGGTTGTGTTTCGTCTCGAGTGCGTGGGGCGCCGAGCCTCGGGCAGAGCTGGCCCGCCGGCTGCTCGAGGTCTCGGGTTTCGTGGGCGGCCGGGTGTTCTTCACCCTCGGCGGGGCCGACGCCAACGAGCACGCCGTCAAGATCGCACGGCTCGCGGCCGGGGAGCCGCGGGGCCGGATCGTCACCCGCGACCGCTCGTACCACGGGGCCACCCAGCTGGCCATGGCTCTTTCGGGGGACAGTCGCACCCGCGAGCTGGTCGACCCCGGGGCGCTCGGCGTCCACCACGTGCCGCCGCCCTACGCCTACCGCTGCCCCTTCGGCACCACCGAGCCGGCCGAGTGCGCCGCCCGCGCCGCGGCGGCCATGGCGGAGGCCATCGACGGCCTGAACCGCGCCGCCACACCGGGGCGGGACCGAGTCGCCGCCGTCGTGATGGAGCCGAATGCGGGCACCAACGGCATCGTGGCGCCGGACGAGTATTGGCCCGCCCTGCGGAGGGTGACCGCCGGGCGGGGAGTCTTCTTGATCGCCGACGAGGTGATGAGCGGCTTCGGTCGCTGCGGCGAGTGGTTCGCCTGGCAGCGCCACGGCGAGGCCGGCCGGCCGGACTTGATGACGCTCGCGAAGGGGCTCACCGGGGCCGCGTTGCCCCTCGGGGCCGTGGTGCTCTCGGCCGAGGTCGCCGCGCGGCTCGAGCGGCGTTTTCTCCCGACCGGCCTCACCTACTGCGGCCATCCGTTGTGCTGCGCGGCCGGCGTCGCCGCGCTCGACGCCTATCGGGACGAGCACCTGATCGAGCGCTCCCGCTCCCTCGGCGCCCGGATGTTCGCCGAGCTCCAACGCCTGGCCGAGCGCCATCCCGTGATCGGCGACGTGCGGGGCGGTCACGGCCTTTTCGCCGTCGTCGAGCTGGTGGCCGACCGCGCCACCCGCGAGCCCCTGGCGCCCTGGCCCCAACAACCCCCCGCCCTCCGAAAGCTGGTCGCGGACGCCCTGGCCGAGGGCGTCTCCTTCGCCACCCGCGGCAACCTGCTGATCCTGGCGCCGCCGTTGGTGATCGAAGAAGACGAGCTGGCGGCCGGGCTCGAGCTCCTCGACCGGTTGCTGGCGGGCTGACCGCTCTCGGGGCCGCACTGCTGGGACCGCCGAGTCTCCAGGTTGGCGTCTTTCCCGCCAGTGCATACACCGCAGCGAGGGATTTCATTCGCTCGCGGGGGGCTTTCCCGGGTGCCTGCTAAGCTCCGCCGCGGAGCCCGCACCATGAGTTTTCGTCTCACCTACTCGTCGATGTACCAGCCGCCGGAGGAGCTCCACGAGCGCTTCGAGGCCGCGCTGGCGACCGTCCGGGCCGGGCTCGGGGCGACCCACTTTCTGTGGATCGACGGGGCCGAGCGGGTCGGCGAGAGGCCCGAGGTGCGCCGCAGTCCGATCGACCGGGACATCGTCCTGGGCCACTTCCCGCGGGCCACCGTGACGGACGTCGACGCGGCGATGACGGCGTCCCGGGCGGCGTTTCCGGCCTGGCGGGCGACGTCGCCGGCGGAGCGGGTGCGGCTCGTCCGACGGGCCGGCGAGATCCTTGCCGAGCGGGTCTACGAGCTCGCGGCGGCGCTGGTGCTGGAGGTCGGCAAGAACCGGCTTGAGGCTCTCGGGGAAGCCCAGGAGACAGTCGATTTCTTCGTCCACTATGCCGACGAGCTCGAGGGGGTCGGCGCCTTCGATCGCGTGCTGCCGAACGATCCGGTGACGGGCTTCGTCTCGACCAACCGCAGCGTCTTGCGACCCCACGGTGTCTGGGGCGTGATTGCGCCGTTCAATTTTCCGCTGGCGCTCGCGGGCGGCCCGGTGGCGGCGGCCCTCGTCACCGGCAACACGGTGGTCTTGAAGGGCGCGCCGGACACGCCCTGGGCCGGCCACCTGTTGACCGAGTGCCTGCGCGACGCCGGCTTTCCGCCTGGCGTGTTCCATCACCTGGGCGGCGCCGGCGCCGAGGTGGGGCAGGCCCTTGTCGACCATCCGGCCCTCGCCGGGCTCACCTTCACGGGCTCGGCGGCGGTGGGCACGAGCCTTCTCGGCCAAATGGTCAGCGGACCGTTCCCGCGGCCCGCGATCGTCGAGATGGGCGGCAAGAACCCCTGCCTCGTGACCGAGCACGCGGACCTCGAGCGGGCCGCCACGGGCATCCTGCGCTCGGCCTACGGCATGGGGGGGCAGAAGTGCTCGGCGCTGTCGCGGCTCTACGTCCACGAGCGCGTGGCCGACGAGCTGCTGGAACGCCTGCGCAGCCGGATCGCGGAGGTCTGCATCGGCGATCCGACCCGGCGCGAGCACTGGCTAGGGCCCTTGATCCACCAGCACGCCTTCGAATGGTACGCCCGGTACGCGGCGGACCTCGCGGCAGGCGGGCAAATCCTGGCCGGCGGTCGCCAGCTCGTCGACGGGGATCTCGCCCGCGGCTTCTACGTCGAGCCGCTCCTCGCCGAGGCGCCCCTCGACCATCCGCTGTGGCGCCACGAGATGTTCGTGCCGATCCTGATGGTCGCCCGGGTGCCGAGCCGCGAGCGGGCCATGGAGCTCGCCAACGACTCGAACCTCGGCCTGACGGCGGGAATCTTCGGCTCCGCGGAAGACGTGGCCTGGTTCCACGAGCTCATCGAGGCCGGTGTGACCTACGCCAACCGGCCCCTCGGCGCCACCACGGGTGCCTGGCCAGGGTACCAACCCTTCGGCGGCTGGAAGGGCTCGAGCTCCACCGGCAAGGGGATCGCGTCGTTCTACTACCTCACCCAATACCTGCGGGAGCAGTCCCGGACGGTCGTCCTGTGAGCGCCCTTTTGACCCTGGCCGAGGCCATCGCTCGTCATGTGCCGGACGGCGCCTCGGTGGCACTCGAGGGCTTCACCCACCTGATCCCCTTCGCCGCGGGCCACGAGATCCTCCGCCAGGGCCGGCGGGATCTGCACCTGATTCGCCTGACGCCGGATCTCGTCTACGACCAGATGATCGGCATGGGCTGCGCGCGGGCGCTGACCTTTTCGTGGGGCGGCAACCCGGGCGTGGGCTCGTTGCACCGGCTGCGCGACGCCGTCGAGCACGGCTGGCCGCGGCACCTCGAGCTCCACGAGCACTCCCACGCCGGGCTCGCGGCGGCCTATACGGCGGGGGCCTCGGGATTGCCCTTCGGCCTGCTGCGAGGGTATTTCGACACCGATCTGCCGGCGGTCAACCCCGAGATCCGCAGCGTCGTCTGCCCTTACACCGGCGAGCGGCTGGCGACGGTGCCGGCGATCCGCCCGGACGTGACGATCCTCCATGCCCAGCGCGCCGATCGCCGCGGCAATGTGGCGATCCACGGCATCGTCGGGGTGTCGCGGGAGGCGGCCCTGGCGGCCAAGACCCTCGTCGTCACCGTCGAGGAGGTGGTCGACGAGCTGCCCCCGGCGGGCAACGGCATCGTGCTGCCGCATTGGCTGGTGACCGCGGTGGCCCATTGTCCGGGCGGCGCCCATCCGTCCTACGCCCAGGGGCACTACTCCCGCGACAATGCCTTCTACCAAGAATGGGACGCGATCGCCCGCGACCGCGACGGCTTCCGCGCCTGGATGGAGTGTCACGTGCTCGGGGTGGCGGCGTGAACCCGGCGAGCCGCACCGAGATGATGACCGTGGCCGCGGCGCGGCGGCTGTGGAACGGCGCCGTCTGCTTCGTCGGTATCGGGCTGCCGAGCGCGGCCTGCAACCTGGCCCGGCTAACCCACGCGCCGGACCTGGTGCTGATCTACGAGTCGGGCACGATCGGCGCCCGGCCCGCCGTGCTGCCCCTGTCGATCGGCGACGGCGAGCTGGCGGAGACCGCGGTCTGCGTGGTGCCCCTGCCCGAGGTGTTCAGCTTTTACCTCCAGGGCGGTCGGGTCGACGTGGGCTTTCTCGGTGCCGCTCAGATCGACCGCTTCGGAAACCTGAACAGCACCGTGATCGGGGACTACGGCGCCCCCGCAACGCGCCTGCCCGGGGCCGGCGGGGCGCCCGAGATCGCCGCCCACGCCCGCCAGACCTTCGTGGTCATGAAGGCGACGCCGCGCAGCTTCGTCGAGCGCCTGGACTTCCGCACCAGCGCCGGGTACCTGGGTGGCCATGGTGCCCGCGCCACGAGCGGCGCCCGGGGCGGCGGTCCGCGCGCCGTGATCACCGACTTCGGCGAGCTCACTCCGGCCGCGGGCAGCGACGAGCTGACGCTCACGGCCCTTTTTTCCGGCGTCACGGTGGAAGAAGCCCGTGCCGCGGTGGGCTGGCCCTTGGCCGTCGCGGAGCGGATCGAGGACCTCGCGCCGCCCACCGCTCTCGAGCTCGAGACCCTGCGGGATCTCCAGGCCCGCACCGAGCTCGCCCACCGGCGGCCGGTCACTCGGCCCACCTGACCCTCCGGGAGGGACGCCATCCTGAAACTCGCCCGTCCCCTTACCCTCCTCGCTCTCGTCCTCGGTTTGAGCGTGACGGCTCAACCCGCGGCGGCGGCTCGCAAGGCGGTGTTGTCCTCGGTCGCCGCCCCCCACAGCTACTACTGGCGCGAGCTCTACCTGCCCCAGCTCACCAGCGGGCCCTCCGGCGCCACGTTCTCGTCGGACGGAACCGAGGTCATCTACAGCCAGGGCGGCTCGCTGTGGCGCCAGGCGCTCGGGGGCGACGAGGCCGTCGAGCTGACCCGGGGTCCGGGCTACGACTACCAGCCGGATTGGTCGCGGGACGGCCGCGCCGTGGTCTTCGTCCGCCACCACCGGGACGCCCTCGAGCTCTGGTACCTCGATCTCGCGACCGGCCGGGAGACCGCCCTGACGTCGACCGGCGCCGTGAACGTCGAGCCGCGCTTCTCGCCCGACGGCACCCGCCTCGCCTTCGTCACCACCCGCGAGGCCGGTCAGTTCAACGTCTGGACGGCGAAGCTCGGAGCCGGCCGGTTGCTCGACGCGGCGCCCCTCCTGCCGTTGCGAAAGAGCGCCATCGACCGCTACTACTACGCCCCGACGGACCACACCATCAACCCCAGCTGGTCCCCGGACGGTCGCGAGATCTACCTCGTGACCAATCGCGAGGTGGCCTGGGGCACGGGCGACCTCTGGCGGGTGCCGGTGGCCGACCCTGCGGCGGCCGAGCGAGTGTTGCGCGAGGAGACCTCGTGGGCGGCCCGGCCGGAGATTTCGCCGGACGGCCGGCGGCTCTTGTGGAGCAGCTACCACGGCCGCCAGTGGCACCAGCTGTGGCTGGCGAGCCGCGCGGGGGAGTCGCCCATGCCGCTCTCCTTCGGCGAGTTCGACCGGCGTCATGCGCGTTGGTCGCCGGACGGCCGGCGGATTCTCGCCATCACCAACGAGCACGGCAACACCGCGCTCGAAGTTCGCGAGGTCGTGGGCGGTGCGTCGACCCTTGTCGTCCCCGCCCGACGCCGGTATCTGCGGCCGATGGCGACCCTCGTGATCGCGATCCGCGACGAGGCGGGCCAGCCCCTGCCCGGCCGGGTGTCGGTCCTGGCGGCGGACGGCCGGCATTACGCGCCGGAGTCGGCCTGGGTGTACGCCGACGACGGCTTCGACCCCGTCGCTCGAGATCACGAGGACCACTACTTCCACGCCGACGGCGACGCTCGGGTCACGGTGCCGCGGGGCGAGGTCACGGTGCGGGTGCAGCACGGGCTCGAGCGACTGCCGGTCGAGAGGACCCTGACGGTGGACACCGCCGAGGCGACGCTCCCGGCCACCCTCGTGTCGAATGCCCTGCCGCCGGCCTTCGGCAGCTGGACCAGCGTCGACGAGCACGTCCACATGAACTACGGCGGCCATTATCGCCACGAGCTTTCGAGCCTGGCCCGGGCGGCGCGGGCGGAAGACCTCGACATCGTCTACAACCTGGTGGTCAACAAGGAGCAGCGGATTCCGGACCTGGCGTCCTTCTCGCTCGCGCCGTTCTCGGCGGACCGCGTGACGATCTTCCCCGGCCAGGAGTTCCACACGAGCTTCTGGGGTCACCTCGGCCTGCTGCACCTCGGCGACCACTTCCTGACCCCGGATTTCGCGGCCTTCCGCCACACGGGTTTCGCCTCGCCCTACCCCCACAACGGCGTGGTGGCGGACCTTGCCCACGCCCAGGGCGCCCTCGTGGGCTACGTCCACCCCTACGACTGGGTGATCGACCCGGCCCGCGAGGCGAGCCTCAGCCACCAGTTCCCGGCCGACGTGGCCCACGGCCGGGTCGACTACTTCGAGCTGGTCTCCTTCAGCGATCCGCGCTCGAACGAGCTCGTTTGGCACCGAGTGCTGAACCTCGGCTACCGGGTGGCCGCCGGCGCCGGCACCGACGCCATGGCCAACTACGCGTCGTTGCGCGGGCCGGTGGGCCTCAACCGGGCGATCGTGCCGGGACCGCTCCGCGACGCCGCTGATTTCGTGCGCTCGCTACAAGCGGGGCGCGGCTTCGTCACCAACGGGCCGCTGCTCGGCCTGCGCGTGGCGGGCGCGGTGCCCGGCGACACCCTCGCAATCGCGCCCGGTGGCTGCGTGACGTTCGAAGCCGCCGTGCGCTCCATCGTCCCACTCGACGCCATCGAGATCCTGGTCGATGGCCGCGCGGTCCGCACCCTCGTGGCCCCGAACGGGCGCGACGGCGACTTCACTGGCGAGCTCTGCTTCGAGACCAGCGGCTGGGTGGCCCTGCGCGCCCAGCGCACGGACTCCCATCCGTGGATCGCGGACCTCTACCCCTACGGCCACACCAACCCGGTGTGGATCGAGGTGCCCGGCCGGCCGGCCCGTGCGCCCGAGGATGCGCGCTTCTTCGTGGCCTGGTTGGACCGGCTGCTGGCCGCGGCGGCGGCCCGCGACGACTACCACGACGCGGCCGAGCGCCGCGCCACCCTCGACGACCTGGCCGCCGCGCGGGCGATCTTCGCCCGCCGGATGGAGCAACCATGAAGACCCCGGCGAAGCTCGTGCTGCTCCCGTTCTCGCTGCTCGCGGCCACGGCCTTCGGTGCCGAGGCGCCGGCTCGACGGCCGATCGAGCTCGAGGATCTCCATCGGCTCGAGACGCTCGCCGAGCCCGAGGTGTCGCCCGGACTCGCGGCGGATCGCCTATCTGCGCAGCGCCGGGGACCGCTTTCTCTATCACGCCACGGTCGAGCTGGCGGTGGTCGAAGTCGGCTCGGGCGCGGCGCGGAGCCTAGCGCCGCCTGGCTCTGCTCGAAGAGAGTCGCAGCACGCGGGTGGTGCGGGTCGAGCTCGCGAGAGGAGCGGTATCGCCACGAACGATGGGGCCGCTTCCTGTGCGGCCAGCCCACCACGGGCTGTCGCGCCCGACGTTCCGGCGCGATCGCCTGGAGCGGTATCTGGCGTGGTACGGGCGGTTTCTGGCGGCGAACGGGGCAGCTCAGGTCTCAGGCACCTGACCCCGAAGCACCTGGCACCACCGGAGATGCTCAGGAAACCAGCGGGTTGCGTACCTTCAACCCCGGAAACCGGCTGAAGTCCCGGTCCGCGGTCCACAGCTCTTCGACGCCGTGGTGAACACATAGGACGGCGATGCGGGCGTCGTGGACTCGGGGGCCGGACGCTCGGCTGGCGAGCAGAGATCGCTCGCAAAGCGGCCAGATCTCAGGCGTTTCGCCGAGGAACCGCACCGTGGGGGATTCGCGCCAGGATGCAAGCTGGTCGAGTGCGGCACCGAGAGCGCTCGGAGGATCGTAGATCCGAGGGTGGGTCACGATGCCGATGAACTCGTAGACGACCGGCCAGGGGATGGCCCAGAGTCGGGGTCCCTCCGAGAGGCCGGCGAGGGCGATCATCGCCTTATCGTGCCACGGGGAATCCCGGCGGTGCGCGTAGACCAGCAGGTTGGTGTCGACGGCGATCACCCGCCGCGACCTTCGTAGATCAGCGCTCGGATCTCTTCCCAGGAGCCTTCGCGGACTCCGGGTTGCAGGCCGTTTCCGCCGACGCTCGCGTCTCGCAACCGAAAGGGCTGCTGCGGTTTCGACCTGCGCAGATCGAGGACGCGGTGGAGCCCTTCCTCGATCAATTCGCGCATCGTGGTTCCCGTTTCGACCGCGACTCGCTTGACCTCGGTCAAGAGCGCATCCGGAATCTCTACGGTCGTCTTCATATGGGCGACCATATCACCGAATGCGCGACGGGCTCCTCCAGTTCCAGGTCGAAGCTCATCGCCGGGCGCGCTCACCCGGCGGCTGCGTACGCCGCCTCGATCCAGGCGAGCAATTCGCCGTCGACCTCTTCCGGAGCGGCGAGCCGGACCCGGTAGTTGCACATCCCGCCGGCCGGCAACTCCTGGAGCCGTTCGGTGGGGGTGAGGCCCTTGATGTTGAGCCCGACCTCGACCTGGGTTTTGGTGGCCGGGCCGATCATGGCGAACTGCTTCTTGCGGCGATAGCTGACGTAGGTCTTCTTCGGCGCTTCCTCGAAGTCCCCGAGGCGCCGGAGCGCAAGGAGCAGTCGATCGTGGATCTCCCGAAGGCCGGCCTTGGGGCCGCTGTAGAGCCCGTCGAGCACCTGCTCCGGCGAATGCCCCGCGGCGGCGGCGGCGCTCTGGCCGTCGGACTTGAGCACCGTGTGGACGAGGGTGTTGGCGTCCCCGTGACCGAGGCCCAAGGTGGCCTTCAAGTGGGCCACCAGCTCGCCGTGCTTGGACAAACCGCTGCTCGTCACGATCTGGGCGAGCTCTGCGAGGGATTTGCCCGTGCGTTTTTCGATGTTCGCCAACTGAGTGGCAATGGCCGTGTCGGGACTCGCCATGGAAAGTTCTCCTCAGCCTTCGCTTTGAGCAGGGATTTGCTTCGGCCTGTGATGCTACCTGAGCTCTCGCGCGGTACCCCCAGTCCTTCTCATCCAGGCCGTCACTCGAGCCGCGGCAGCTCCGGCAGCTCGTCGCGCAGGCCCCGCCAGAGGCCCCGGGCTTTCGAGACGACGGCCGCGGCGTTGCCCCGGGGGAGCTCGCGCAGGAAGGCGAGGGGCAGGCTCACGAGGTTCGCCAGGAGGAAGCCGGCACGGCCCGCGAGGCCGAGCTGGCGCCGGGCGTAGACCGCGTTGCTGCGGCCGGTGTGGAAGGTCTTGAACGGGGTGTAGTGGCCGCCTGTCGAGGCCGCCACCTTGTGCCAGAGGACGCTGTCGGGCACGTAGCGCAGCCGGTAGCCGAGCCGCGCGGCCCGGCGGCACCAGTCGGCGTCGTCGACGTTGATGAAGTAGGCGGGGTCGAGGGGGCCCACCCGCAGCAGCGCGTCCCGGGGCACCAGCAGGCAGCAGGTGGTGAGGTAGCTGACGTCCCGCGGCTCGTTCCAGGGCGGTCCGTCGAGCTCGCCGCGGCCCCACTCCTCGGTCACCGTCTCGCGCACGCGCAGCCGGCCACCGGCCGCCCACAGCCGGTCCGGCGGATCGGCGTAGAAGATCTTCGGGCCGGCGGCGCCGACGGCGGGATTTAGGCAGGCCGCGAGCAGGGGGACGACGAACCCCGGATCGACCAGGACGTCGGTGTTGAGGAGCAGGATCCAGCCGACCGCCGGGTCCCCAAGGGCATGGCGGATGCCCGCCAGATTGCCGCCCGCGAAGCCGAGGTTGGAGCCGGTTTCGACCACCTCGAGGTCGGGTCGGGCGCCACGGAGGCGGGTCACGGAGTCGTCCCGGGAGCCGTTGTCGACCACGATGGGCCACAGCTCGGCGCCGCGCACACGGTCGAGGGAGGCGAGGGTGGCGAGGGTGTCGGTGGCGCCGTTCCAGTTGACCAGGACCACCGCCACCCGGCTCGCCGGGTCCCGCGCCGGCCCGTGGGTCATCGGGCCGACTCGGGCTCGAGAGCGCCCAACGAGACCTCGACCGCCTCGAGGGCGCGCCAGGCGGCGACGGCGCCCCACAGCTGGCCGGCGACCGCCGCCAGGAATGCCGCGGAGTGCCAGCCGACCTGGGTCCAGCCCGCGAAGGCGCTGGCGCCCATGACGAAGGTCGCAACGGCGGCGCCCAGCCCGAACACGATCGGCAGCAGGGTCTGGGCGCCGAACCGGGCGAGCCGCGGGTCCACGGTCCGGCCGCGCGCGGCCGCCTCGGCCATCAGGAGCTGCCTCGTCCCGACCAGGTAGAACACGATCCAACCCTGGGCCAGGACCGAGACCAGCAGCGGGATCAGTCCGGCCAGGATGTGGCTCTGGATCTGGTCGTCGGCCAGCCCCCGCCAGCCTTGCCAACCGGCGTAGCCGAGCCCGGCGACGCCCAAGAGGCCCAAGATGACCATGATCCGTCCGAGATTCATGCGGGTTTCTCCTCGTCCGGGGTTCGGACCGAGCGGATTCTATCCGGCAAGCCAGCGTGCCGCCGCGTGGTGGGGACGGAAGCGCTCGTCGACCCGCCGGCGCCCCGCCGCGCCAAGCCGTGCCGCTTCCTCGGGGTTGGCCAGGAGGTCCTGCAGGGCCCCGGCCAGGGCCGCCACGTCCTCGGGCTCGACCAGAGCGCCGGTAACGCCGTCGACCACCACTTCGGGGATGCCACTCACCCGGCTGGCCACGATCGGCAGGCCGGCCTCCATGGCCTCGAGCACCACGAGGGGCATGCCCTCGTAGATCGACGGCACGACGAGCGCCCGCGCGCCGCCGAGGAGCGCCCGCACCCGGCCGGCCGGGGCGCGGCCCAGGAAGCGGACGGCGGTGTCGAGGCCGAGCTCCCGGGCGCGCGCTTCGAGGGCGGCGCGGTGCTCGCCGTCGCCCGCGATCAGGAGCCGCGCCGCCACGCCCTGGACCTCCAGCCGGGCCATGGCCTCGATCAACACCTCGACACCCTTGCGGATGCGCAGGCGGCCCACGAACAGCAGGTACCCGGGCGGTTCCGGTTCGGGCGGCGCGACTGGCACCGGCAGCCCGCCGGTGACGTTCGGCACGACTTTCACCGTGCCGGCTCCGCCGCCGCCCAGGTAGTCGCGTTCGATCTCCCGGGCAGTCGCTTCGCTCGGAGCCAGCACCCGCTCGGCCAGCCGGGCGGTGAGCCAGCCGAGGGCGATCTGGAGGGGCGCCTTCCACCGCCGGAAGCGGCGCTCGAACGCGCCCGGCCGGCCGAGGACCCGGCCGTCCCGATCGCGGAGCGGTCGCACCGCGCGGCGTTCCTCGCGGTAGCTCACCTGGAGGAGCGCCAGGAGCCGCGGTCGCGGGGAGCCGAGGAGCGGACCGAGCAGCCGCAGGGCGAGGGCCGCGAGGGCACCGTCGGATTCGTGAACCTGGACGACCTCCGGCCGGAAGCGCCGGACCTCGAGGAGGGCGGTGAGCACCACGGTCAAGGGAAACAGCACCTTGGGGCCCCGCCGGGGCGGCACGCGAACCTCGTGCCCGAGCTGGCCGAGGCCCGCGGCGAGCTGCAGGACCTGCTCGCCCACGCCGGAGAGGTCGGCGGGCGGCAAGGTGTTGGCGAGGAACAGGATGCGCACGGGCGGGGGACAACCTATGCCGAGCTCGCCTCGCGGTGCAAGCGGAAACCGCGCGGCGTGTCCGTCTGAACAAACAATCGTCGTCACCATCCTTCCAGCCGCTGGAGGCCTCGCCATGGTTCCGTTCCACAGCCGCATCTCCGCCTTTGGAACTCTGAGCTGGTCCAACGACCCCATCCTGGCGAGCGTCGAGCGGTTCGAGCCGGGGCGCTACCTGCTCGAATTCCGCTCCGATGTCGCTGACTCGGCGCTCCTGGTGGCTCCCTTGGCGAGCTTCGAGGACGGCCAGCCGCTCCTCGCCACGGCGCGGTTCCGCAGCCCCCGCCAGCTCGAAATCCGCGTTTTCGATGCCTTCAATCCCTCCGCCCTCAAGAACGCTGAGCTGTCCTGCCAGCGGATGGGTCCGCCGCGCCTGGGCAACTTGGCGCCCTCCGCCGCGTAACAAGTCGGGAAACCGGCCGATCGACACCCCTCGCGGGCGCCTCGGCCCTTCCCGCTGCCGCGCACCGGAGGTTCTCGTGAGACGAACGCTCGCGCCGACGACGTTCCTGTGTTTCCTCGCGCTCGGGGCCATCGGGGCCGGGGCCGCCGACTGGCTCCAGATTCGGGGCCAGAATCGCGACGGCCGGTCGCCCGAGACCGGTCTCGCCCGCGCCTGGCCGGCCGAGGGTCCTCGGCTGGTGTGGCGCCGGCCGATCGGCGAGGGCTATTCCGGCCTGGCGATCGTCGGCGACCGGGTCTTCACCGCGGACTCGGACGGCAAGGAGGAGTTCGCGCTCTGTCTCGACGCCGCCTCGGGGGCGCTCCAGTGGAAGGTCCCGATCGGCGCCTACTTCACCGAGGAGTTCGGCAACGGCCCCCGCTCGACGCCGACGGTGGACGGCTCCCGGGTGTTCGTCGTCGGGTCCACCTCCCGGCTCTTCGCCCTTGCCACGGCCGATGGCAAGGTGCTGTGGGAGCTCGATCTGCCGAAGGCCCTCGGCGCCGTTCCCCCGGGTCGCGGCTTCTCGGCCTCGCCACTCGTCGACGGGGAGCAGCTGATCCTCGAGATCGGCGGCGACCAGGGCATCGTGGCCCTCGACAAATCGACCGGCAAGACCTTGTGGCGCGCCGAGGTGAATGGCCCGGGAGGGTATTCCTCGCCCATTCGAGTCACCCTGGCGGGTGTCCCCCAGTACGTTTTCTACCGCCGCTCGGCACCCCAGCTCGTGAGCCTGGGGCTCGACGGCAAAGTGCTGTGGACGCGGGAGTTCTCGCCGACCGGCATCGCCATGCCGCTCCACGTACCGCCCGACGGGGTGTTCTTTTCGGCCTCCCACGACGAGATCGACACCCTCGTTCGCGTCGTGCCGGGCGCCACGCTCGCGACCGAGGAGGCCTGGAAGCACAACCGCATGCGGAACCACTTCAACGCCGCCCTGGTCGACAACGGCACGCTGTACGGCTTCGACAACGCCACCTTCCGCTCCCTGGAGGCGGCCACGGGAGCCGCGGGCTGGGCTCAGCGGGGCTTCGGCAAAGGCTCGCTCGTGGCCGCCGACGGTTTGCTCTTCGTGCTCTCGGACCTGGGAGTCCTGGCGCTGGTCGAGGCCGACGCCAAGGAGTACAAGGAGCGGGGCCGGGTCCAGGCCCTGACCGGCAAGAGCTGGACGGCGCCGAGCCTCGCCGGCGGCCGGATCTACCTGCGCGATCAAGACGAAATCGTCTGCTACGACGTCTCCCCATCCGGGGTTCCCGCGCCGGCCGCGGGTTGAGGCGGAAACGACCATGGGCTCCCCACGACGGCTCCTCCCGCTGGCTCTCGCGCTCCTCGCTTCGCCAGCATTCGCGGCGGATTCCCTCGACGACGTCGTCCGGGCCTACACGGCCGCCCGCGGAGGGCTCGAACGCTGGCGTGCGGTGGAGAGCCTCGAGCTCGAGGGGCGATTCGAGAGCTTCAGCCAGACCGAGCCCTTCACGGCCCGCTGGGCGCGACCGGGCCTCTACCGTTTCGACTCCGTCCAACAGAAGCGCCCGCTCCTCTACGGCCGGGACGCCAAGAGCTCGTGGTGCCACGTGGGCCTCTACGACCACGGCTGGCCCCGCCGGGTCGAAGGCCAGGACGACGCCCAGATCGCCCGCGACGCCGAGCTCGAGCCTGCGCTGCTCGACTATCGCGCCAAGGGCCACCAGGCGGAGCTGGTGGGAGCGGGCGAGGTCGACGGCCAGCCCACGGTGGAGATCCGCCTCACCCGGGCCGATGGCGCGGTCGAAACCTGGCACCTCGATGCCGAGTCCCACCTCGAGGTGGCGGTGGATTCCCAGGTCTTCGACTACACCCAGACCGGCGATCCGGTCGGGAAGCGCACCTACTTCTCGGACTTCCGCCCGGTCGAAGGCCTGATGCTGCCGTTCCGGGTCGACGCCGAATACAAGGCCCGCTACACCTCGCTGCAGGTCGCCCGCGCCAAGGTCGGCGGCCCGCTTTCGCCCGAGCGGTTCCGGCTACCTCTGTCGGCCGGGATGGAGGCCCTGCGCCCCTTCGCCGGCGAGTGGCAGGTCAAGCTCGAGCTCCAGCCGGACCCGCGACGCCCCTGGCAGACGGTCGAATTCGCCTCGAAGATCGAAGCTCTCGACGACGGCGCGCTCCTCGAGGAGCGCTACCGCTACGAGGACCCGTTCCAGGGGCTCGTCTCGGCGGTCCGATACCTGAGCTGGGATCGCTATAACGAGGTCTACCGCTTCACCCACTACGATCCGGCCCCGGCCCAGATCGCCGTCTTCGAGGGCCGAATGGCCGACGGCACCCTCGTCGTCAGCAACGAGGCCACCCATTCGGCCGCACGCTTCGGCGACACGGTCGTCCTCGAGCGCTACCGGACCACCGAGATCGGCCCCGACGGCTGGAGAACCGACGGCGAAGTCTCGACCGACGGCGGCAAGACCTGGACGCTGGTCGCGAAGTTCACCTACCGCCGGAAGCCCGGCTAGCCCTCACCCCCCGGCTCCCTCTCCCTCGCCGCCCCTGGACCACCGCCGTCCGGGAGGGAGGAGAAAGAAAAACGTCGTCTTCGCGTTGATTTCGTATGTTTTGTGTAGGGGCACGGCATGCCGTGCCCTTGTGGCAGACCTCACCCCCTCGGTCCCCCTCTCCCCACCGCCCTCGAACCCGCCCCCGGGAGAGGGGGAGGAAAGAAAGACGTCGTCTTCGCGTTGATTTCGTACGTTTTGTGTAGGGGCACGGCATGCCGTGCCCTTGTGGCTCGGCTTCCGGGGCGGGAGACCGGAGCCCCGCATCGCGGCCCCCGCGAGCGAATGAATTCGCTCGCTCTGTGAAAACGTCCCTGGCGGGACGAAGAAGGCTCCGCGTTTCCGTCGACGGCGGTGTCTACCCTGGCCACAGCCATAAGCGGAGCGTCAGCTGGCGGCATAGCTGCCGGCACCGAGGAAGTGCAGGGAGACGTAGGGCTCGTCGCCCACCACCCAGCTGTCGTGGGGCTCGGAGGGAATGTGGAACAGGTGGCCCGGCCGCAGCTCGATGATTCGGCCGTCGGCGAAAGCGGCGGTGGCGACCCCGGAGACGACCATTCCCACGTGCTCCACCCTGCAGCGTTCAGCCCCGATCCCCGGGCCGACGTGGAGCGACCACTTCCAGCCCGGCTCGTAGGTCGCCCGGCCGATCGTGACGCCTCCCAGGTGGACGATCTCGAACTTGCCCTTTTCGAAGACGCGGATCTCGTCAGGGGTCTCGAATCGCTTGAGATCGACTTCCATCGGTTCCTCCAGGGACTCAGAACAGCGGCAGCGGCGGCGGCAGGGCGCCTTCGATTTCGAGCAGGCGTCGCTTGGTGACTGTGCCCTGGGCGGCCGAGAACCCGCCCAGCTTGCCGCCCGCGGCGACGACCCGATGGCAGGGCACGACCAGGGGGAACGGGTTGCGTCCGAGGGCCGCCCCCACCTCCCGCGCTGCGCCGGGCTGGCCGAGGCGTTGGGCGATGGCGCCGTAGGTGAGCGTTTCGCCGGGCGGAATCGCGCGGGCGATCTCGTAGACCCGGCGGTCGAAGTCGGGAAGGCCGGCGAGGTCCAGAGGAACGTCCCCGAGATCGGCCCGCTGGCCCGCGAGCAGAGCAGTCAAGGCCTTGATGGCCCGCGCCATGGGAGCCGGAAGCGCCGCCAACGAATCGGCTGGCACCTTATTGGAAACGGCTTCGCCTGGTTTCACGCCCTGCCCGCCCGAATCGGCTGGCACCTCGGGGCAGCGGCGGCGGAGGCGCCGGCGGGTGGCCTCGGGAGTGGCCTCCGGGAGCTGGATGGCGACGAGGCCGTGCTCGCCCCAGGCGAGGCCCACGGGTCCGATCGGGGTGTCGAAGAGGGTGTGGCCGAGGGCGCTCAGTTCTTCACCTTGGCGCCCTTGGCGTAGAGCTGGGCCAGGCCCTTTTTGGCCAGCAGTTCGCTCATGTCCTCGAGCCAGCCAATGAACTTGCTGTCGGAGGTCGAGTACACGGTGCCGCTCACCACCCGATGGTGAAAGCCCGCCAGGACGGCCCCGGTTTCCTCGTCGACGAAGCGCAGGTCGATGGTGACGTTGCCCGAGCCGGCCCCGAAACCCACCAACACTTTGGCGGCGGTGGAGCCGGTCGAGGCGTCGACGATCCGGCCTTCGACCCGAACGTCGCCCTTGCCCTCGGCGACCGTCAGTCGGTTGCCGTAGGCCTGGGCGAGCGCGAGGCGCAGCAGGTCGGCCATGTCGTTGCTCATGCGCTTGGCCAGGCTGTGGTCGTTCAAGTCCCGGTCCTCGGCGTTCTCGCCCCGGAACTCGGGCTCGGGCCAGGGAGCGAAGGAAACCGACTTGCCGGCCAGGTCGAAGTCGCCGACCACCCACAGGTAGTCGATGTCGTTCACCTCGCGGAAGACGGCGCCTTCGCCGAACCACGCGGGGTCGAGCTTGCCGTCGTCGAAGGTTCCGGCTTTCGTTCCGCCAGCGGCGAGAGGGGAGACGAGGAGCAGACCGGTCAGGCCGAGGAGAGCCGAGCGGAGAGTCTTCATGGAAGCTCCTTTGGAGTCGAGCTCCGTGTCGAGAGGATTGTGAGACGACCCTAGCAGAAAGGCCGTCAGCGATCGCCGCCCGGGTCGGCCTCGACGCGAAAGGCGTAGCGGCCGCCGCCCCGGCCGTCCGGCCGGTCGAGGATCAGGAGGTAGTCTCCAGGCGGGAGCGATTCCCGGTGGAAGCCGATCCGCACTTCGCCGAGGGTATCCGGCCGGAGGCCCTCGCCGTGCCAGATCACTCGGCCCGTCGAGCGCAGGCTGGCGCCGAACGGGCCGACCTCGTCGGGTCCAACCGCCAGACCGAGCACGAGGCGACCCGCTCCCGCCGGTCGGGTCACCCGCACCGTCGGATTCGCGTCGCCGCCCGAGCGCAGGGCCGCGAGCGGGACCAGCGGCGTGTTCGGCTGGGGTTCTCGCTCGCGGGCGAGCAGACCCGCGATCCGCTCGCGGTCCCCGGCCAGGCCGGCGATTTCGCCCCGTTGCTGGTCGATCTCGCGCTCGAGGCGGGTGCGGCCTTCGTCCGCCGCCGCCCGCGCGGCCACCAGCTCGTCCGCCAGGCGCCGGGACTCGAACCAGAACCAGCCAGCCGGCACCAGGGCGCCGAGCACCAGGGCCGCGGCCAGGAGCAGCGTCCGCCACGGCGCGAGAGGGCGCGCGGCGTCCTCGGCGGCCACCGTCCCGAGCCCCCGGCGCAGGCCGCGCACGGCCTCGAGCTGATCCTGGCACTCCGGGCAATCCAGGTAGTGCTCCTCGAAGGCCGCGGCTTCGTCCTCACCGAGCTGGCGGGCGAGGTAGCGCTCGACCACGAGGTCTCGATCGCGCAAGGTGTGGTCAAAGGTCATCGTTCAGGCGCCTCGTTCTTCGAGTGCGACGAGCGGCCCGAATATCCTACCGGGCCGGCGCGGGCGGCGAGCAGTGCGCGGAAGCGTTCCCGTGCGCGATGCACCACGCGGTTGAAGTGCAGGGACGTCAAGCCGAGGTCGGCGCAGATCCGCTCCTTGGGCTCCTCGGCCAGATAAAACCGAAAGAGCACCTGGCGATCGCGCTCGGGCTCGAGCTGGGCCAGGAGACGGCGCACCCCCTGGGCTTCTTCGCGACGCAGGGCCAGATCCCGCGGGTCGGGCTCGCGGTCGGCGGGCTCGGCGACGGCTTCGAGATCGGCGACGGGGTGGGCGGCGCGCTTGCGATGGTCGCCGAGGGCGAGGTTGCGAGCGAGGCCGGCCAGGAAGGCGGCCAGCCGTTCGGGCTCGCGCAGCTGGCCGCCGCGGATCTTCTCGAGGGCCAGCCGGAAGGTCTCTTGGAAGAGGTCGTCGGCCCGGGCGCCGTCGTGGGTGAGATGGCGCAGGAGGAGCCGGACGCCGCGCCCGAAACGCTCGACCAGGAGGTCCTCGGCGCTGGCATCGCCGGCCGCGATCCGAGTCGCGATCTCCGCCGCGGCTCGTTCCGGCAGGGGGCCGGTCTCAGTTGCCATCGCCATGAAGAACGAAGCCGCTCCAGTAGTAGGGATCGGACCAGCGTGGCTGGGCGCGCAGGGTGCGCTGGGCGAGAGCGAGGGCCTCGGCGGGGGTTCGCTCGCCGCTCGCGAGACTGCGATAGAAGTGGGTCATCAGCTCGGCGGTGGCGCGATCCTCGACCGGCCACAGGCTCGCCAGGACTCGGTCGGCGCCGGCGTAGAGGAACCCGCGGGCGAGCCCGACGGGTCCTTCGTTGCGTACCTCGCGACCGAGGGCGGTGCGGCAGCCCGAGAGCACCACGAGGTCCGCCGCAAGGCCTAGGCCGTGAACCTCGGGCAGACCGAGAAAACCCGGGCGGCGCCGGCCCGCGGCATCGAGGCCGGCAAAGCGCAGTCCGGTCCGTTCGGGGTGCGCCAGGTCCACGACACCGTGGGTGGCGAAGTGAAGAATCCGGTAGCGGTCGAGGGGCTCGGCGGTCAGAACCTCCAGCCGAGCCTCGAATCCAACCGCGAGCCGGACCTTCGTGGCGCGCCACGCGGCGGCCACCGCGGCGGCCTCGGCACCGCTCCAGGGCAGCCTTCCCGAATCGGCTGGCACCTTGCTGACAACGGCTTCGCCTGGTTTGCCGACCGCGCGCGGGTCCCTTTCGTCGAACACCGGGTCGGCGACGATCAGCACCTCGGTCGGCTTCGTTCCACGGGCCCGAGCTCCTCGTCGGGCCCGGAGGGCCGCGAGGACGTTGGCCGAGGGCACCACGCTGACGACTACGCGCTCGACCAGCGGAACACGCGAGCCGGGGTCGGGCAGGGCCGCGAAGGGCAGCAGGCCGAGGGCGCCGTCCGGGATCACGACCAGCCGGTGCGCGGTGGCGATCTCCGTGGCCGCGGGCGCGAGCAGCTGGCGTCCCACGGCGGCGGCCGAGGGTTGGTCGGCTCCCCGCGGGGCTCCGGCCTCGAGGCTCCGCCAGCGCTCGTGGAGCTCCTGCGCGTCGGCCTCGAGCCGCTCGCCGGGGGCCAGCTCGTAGCCCGCGAAGGACCGTCCGGTAAGGGCGAAGAGCAGGCTCCGCTCGGAGCCCAGGACGTACACCAGCAGCAGCGTGCCGGGGTCGAGCAGGGCCTGCACCTCTGCCACCGGGGTCGCGCGCGGCCCGTTCCAGTCGGCGAGGCGCGGCAGCGCGCGGGAGATCTCGGCGTCCAGGGCCTCGAGCTCGGCCAGAGCCGCCCTCTCGTCCCGCTCGAGGGCCGTGGTTTCGGCGTCGCGCCGATTGCGCGCCAAGCGCTCGCCGACAGGCGGCGCGTTCGAGTTCAGCCGCTCGCCGACAGGCGGCGCGTTCGAGTTCAGCCGCTCGCCGAGGCGCAGCGCCTTCAAGCTCAGGCGCTCGGCCGCGGCGCGCCGCCGCGCGGCGAGATCGGGGGCCACGGCGGCGCGGCCGGCACTTTCCTCGATGGCCTCCGCCAGGCTCCTCGCCCGCGCCCCGTGGGCGAGCTCGAAGGCCCGGCGGTCGTGGCCACCGGCCGGGTCTCGCCGATGGGCGTCCCAGGCCAGGGCCACGGCCAGCTCGGTGGCACCGGAGCGCAGGGCGAGGAACGAGGCGCGCAGCTCCGGGGTCGCCAAGGTAGCCCGCACCCGCTCCAGCGTTTCGAGGGCCTCCGTAGCGTCGCCCTCGGCCTCGGCGCGTAGATTGAGAGCCCGTCCGGAGCGGGCCCGGCCGACCAGGGCCTCGATCTCGAGCAGGGGATGACGGGTCTCCCGGGCGAGATCCCGCGCGAGGGTGAAATGGAGCCGGGCCGCGTCGGCCTCGCCCGCGGCGAGCTCGAGATCGGCCCAGCGGCGCAGGGTCTCTCCGCGACCCCGCCGGTCGTCGAGCTCGGTCTGGACGGCGAGGGCCTCCTCGAGGCGGGCTCGGGCCGGGAGGTCTTGACCGGCGGCGGCCAGCGCTTCGCCGAGCACCCGCAGGGTGTTGGCTTCACCCCGCCGTTCGCCCATCTCCCGAAAGAGCAGGATCGCCCGCTCGAAGCTCGCGCGGGCCGCCGCCAGCTCGCCGCGAGCCCGCTGGGCCGCGCCGAGGTTGTGGAGGGAGTAGGCCTCGCCGCGGCGATCCCCGGCCTCCTGGCGCAGGCTCAAGGACTCCTCGATCAGGCCGCGCGCCCGTTCCGGCTCGCCGAGAGACAGGTAGAGCTCGCCCAGGTTCGAAAGCGTGCGCGCCGCGTCCCCGGGTTCGGCCAGGGCGCGTTGGATCTCGAGCGCCCGGTGGTGGCCTTCGAGAGCCTCCTGGAGCCGGCCGAGCAGCCGGAACAGGTCCGCGCGGTTGCCCTCGGCCCGCGCCTGCTCGCGCGGATTCCCTAGCTCGCGCTGGGTCGAGATCACGCGGTCGAAGGTCGCGAGCGCCGCCTCGGGCTCTCCGATGGCGGCGGCGACGGCGGCCAGGTTGTTGAGGACGGTGGCCGCCAGGGTGGGGTAGCCGGCGCCCTCGAGGAGCGGCTGGGCCGCTTCGTAGAACGGCCGCGCGGCCCGCGGATCGCCGCCCGTATGATGCACCAGGCCTTTGTTGTTGAGGGTGCGGCCGAGGCTCCCCTCGTCGCCCAGGGCTCGCCAGAGGTCGGTCGCTTCGTCGTAGGCTGCGAAGGCGCCTGCCCGGTCGCCGAGGTGAGCCCGGGTCACCCCGATCTCGTTCAGCAGCCAGGCGATCTCGCCCGTTTCCCCCCGACCGCGCCGGATCTCGAAGGCCTGCCGGTAGCTCTCGAGGGCTTCCGAGGCCGCGCCGGTGAGCCGCTGGAACAGGCCCAGTGCCGCCAAGGACCGGGCCTCTTCTGCGGGCTCGCCGAGTTCCCGCCAGATCACTCGAGCTTCCCGGTGGGCCGCCAGGGCCTGCCTCTTGCCCTCGGGGTCGCCGCCGGCATAGGCCTCGGCGGCGCGAAGCTCGAGGCGCTCCGCGGCGAGCCGGCGCCGGTCGGCCGCGGTATCGAGCGGGAGCCGGTCGAGCTCCAGCCGGTAGCGGCCCCGGGGAGCCCGTCGCTCGAGGGCTCTCACTTCGATCCGTTCGCCGGCCACGCTGGGAGCTTCGATGAGCAGGCACTCACGGCCGCGACGTCCCATGGGACTGTCGACGCGGGTCACCTCGCTGCCGTCGGCGGCGAGCCGGACGAGGGCGAGGTCGACCCCTTCCTGCTCGGCCGTCACCCGGAGCACCGGATTCGCGGACGAGGCGTCCGGCAGCTCGTAAGAATGGTGCTCGCCGGGACCGAGGGTCCGCTCGACCATGACGCCCAACACCAGCTCCTCGGCGCCCACCGAGCTCGCGAAGAGGCATGCGGCGAGGACCACGATCGCCCGCGAGGCCGCGCGCGCGCTCACGACCCGGCAGCGCCTCCGTAGCCCGCCTGGGCCTCCGCCGAGAAGCCGCCGACGGCGCTTTCGTCGCCCGTGGCGTCGCCGTTCTGAGGGCAGAGGATGCCGGTCAGCAGGGGGGTCTTCCGGACGAACGTCGTCCAGGTCAGCTCGAGGAGGCAGGTCACCCCTTCGAGGACGATCTCGCGGCGGATCGACCGCTCGTCCTGGATGTCGAAGAGGCCGAAGGAACGAATCAGCGCCCCGGTCGAATCGAGAGCGTCGACCTGAACCTGGAGGCCGACGAGCTTGGTCGCCAGCTGGTGACCCCGCTGAACCAGCAGGATCGAGATCGGGCGCAGCAGATGCGCCGGTTTCAGTTCCACCGGTTGCACTCCGGTCAAAGCCCACACCTTGCCATCCCAATCCACCATCGGTCACCTCCGGGCGTGTCGAGTCTTGGGGTCCAACGGAACAGGGTCTCGCGGATTCTAACTTTCTTTACGTTCGCCCCTGGGATAGCGGGCGGGCTCGCGACACAGGACGGGTGGAGTCGGCCACTTTCGGTCCGGCCTTCCCTCGAAAAAGGAGCTCCATCATGTCCAGCACTGCCCCGACCACCGGCCTCTCCGTTCCCGTCGCGGATCTCAAGGCGATCGTCGGCACTCTCCGCCCGGCCAGCCTCCAGGCCGCCGCCGATTCGTGGTACGACGCCGCCATCTCCGGCACCTTCTCCTTCAGCTCCGGCGGCGGCAACCTGGAGGGGTGGATCACCTACTACGATGGCACCAAGGTGCACTTCCAGCTGGCCGGCAAGCCCACCAAGATCGTCGGGACCGCGGCGGGATTCATCGCCCTGCCCCTCATCCGGGTGCGGCCCGCCGACACCTTCGCCGGCAAGACCGGGACCTTCAACCTGAGTGGTTTCTGGGCAGGGGGGGTGCTGAACCTGTACTGCGCCGGGCAGCCCATTACCCAGACCCCCATCGCCGTGGTCTCCGCGGCCCCGTGGGATTACGAGATGGATGGCAACGTGAGCTACGTCAAGGGCTAGCGGGAGCGCCAAGGCCGTGGTGCCAGCCGATTCGGGAGCCTTTTGAATCAAAGGTTTAGGCCGGAACTCCGACGGCCTCCCCGAAGCGCCTGGCACCTACGGTCCGGCTCCGGCCTGAAGGGATCGCGAGAACTTTTTCTCCTCATCTTCCGTAGCATCTTTCGAGAGCCACGGAACCCCAAGACAAAATGGCCAGCCACACCGCCGTCGGCGGGGCGAACGCCATGGGGAACCCCGGACGCTCTCGCGTACCATCCGAACCGCCGATCCCAACAACAAGAACCGAATGGATTGGAGCAATCCATGATCCCCCTGGCATGGCCCATCGTGGTCGCCGCCGTCGTTGCGTTCCTCCTGATCGTCGTCCTGTTCCGCGCTCTCGTCTACATCCCCAACACCCGCGTGGGATTGGTCGAGAAGCTCTTCGCGGCCAAGGGCTCGGTGACTTCCGGCCTGATCGCCCTCGAGCGTGAGGCGGGCTTCCAGCCCCATGTGCTGCGCGGCGGCTGGCACTTTCTGACCCCGTTCCAGTTCCGTGTCCACAAGATGCCGCTGGTGACGATCCCCCAGGGTCAGATCGGCTACGTCTTCGCCCGCGATGGCCAGTCCTTGCCGGCCACCCAGACCCTCGCCGCCAACGACCGGGCCTACGACTTCCAGGATGCCGCCGGCTTCCTGCGTGCCGGCGGCCAGAAGGGGCCGCAACGCCTGATCCTGCGCGAGGGCACCTATGCCATCAATCAGGTGCTCTTCGTCGTGCTGACCCAGGACCAGACCTACTTCCTGCCCATGGATCGCAGCGAGCACGACCTGTTCAAGAAGATGACCCTGGCGATCGCCGAGCGCGGGGGCTTCCAGCCGATCATCGTGCGCGGCGAGGAAGACCGCATCGCCGTCATCACCGTCCACGACGGACCTTCGCTCCCTTCGGGCGAGATCATCGCTCCCCTGGTGGGCCACGACCCGCACCAGGCGGCGACCTACCACAACAACTTCCAGGACCCGGACAAGTTCCTGCGTGCCGGCGGTCAGCGGGGTCGCCAGCTGCAAGTGCTGGTCGAAGGCACGTACTACGTCAACCGCCTGTTCGCCACCGCCGAGTGGATCGCGAAAACCGTGGTCGAGGTGGGCAACGCGGGCGTCGTCGTCTCCTACACCGGCGAAACCGGCCTGGACCTCTCGGGGAAGGACTACAAGCACGGCGAGATGGTCGCCGTGGGCGAGCGCGGCGTCTGGAGCGAGCCGCTCCTGCCCGGCAAGTACGCGTTCAACACCTTCGCCGGCAAGGTGACCATGGTGCCCACCACCAACTTCATCCTGAAGTGGAACCGGGAAGAGGTCGGCACCCACCGCTTCGACGAGAACCTCGCCGAGGTCAGCCTGATCACCAAGGACGCCTTCGAGCCCAGCCTGCCCCTGTCGGTCGTCGTCCACATCGACTACCGGAAGGCGCCGCTGGTGGTCCAGCGCTTCGGCGACATCAAGCGCCTGGTCGAGCAGACCCTGGACCCGATGGTCAGCGCCTACTTCAAGAACGTCGCCCAGACCCGCACGCTGATCCAGCTGATCCAGGACCGCTCGGCGATCCAGGCCCAGGCCGGGGTCGAGATGAAGGGCCGCTTCGAGGTCTACAACCTGGAGCTGCAGGAGGTGCTGATCGGCACCCCCAACTCGGGGGGCTCGGGCGGCCAGATCGAACAGATCCTGACCCAGCTGCGCTCCCGCCAGATCGCCGAGGAGCAGGTCGAGACCTACACTCGCCAGGAGCGGGCGGCCGGCAAGGAGCGCGAGCTGCGCGAGGCCGAATCGAGGGCCAAGCAGCAGACCATGCTGACCGAGTCCGAGATCTCGATCACCGTGCAGTCCAACCAGGGCAAGGCCGACTACGCCCGTGCCCAGCAGCAGGCCGCCCAGATCCAAACCCTGGCCCAGGCGGAGGCCAACAAGACGCGTATCCTCGCCGACGGTGAGGCCCAGAAGATCCGACTCCTCGCCGAATCCGAGGCCGACCGCGCCGCCCGCGTGGGCCTGGCCCAGGCGATCGCGGTCGAGGAGCAGGTCAAGGCCTACGGCGGGCCCCAGTTCCAGCTCACCCAGCAGGTCCTCCAGCGTTTCGCCGAGGCGGTGGAGAAGTCCAAGGTCGACGTCGTCCCCAAGATCCAGATGGGCGGCACCGGCCAGGGCGGCGGCCTGATCGAAAACCTCCTCGCCGTCTTGCTCTCCGACAAAGTCGGAGAGATCGTCGGCGCCCCGGTGGCGACCACCGTCAATCCTCAGGCCGAGGCCCTGAAGGCGGAGATTCGCAAAGGCCTGGAGACGAAGACGGACCGGAGTTGAGCCCCGTCACCGAGGTGCCACCCGAATCGGCTGGCACCTCGGTTTCGACGTCGGGGCGGCCCTCACGGCACCTGCTTCCGAAGCTCCGTGCGGCGCCCCGGCCCTTGCTCCACGGCGCAACCGATGACCTTGCCCTGGTCGTCGACGAGGAACTCGACGACGAACCCCGGGGGCGCCCCGGCGATCACGAAACGCGTGGCGGTGACGGGCAGTAGGGCGTAGCTCTGGCCATCGGGGGCGGTCATGCGGAGCTGACCGTCGGCGACGGTGACCGGCGTCGGGGCCTCGCCTAGCCCGGCGTAGGAGCCCACGAAGCGCTGCTGCTCGGCGGCGGAGAGCTTCAGATCGCCCGGTCGCTCGAGCTTCAGGAGGAACGGCGGCCGGCGGATCTGGTCGACGCACGCGGTGTCGAGCCCGTCGACGGAGCCGGCCGCGAGGAACCGCGCGGTCACTTCGCCGACGCATTCGTCGGCGCCGACGAGGCCTTCGAAGCTGTGGGCGCCGTCCGGAATGATCAGGTGCCGACTGCGCGACAACCCGCTCGCCACGGCCGTTCCGCCCGCGGCCGGGGTCACCGGGTCGCGCTCGCCGGAGAGCAGTAGGGTGGGAATGGGGGAGCGCAGGGGGGCGAGGATCTCGCTGCCGAGTTTTCGGGCCGGCCAGGCGGCGCAGGCGGCGCGCTGGCGCTCGATGCGAAAGTCGCCGAGGAAGGTACCCGCGATGGCGGCGGGGATCTCCACCGAGTCGATGAACGGCACGTCCTCGGCGCACAGGACCGACAGATAGAGGCCGTCGGCCAGGCCGGCACCGGAAAGCCGGGCGGCGAACAGGTAGGCGGTCTCGGCCAACGGCTGGAAATCGCCCTGGGCGGCGAGGTGGATGTAGAGCGGCAGGACGATCGAGGTGGTGGGCAGGTAGAGCATGTAGCGCACGGTCTGCCCGAAGCCCTTGTCGTTCAGTCGCAGCGGCACCTTCTGGCCGGACTCCGGGTCGAGGATCTGGACTTCGACCGGCGCGCGCCGCACCCGCTCGAGCACCGCGGCGAACTCCTCGCCCAGGCGGGGGAAGGCGCCGTGGCACTCGGTGTCCGCGGCGCACTCGGCGAACCACCCGTCGAGGGCGTTCTGGGCGTCGCGGGCGATCGAGATCGGCATGCGGTCGTCGTTGGCGACAACGCCCTCGAGGATCATCGTTCGAACCTGCTCGGGATGGCGCGCGGCAAAGGCCTGGGCGGCACGGGTGCCGTAGGAGCCGCCGAGGAGGTTGGCCTGGGCGTAACCCAGGGCGCGCAGCACCTCGGCCACGTCGTCCACCAGCTCGGCGGTGGTGTAGCGCGTGAAGTCGGTCTGCCCCTCCCACTGGCGCCGGCAGGCCTCGACCGAGTCCACCGGCAAGAAGTCGTCGAGGAACTTCTGGGCGCCGGTGGCCCCCATCATGGAGTCGCAGACGAGAGCCCGCGAGCCGCCGGTGCCGCGCACGTCGATGAGCACGATGTCGCGGCTCGCCCGCACCGCCGGCAGCCCCTGGGCGAAGCCCGCCGCGGAACCGGTGGCGTTGTCGCCCGGACCGCCGGCGAAGAAGACCAGCGGATCGGGCGCCTTGTCGGCCCCGGTGGCGGGCAGCACCACGACCTTCAGCGGGATCGTGCGCCCGGCCAGGGTTTCGCGATTCTCGAAGACCTCGTAGGTGCCGCAGCGAGCCTCCCCGGCGACGCCGTCGATGGCGCAGGGGGTGAGGGTGAAGGGCTGCGCGACAAGTGGCGCGGCGGTTAGAAGCAGAACAAGGGCGAAACGGTGCCCATGGTGAGTCGAGGTCGGTCGGGGGCCTTCGTTCATGAGTTCCTCCGATAGCTGGACCAAAGTGCTGGAAGCTGTACGGGGAGAAACGAGCGCGAGTTACAGGGCCGACCGCGACAGGGTCCGCGACAGGGTGTCGAGCGGTGCCAAGGCTGATCGCTGCGGCCCAGGACCAGCCGTGGCACGAGCGAGACCGCTTGGTTCAGTGCCCGAGTCGATCCGAGCCGGCTAGACCTCGAGCACCGGCTGGGCCGTGGCCTACTGGGTTCGGAAGCTCGAGAAGAGTGACATGGTGGGCTCCGCGACTCCAGCTTCCTGAGGTCCGGCCGCCTCGCGATCTCGGAGTACCCGAAGGTCTCCCGCAACTCCGATCACGAGCCCGTAGAACTCGATCAAGATCCCGACGAACCACGCTACCAAGTAGAAGAAACCAATCGTGGTGGCGAACGCAAAAATTGCGAGCCATCGCTTCGACCGAATCAGGCCTTCGCTCGAGACGACCCTCTGTCGGGCTTGATCGAGATCGTCGGGATAGGTCTTGACTGCGCCGAGAGTCACGGGCCAATCGGGCTGTTGCGCTGACCGCAGTTTGTCGATCTGCTCGAGGTTCGAGGCGATCCGGCGTTCGCTGTACAGAAGCTGGAAGTACTGATTCGAGAGGGCGTTCCCTTGGTGACTGTCGTTGTTGCGGTAGACCTGGTAGGCTGTGCTCTCCCTTTCACCGTAAGACTTGTAAGGCATTGCGGACAGGCTCTCGGGAAGCAGGATCTTCAGATCAGGCGGAAGTTGAGGCTCCAGTGCCAGTCGGCTCGCGCGCAGGTCCAGAAGGCGTTGCTCATTCTGGCGGAGCCAGTGATCCAGGTTGCTGGGGCGGTTCGCCAACCACGAGGTCTCGAGTTCCTTGATTCGGGCGACGAGGGCGGCCGGCCGCTGCGGCATTTCGGCCAGGTGTTGACGCGCCTCTCTTCGGTTCTTGAAATCCTCGCGCGAGGGAAGGCTCCCATACGCTCCGGCGAAACCGAGACCCAGCACGAGGATCGAAGCCACGATCAGGCCTGCCTTCAATCCCGACAGCTGGCGACGGATCAGGAACTGGTCACTTGCGAGACTCTGGTGTTCCTCGACCCTTTCTTGGTCGATGATCTCGCCGATCAGCTTGCGAAGGAACAGCAAAGGACTGCCGACGACAATGATCACAAGGCGGGCGAGACCACCCGCCAGCAGGGGAATCTCCGTGCGCTTGACGAAGGCTCCCAACGCGAGCAGGAACAACAGGACCAGGATCGAGGCCGGAATCAAATTGGAAGTGATACTGCTCAGAATGTCTTTGAAGAACATGTTTCCTCCGGGTCGAGTAGGCCGCCTCAGGCGGTGTGACGGTGAGATTGAACGGGGGACCGAAGCAGTGCAGTTCGAAGTAGCAACAGGACCGCGCTCTCGGGAACTGCACCGGGCTCCAGAGACCGGGGATGTAGTCGAACGCGGGCCCGCTCTCCGTTGCGAAAAGTCACTTCCAGTACCACGGGCTCCTCTTGCGTACCCGAACGACGATTCGATGATTCGAGATCGACCGCTCCGAGCGTTACCGACGAGATCTCGGCGGGGGAGTATTCGTGGCTCTTTTCGCGCGAGATCCGATCGGAAATGAGGTCGAGGCTGCACTCGAATGTAGCGATTCGGCTTTGAGTCATCCACAAGATCCTAAGTTGCAGCCAAGGGGAGCGAGATCGTCCGTCTTTGCCGATTCGCTCGCGGATTCGAACGGGACTCTCGGGCTGGCCGAACGGTGGTAGCGCCCGCGTATTGGTGATCGGGTAGGCCAGGACCTCGTCTTCCTTGATCTGGAGCACTGTTTGTGAGCGATCGATTGACTTCGTGACGGAGTCGGAAGTCCAGTCGTCGACCTCTGAGTCCCGCGGACTTCCACGAGATTCCAGGACCGCATGCAGCAGTCGGTTGGCGAGGTCCGGCTCAAGCAGGGCGAGAGTGAGGAAGCCCAAGACTGGCAAGGCCAGGAGTCCGGCGAGGGTGCCGGCCAGGGTTCCAAGCACCTCGGAGAGCAGAAACACCAAGAGGAGCAGACCGATCGCCAGGCCGATCCAGAAAGGCGAGACGGCCTTGGGAATGGGTGGAGGGCACCAGAAATAACGCTCGAGAGCTTCCTTTCTGCGCTCTGCCGGGTCGGCGTTGGTGGACATGCCGAGGTTCTCCTTCCGGTGTGCTTAGGAGCGTTGCTCGAGATACTTGCCGAGCTTGGGATCAGAAAGGCGGACGTGCCGGCGCAAGAGGTCCTTTTCCGCGTCGCTGCAAGGCGTAGCAACGAAGCGGTCGAGCAGCAACTCCGGCGATGGTGGCTTTTCTATGAATCCGTGCCTACGATAAAACTCGATCTTCAAAGCGGCCAAGAAGAAGTCGATGCAGGTGCAGTCGGGATCACGCTGGCGAGCGGCCATCGACAGGTGATTGAGGCGTTGGGCTTCGGTGATCTCGAGCTCTTCGAAGCGGCGGCCGCCAAGCTCGCAGAGAATCTCGAAGAGAGCCAGTCGGGCAATTTCGCCTGCCTTCCGTCGCGCGCGCTCGAAGGCTTCTCGTCCCTCCCGGTAACGACCACCGATGAGCAGATCGATCCCTACTGCGACTTCAGGCTGGACGGACTCCGGAATCGAAATGAGGAGCTCGCGGTGGCGAGCCGCCAGTCGTGAGCGGCTCTCGTCCGACACGAAGTCCCCGCCATAGTGGCGATGAAAGCTCTGGTGAACAGGACCCTGAGCGACGCCGATCACACTCTCGTTGCTGGTGAACGTGAAGCCGGAAATGCTCGAGCTGGTCTTCATCGCGTCGGTCCTTGGATCGTTTCCGTGCCCGGGAGTCACGGCCGTCACCGTCAGGATTGGAACGGTCCAATCCGCGGAGTCGCTGTCGGCAGCATGGAGGGCGCGCCGAGCCCGTGTCATCGCCAACTCGATGTCCTTGCCCGCGGCGAGTGAAGTGAACAGGCTTGAACTGAAGGTGATCGCTGCTTGGTCGCGAAAGGGATTTCTCATTCCGATGACGGCGGGAAGGCCAGCCAGGACCAACGCCGCCGCAAGGCTCGAGTGGGCGCCAAGGTGCGGGCCGACCTCGGCGGACTGGCAGGCGTTGAGAACGACCAGCCAAGGCCTCGCTTCCGACTTGCAGCATTCCGCGAGCGTCGACGGTTCGACGCGGCGTAGGCCTCCATGGACATCCTCGAAGCACAAGTAGGCGCCCTCGGTCGATGAAAAGGTGCCGTGACCGCAGAAGAGCAGGGCGGGCGGCTCACCCCCTTCGTCGAGGGCGGCGGTGAGAGCCTCCAGGGTTGGTTCTTCTACGATCTGAAGCGTGAGAGCAGCGCCTTTGGACGCAAATCGCTCGAGCCGATTCCGCTCTAGCTCGAGGTCAAGCTCGGGCAATGAGTCCGGAGAGGCGAATGCGGCGACGAGCCGGAGACGAGCCGGTCGACTACGCGGCGCCGAAGGGCGCCGTGAGGCGATACTGCGAACGACCGGCGTGCGTGGATCGAGCGCCAAGAAATCTCTCGTGTCGGGCCGATGAAGGCTCTCCCAGGGGTATTGAAAGAGAGACCGCTGGAGTGGATCATCCAACTCAAACAGGAGGCGGAATCGCAGTCCGCGGTGTAGCGCCTTCGCGCGTTGATCGGTCTCGATCCAGGCGTCTCGAATCACTCCCCGGATGATCGTGTCGAACAGGGCCGAGCCGACCTTACGAACCGGATCCAGATCTCCGAATGCGTCGGTCTCATTCAGGTCAGGCACCAAATGGAGCCCCGAAAGGGCGCCCGAAGCTCCGTAGCTAGGCTCGGTCAGCACGGCAGTCAGTCCATCGCCGGTGGGCGAGCGCGCGAATCGCACAACAAAGTCGTCGAACTCCAATGGGCCCTCCTGTCCGGCGTTCCGAGCTACGCAAGGACTGGAGACAAGAATGTGGGGTCTTGTTTAGGCCGCTGCCCAGGAACTGGTGGTCGAGGCCGTTGCGTGGGAGGTGTTGGACCCACTAGCGACCGTAGCCATGCGAGGGGTTCGCCACGACGCCGCTGTATCCGTAGCGGTTGCTAGTTGATTCGGGAGAGCCCTCGAGTTGACTCAGCGCCGGAGGTGTGCGGCCGCTGTGCGTCTGTGACGACGTTGCCCATTGAGGTCGGGCCACGGGACTCCCTCGCGAGGCGGTCTTCGTCGCCAGCCCGCTCGCCGACCGTGTCGCGCTTGGTGCATTCGCGCGCGAGCCGCTATCTCATGAGAGTCAATGCTCTGGCGTTTCGCCGCCCAGGTGTCGATCGAAGAACTCCGTGATCCGCTGGAACAGGTGGCGGTTGGCCTTGCCGCGGAAGCCGTGCTTCTGATTCGGGTAGAGCGCCATTTCGTAGGGTACGCCGGCCTGGATGAACCGCTCGGAGAGCGCCAAGGTGTTCTGGGGGTGGACGTTGTCGTCGCCGGTGCCGTGGATGACGAGCAGTGCGTCGCGCAGGTTGCCGGCGTAGTGCACGGCGGAGGACTTCTCGTAGCCCTCGGCGTTGTTCGCCGGGGTGTCGAGGTAGCGTTCGGTCCAGATCGAGTCGTAGAGCCGCCAGTCGGTGACCGGCGCACCCGAGACGGCGGCCTTCCACACGCCGGGGCGGTTCAGGACGCAGTAGAGCGTGTTGCTGCCGCCGCCGGACCAGCCCCACAGGCCGATCCGCGTCGCGTCGACGAAGGGCAGAGTCTTCAGGAACTCGACGCCGGCGATCTGAGCCGTCAGGTTCACTTCGCCGAAGCGCCGATGGTCGCGATCCTCCCCGTGCTTGCCGTAGAAGGCCGAGCCCAGGTTGTCGACCACCAGCACCACGTAGCCGCGCTGGGCCATCCATTTGTGCCACAGGCCACGGCGCGAGTCCCAGCGGTCGTAGACCTCCTGGGAGCCCGGCCCGCCGTAGTGGTACATGAGGACCGGCACCCGGGCGCCCCCGCTGACCGAGGGCGGCACCAGCATGCGCGCCGGGTAGCGCGTGCCATCGGCGGCTTCCAAGGGGAAGATCCGCCACTTCGGCAACGACGCCACGTCGAAGGCCGGGGCCGCGGCGGGCAGCATTGCCACCACTTCGCCCGTGCTGCGCTCGAGGCGCTCCCAGCCCGGGTTGTCGGCGTCAGACCAGCTGTGGAGCCAGACGCGACCGTTCGGAGCGACCCGAACGCCGTGCCAACCGGGTTCGGTGGCGACCTGGTCCAACGTGCCGTCGAAGGAGACGCGGTAGAGGCGGTGCTCGGTGGCCCCGAGGGGGCCGGACGCGAAGCCGGTGAAGAGCACCGTGCCGGCCTCTGCGTCCACGTGGTCGACCGAGGTCACCGCCCAGGGGCCGGCGGTCAGCTGGCGCAGCAGCTGGCCGTCTTTCCCGTACAAATACAGGTGGCGCCAGCCGTCGCGCTCCGAGCCCCACAGGAAGCGGCCATCGGGCAGGAAGTGGAGCTCGTCGCCGAGGTTGATCCAGGTCGGCCAACGCTCCTCGAGGAGCACCCGGCAAGCGCCCGTCTTGGCGGCGCAGAGCAGAAGATCGAGCTCGGTTTGATCACGGTTCAGGCGCTCTACGGCCACGTTCTCGCCATCGGGCGTCCAGGCCACCCGGGCCAGGTAGGCGTCCGGGTCCTTGCCGGTCGTCTCGAGCCACACCGTCTTGCCGCCGGACGCGCCGATCACGCCGATCTTGACCTTGGGATTGGCGGTGCCGGCCTTGGGGTAGCGCTGGCGGGTGACGGCGTTGTAGAGCGGTAGCTCGTCCGCCAGGGAGTACTCGGCCACCGGAGTTTCGTCGAAGTGGTAGAAGGCGATCCGGTCGCTCTTGGGGCTCCACCAGAAACCGGTGGCGTCGCGGTTCCAGATCTCCTCCCAGTAGACCCAATCGTTGACGCCGTTCAAGGTCCGCCCGGGATCGCCATCCGTGGTGAGGACACGTTCGCGGCCGGTGGCGACGTCCACCACGTAGAGATCGGCTTCGCGGGCGAAGGCCACCTTGCGGCCGTCCGGCGCCAGGGTGGCGCCCACTTCCTCGGCTGGATTTCGAGTCAAGCGGCGCGCCGGCTCGCCCGGTGTCCAGAAATGGAGATCTCCGTCGGCCTCGACCAGCGCTCCCGAGCCGTCCTCGGTCCACGCGTAGGAGCCGAGGCTACCGCCCGGAAAGTCCTTCTCGGCGAGGAGCAGGGTCGCGCTGCCGCTCGCCGTCTCCACGCGCCACAAGGAGCCTTCCCAGCGGTAGGTCAACCCCTCGCCGCCTCGCCACCAGGCCACCTGGCTCGGCCGCGAGCCGGCTTTGGTGGTGTCGAAGAGGTCGTCGAAGGTGGGGAGCGCGGGCGGTTCGGCCGCGGCTGCGGCCAGCGGGGCCACGGCGAGAACGGCGAGAAAGGCCAGAGCGAGAACGGCGAGGCGGACGCGGGCGCGGATCATGGGCGTCTCCGGGGTCGATTCGGGTTCGGCCCGCGAGTGTATCGCCCCGCCAATGGTGTCGCCCCGCCCGTTCGGGTCGTGACGAGCTCAGTGCAGGCGTGGCATGGGCCGAACCGGCGGCTCGGCGATGTCGATCAGGCCATCGACACCCCAGACCACGTCGTTTCGAGTGTCGGTCCAGCCCGCCGGATCGATCGTGGCCCCCGGCGCGACGCGCCAGCGGCGGGGCGAGCTGTCGAGCTCGAAGAGCAGCAGCGAGAGCAGTTCCATGGATCCCCCTTTCCGAAAGTGAAGGCCCTCGGCGGAACGCCGGGTTTACGGGGGGTCCAGTCACGCTCCCGTCGCCCCGCCGAGAAGCACTTCACAGGAGATGGCGCGGGGAGGGGGGAAAGATGATCACGGGGAGGAAAGAAAAGAGCCCGGCCGGGGGGGGCCGGGCTCTTCCCGGAAGCGTCGAAAGCTCTCGGCAGCCGCCGCGATGGTGGCGTCTAGGCTCTGTCGTCGCGGAACTCTCCCTTGGCGATGGCCTCGATCAGCTCTCTGTCCAGTTCGTCGGCGTCGAATCAGGTGCCCGACTTGTGTTGTTGAACCGAGGCCGCAAGATAGCAGATGCGCGCGTGCGGTGCGTGTGCCGGTTGGGGCGGCGTGGGAGGACGGATCCGCTGCTAGAATTCCCGCCAGTGAACTGATTCACAGGGGCCGATCGACGGTCCCGCCTATTTCCGAACCTTCTCGATCTGGGGCCGCGGGCTCGGGGGAAGGAGAAGGAGAACGTGATGAACGCTCGATGGAGAGAGCGGGCCGGCCTCGTGGCCTTGGCCTTGTTCGCGCTGATCGCCGCCCCGTTGGCACAAGCGCAGACGCAGTTCGGCAACATCTTCGGCACCGTGGCGGACGAGCAGGGCGAGCCCTTGCCGGGGACCCGGGTGACGGTGGCCGGGATCGGCGCCCCCCAGGTCCAGTTCGCCGACGAGCGGGGCAGCTTCCGGTTCTTGAACCTCTCGCCGGGCAGCTACAGCCTGAATGCCGATCTCGACGGCTTCTCGCCGGTCGAGCTGCCGTCGGTGGTGGTCGAGCTGGGGCGCAACACGCAGATTCAAGTCAAGCTCACGTCGGCCATCATCGAGACCATCACGGTGACCAGCGAGGCGGCCTTGGTGGACGAGCGCGCCACCACCCGCGGCACCTCGCTGTCGGCATCCCAGCTCGACAGCGTGCCGACCGCCCGCGACCCGTGGTCGCTGCTCACCCTGGCGCCCGGCGTCCAGGTCGACCGCATCAACGTGGGCGGCAATGAGAGCGGCCAGCAGTCGGCTTTCCTGGGCCCCGGTTCCGCGGGCACGGAGAACGTCTTCGCGGTCGACGGCGTGGTGCTGACCGACATGGCCGCCGTGGGCGCCTCGGCCACCTATTTCGACTTCGGTGCCTTCGAGGAGGTCCAGCTGACCGTCTCGGGCGCCGACGTCACCGTGGCCACGGCCGGCGTGACGGTCAATCAGGTGACCAAGCGCGGCACCAACGACTGGCGCTTCGAGGGTCGCTACCTGCGCACCGACGGCGATCTGCAGTCCGAGCCCTCGGTCGTCAACGGCAACAAGATCGACTCGGTCGAGGAGTACGGCGCCAACATCGGTGGCCCCCTCGTGCGCGACCGGCTGTGGATCTGGGGCTCCTACGGCGAGAGCGACATCAACAATCTGGCACCGGCACCCACCGGCAGCGGGCGGTTGCTCGACCGCACCCAGCTCGAGGACTTCAACACCAAGCTCAACTTCCAGGCGACCCCCCGGACCTCCGGCGTGCTCCACTACTGGACCAACGACAAGCTGAAGTTCGGCCGGGTCTTCACCTTCCTCGGCAATCCCGTGGCCGAGGCGACCCACAACCAGACGACGCCCTCGGACATCTACAAGGTCGAGGTGACCCAGCTGTTCGGCAGCGATCTGGTGGTCACCGGCCTCTACTCGCGGGACGACGGCGCCTTCACGCTGTCGCCCAAGGGCGGCCTCGACGTCGACGTGTTCACCGATGGCGACAACATCCTCCACGGCTCGAGCTTCGATTTCGCCCAGGACGCCGTGATCGACCAGGGCCGGATCGACGCCAACTACCACGTGTCGACCGACAACTCGAATCACGACCTCAAGTTCGGCATCGGATTCCGCGAGCAGGAGAACTCGTCGACGACCAGCTGGCCGCGGGGCAAGAACGTCTTCTTCCTGGACGGCGAGCTGGCCTTGGTGCGCTTCAACCGCAACCGAGCGCTCGCGGTCAAAACCAACTACGACTCGGCCTGGTTGCAGGACACGATCAGCCTCGACCGCTGGACGATCACCGCCGGATTGCGCTACGACAAGCAGAACGGCGAGAACCTGGCCAGCGTCTCGCCCGCCAATCCCCAGGCCCAGGGGCTCATTCCCGAGCTCGCCTTCCCGGGCAACGACGCCGGCGGCTTCGAGTGGGAAACGATCGTGCCGCGCCTGTCGGTGACCTACGCCCTCGGCGAGAACCGCGAGACCCTGGCCCGGGCGACCTTCTCGCAGTACTCCCAGCAGTTGAGCCAGGGGCGGATCAGCTTCGTCAACCCGGCCGGCGGCTACTCCTACGCCTACTTCTACTTCACCGACGCCAACGGCAACCTGGTGCTCGACCCGACCGAGACGGACAGCCTCTACTTCGGGTACACCTCGAACATCAACGCCGACGACCCGACGTCGTTGATCAGCGTCAACGTCAACGACCCGAACCTCGATCCGGCGATCACCGACGAGATCACCCTCGGGCTCGAGCACTCCTTCAGCGGCGACTTCGCGGCCGGCTTCACGGCCACCTGGCGCAACACCTCGGACATCATCGAGTCCCGCGGCCTGGTGGTCGACCCGAGCGGTACCACCCGCCCGTGGACGCGGAACGACTTCGAGTTGAAGGGCACGGCCGGTGGTGACCAGGGCGTCACGCTGCCCAACGGCGAGGTCCGCCACGTGCCCGTGTACGGTCTCAAGGACGGCATCGACCCGGTCTTCGGCTCCTTCGTCACCAACGGCGACAGCGAGCACGAGTACCTCGGGGTCTCCGCCAACTTCGTCAAGCGGCTCAACAACCGGTGGTCCGCCCGCGGCCACGTGACGTTCAGCGACTGGGATTGGAGCATCGGGCCGGACTCGCTGCTCCACGACGACCCGACGAACACCACCGGTGACGGTCTCACGGCCGGCGGCGATGGCGACATCTATAGCGAGTCCTCGAACGGCGCCAAGAGCGACGTGTTCGTGGGCTCCCGCTGGTCCTTCAACCTGAACGGCCTGTATCAGGTGGCCCCGGACAAGCCGTGGGGCTTCAACGTGGCGGCGAGCATCACCGGCCGCGAGGGCTACTCGAACCCGCCGGTCTTCCGCCAAGGCCGCGGCAGCCTCGGTCGCGTCCTGGTCGAGCTGTCGGACTCGGTCGACGAGTTCCGGCACGACGACGTGATCACCCTCGACGGCCGGGTGGAGAAGGAGTTCCACACCGGAGACCTGACCTGGCTCCTGGGTATCGACGGCTTCAACCTGTTGAACGAGGACTACGTCCTGCAGCGCGACCGCCGCTTCGACCTGGGCAGCTCCGACAACGTCCGCGAGCGCATCAGCCCGCGGGTGTTCCGGGTGGGGCTGACGCTGCGGTACCGGTGAGGCCGCGAATCGGGGTGGCCCTCCCGGGCCGCCCCGGTTTTGGTTTCTGCGGGTTTCCCCTTGACGGGCCGTTGGTCTGCACCACCCCTTACACCGGGCTCAAAGGCGAAAGTCAGAGAGAAGACGCCGGAGGAGAAGGGCGCCGAGCCCGTCTTTCACCTGTCGATCGCCCTGGCGCCTGACGAGCACGTTACTTTGAGGCAAAAGGAGCCCGTGGCTGCGGGGCAGTCGCTCAGCCCCGTGGCGGCTCGGCGTTCCTAATCGGCCGGCTTTCGAGATGGTGCGGGGGTTCGGGCGGGAGGGAGGGCGGGAGCGGTGGTGAAAAAGACCTACTTGGGGCGTTCAGCAGCGGCTGAAGGCCTGCCGTTAAATTGCCGTGTTGGGCAAACAATTCGCCGTGCTCTTAGGCGGCAGCCACTGTAGGCTGGATGCAGGCTCAGCGAGCCACTAGCGTCGCACAAAGGCCAATGCACGCCTCACGAAGCCGCGCAGCTCACCGTCATTGATCATCTCCGTCTCCCACGCCGAGTTCGTGTCGTGATGAAAGCGATTGGCGTACTCCAGAATCTCCCGAAGCACGCGGAGGTCCTCCGCAGCGAGTATCTGGGCGTTGGTACCCACTCGTTGATCGCACACACCGAGGAACGGCCCGAGCAATGTGCCGGCCGGGAAGTGCTCAGGGTGGGCAACGCGCTCGAAACCTTCGAGAACGGGCCTGATCGCGCAGGCGACCTCGCGGGCTTCGCCGCGGCCCGATGTATGGAACTCGCGCAGAAGCGAGTGGCGTCGGTCGTACTCGGTCGTCGCTTCGTCGCTGACGCTCCATGGGGCAAGCGTCGAACCTCTCCCCTCCCGCACGATCTGGAGCGCAGTGGTCGGGATGCGACCGTTCGCGCCATCCCAGATCCGGGCGAGGAACTTCTTATCGTGAGAGAGGACGACGACTTGCTCGACGCGGCTCGCGAGACGGCGAATCTCCTGCACGGTGGTCAGCGACCGGTGCTCATCGAGGCTGGAAATGGGATCATCGATAACCACGGTCTTGGTCGCGAGCCCGGGGTCCTGTTCTAGCGATGCAAAGAAGAACGCCAGCGCCAGCGTGTTCCTGTCCCCAGCACTCAGAGTGTTGCGAAAGGACGGGGTGCCGGGTCGCGCCGTGCCACCCGAAACAGCGACTGGCTTGCTGTCGATCAGCACGGCGTAGTTGCAGGCAGTCCCCGCGCGCGATGTGACCGGCGAAATGCTGTCGATACGGAAACCCGCGTTGAACTTTTGGAGGTAGTCATTGACCGACTTCTTGTAAGCAGGGAAGACCACTATGCGATACTGCTCCAACGCATCCTTAGCCTGATCACGCTGGGAGGCCGTTTGCGCCTTCGCCACTTTCTCCTCGCAGTAGCGATTGCAGAGTGCGGAAGTCGCGGGCATGTGGCGAGCCTTCGCGGACCTCAAGCGGACACGGTCGCTCTCGAGGGCAGCCGCGTTTCCGACCGCGGCTTGCTCCTTGACAAGGAGGACCGACGCATTGGCCTCCTGAAGGTTCCTGCTGAGCGCAGCAACCTGCCTGCGGAGCTCGTCGTATACCTGTAGCTCTTGCGTGAGGCTCGCCGGGATCTCGATGGGCTCCAACGGAGTCGCGTGCTTCTTTTCCAGGAGGGACACGATTCCCTCGCGGGCAGCCTTCGATGCGCGAGCGATGGCAGCGGTGTCGAGGGCCACTTCGGGCACCTCGCAGAACCTTGCCCAGAACTGCCGCCGTTCCACTGCGACGCGGACGGCGCGTTCGAAGGAGGCTGGAACGTCGCCCCCGTGACGTCGCTTCACGCTCGCTACCGTGTCCGCCACCGAACGCTTGAGTCTCTCGTACTCCGCGCTGAAATACGCCCGGTAGTGCTCGATGATCGAGGACGTCGCCAGGTCCTGCAGGCAGAACGGGCACGGGGTGCCCCTGAGTGTAGACGGCGAACTCGGGACGTGGCGGAGTCCATCTCCGATCCAAGTCTCGGCGCTTCCGCCAAGCGTGGTGAGGTGCTTCTTCACTCGCTCAGCGGCCGCCTCGTCGAGTGTCGAGAGATTCAGCCGTAGTACGGACGCGATCGCGTCATCGTCGAAGCCGGGAAGGGAGATCTCGTCGAAGCTCTGCCCGTTGCGAATGGGATCCTGTTCTCGGATGGCGGCGATCTTCCGATCGACCTCCTGTATCGCTGCATCGACATCCGCCTGAACCTGAAGCGTGCAGAACTCGTCAACCGAGAACGGCCCAATCTCACCGGCCGCGATGGCCGCCTGGCGCGTGCGCAACTCCGCGTTGTGCGTCTCGATCTTGGCGACCAGTTGGTCCAGGTTGCGCTGAAGGGTGACTCCCGGCGCGCCGAGTACGATCTCATGAAGGTTTTGCCGGTGCTCGGGGGCGACGTTGAGCCCAGAGTAGATGTTCTCATCGACGAACGCGTCGTCGAAGATCGCGATGTTTCCGAGCGTGCGGTTCCATGCTCCGTTGTCGAAGATCGCGAGCGGCGGGCCGCCCGCGCAGTCGATGATCGCGTGCGGAGGGTGCTGGGCGGACAGGCGGTGCCGCTCGGAGAGCGGGAGCGGGTCGCCGGTCGCAAGCGATCGAATCGTGGCCGTGAGCGTGGTCTTTCCTCGTCCGTTCTCCGCGTAAACCACCACAAGGCGGTTAAATGGGATCTGGGCACCTGCGGTGACCGAATCAAACTGACCGATGTTTCTTAGAAGTTTGATCTTAGTGATCATGTTGGCTGCTCAGGTCGCGGCGATTGGCCAAGACTTGTTGTCGAAGGCCGCACGAGCCTGCCCAACGGTGTGGGCGGTGAGCGGCGGAATCGCGCGACCTAGTGCGGTTTCCGTCCGCTCGACCGCCAGAGTTAGCCGACTACTCACAATGCCCTTGCAGCGCGCTCCAGGTCGTCTCCTGGCTCAGGTACCGTATAGCCCCTCGAGTGGTGCTCGTGATCTTTCCCCGTCTTGATGCATTTGCAGTTCATCAGGGGACCTTCGGTATCAAGCCGCCAAGCGGTCACGATTGCGTCAAGTCCCTCGAGTTCTGACTTCTTCACCGGCTGGATGGTCTGGATCCGAGTGGCTAAATCCGTGGTTTCCAACAGCATCTCATCCTCTGTCATCTCGAAGTGCTTGTGGAGGAGCGTGATGCCGAAGCGGTCCAGTGCATTATGCTTCTTCAGCACTCGGATGAGGTCATCGACCAAAGGCCTGTCCTTGTCGGCGAGTGGCTCAACTTCACTGACATGTCGCAGCGAGGCAAGGGCAGCAGCTTCTCTATTAGTGCGCATCTGAGACCTCCTTAGTGAAGTGTCGAACGGAACGGAGGCACGCCGCCTCCGCGCGAAACTATGTTGGAATTTGCCTGATCACCTAGTTCTTGGCCTTTACTTGTCGGCTACTGTCGGCAAACGGAGTTGCTGATCAGCGGTCAGAGTACGGAGCTTTCTGGCCCGCTGGAACAACCGAGTTGAGTTAGACGCCGTGCTCAAATAGCTTCCTCCACCATGGTCGGGCTTCACGCGTTGGGATGCTCAGTTCCTTTGCACGCGTCCTCTGCTTCATCACGCGCAGGTGAGTCGCTACGAGCGACTGGAGATGATCTACAGACCGATAGAACTGAATCCGAAGTGGCGCGATATCGAAGGCAATAGGAGTGCCTTCACGTGCAATGAGCAGGATGTTCTCCGCATGATTGCCAATGCCGTGCGCATAGCCGAGTTCGTAATACACGTTTGGCCTCTCCTGACTGAGGTCAAAGATCAAGAACTCCGCGTCGCCCATCATTTTGTCGACATCGCGCATGATGATCCTGGCACCGGTTGCCTCGTCCACCCTGGCTGCGGCAAGGTCAACTAAGGCGCATCCCGCCTTTATTGCTCGATAGACTTCAACCGACTCGTTATCGGCCATCGGCATGAGCACGAACACATGGTGTTCCCGAAAGGTGACAGCGGGCACGTCCTGTTCCTTCTCTCGAAGCTCTCCACTCCAAAAAGGGGTTGCACCTTGTGCCAGCCTCGCCATCAATTCTCTCCTCGCCGGTCACCTTACAGGCGTATCACTCCGCTTTGATTGTCCGCCACAGGCAGCTTCTCGGACCTTTAGCCGACTGCACTTCCAGCCAGTCGTTCTCGAACTTGTGTCGATGGTAGCAGATACGACAGGGCCGCATGAGCCGCGACATCGACTACCAGTCTGATGCGGCGAGGGACTCGAAGCGCACCCCCTTGACCGCGGGAGCGCTCCGCGCCCGGAGGGGATCGAGCCCTACGCGCACCTCGTCGCGGGGCCGCGCCGCTTCCGCCCGGGCCTGCGCGAGAGCCCCCGCGGCTGAGGGCCCCCAGAGTGACCCGGCGCCACCCGGGCTCCCCGGCGCCGTTTCTTTCTCTGACGAGGGGTAGACGAAACCAGACTTTGCGATGGGAACCCGCCCGCAGGCCGTAGCCGACCTGCGCCACTCTGGCGCATCAAACCCAGAGTCCCCGCGTGGCACGGAATGACCGCGCCGCAGCTCGGTCTCTTTCTCTCTTCCGTTTCCAGCCCGTGAAGTGCCTCCGCAGGAGTCATTGGATACTGCTAACATTCGTCACGAGCGAAATCATGACACAAGCTCGCGTCGTGTCGAAGTCCGCGTCTCCGTTGCCGGTGCCGGCCCGGGAACACCTTGGCCTTTCCCCGCGAGAAGGGCTGCGCAACCGCACGGTGGGGCTTTTCCTCGGGGCTCTCCCGTCCTCGCCGCTGGCGTCGCCGGGCACCTTTCGGGGCTCCTGGCGGCGCCGCTCGTTGTCCTCGTCGACTCGCTCGGTCTGTATCTCGGGTTCACCGTGCTCCACGACGCCGTCCACGGCGTGGCCGACCGGCGGCCGCGGGTGGCCCGCTTCCTAGGCACGGTGACGGGATTCCTGCTCACCTTCACCCACCCGTTCTTCCGGGCCATCCACCTGCGCCACCACGGGCATACCAACGAACTCGACCACGATACCGACGCCCCCACCGCTGACCTACCTCCCGCACTGCCCCCACCGACAGCACGGCCCGGCTGTACAGCAGAACGGACAGGGACGGTCACCCGCGCCGCGCCTCCACCTTCCGCACTCCCCTCGCCGCCAGGGCCACCACCACCGCCGCCACCAGGCCGTAGCCGAGGAATCGCACCGGGCCTGAGAACAGGAACAGGGCGGAGGCGATGAAGGTGATCAGGACCAGCAGGTGGATGCCGGTGCGGTGCCAGGTGCGCCAGCGGCCCGCGGGGTGGTGCCAGGCGTGGATCACGTCCCAGGTCCACCACAGGGTGACCAGGAGGTTGCTGGTGGCGATCAGTGCCCGCTGGCCGGCGTAGAGCTCTCTCAGGCTGCCGTGGTAGAGGCCCAGGAACGAGTAGCCGAAATGGACCAGGTAGGCCGTGGCGGCGAGGCTCCAGGCGAGGAGCCAGAGGTTGCGGCGGCGCCGGGTCTCTCCGGGCCAGAGATAGAGCGTGAGGGCGACGGCGGAGAGCGCCAGGGCGACCCAGGCGGTGGTGCGGATGCGGGTCACAAGGAGATTCGCGCCGAGCTCGGCGCCGAGGAGCGCCGCGGACAGGCCGAGGGCGAAGAACGGGAAGAGCGCGGTCCACTGGCCCAGGGTGGGCCGGCCGGAGTCGGCGGGGGTGGTTGCCGAGAAGGGGGGCATGGCGTTCTCCCTCTAGAGCGTTTTCAGGTACTCGAGCAGGTCGGTGAGGGCCGCTTCGTCCCAGCCCGGGGCACCGTAGGCCCAGGGGTAGTCGTGGCCGGCATTGGAGTTGCCGAGGAGCGTCGCGTCGTAGCGGTAGTAGTTGCGGGCGTCGCGGGTCGGTGGTGCCACCACCCCCACGTCCACCGGGTCGTAGAGCGTGCCCCCGCGGTAGAACTGCTGGCGCCGCGGCTTCAGCTGGATCACCTCGGCAAGGGTGGGGATGCTGCCGTTGTGGAAGAACGGCGCGCGGCTCCACACCGAGGTCAGGGCGTAGCTGATGTACCCGTGGGTGTTGCCGAGAGGCCCCGGACGGATGTCCTCGAGCTTCGGGCGCAGCGGGTTCTTCTCGTCGAAGTGATCAACGAGCCGCTGGCCGAGCTCGTCGTAGTAGCGGAACTCGACCCGCTCTGGGTCCAAACCCAGCTCGGTGGCGGCGAAGACCACCTCCTGCTTCGGGCCCTGGGTCCAACCGCCATCGGCCGCGCGGTCGCCGTGGCAGGCGAAGCAGTGCTGGCGATAGACGGTGCGTCCGCGTTCGGCGCGGGGACGGTCGAGGGTCACCCCGAGGGGCTTGAAGACCTCCTCGTAGTCCGGTCCTTTCAGCTCGAGCGTGTGCTCGATCGAGCGCACCACGTTGCCCGTGATGTCGGGGAAGATCAGGTTCTCCTGGGTCGCCCCCACCGCCAGGGCCGCGAGCACGCTGCGGGTCACCCGGCTGCGCACCGAGCCGTCGAACTGGCCCCACTCGCGGTGCTTCTGCTCGTAGAGCGCGGGGAACTTGCCGAAGGCGCGATCGGTGGCCGCCGGCCGGTCCAGGATGTTGCGCACCAGGTTGCGGAACGGCTGGGTCCGCGATGGCCCGTTCGGCATGAAGCGCGCGTCGTGCAGGTCGGGCCCGCCGTAGGGCGCGTCGTACTTGGCCTGGTTGCCGTCGAAGAACCGGCGGGTGCCGGCGAGCCACAGGCCGATCATCATCCGGTCGAGGGGCCCCAGGCTCTTGCCCGAGGCGGTTTCGTAGGTCGACACGATGGCGTCGACGGTGAGCCGCTCATCGAGGATCGAAGAGCGGTAGGCGTCGACCCAGGCGATGAAGTCGAGCGACAGCGAGCCCATGCCCAGCACCACCACGCCCCGGTCGCCGGGCGAGCGGGTGATGCGCGAGCTGTGGCAGAGCGAGCAGTTGATGCCCACGAAGGGCACCGACGACGGCGCACCGGTGCGGGGCCGGTAGTTCGACAGGGCGAATCCCTGGGGCAACCCCTCGTTCACGCCCGGGGTGCCGCGGATGAACCCGAACTGATCGATCCAGTCGCCCGCCGCTTCTCCGCCGGGCTGGAAGTGCTCGGGGAAGAGCTTGGGCAGCGCCACCAAGGCCGGCAGCGGCATGATCTCGCAGCCGGTGGTGCCGAGGAGGAACGAGTCCAGGACGCCGAGCTCCTTGGGCTCGGCCCAGGTCGACTCGAGGATCAGGAACGTCGCCGCGGCGGCGAGCACGAGGCCCGAGAGGGCGAGCGCGAGGATCTGGAGCTTGCGGATCATGGGGATCTCCTACTCGCCGCCGTGCCACAGCCGCTGGTGCTCGGCCTGGGACTGGCTGTACCCGTTCTGGTAGAGCTGGTCGTAGTAGTCGAGGTCCAGGTGGTGGGCCTGGACCCACACGCCCGGCACGTAGATCGCGTCTACGTGGCCCGGGAAGCGGCCATAGGTGTCGTAGATGTAGTTGCACACCGCCTTGGCGACTTCCACGACCTCCTCCGAGTAGTGCGGCACCTCCTCGACGAACTTCTTCGCCAGGCCGGGCTTGAACACCCGCTCGAAGTTCGCGGGGTCGCGATAGAGCCCGTCGGGCCCGTATTTGTGGGCCAGGAGCGCGTCGATGGCGGTCGACATGTCGGGGTAGTAGGGCGGCGTGTAGGTTTCGAGGATGCCGTCCTTGCCGACCGGGTTGTCCGCCCAGGAGGGCAGCGGGTAGAGGAACTTGAGCATCCGACGCAGGCGCTTGGTCGGCTTCTCGTAGCGGAAACCCAGGCCCGGCCCGAAGTCGCGCTGGGACTCGGGCGAGCCGAGCAGATAGGGCGACGCGAAGGCCGCGTGGATCCAGCCGCCGAGACCCATGGCCTGGATCGCCAGCATCACGTTCTGGAGCAGCAGGTCCGCTTCGATGTGGATGCGGAAGGTGTTCAGGTAGCCGAGAGGCAGCTTCAGCTCCTTGTTGAGGAACCCGTTCTTGATCCACTTGCGGACGCCGGCCGGCCGGTAGAAGTTCCAGTCGTCGATGAACGTCGGCCGGTAGCCATCGTCCTGGGTCAGCAGGAACATGATGCCGTTGATGTACTGGGCGGTCATGTCGATCACCGGCACCAGGATCGTCGACCCCGGCACGTTCGACACGTAGCGATTGCGGCCCACGTAGACCGGGAACCGGCGGGGCGCGAAGTCGAGCCGGCGGTCGAGCACCTTCACTTTGCACTTCTCGGCCCAGGCCACGAGCCGGTCGGGGTCGAGGGGACCGCCCGAGAGCAGGAACGGGTCCTCGTCCTGGGGCCGGCGCAGGAAATAGGTGCCGCTGTCGTTGATCAGGAAGAAGTGGGTGGCCTGGGCGTTGTCCGGGCTCGAGGCGGCGCGGCCGGCGATCTGCACCATGGGCGAGCCGACCAGCGGCTTGCCATCCTCGGTCTGGAACGGCATATCCGGGAAGGTCACCCCGGTGATGCCGGTCGAAGCGATCAGCAGCGCCTCCTCGAGGGGCGACAGGGGCTGGGCCTCCTGGGTGGAGGTGTAGGACAGGCTGCCCGCGGGGACACTCTGCACCCCCAGGCTGATGCGGCGCGAGCGGCGCTGGAAGAGCGCCTGCCAGAACGGGTAACGCAGAGTCTCTTCGAAGCCCCGGTTGGGCTCGCTCATGACTTCTCACTCCTTGCTTGGGCTTCCTGTTCGGCGAGCCGGAAGGCGTCTCGGACGTTCGACCGCGAGGTCGCCCAGTGCAGGCTTCCGCCGTGGAGGGAAGGCAGGATCTTGCGGTCGAAGCGGCGCCAGTCGATCGCCGCGTGGGCATCCCGCGGACCGCCGCCCGTCACCCGCGCGTGCTCGACGGCGGTCCACAGGGCCTCGAGATAGTCGGCGTAGGCGGTCAGGTCCGCGGCCTTGGCCAGGGGGCCGTGGCCGGGCACGAAGGTGGCGTCGGGGAAGTCCGCGGCCCAGGCTCGCAGCTGGCGGATCTGCCCCGGGATCGAAGCGCCCCGGTCGGGGTTCAAGTCGAGGAAGGGATAGTAGGTGTGGAACACCAGGTCCCCGGTCACGATCAGATCGTGTTTCGGCAGGTGGACCCAGACGTCGGCGTGGGTGTGGGCGGGGAACTCGATCGGGTGGAGCACCACCTCCTCGTCGCCCACCGTGAGCCGCGTCTCGGTGGCCACCTCGCGATTCGGCAGCCCCGCGCCGCTGGCCCACTTGGCGGGCTCCTCGCGGCGGGCGTACTCCGCTACCCGCTCTCCGGCGTAGATCTGGGCGCCCGGGTAGAGCGGATTCCCGTCGAGATGGTCGTAGTGGTAGTGGGTGTCGACCACGGTTGCGACCGGCGATCCCACGTGCTCGTCGATCCACTCCCGCAGCTGTTTCGAGCCGGGGGCGAACTTGGGGTCGACCACGAGGGCCGCCCCGCCGGATTCCACCACCAGGCTGTTGGAGCCGCCGGCCAGCACCACATGGACGCCCGGGGCCACGGGGATGGCGCTCTGGCGCCCATACTCGCGGTAGAACCAGATCCCGAAAGCCGCCGCCTGGAGCAGGAGCAGGAGCAGCATGCCGATCAGAGCCGAGCCCCAGCCGGGGACGGTCGAGCGCCGCGGCAGCTCGCCGAGCTCGAGATGGCCGTGGTGCCGGTAGTGGCTCTCGAGGAACTGGGCGCCCTCGAGAGAGCGGTCCTTGACCATGGTGAAGTGGCTGATCCAGAACCGCCGCAGCAGGCGGAAGCTCCAGCCCATGGCCTGTTCCCAGGAGCCGAAGCGGGTCCGGCCGTTGCCCAGGTCTTCCATGTGGTAGGTGTGGCGGGCGAAGAAGCCGGGCAGGGCGTTGACCTCCCAGGTCACCTTCTTCTCGGGCTCCACCTCGACGATGTCGGCGATGGCGGGGAAGCGGTAGAGCATCCACCAGCGGATCGGGTGGAAGCTCCAGATCAGCTTTTCGCCGAGGGTCAGGTCCTGATTGCGGGCGAGGTGGAAGCAGGGGTTCCACCTCGGCCACAGCCGGGCGCGACGAAAACACTGCCACAGCACGTCGACGGGAATGTCCACGTCCACGGTGCCGGCCACCGGCGTCATTTCCTTGGACTCGGCCAGTCGCTCCCGCTTGGTCTTTTCCGCCATGGCTCAGGCCTCCGTTTCGCGGCGGATGGGGCGTCCGCCGTAGACCGTGTTGAACATCAGGCGACCGATCGCCGAGGGCTCGGCGTCGTAACGTTCGAACATCGCGTCGCGACTGTCGAAGGTCTCCCGTTCTTCGGCCACGTACTCCGAGAGATCCAGCTCGGCCCCTCGCGGGTGCCCTGCTTTCTTGAGCTTGCCCGAGAAGTCTACGACACTGTGGCCGATCGCCTCGAACATCGACTCGCCGCGGTTGGTGAAGCGCCGCCGGGTCGCCGGGGCCAGCTCCTCGAGGTTGCCGAACACCTCCTCGAAGTCGACCCACCGGCCGGCGAGCTCGAACTGGGGCCAGGGAATGAGGGACGGCTTGCGCAGGAACGGCTTCAAGAGCGGCAATCGCGGCGCCCAGTAGGCCCCGGTCAGGTACCGGGTTCTTACCCGGGTGCCGACGCCACCGGCTCGCGCCAGGGCCTCGAAGCAGGCGATGCGCTGGCTACAGGAGGCGGTACCCTGGGCCAGAATCTTGGAAACGGGCAGGTGCTCCTCGAGGTCGTAGACCGCTTTCAGGTGGTCGAGCAGGTGCTGGTGGGCGGCCCGCAGATAGTCGCGAGTCGGCAGCCGCCCCCGGCCGAGTTGGTCGGCCAGCTGCGCGACATCGGGATGATCGTGGTCGAGGATCGGTGTCGGAGCGAGATGAACCGCGCTCATGGTGAAGCCCCCGTGGTCGTCGTTACCTTTCTGTGACGTACGACGGTGGAAGATTTCCTCAAGGGCTGGAGGGGCGCCTTGGTGTCTAATCCCGCCATGTCCGTTCCGCGGGAGCTCGAGCTGTCGATCTTCAGGCGTCGCGCCCACTTCGATTTCTTCCGCGGCTTCGAGCTGCCGTTCTGGAACGTCACGGTGGACCTCGACGTGACCCCCCTGGTCGAGCGCTCGACGGCGCCCGACGGCCCTTCCTTCTTCCTGTCCACCCTTCATGCCTCCCTGACCGCCGCGAACGCGATGGAGGAGATGCGCATGCGGATCCGGGGCGAGAAGGTGGTCGTCCACGAGCGCATCCACGGCGGCTCGACGGTGCTGCGCCCGGACGAGACCTTCGCCTTCGCCTATTTCGACTACGACCCGGACTTTGACCGCTTCGCCGACCGCGCCAGCGATGTCCTCGGGGAAGTTCGCCAGGGCACCGGCCCCCTCGAGCCGCGACCGGAGCGGGACGATCTGATCCACTACTCGGTGCTGCCTTGGATCGCCTTCACGAGCTTTCAGCACGCGCGGCGCCTCGCTCAGGAGGACTCGGTGCCCAAGATCGTTTTCGGGCGTCACCGAGAGATCGGGGGCCGGCGGCTGATGCCGGTGTCCGTCGAGATCCACCACGCCCTGGTCGACGGTCTCCACGTGGGGCGCTTCCTCGAGCGGTTCCAGAACCTGCTCGAGGAGGGGTAGGATTCGAGCGATGACCGTTGCCGCCATCGACCTGCGCCTGACCTACGACGACTTCCTGGACTTCCCGGCGGACGGCCGGCGTCACGAGCTCGTCCATGGAGAACATTGGGTGACCCCAGCCCCGAACCGCCGCCATCAGCAGGCCTCCATGACCCTCAGCTTCTGGATTCGAGGCTTCCTCGAGAACCAGCCGATCGGTCAGGTCTACGCCGCTCCCTTCGACGTCATCCTCTCGGACGAGGACATCGTCGAGCCCGACCTGGTCTTCATCTCCCGCGAGCGGCAGGCGATCCTCTGCGACGAGGGCGCCCGGGGTGCGCCGGATCTGGTGATCGAGATCCTCTCGGACTCGACCCGCCGACGCGACTGGCAGACCAAGCGCCGCCTCTACGCCGACCACGGGGTCGCCGAGTACTGGCTGGTCGACCCCGACGCCGAGCGGGTCACGGTCTTCCGCCCGCCCGGCCAGGTCAAACCGATCGCCGACCTCTCGCGCGAGGCCGGCGAGGCGCTGACCACACCGCTTCTGCCCGGCTTCGAGCTGCCGCTCGGCAAGCTGTTCGGTTCGTGACGTTGGCCGGCTCCATCAGCTCCGGCGAATCGCCCCCGCGGTGCTGAAGTAGGATGGCGAGGTCATGGCCGACCTCGACGCGCTCGCTGATCGTCAGCCAGAAGATGGCTCGGAGGATGTCCAGCAGGAGTGGGAGAACGACGACGACCCGCTGATCCTCTGGATGATCTCGCTCACACCGCGACAACGTCTCGACATGGCGCAGGGTTTTGCCGACAGTCTCTGGAAGATCCGGCATGCCAACGAAACCTGAGTTCTTCGAGCTCGCCCGTCGTTTGGCGGAGAGCGAGGTCGAGTTCATCCTCGTTGGTGGTGTCGCGGCGATCTTGCAGGGAGCTCCGGTCTCGACACTGGATCTCGACATTTTGATCGACCCCGCCGATTCACAGAACAGTCTGCGCCTTCTGGCTTGCCTGGAAGGGCTCGACGCCCGTTACATGGACCTTGCGGGCAGGGACCTTCGACCCACTGAGCAGCGACTGGCTTCGCTGCGGATTCACCGGCTGAGGACGACGTTCGGTGCGATCGACATCTTGACTGCCATCGGAGCCGATCGCCGCTACTCCGATTTGCGGGGCGAAGTCCATGAGATGAGCGTAGGGCCGATGCTGGTGGTTCGCGTCCTCGACTTGGGTGCCATCATTCGGTCCAAGGAGGAAGCTGGGCGCGAAAAGGACCTCGCGACCTTGCCGGTCTTGCGGCGGACCCTCGAACTGCTTCGGCAGCGGAGCTGACCCGTCAAGAACGCTCGCCGTCGAAGCCTGGCGCGCTGCTACACTCTCCGGCCGCCATGAACAGCCGTGACATTCGCCAGAGCTTTCTCGACTTCTTCGCCCAGCGCGGCCACCTCGTCCAGCCTTCCAGCCCGCTCGTGCCCCATGGGGACGCGACGCTGCTGTTCACCAACGCGGGGATGGTGCCCTTCAAGAGCTACTTTCTCGGCCAGGAGCAGCCGCCGTCGCGGCGGGCGGTCTCGGTGCAGAAGTGCCTGCGGGTCTCGGGCAAGCACAACGACCTCGAGGCCGTGGGGCCTTCGCCTCGGCATCACACCTTCTTCGAGATGCTGGGGAACTTCTCCTTCGGCGACTACTTCAAGGAAGAAGCCATCGAGTTCGCCTGGGAGCTGGTGACCCGCGTCTGGGGCCTGCCCACCGAGCACCTGTTCGCCACCGTGTTCCGCGAGGACGACGAGGCCTGGGGGCTGTGGAAGCGGATCTCGACCCTGCCGGCCGAGCGCATCCTGCGCCTGGGGGAGGAGGACAACTTCTGGGCCATGGGCGACACCGGCCCCTGTGGTCCGTGCTCCGAGATCTACATGGACATACACCCGGACCGGCCCGCCGTGTCCTGGGACGAGGGATCGGCCTCGGGTCGGTACCTCGAGTTCTGGAACCTCGTCTTCATGCAGTTCGAGCGCGACGCCACGGGCGCGCTGACGCCCCTGCCGAACCCCTCGATCGACACCGGCGCGGGCCTCGAGCGGGTCTCCGCGGTCATTCAACGGGTCGGCTCGAACTACGACACGGACCTCTTCACGCCGCTGTTGGCGGCCACCGGGGAGCTGTCGAACCGACGTTACGGGGCCGACGCGGATGCCGACACCTCGCTGCGGGTGATCGCCGATCACCTGCGAGCGGTGGCCTTCCTGCTCGCCGACGGCGTCATTCCCTCGAACGAAGGGCGGGGCTACGTGCTCCGCCGCGTGTTGCGCCGGGCGGTGCGCCACGGCATGCGCCTGGGGTTCGCCGAGCCGTTCCTCCATCGGCTGCTGCCGGTGGTCGACGAGGCCCTCGCCGGCTTCTACACCGAGCTCGCGGCCACCCGCGGGGCCTCGACCGCGACGGTCCGGGCGGAAGAGGAGAAGTTTCTCTCGACCCTCGCCCAGGGCTCCCGCCAGGTCCAGGAGGAGATCGAGTCCGCCCGGCGAGCGGGTGCCGTCGCCTTGGCCGGCGAAGCCGTCTTCCGCCTCTACGACACCCACGGACTTCCCCTCGAGATCATCCGGGAGATCGCCGAGGAGGAGCGCATGGGCTTCGATCAGGCGGGCTTCGAGGCCGAGCTCGAGGGCCAGCGGGAACGCTCGCGAAGCGCCACCGGCGAGGGCCAGAAGCGCGTCGCGGAGCTGGCCCGGGCGATCCGCGGCGCCGGTGAAACCGAGCCCACCCGATTCGCCGGCTACGGCTCGACGACCCTCGCCGATGCCCAGGTCGTTCGGCTGGTTCTCGATGCCGAGTCCGGCCCCGTGGCCGCCGCGTCCCTCGGGGCCGGCCAGACCGGAGTCGCGGTCTTCGACCGCACCGTGTTCTACGCCGAGGGCGGGGGCGAAGTGGGCGACACGGGGCTCGTCCGCTGGCCCGGCGGGCGGGCTCGGGTGACCGACACGCGGAAGGACCCGACCGGCCTGTTCTTCCACTTCCTCGCGGTCGAGGAGGGTACCCTCGCGGTGGGCGCCCGGGTGGATCTCGAGGTGGACCCGGAGCGCCGGGCGGCCATCCAGCGGAACCACACCGCCACCCATCTTCTCCACGCGGCGCTCCACGAGCACCTCGGGCCGGGAGCGCGCCAGGCCGGGTCGCTGGTGGCTCCCGATCGCCTGCGTTTCGACTTCTACTTCGAGCGCGGCCTGACCGAGGCAGAAAAGAAGGACGTCGAGGCCTGGGTCGAGCGTTGGGTCCTGGCCGCGACGGCGACCGAGATCGCCGAACGCAGCCACGCCGAGGCCGTCGCCGCGGGCGCCATGGCGCTGTTCGGCGAGAAGTACGGCGACCGGGTGCGAACCGTGGCGATCCCGGGCGCGAGCCTCGAGCTGTGCGGCGGCTGCCACGTGTCCAACACGGGCGAGATCGGTCCCTTCGTGATCCTCGCCGAGCGGGGCATCGCCTCCGGGGTCCGGCGCATCGAGGCCCTGACCGGCCTGGGTGCCCTGGCCTACCTGCGGGAGCGCGACGGGCTGCTGGTGGCGGTGGCGGGGGAGCTCGGCGTCAAGCCCGAGCGGGCCGTGGAAGAGGCGGGCGCTCTGCGCGAGCGGCTCAAGGCCCAGGAGACGGAGCTCGCCAAGCTCCGGCTGCAGCTCGTCCAAGGCGGCAGCGGAGGCGCCAGCGCCGAGGTGTCGGTCGCGGGCGTGCCGCTCGTCGTTCGCGAAGTGCCCCCGGCCCCGGCGGGAGAGCTGCGCAACATGGCCGACGCCCTCCGCGGCAAGCTCTCCGCCCCGGGCGTCGTCGTGATCGGTACGCGGGAGGCGGAGAAGGCCGCGCTGATCGTGGCCGTGGCCAAGGAGCTCGAGGGCCGCGCCCACGCCGGCAAGCTCGTTCAGAAGCTCGCCGCCCTGGTCGGCGGCAGCGGCGGCGGCCGCGCCGACTTCGCCCAGGCCGGCGGCAAGGAGCCGGGCAAGCTCGACGAAGCCCTCGCCGCAGCGCCGGGATTCCTGGCCGAGCAGTTGGGGACCTAGGAGCCGGGCTCAGAATCCGGTCAGCTGGGCGGGAATAATCCGCCACCGCCTTGGGTTCGGCTCCCTTGCCATTTCGCTTCGATCGCCCGGTTGCTCCATGCCACGCCCCATCGCCCTCGCCGTCCTCCTGGCCCTCGCGGTTCCTCCTCCCGGAATCGCGGGGGTGGAAGTTCGCACGTCGGCGGCGGGGCGGGTGGTGATCACCAACGAGAGCGAGGCGGATCGGGGGCGGCGGTTGGCTTCCCGGCTGGTCGCGCCGCCACAGGTCGATCTGGTCGCGCGGATCGCGCACTTCGCGGCCGAGAACGAGCTCGATCCCAAACTGGTTCAGGCCGTCATCCAGGCCGAGTCGGGCTACAACCGGCTGGCGCTGTCGAATAAGGGCGCCATGGGGTTGATGCAGCTGATGCCGGGCACGGCCGCGGAGCTCGCCGTCACCGATCCCTACGACATCGACCAGAACCTCTCCGCGGGCACCCGCTACCTGCGCCGATTGCTCGACGCCTTCGGTCAGACCGAGCTGGCGCTGGCGGCCTACAACGCAGGCCCCGGCGCCGTCGAGCGCCACGACGGGGTGCCGCCCTACGCCGAGACCAAGGCGTACATTCGCCGCATTCTGTCGCTATGGCACGGCAAGCCCATGACCCTGACCGGTGCCCGGCTGGGCGGCCGCTCGGTCGAGTGGCGTCGCTCGGCGGGCGGGCGGCCGGTGCTCACCAACCAGCGTTGAGGGACGCGCGCTCGGGATACAATCCCGCCGCGTCGCCCAAAGCATGCTCAACGCACCCAACCTCCTATCGCTCGGCCGGATTCTCCTCGTTCCGCTCTTGGTCGTCGCTCTGCTGACCAAGTTCGAGGGCAAGGAATACGTGGCCCTCGGCCTGTTCCTGGTGGCCGCCCTCACCGACTTCCTGGACGGCTACCTGGCGCGGCGGCGCCAGCAGGTGACCCGACTCGGCCAGCTGCTCGACCCCGCGGCGGACAAGATCCTCATGTCGGCCGCCTTCATTTCCTTGGTCGAGCTGGGCACCATCCCGAGCTGGATGGTGGTCGTGATCATCGCGCGGGAGTTCGCCGTCTCGGCCCTGCGCTCGATCGCCGCGGCGGACAATCACGTGATCGCCGCCGGTTGGAGCGGCAAGGTCAAGACCACGGTCCACATCGTCGCCATCTCGGTGTGCATCATCCACGAGCGCCTGCAGGATCTCGGCAAGCCCGCGGACCTGACCTGGCTGCTGCCGGTGGTGCTGTGGGCCTCGGTCGCCATCAGCGTGTTCTCCGGTCTCGAGTACTTCATCCGCCACGCGAGCGTGTTCCGGCGCGAGGCGCGGCCGTCTGCCGATCCCCGTTGACGCGGCTTCTTCCGCGCCGGCCCTTCCTGTCGCTCCCGAGACCGAGGTTCCCATGATCCGCCGCTGCCTCGAAGCCATCGCGGTCCTCTCTAGCCGCCACTACCGGACCGTGCTGGGCGTGACCGCGGTGCTCGTGGTGCTTTCGCTGTTCGCGGTCACCCGGCTGCGGTTCGACACCGACATCTTGAACCTACTGCCGCCCAAAGATCCGGTGGTCCAGCAGTTCGTCTCGGCCACCAAGCGGTTCGGTGGGGTCGACTACCTGCTGGTGGCCATCCGGGTTCCCGAAGGGAGCATCCCGGAGCCCTACGAGATGCTCACCGATCGGCTCGGCGAACGGCTCGAGAAGCTGCCCGAGCTCAAGAAGGTCGATTATCGGATCGGCGATCCCACCGAGATTCTCGAGACGGTGTTTCCGAAGGCGGTGCTCTTTCTGGACGCCGAGGGGCTCGACCGGCTGGCGGCGCGGCTGTCGAAGGAGGGCCTCGAGGAGCGGGTGGGTGCGGTGTCGCGGCTCCTGCAGTCGCCCCAGGGCGTGGCACTCAAGCAGCTGGTGAAGCTCGACCCCTTCGGCCTCGCCGAGATCTTCCTGGGCCGGATCGAGGCGGCCCGGGGCAACCTGGCGGTGGACTGGACCTCAGGCTACTACCTGTCGCGGGACCACCGCATGCTGCTGATCCTGGCGAGCCCTGTGAAGCCGCCCCAGGACACCGATTTCGACGTCCAATTGGTGGCGGCGGTGGAACGGGAGGTGGCGGCGGTGCGGGCGGAGTGGCCGGAGATCGCCGGGGCGGAGGCCCCGGAACCGGTGATCGAGCTGGGCGGCACCTACCTGACCGCCCTCGACGACTACCGGCAGATCCGCCGCGACATCGTGCTGAACGTCCTGTCCTCGACGACTTTTGTGCTGCTGCTCTTCCTCCTCGCTTTCCGGCGGCTCGGACCGCTCCTCTACGCCATCGTGCCGATCGCCTGCGGCCTGCTGTTCACCTTTGCGTTCACGGCCCTGGTCTTCGGCAGCGTGGCGTCGACCACCAGCGGCACCGCCGCTCTGCTGATCGGTCTGGCGGTGGATTTCGTGATCGTGACCTATGGCCGCTATGTCGAGGAGCGGCGTCGCGGGGTGCCCCTCGAGCCGGCGCTCGTGATCACCGCGGTGAGCGCCGGTCGGGGGGTGTTCTTCGGGGCAGTGACCACCGTGGCGACGTTCTTCGCCTTCCTGGTGACGGAGTTCAAGGGCCTGCGCCAGATGGGCCTGTTGACCGGTACCGGAATTCTCTTCTGCCTGATCGCCGTGGCGTTCCTGGTGCCGGCGCTGATCGCCTGGGGCGAGGCCCGGCACCGCCGTCGTGCCACCATGCCGAACCTCTACCTGCACTCGTTCGGCACCACCGGGCTCATGCGCCTTTCGATGGGCCACCCCCGGGCGGCCCTGGCGATCGGTCTGAGTCTGACGGCCCTGTTTGTCTACCCCGCGACACAGCTCGAGTTCGAGGAAGGCATGGCCTCGCTGCGGGCTGCCGGGGCCAATCGGGGGATCGAGCTCGGCAAGGAGATCGCCCAGCGCTTCTCCTCGGGCTTCGACTCCATGATGCTGGTGGCCCGCGGCACGGACCTCGACGCCGTGTACGCGGCCACCGAGCGGGCGGTGGCCGGTGCCCAGGAGCTCAAGGAGCGGGGCACGATCCTCGGTTTTTCGGCGCTGACCTCGGTGGTGCCGTCGCCGCTCCGGCAGGAGCAGGCGGTGCGCTGGCTCGAGGCGGGTCGGAGGGGCGGGCTGCTCGATCCGGCGCGGGTCGAGGCCGACTTCCGCGCGGCCCTCGCCGTCGAGGGAATGCGGGCCGAGCCCTTCGCCCGCGGTCTCGAGCTGTTCCACCAGGCGATCGCCCCGACGCGGCCGACGACGCCCCAGGAGTTCGCCGGCGAAGAGGCCGCCACCCATCAGATTCTCGACCGCTATCTGCAGCGGACCGACGACGGCTGGATCAGCGTGGTCTATCTCTACCCGCCGCAGAATCTATGGCGCCGCGAGCCCCCGCCGGACGCCATGGCGATGGCCGCGAGCCTCGGCCCGGACCTCTACCTGACCGGCCCCAACGTGCTGAATGCCCACATGCGGGGCCGGATCAAGCAGGATGCGGTGGTCTCCGCGGTGCTCGGAATGGTGCTGGTGGTGGTGCTGCTGTGGATCGATTTCCGGCGCCTGTCGGACGTGCTCCTGGCGCTCTTCCCGCTCCTCGTCGGCATCGTCTGGATGCTCGGCGGCATGGGGTTGCTCGGCATCAAGCTCAACTTCATGAACGTGTTCGTGACCACCATGATCATCGGCATCGGGGTCGACTACGGAATCCATGCCGTGCATCGCCATCGCGAGCTGGCCGGACGCCCAGAGAAGGAACGCCACGACGGCACGATCGAAACCGGCAAGGCGATCCTGGTCGCCGCCCTCTCGACGGTGGTGGGCTTCGGCTCCCTGGCCACCTCCGGTTTCCCCGGCCTGCGAACGACCGGCTACGTCGCCACCCTGGGCGCGCTCTCGACGGCATTGATTGCGATTACAATTCTGCCGGCGCTGTTCGCGCTGCGCGAAAAACGAGATGAAATAGCCGAGAGAAACGACGCTCCGTAAGCGGCCAAGGCGGATAAACAAATAGCATGTCGTCGATGAATTTTCCCCGGACGACAATTTCGTGACCGGTTTGTCTCATGTTCGAGGCAGCCGCGCACTTTGATTTTTGGAGGCCCGAGATCGCTGTGGTCTCGGTTAAAGAAGAAGGGGACAGGCTATGAGCTGGAGACGGCGTACTGGAGGGTGCGCGGTCGCACTGGTTCTCTCGGTGTCGTTGGTGGCCCCCGCCGGGGCGGCCACGAACCGCGAGGATCGGACCGCGGGAGGCATTCAAGCGGTTTGGCGGAATCTCGAGACGCTCTGGCTGGTCGCGCAGAGCTGGTGGCTGGGCGGAATCGAATCGGCGACGAGCGCGGTGACCGAAACATCGGTTGACCCGGCCGGCGAACCGATCCCAACCGGAACGGACCCCGATCCCGGAGCCCGAGGCGGAGCAGGCGCCTGCAACGGGACGACGGGTGGGGGAGGGGGAACGGACGGTGGTCCCCAAACGGATCCGAACGGGGGTTAGCTCATTCGTAACGCTGGTCGCAAGATCCAGCCTCTAAACTCTGCGTCCAGGAAACGGCGAAAGTGTCTGACTGTCACTTGACGATTGATCACCTAGTTGGTCTGGTCGACTCCTCCTTGGGCTCGGAGGCAGGCCGCGCAGCCGCGCACCTCGCTGTGTGCGGCGAGTGTCGGGGGCTCCTCAGTTCTTTGCCTGAGGAACTCGGATCTCCTTTACGGCAGTTGCTCGTAAACGCCAGTCCCAAGGAACGCTACGCGCGGCCGGACTATCGCCTGATCTGTCAGCAAGTTGCGGAAAAGTGTCGCTTGGAGGAACTCGCTGCTGAGCGAGGGCGGGCTGCTGCGCCGCAGCTCTTGGAGGAGCTTGAGCGGTATCCCCCTGCCAAGCGCCGAATGGTCGCTGCGAATTTCGAGCGATTTCAGGACTGGGCGCTTGTGGAGCTCTTGCTCGAAGGGTGCCGTTCGCTCTGGATGAGTGCACCGGACCTTGCCGAGGTTAGGGCTGTCGTCGCTTGCGATATCGCCCGGAACTTGCGCGCTGAAGGCTACCAGGAGCTACTCCTGAACGATTTGAGAGCAGAGGCTTGGTCCTGTGCTGCAAACTCCTGCCGAATTCGAGGCAACTTGGAAGAGGCGAAGCAAGCCTTCGAGACCGCGGAGAGCTTCTTGGCGATGGGTACTGGAGAGCTGCTTGATCGTGCGCAATTGCTCGATCTCAAGGTCTCCCTGGTAAGAGACCTCGGATCATTCGATCATGCGCACGAACTTCTAAGGGAAGTCATCCTCTGTCGTCAGGCCCTAGGGGACAAACATTTGGTCGGCCGGGCGCTCGTCAGCAAGGCGTTCATCCTGTTTGAACAGCAGCGTTCTTTGGATGCCGTCGATGCTCTCGTAGAAGCAGGAGGTCTAATCGACGCTGATCGAGAGCCGTTGCTCGAAATGACGCGGTCGCTCAACTTGATCGACAACTTGGTCTTGCTTGGCCGGTACGACCAGGCCAGAGCGCTTCTGCCGGGTGCGAGACAGCTCGCACGACAGCACGGCAGTCGCTTGGTTCGCTTGCGTATGCGATGGGCTGAAGGGCGCCTCCATTACGCCGCGGGCCAAAAGGAGCTTGGTGAAGAGCTTTTGACGGCTGTTCACGAGAGCTACCTGAGCGTGGGGAAGGCGAAGGAGGCTGCTTCAGTTGCCCTCGACCTAGCCGTGATCTACCTCGATCGGGGGCGCGTTGCTGAAGTGAAGGCTCTCGTCGAGCGCGTTCAGGCTTACGCGGTTCTCGCTTCCAGCGATGCTGAGCGGGAAGCCGTGGAAGCGCTGGTCGGGTTGCATTCGCGCAGCGAAGACCTTGTCTTCACTCGTGCACTACTCGAGAAATTCGCGCGGCAGCTGCGGTCGCTTCCGGCCCCCAAGGCCTTTGCCGACGCCGACCTTTGATCCCCCTCACCCCTTCAACCGGTGCACTCGCATCAGGTTGGTCAGAGGCCGATCGCGGATCGGGTCTCCCATCAGGATCAGGATGGTCTCGTTCGGCCGGGCCAGCCCTTGGGCGAGGAGCAGGCGCTCGACCATGGAGACGACCTGGTCGTGGTGTTGGACCTCGGCGTCCATGACCAGAGGGCGGACGCCCCAGACGAGCTGGGTGCGGCGGGCGACGCCGGAGTCGGTGGTGAAGACGAAGATCTTCGCCTCGGGGCGATTCCGGGCGATCATCCGGGCCGTGAAGCCGCCCTGGCTGAAGGCCACGATGGTCTTGACGCCGAGGCGGAGGGCCGCGTGGGCGGCAGCGGCCGAGGTGGCGGCGGCGATGTCCATGGCCGTCGCTTCGAGGGGCGGCGGCGCGCCGTCGAGGGGCTGCTCCGGCGGCTCGAACGAGTTGGGACGGCGCACGTAGGCCTCGGCCTCGAGGGCGATCCGCGCCATCGTGCGCACCGACTCGACCGGATAGCGACCGGCCGCCGTCTCGCCCGAGAGCATCAAGGCGTCGGCACCGTCGAACACCGCGTTGGCCACGTCCGAGGCTTCGGCGCGGGTCGGACGAGGCAGCTCCATCATCGACTCGAGCATCTGGGTGGCCACGATCACGGGCTTGCCGCCGCGGCGGCCGGCCGCGATGATCTCCTTCTGCAGCACCGGCACCTGGTGCAGCGGCACCTCCACGCCGAGATCCCCGCGGGCCACCATCACCGCGTCCGAGGCCGCCACCAGCTCGTCGAGCCGGTCGACGATCGACGCACGCTCGAGCTTGGCGATGATCGGCATGCGGATGCCGCACTCGACCGCCAGATTGCGGATCGCCTCGACGTCTTCGGCGCGGCCGACATAGCTCGCCGCCAGGTAATCGACATTGACCTCCACCGCGAAGGCGATGTCCCCGCGGTCCTTCTCCGAGATCGTGAACGGCAGCGAGGTCTCGGGCAGGTTCAGCCCCTTGCGGTTCTTGATCGGCCCGCCGTGGACCACCCGCGCCGTCGTCCCGGCCGCCCCGACCGACTCCACCACCAGCTCCACCAGCCCGTTGTCGATCAGCACCCGCTCGCCGGCCTTCAGATGGTCGAGCAATTCGACATCCCCGATCGGCACTTCACCGGGGCCGACCTCGCCCGCGGGCACGAGTCGAACCGTCTCCCCGGTGATCAGCTCCCGTTGCCCTCCCGGCACCTCGCCGAGACGGTACCGGGGACCCATCAGATCGAGGACGATCGGCACGTAGCGCCGGGCCTCCTCGGCCGTGCGGCGCACCAGCTCGATGGTCGCGCGGTGCTGCTCCTGGGAGCCGTGAGAGAGGTTCAGGCGGATGATGTCCACGCCGGCTTCGAGCAACAGACGAAGGACCTCGGGAGACGAGCTCGCGGGTCCGAGAGTGGCCATGATTTTGGCGCGGCGTTCCATGGGCGCGGAGTATAGTTCTGTCCCCATGTTCGACGGACTCCAATCCAAGCTCCAAGACGTTTTCAAACAGATCCGCGGCGAAGGCCGCGTCAACGAAGAGACCCTGCGCGCGGCCCTGCGCCAGATCCGTTTCGCACTCCTCGAGGCGGATGTCCACGTGCGCGTGGTCAAGCCGTTCTTGGCCCGGGTCGAGGAGCGGGCGCTGGGCAAAGAGGTGCTCGACAGCCTGACCCCGGCCCAGCAGGTCGTCAAGATCGTGCGCGACGAGATCGTCGCCCTCCTGGGCGAAGAGGGCACCGAGCTGCGGCTCACCGGCCGCCCCGCCGTGGTGCTCCTCTGCGGCCTCCAGGGCTCCGGCAAGACCACCACCGCCGGCAAGATCGCCCTCCGCCTCAAGAAGAACGGGCGCCATCCGGTGCTCGCCGCGGGCGACCTTCAACGCGCCGCGGCGGTCGAGCAGCTCGTTCAGGTCGGCGCCGGCGTGAGCGTTCCGGTGATCACCGCGACCGGCGGCGAGAACGTCGTGGCGCTGGCCCGCCGCGTGGTCAAGGAGGCGCGGGAGCGCGGCCACGACACGGTGATCTTCGACACCGCGGGCCGGCTGCACGTCGACGCTGCCTTGATGGACGAGCTCAAGGCCGTGGCCGGCGCCTTGGCGCCGGACGAGATCCTGTTCGTCGCCGACTCCATGACCGGCCAGGACGCGGTCAAGAGCGCCGGCGAGTTCGCCGCGGCCCTGCCCCTGACCGGGGCCATCCTCACCAAGCTCGACGGCGACTCCCGCGGCGGCGCGGCGCTTTCGATCCGCACCGTCGCGGGCGTGCCGCTGCGCTTCGTGGGCGTGGGCGAGAAGGCCGCGGATCTCGAGCTCTTCCGGCCCGACCGTCTCGCCTCCCGCATGCTCGGCATGGGCGACGTCCTGTCGCTGATCGAGAAGGCCGAGCAGGGGATGGACCGTGACGAGGCCGAGCGCCTCGCCCAGCGGATCGTCAAGCAGGAGTTCACCCTCGAGGACCTGCGCGACCAGCTGCGCCAGATCCGCAAGATGGGCCCCTTGGGTCAGCTCATGGAGATGATGCCGAAAGTCGGCCCATTCAAAGGCCTGAAGGGCTTGGACTCGAGCCAGGTGGACGACCGCGAGTTGAGGCGCATCGAGGCGATCATCAACTCCATGACCCGCGAGGAGCGGCGCCGCCCGGAAATCCTCTCCGGCAACCGCCGCCTCCGCGTGGCCAAGGGCTCCGGCACCCAGGTCCAGGACGTCAATCGCCTCCTGAAGCAGTACAAGATGATGCGAAAGATGATGAAGGGCATGAAAGGCGGCTTTCTCGAGCGCGCCATGGGCGGCGCGCTCAAGAAGAAGATGCTGGGGCGGTGATTCCGTCTTCGAATCCGTGGGGTAGGGGCGGGTCTGTGACCCGCCCTTTTCGGACNNGGGGTCACAGACCCGCCCCTACATCAGATCGGGAAGCAGATGCTCCCGCAGTCGTCGCTGAGCTCGCCGCCTTGGCACATCACCCGCGAAGCCGGGTGAGTCGGGATGTAGCACACCGGCGCCGGGCAGTGGGGGCCTTCGCACCAGCTGTCGCCCACGCACTCCCCGAAACCGCAGGTCGGGTCGATCAACCCGCAGTGACAGGCCAGCCGGGAGATCGGGGCCTCGGGAACGTAGCAGACACAGTCATCGCAGTAGCTGTCCCCCACGCAGTAGCCCGGTCCGCAGTCCTTGACCGGCCGGCAATGCGCATCGAGCTGGTAGCCGCCGCACAGGACTTGGGACAGCGGGTGGGTGTCGATGAAGCACACCGGATTCGCGCAATAGGGCCCGGTACAGTAGTTGTTGCCCACGCATTCGCCGAGACCACAGCTCGGATCCCCCAGTTTGCAGCCGCAGAAGGTTCGCGAGATCAACGTGTTCTGGGCATAGCACAGACAGTCGTCGCAGTAGCTGCCCTGGATGCAGGTCCCCGGTCCGCAGCTGCCGAAGGGCGGCAGACTCACGTCCAGGCGGGTTTCGAGCAGCTGCGGAGTGAACAGGTCGAAGAGCCCCGTGTCGGCCTCGGCGGCTGCGAGGGGCAGGCCGCACAGAACGGCGAAGAGGGCGCAAGCGATGACGCGAGGGCGCATGATGGCCTCCAGTTCCTGGAACGAGAGAGGCGGTCGAGTCCGCCTCTTCGGTACGCAATTTCGTCGTAGTTTGCTCGCGCGTTCGCTCGATTGCAAGCCTCCAGCATCGAAGGGCGACGAAGCTCGAGAGCGAAACAGCTCGTACAAGGCCTTCCCTGGACGCCGCCGCGCTGCTACAATCGCCGTTCTTTGCGCGGGGCTCGGCGCGGGACAACGGATCGACCGCCCGCTATCAGTGCGCCACGAATGAAGTCGTGCCCCCGTTCCCAGGTACTCCCTTCGGAGGTATTGGACGATGTTGATGATTCGGCTTCGCCGAATGGGTAAGAAGCACCAGCCCTTCTATCGGGTGGTGGTTTCCGAGTCCCGTGCAGTTCCCACCGCTCCCGCCCTCGAGGAGCTCGGTTGGTTCAATCCCCAGCCCGATCCGCCCAAGGTGGCGCTCGAGCTCGATCGGCTGGAGTACTGGGTCGGCAAGGGCGCCCAGCTTTCCCCGACCGTGAAAAAGATCCTCGGTCAGCACCAATCCGCCGCCAAGGCGATCGCCGCGGGGACTCCCGTGCCGGTCAAGGCCAAGCGGGCTCCCAAGGTGGTCGCCGCTCCGGAGGAGGCCGCCGCCCCCGAGGCGGAGACCGCGCCGGTGCCGGTCGTGGAGGCCGCGCCCGAGGCTCCGAGCGCCGACGGCGCCGCCGGCTGACATGCCGGCCCTCAAAGACGATCTCGCGGCGGTGGTCCGCACCCTCGTCAACGCTCCCGACGCCGTCGTGGTGGAGGAGCGGGAGGAGGGGCGGTTCACCCGTCTCGCGTTGGCCGTCGACCCCGAGGACCTGGGCAAGATCATCGGTCGCCAGGGCCGGACCGCACGGGCCCTGCGCGCGCTGCTCGACGCGCGGTCGTCCACCGACGGCACGCGTTATGAGCTCGACATCCTCGAAGAAGACGAACGCTGATCCCGCCGTCGCCACCCCCTCTTCGGAGGGGCCGGCGACGGTGCAGGTCGGCCGGATCGTGAAGGCCCACGGCGTTCGCGGCGAAGCGCTGGTCGAAATCCTGACGGATCAGCCAGCGGAGCGCTTCGCGTTGGGCGAAGTGCTGTTTCTCGCCGACGCCGAGGGGCGTCCGAGGAAGCCGCCGAGGCTCACCGTGGCGGCCACTCGACCCTACCGCGACGCGCTCCTCGTCCAGTTCTCCGAGCTCGCCAGCCCAGAGGCGACTGGAGCCTTGCGGGGGGCGTTCCTCGAGGTCCCCGCGAGTATCGTGCCGCCGCCTCCGGACGGCAGCTTCTACCACTTCCAGCTGGTCGGCTGTCGCTGCCTCGATGCCGTCCTGGGCGAGCTCGGTCGCGTGACCGACGTGGTCGAGGACGGTGGCGGCCTGCTGCTCCTGGTCGCCCGGGACGGGGCGACCTTGCCGGTGCCCTTCGTTCAGGCCTTCCTCGAGAGCGTCGATCTCGCGGCCCGCGAGATTCGCTTTCGCTTGCCGCCGGGGCTCGTCGAGACATGCGAATCCAAGTCCTGACCATCTTCCCGGAGCTCTTCGGTCCGTTCTTGACCTCGAGCTTGATCGGCCGGGCGCGGGAGAAGGGGCTCCTCGACGTCACCGTTCACAACCTGCGCGATTGGGCGCGAGATCGCCACCGGAGCGTCGATGACGAGCCCTACGGCGGCGGCGGCGGTATGGTGATGACCGCCCCGCCCTGGCTCGCGGCCTTGGCCGAGGTGGCACCCGAGGGGCCCGACCGGCCGTGGCGGGTGCTGCTCTCGCCCCAGGGTCGCCGGCTCGACGAGGCGCTCGTTCAGGAGCTGGCCGCGAGGGGCGACCTCGTGCTCCTGTGCGGTCGCTACGAGGGCATCGACGAGCGAGTCCTCGAGCTCGGTGTCGACCAAGAGGTGTCTCTCGGGGACTTCGTGCTGTCCGGCGGCGAGCTGCCGGCGATGGCGCTGATCGAGGCCCTTTCCCGTCAGGTGCCCGGCGTCGTCCAGCGCGGCGACAGCGTTCTACAGGACAGCTTTCGCCGTGGACTCCTCGACTACCCCCACTACACTCGGCCCCCGGTCGTCGAGGGGCGGGAGGTGCCCGAGGTACTGCTGTCGGGCAACCACGCCGAGATCGACCGCTTCCGCCGCCGAGCCGCGCTCGAAGCCACCTGGCGCAAGCGGCCGGACCTGCTGGTGAAGGCCGAGCTCGACCCCGACGAGCGCCGCTGGCTCGACGAGCTGGCCGAAAGAGCTTGCGCCGAGGCGTCAGAGCGACGATAATGCGCGTTCGCCCTGCGCCAGCCCCACCGCGGGCGGCCCATCTCGCGACGACATCGCAGTTTCTAGGAGCCCGGCCATGAACCTTCTGCACGCGGTGGAGAGCAGTTACCTCCGCCAGGACATTCCCGAATTCCGCTCCGGCGACACCGTGCGCGTCCACGTGCGGGTGATCGAGGGCGACAAGTCCCGCATCCAGGTCTTCCAGGGTGTCGTGATCGCCCGCAAGGGTGGCGGCACGCGCGAGACCTTCACGGTCCGCAAGATCTCCGGCGCCACCGGCGTCGAGCGCATCTTCCCCCTGCACTCGCCCAATGTCGACAAGATCGAGCGCGTGCGCATGGGCAAGGTCCGACGGGCCAAGCTCTACTATCTCAGGGGTTTGCGTGGGAAGGCCGCGCGCATCGAAGAGCGTCAGGACGACCGGTCGGAGTGACCGCTCGGCTCGGGCGGCTCCTTCCACCTGCGCGTAATACAAAACGTTATCCCCGATCGTTCTAATCGCCGGCGCGGAAGCGTCGGTGATAGGGGATTGCTGTATCCTTGCGGACGAATAACGCGGGGGCTAGGGATTGGCGACGATGGAGCGGCTGTTCGCGGAGGCGTACCGGCTGCGGTTGCTCAAGGGCCTGGAACACCTTCTCGAGACCGCTGGATTCCGGTCCATTGCCGGAGTCGACGAAGCGGGTCGGGGTTGTCTCGCGGGCCCGGTGGTGGCCGCCGCCGTGATCGTGGATCCCGGAACCATGATTCCGGGTGTCGACGACAGTAAGGTCCTTTCCGCCGCGGCCCGCACCGAGGTCGCTCGCGCCATCCGGCGAACCGCCCTTGCCTACGCCGTGGTCCACGCCCCAGCCGAGCTCATCGACCGCATCAACATCCTCGAGGCCACCCGCTGGGCCATGGCTCAGGCGCTTCGGCGCCTGCGGCCCGTGCCCGACGCCGCCGTGATCGATGCGGTGACCCGGCTGGGCCCGTTCGCCTTTCCGACGTTTCCCGTCATTCGGGGCGATGCGATCAGCTACGCCGTGGCCTGCGCCTCGATCCTCGCCAAAGTCGAGCGGGATCGCTACATGGCCGAGCAGGACGAGGAGTTTCCCGTCTATGGCTTCGCTGCCCACAAGGGATATGGCGCCCCCGAGCATCGCCGGGCGCTCCACGAGTACGGTCCCTGCCCGCTGCACCGGCTGACCTTCGCCTCGGTTCTGCCGCGCCGGAACGTCGCCGTGGGAGCGCCGTCGTGAGCCTGGTGCGCGAAAAGGTCGTGCAGAGCGCGGAGAAGCTGGTCTCCCGCGGCAAGATCGAGTCCGGCATCAAGGAGTACCGCAAGCTCCTCGACGAGAACCCTAACGACATTTCGACCCTGAACCGGGTCGGCGATCTCTACGCCCGCATCAACCGCAATGGCGAGGCGATCGACCTGTTTTCCCAGATCGCCCGGCGCTACACCTCCGATGGCTTCTTCGTGAAGGCCATCGCGATCTACAAGAAGATCATCAAGCTCGACCCGACCCGGCTCGACATCTATGAAGAGCTGGCGGACCTCTACCACAAGCAGGGCCTGGTCACAGAGGCGCGTACCCAGTACCAAGTGCTGGCGGACTATTACCAGAAGCACGACAACGCGACGTCGGCGATCGCGATCTGCAAGAAGCTCGTCTCGCTCGAGCCCAACGATCCGTCCCACCACGCCAAGCTGGCCGAGATCTACCAGCGCCAGCGCCTTCACGACAAGGCGATCGAGGAATACAAGACGATCGCCGAGCTGATGCTCTCCCACGGTCATGCGGAGCAAGCCGCCCAGGTCTACGAACGGGCTCTGGACATCGCGTCCGAGGACATCGCGTTCATCACGGACGCGGTCCTGAAGCTGAAGGAAGCCGGCTCGACCACCGCGGCAGCGCGGCTGTTGTCGGTCGCCATCGAGCGCAATCCAAAGGCCGAGCGGGTGGCGCGGCTGGTGGGCGGCGAGCGCCCGACCGGCGACACCGGCGTCTTCGCGCGACCGGTGCTGACGCCGCCGCCGGCCGAGCTACCCAAACCAGCGGCTCCCGCCCCGCAAGCTCCCGTCGTCCCACCGCCGGCCGCGAAGGCTGCCGAGGAAGATCCCCTCGGCGATTTCCCCGCGGGGGTCTTCGAGCTCGAGGTGGACGACAGCCCTGCGGCCTCGCTGGTGGCGCCGCCCCCCGACATGGCCGGCCCCGGCGCCGCGTTCCTGCGCCCCGGCGAAGCTCCCCCGGCGGCGGTGCCTCCTGCTCCTCCACCCGCTGCGGTGGCGCCGCCTCCGGTCGCCGCCACCCCGCCGCCGGCGCCGGCAGCTCCAGAGTTGCCGGCGGAAGAGGATTTCGTCTTCGAGCTCGACCTCGACGCGAGTGCCAGCCTGCTACTGAGCGATGTCGGCCACACGACCGGCGCCGAGGCTTCGGCCGCGGACCTCGAGCCCCACTTGGACCACGACCTGCTCGAGCGCACCGCCGCCGAGGTCACGCCGAGCCGTGCCCTCCAGGTCGAGGACCTGCTCACCGAGGCCGAGGTGCTGGCCAAGTACGGCATCGAGGACAAGGCCCTCGAGCGACTCAACGAGCTGTTGGCGCGGGATCCGACCAATCTGGCCGGCTACCGGCTGGCGATCAACCTGCACCTCGACCGAGATCGCCATGAGATCGTCGCCGACCTTGCGAGCAAGATGGCGCGACTGGCGGACCGCACCCTGTGGCCGGAAGTCCGCGATCGCCTCGAAGTAGCGGGCTACCGTAACGTCAACGGCCGCATGGAGCCGCCCAGTGCCGGGCGGGAAGCCGCCTCGCTGGCGCCGGTGGGTGGCCTGGCGGACTTCGAGCCGGCCCAGGAGCCCGCTCCACCGACCGTGCCCGGACTCGACTTCGGCGGTCGCGGCCCGCTCGAGCTTCAGGTCCAGGAAACGGCGCTCCCGGCCGACGAGCCGGCCGCCTTCGATGCCACTCCCACCGCCTTCACCCTGGACTTCGACGAGCTGGCGGAGCTCGGCGAGCCGGCCCGGCCCACGGTGCCGGAGCTGCCGGCGGTGGACCTGGCCCCCGTGTCGGCCCCCGAGATGGGTTTCGAGCTGGCCGATCAGTCCGCGGTCTTCGAGCTCGACCTGGTCGCGATGAACGCCGCCGTCGAGCCCCCGGCGCCGGAGCCGGTGGCGCCTGAGCCGCCGCTGGTTCTTGAGACGGTTTCGGGTCTCGACGATCTCGACTTCGGGTCTTCGGTGGAGGAGCCGCCGGCGCCCCCGGCCGCTCCCTTCGCCCCGAAGCCGGCCCCGGGCACCCCGCCGCGGAAACAGAAGCCGGCCCCGGTCGACGACCTGCTGGCGCAGATCCGTGCCGGAGTGTTCCCGCGGCCCAGCAAGTCCAAGCCCGCGGCCCTGCCAGCGCCCGCCGCACCGGAGGTGCCGGCTCGGGTGGCGGCCTTCGCGGGCCCACTCGAGATCTCGGCGCCGCCCGCCCGCCCAGCGGCATCCCCCGAGGCTCTGCCGCGCGTCGCCGCGGCCGCCTTCGAGGCGCCCGCCACCGGCGGCGGTGCGATCGACCCCCTGCGCGCCCTCGGCCAGAGCCTGCGTATGGAGCTCGACGACGACGAGCTGTCCGGCTTCACCTTCCCAGTCCCCGGCGAAACGGTGGCGTTGCCCTCCTCGTCCCCGGGTGGCTCGCTCTTTGGCGGGAGCGAATCCCTGCCCGCGAGCCTCGACGACACCGGCACCAGCTGGCTCGACGAAGTCTCCCGGGTGCGCGAGGCGCCGAAGGCCAAGCTGTTCGAGAACGAGAAGGACTTTTTCGACCTCGGTGCCGAGCTCGACCAGGAGCTCTCCGCGGAGGAGCAACTGCTGGGCGGCCCGATCTTCACGGGCGCCGAGCAATCCCTGGAGGAGATCGTCGAGGGGTTCAAGAAGGGCGTCGCCGAAAACCTCTCGACCGAGGACTACGACACCCACTACAACCTCGGCATCGCCTACCGCGAAATGGGCCTGCTCGACGAAGCCGTGGGTGAGTTCCAGCTGGCCTCGAAGTCGCCGACCTATCTGGTCAGCTGCGCCTCCATGCTGGGGCTGTGCTTCCTCGAAAAGAACCTACCCGAGCTGGCGGTCAAGTGGTACCGGCGCGGCCTCGAGGCTCCGGGCCTCGGCGAGGAGGACCAGCTCGGTCTGCTCTACGACCTCGGCAGTGCCTACCTGGCCGCCGGCGACGACGACAACGCCTATCGGATCTTCGTCGAGGCCTACGGGATCAACTCGAACTACCGAGATCTGGTGGCGCGGTTGGCGGAGCTCGGACCGCGAGAGAATTGACGCTCCCCCTTCTCGCCCTCCACCGGGTTCCTTCCTTCATGAGCAAAAGGGAAGACCCACTGCGCGAGCTCGGCCGCTTCCTGGCGAAGGAAGTCGGCTTCGACGCCCCGGCCCATTCACAGGAGCGCTCGGGCTCCGCCGCTGAAACCCACTTCGAGCTCGGCGTCGCCTACGCCCAGATGGGCCTGCTCGACCAGGCCGTCGCCGAGCTCGGCCGGGCCGCCGAGGAACCGGGGCTGCGGGTGCCGAGCGCCGCTCTCCTCGGCTCCGTCCATCTCGAACGAGGGGAGCCCGAGCGCGCCATCGGTTGGTATCGCTGCGGTCTCGCAACCCGTGGCCTGCCCCGGCAAACCCGCCTCGGCTTGCTCTACGACCTCGGCCGCGCCCATCTGGCCGCCGGGGACCGGTCGCGGGCCGCCCGGGCCTTCAGCCTGGCGGCGAAGATCGACCCCGACTACCGGGACCTGCCGGACCGGGTTTGACCCGTCGCTGTGCTACCCTGCGGGCGCCCGGGTGTCCCCGGGTGATCCCAACGACGAGGTCTCCAAAGCATGGCGCGTACGATCACGCTTCTTCCCGGCGACGGCATCGGCCCCGAGGTCACCCAGGCGACGGTCCGGGTGCTGACGGCGGCCGGCGCCACCTTCGAATATGAATCCCATCTGGCCGGCGTGCTCGCCCTCGAAAAACACGGCACGCCCCTGCCCACCGAGGTGCTCGACTCGATCCGCCGCAACAAGGTGGCCTTGAAGGGCCCCGTGACGACGCCCGTCGGCGAGGGCTTCCAGTCGGTCAACGTGCAGCTGCGCAAGTCTCTCGATCTGTTCGCCAACCTACGGCCCGTGCGCACGCTTCAGGGGGTGCCGCACCGCTTCGTGGGCGTCGACCTGGTGATCGTGCGGGAGAACACCGAGGATCTCTACAGCGGTCTCGAGCACGAGGTGGTGCCGGGGGTCGTCGAGAGCATCAAGGTGATCACCGAGCGCGCCTCGACCCGAATCTCCCGCTTCGCCTATGACTTCGCTCGGAAAAACGGCCGGAAGCGGGTCACCGCGGTCCACAAGGCCAACATCATGAAATTGTCGGACGGCCTGTTCCTCGACTGCGTGCGCAAGGTGGCCAAGGAGTACCCGGAGATCCAGTCCGACGACCGGATCATCGACAACCTCTGCATGCAGCTCGTCATGGTGCCCGAGAAGTACGACGTGCTGCTGCTCGAGAACCTCTACGGCGACATCGTGTCCGACCTGGCCGCGGGTCTGGTCGGCGGGCTCGGTGTCGTGGCCGGGGCGAACCTCGGCGAGACCGAGGCGGTGTTCGAGGCGGTCCACGGCTCGGCGCCGGACATCGCCGGGCAGAACGTGGCCAATCCGTTGGCGCTCATTCGCACCTCGCTCCTGATGCTCGACCACATGAACCTCGCCACCGAGGCCGCCCGCATCCGCAAAGCCCTGCGCGAGGTGGTCATCGAGCGCCAGATCATGACTCGCGACCTGGGCGGCACGGCCACCACGTCGAGCTTCGCCGACGAAGTGGTGGCCACCATCGAACGGGGCGACTGACCTTTCGGGGAAGCTGAGGCGTACCGTGTCCGGAGGCCTTTTCGACGACCAGGAGCCACCGCCCGGACCGAGGTCGCCGGCCATCGCCGCGGGCACCCCGCTGGCCGAGCGGATGCGCCCGCGTGGCCTGGACGAGGTGGTCGGCCACGGGGCGGTGGTGGGGGAGGGCGCGTTTCTGCGCCGCGCCGTCGCCGAGAAGCGGATTCCGTCGCTGCTGTTCTGGGGGCCGCCGGGTACCGGCAAGACAACCCTCGCCAACCTTCTCGCCCGCGCCGCGGACCTCGTCTTCATCCCCTTCTCGGCGGTCACTTCCGGGGTCAAGGAAGTGAAGGAAGTGATGGCCGAAGCGGCCCGCCTGCGCGGAGCCCGGGGGCGTGCGACACTGCTCTTCGTCGACGAGATCCACCGCTTCAACCGCGCCCAGCAGGACGCCTTTCTGCCCTACGTCGAGCGCGGCGACATCGTGCTGGTGGGGGCGACCACGGAGAACCCGTCCTTCGCCCTGAACGGCGCGCTGCTGTCCCGCTGCCGGGTGATCGTGCTCGAGCCGTTGGGTACCGACGAGCTCGAAACGCTCCTGCGCCGTGCCCTCGGCGACGGCGAGCGGGGCCTGGCGGCGCTCGGAGTGACGGCCGACGACGACGCCCTGGCCGCGATCGCCCAGCTGGCCTCGGGCGATGCCCGGCGCGCCCTCAATCTGCTCGAGCTGACCGCCGCCGACGCCGCTGCGGGGGTCGGGCGGAGGATCTCGGTCGAGACGGTGCGACGGGTCGAGCGCAAGAAGACGCTCCTCTACGACAAGTCCGGCGAGGAGCATTTCAATCTCATCTCGGCGCTCCACAAGTCGCTCCGCGAAAGCCATCCGGACGCGGCGCTCTACTGGCTGTTCCGCATGCTCGCGGCGGGCGAGGACCCGCGCTACCTGGCTCGCCGGATGCTCCGCTTCGCCAGTGAGGATGTGGGCTTGGCGGACCCGGGTGCCCTGACCCAGACCCTCGCCGCATGGGAAGCCTACGAGCGTCTGGGCTCGCCCGAGGGCGACCTGTTCCTGGCCCAGGCCTGCCTTTACCTGGCCCTCGCGCCCAAGAGCAACGCGACCTACAAGGCCGAGAAGGCGGTGCGCAGGGCGATCGAGGAATCCCCCGCGGAGCCGGTCCCGAAGGCTCTGCGCAACGCACCGACCCGGCTGATGAAGGAGGTCGGCTACGGCGAGGGCTACGTCTACGCCCCGGACACCGAATCCGGCGTGGCCGGACTCGACTGCCTGCCCCCGAGTCTCACCGGGGCGCGGTTCTACGAGCCCACCGATCGGGGCATCGAGCGGAAACTGCGCGAACGGCTCGCCGAGCTGGAGCGATTGCGCGGGAAGGGCTGAGGCGGCACGCGGTGCGAATCCTGGGGCGACGCCCCAGGCTGGAATTCGAGCGGGCCTTTGGCCCTTGCGGAATGCCCCGCCCCGGGCCGATCGCCCGTCCCCGCGCACAATGACGTCCCGTGTGGCCCCCAACTCCCGCAGGGCCGAAGGCCCGACCTAGCCCAGCCTGGGGCGACGCCCCAGGCCTCAGCCCACCTCGATCGGGGCCACGAACCGGCAGCTCTGGCCCGCGCTTTCCGCTACTTCCAGCGCCAGGCGCGTCACCGGTGAACCCACGAAGCTCGGGGCGAGCGAGTCCCACAGGTATCGGGCCAGCAGCTCGATCGAAATGTTCTCGAGCGGCAGGAGCACCACGTCCTCGAGCGGAAAGCGGTAGTCCCGGTCGTCGAAGCGCACCTCGAGGTGATCGCCTTCACGGCCGAGGGCCACGCGCTCGCTGGCGGTGGGCAGCAGAGTGCGTTCGTCGAGCCCTTCGCAGGCGGCGCGGATGGCCAGCTTGGCGGCGGCCAGGTCGAAGAGCAGGCCCGCCTCGCCGAGCTCGTCGCCCGCGAGCTCCACCCGCACCCGGTAGTTGTGGCCGTGGAGGCGCTCGGCACGCCCGTCGGGGAAGAGCGTGAAGTGGGCCGCGGCGAACTTGAAGTCTTCCTTGCCGAGGCGCAACGTGTAACGGAGGGCGTCCATGTGGGGTGGGATCATACCTGCCCGCGGGTTGTCTTCGAAGCGCCGGAACGAATACACTCGGCGCTCTTTTTCGAGCACACCGAGCATGATCACTCCCGACCTCGAGCGTTCTTCGCCCGCCTTGCCGCTGACTCCGGCGCTGCCCCTGGCGGCGTTCTCGCCGGTTTCGATCGGCAATTTCATCGCCGGTTTCGATGTCCTCGGGGCAGCCGTCCAGCCGACGGACGGAACGCGCCTGGGCGACGTGGTGCGGATCGAGGAGGGGGAAGGCATCGAGGTCACCGGGCCCTTCGCGGGGGCGTTGCCCGAGAACCCGCGCGCCAACATCGTGGCGCGGGCCCGGGAGTGGTTCGAACAGGCCTTGGCGGCGCGCGAGCTCGTTCCCCGGGAACTGCGGCTGGTGCTCGAGAAGCGCCTGCCGGTGGGCAGCGGCCTGGGCTCGTCGGGATCGTCCATCGTGGCCGCACTGGTGGCCTTGAACGCCGCCCACGGCGATCCCTTGGACGCCATGGATCTACTGCGTCTGGCCGGTGGGCTCGAGGGCGAGATCAGCGGCGGAGTGCACTACGACAACGTCGCCCCGAGCCTCCTCGGCGGGCTCCAGCTGATGGCTCCGGCTCCGGCGCCGCCGGCGGTGGCGCTGCCGTACTTCCCCGAGTGGCGCTTCGTCCTCTTTTACCCCGGCTTCGTGGTGTCCACCCGGGACGCCCGACGCGTGCTGCCCGCGGCCTGGCCCCTCGGCCAGCTGGTCGGCTTCGGCCAGCGCATCGCCGGGTTGGTCCACGGCCTCCACGAGGGGGACCGGGAGCTGGTCGCCCGCTTGCTCGTAGATGATCTCATCGAGCCCCACCGCGCCGCCCTGGTGCCCGGACTGCCGGCCGCCCAGCGCGCCGCCCGGGAGGCCGGCGCCTTGGCCTGCGGTTTGTCGGGCTCCGGTCCCACCACGGTCGCCGTCGTGGCCGACGACGCCACGGCCGAGCGGGTGCTCGAGGCGATCAGCGCGGCCTACGGCTCGCGTCCGGGGGCTTTCGGCCACGTCTGCGCGATCGAGCCGCGGGGCGCCTGCGCCGTGCCCGGGTGACGATGGATCTCCGCAATTTGGTCGACCCGACGGACCGGGTGGATTTCCGCGGTGCCGCTCGCCGAGGCATCGGTCGGGGCGGGGGCCTGTACTTTCCCGCCGAAATCGCTCCGCTGCCGAACGTCGCCGAGCTGCTCGATCTGCCCTTCGTCGAGCGCTCGGTGCAAATCGCGGCGGCTCTGCTGGCGGGGGAGCTGGCGCCCGAGGCGATCCGCCGACTGATCACCCGTGCCCTCGATTTCCCCCTGCCCTTGGTGCCCCTCGACGACGGCACCGCGGTGCTCGAGCTGTTCCACGGGCCGACCCTGGCATTCAAGGACTTTGGCGCGAGGTTCCTGTCGGAAGTGCTCGCCGAGCTCGCCGACTTCAGCTCACCCTTGACGATCCTGACCGCCACCTCGGGGGACACCGGTGCCGCCGTGGCTCACGCGTTCCACGGCCGGCCGGGGGTTTCGGCGGTGGTGCTGTTCCCGCGCGGGCGCATCGCGCCGCTCCAGGAGAAGCTCTTCACGACCCTCGGCGGCAATGTCCACACCTTCGCCGTCGAGGGCGACTTCGACGCCTGTCAGGCGCTCGTCAAGGCGGCCTTCGCCGACCCGGAGCTGACCGCCCGATTGGGGCTCAACTCGGCCAATTCGATCAACATCGCCCGCCTGCTGGCCCAGGTCTTCTACTACTTCGAGGTCGCGGCGCGGAGCCCCCGAGGCGCGCCCCTCCTGGTGGCGGTGCCCTCGGGAAACTTTGGCAACGTGACCGCCGGGTTGTGGGCGCGAGCGCTCGGGGCGCCGATCGACCGGTTCGTGGCCGTGACCAACTCGAATGACACCGTGCCCCGTTTCCTCGCTTCGGGAATCTGGCGCGAAGCGCCCACGGTGGCCACCTTGTCGAACGCCATGGACGTCTCGGCACCGAACAACTGGCCTCGCACGGCACTTCTGGCCGGGCGCGAGCCGGGCGTGCTGACCGCCCTCGCGATCGACGAGGCTGCCACCCGAGAGGCCGTGCGCCGGCTCGCCGGAGAGCGCGGCTACCTCGCCGATCCCCACACCGCGGTGGCCTGGGCCGGCCTCGAGCGCGCGCGGCGCGCCGGCGAGCGCGGAGTGTTCCTGGCGACCGCCCACCCGGCCAAGTTCCAGGATGCCGTGGAGGCCATCCTCGGCCGGCCGGTACCCCTGCCTCCGGCCCTGGCGGCGGTGGCCCACCGGCCGAGCGGGGCCTTGCTCCTGGCGGCGGACTTTTCGGCGTTCCGCCGGGCACTCCTCGGGCTCGACCTATAATCGGCGGACCATGGAAACTCCCCAGCAGCGCATCGAGTCCGAAGTCAAAGCCGCCATGAAGTCGGGAGAGAAGGAGCGCCTGGGTGTGCTCCGCATGCTCCTCTCCGATCTCAAGAACGAGAGGATCCGCCTGGGCGCCGAGGTCGACGAAGCCGGCTTCCTCGGGCTGGTGCGGAAAGCCGTCAAGCGTCGGCAAGAAGCGTCCGAGAGCTTCCGCAAGGGAGATCGCCTGGAGCTCGCCGAGAAGGAAGAACGCGAGGCAGTTGTGCTCGAGAGCTACCTGCCCAAGGGGCCCAGCGAAGCCGAGGTGCGTGCCGCCATCGAGACCTTCCTCGCCGACGCCGGCCTGTCCGGGCCGGCGGCCATGGGCAAGGTCATGGGCGCCATGAAGGAGCACTTCGCCGGCCTCGCGGACAACGCGACGGTTTCGAGAATCGCCCGCGAAGTCCTCGCCCCGTGAAGTCCCCGGAGACGAACGAGCCGCTGCGGGTGGTCGTCGGTACGGCCGGTCACATCGATCACGGCAAGACGAGCCTGGTGCTCGCATTGACCGGCATCGACTGTGACCGCTGGGCCGAGGAGAAGGCCCGCGGGATCACCATCGACCTCGGCTTCGCCCACCTGGCGGCGGAGCTCGAGGGCCGGCCCCTCCAGATCGGATTCGTCGACGTACCGGGCCACGAGCGTTTCCTGGCCAACGCTCTCGCCGGCCTCGGGGGGATTCGCGTCGTGCTGCTGGTGGTGGCCGCGGACGAGGGCGTCAAGCCCCAGACCCGCGAGCATCTGGCCATCGCCGGGCTGCTCGGTCTGCCGAGAGCCCTGGTGGCCCTGACCAAGATCGATGCGGTGGACCCGGATCTGGCCGAGCTGGCACGCCTCGAGGTCGAGGAACTGCTCGCTCCGACTCCCTTCCGCGACGCTCCGATCTTCGCCGTCTCGAGCCTCACCGGTGAGGGCCTGCCCGAGCTGCGAGCCGAGCTGGTCGCCGTGGCCGGAAGCCAGGCGGTGAAGGTGGCCAAGAGCGACCCGGCACGCCTGCCGATCGATCGCGCCTTTCACCTGAAGGGCCAGGGCGTGGTGGTGACCGGAACCCTGGCCCAGGGCGAGATCGCCCCCGGCGACGCGGTGGAGATCCTTCCTGGCCCCCAGCTCGGCTCGGCGGACAGTGCCCTCGCGGGCCGCGTGCGGGGAGTACACGTCCACGGCCAGGCCCGCGAGCGCGCCCGCGCGGGCGAGCGGTCGGCGGTGCAGCTGGCGGGGGTCGAGCTCGAGTCTCTGGCGCGCGGTCAGCAGCTCGGCCCGCCCGGCGCTTTCGCGACCACGGCCCGGCTGCTCGCACGGCTCGAGCTACTGCCCGACGCCCCGGCGCCGATCCGCGGCTGGACGGCCATTCGCGTCCATTTGCTGGCCGCCGAGGCCGTGGGCAAGGTGCGGCCCCTGGGCCAGGACGCGATCGCTCCCGGCGAGACCGGCCTGTGCGAGCTGCGCCTCGGCGCGCCCCTGGTGGCCGTGCGCGGCGATCGCTGGATCGCCCGGCGACCCTCGCCGGAGGCCACCGTGGGCGGCGGCGTGATCCTCGATCCCGCCCCCACCGCCCGTCGGATCAAGGACCTTGCGGCCGCCGCCCAAGCTCTGGAAGCGGGGCTCGGCGAGGGCTCGGACGCCCCGGCCCTGCTCGTCTGGGCGCGGGCCGCCGGCATCGCCGGGCTCGAGCCCGCGGAGGCGGCCCGCCGGCTCGGTCGCTCCGAAGCTCGGGTGAGTGCCGAGCTCACCAAGCTCGTTGCAGCCAATCGGCTGATCGCTGTCCCCGCTCGCGGCGGCCGGCGCGGCGGCTGGGTGGCCCCGAGCGCGGTCCAGGAGGTGGCGGACCGGGCCAAGAAGCTCCTGACCGCCCATTTCAAGAAGGACCGCCTGTCGCGGGGTCTGCCCAAGGCGGAGGCCGTGCGCCGGCTGTTTCCCGGCCGCGCCGCGGAGTCCGCCGAGGTGTTTCTGGAGTGGCTGGCGGCGCAGAAAGTCCTGGTGGTCGAGGGCGATTTGGTGACCCAGCCCGGCCGCGGTTCGGAGCTGACCCAAGAAGAATCGGGTCTCGCCAAGGCCGTGCTCGAGCGGTTCACCGCCGCGGGACTGACGCCCGATTCCCCCGCGGAGCTGCTCAAGGACCTGACGCCCAAGAACCAGATCCTCGAGGGCGTGGTGCGTTTTCTGGTCCAACGCGGGCAGCTGATCAAGCTCCCCGGCGGCCTCGTTCTGGCCGCTCCGGAGTTTCGCAAGCTGCGTCAAGATCTGCTCGCCACCGGCTGGGAGCGCTTCAACGTGGCCCAGTTCAAGGACCATTTCGGCCTCACCCGCAAGTGGGCCATTCCTCTTCTCGAGCAACTCGACTCGGTGGGCGCCACCCGCCGTGCGGGGGACGATCGGCTGGTCGTGCGACCGCGGGTATGAGTGAACCGCGATGTTTCTTCGACGCGTTACGATTCGACGAACTCCAAGGAGCCTTTCGTGCCGACCACCCCGTCCTCGAAGAAAACCATCGCGATTCTCGGCGCTTCCTCGAACCGCGCCAAATACGGCAACAAGTGCGTCCGGGCCTATCTCCACGCGGGCTGGGAAGTTCATCCGGTAAACCCCGGGGGCGGCGAGATCGAGGGACTTCCGGTCTACCGGTCGCTCGAGGTCGTGCCGAAGCCCCTCGACCGCATCAGCGTCTATCTCGCTCCGCCGATCTCGCTGGCGCTGCTGCCGGAGATGGCGGCGGCCCAGGCCACCGAGGTGTACTTCAACCCTGGCTCGGCGGATGAGGTGGTGCTGCGCCGGGCGCGGGAGCTGGGCATCGAGGCTCTGGACTACTGCTCGATCGTGGCGATCGGGCTGACGCCGGCGATGTTTCCGGGATGATCGAGTTCTTCACCGAGGCCGGCTGGGCGCCGCTCCTGATCTTCCTGGCGCGGCTGTCCGACGTCTCGCTCCAGACCTTTCGGATCATCCTGATTTCCCGCGGCCAACGGGGCACCGCGGCGGCGATCGGGTTCTGCGAGAGCATGCTCTGGTTGCTCGCCATCACCCAGGTCCTGCGTCACCTCGACCACCCGCTCAACTACGTGGCCTATGCCGCGGGTTTCGCGGGAGGCACCTGGCTGGGGGTGACCCTGGAGGGCAAGATCGCCCTCGGCCTCGTCTCGGTGCGGATCATCACCACGGAGGACGCCACGCTTCTGACCGACGAGCTACGGCGCCAGGACTTCGGGGTAACCTCGCTCGGCGCCCGCGGCCTCCACGGCCGGGTGCGCCTCATTTTCACGATCGTCCACCGCAAGGACACCGCGCGCCTGCTCGAAGTCGTGCGCGGTATCGAGCCCAAAGCCTTCGTTTCCATCACCGACGTGCGCGCGGTCGAGGAGGGCTACCTGACTTCGAGCCGCTTCGGCCGAGGTGGGCTGTGGGGGCTGTTGGGAAAACGGAAGTAGTCGGCGCGGAGCCGCTGGAGGAGGAACGAACCATGGCCGTGGAAATCACCGGCAAGTATGTCGGCAACTTGAAGACCGAGATCACCCACGGCCCCTCGGGCGCCGTGATCCACACGGCCGCGCCCATCGACAACAACGGCGACGGCAGCTCGTTTTCACCGACCGACTTGGTGGCCGCCGCCCTCGGCGCCTGCATGGTCACGATCCTGGCGATCCTAGCCACGCGGCACGGGTGGAACCTCGACGGCAGCCATTGGCGGATCGAAAAGCACATGAACGCCGAGCCGCGACGCATCGGCCGTTTGCCGATCGAGATCCACCTTCCCGCCGGCCTCGGCGAACGGGAACGCACGACCCTCGAGCGCGCGGCTCTCGCCTGCCCGGTGCACCGCAGCCTCGATCACGACATCGAGATTCCGGTGGAGTTCGTCTACGACGTGTGATGACTAGGGCCAGAGCTCGCGGCCACCTTCCACACCCCCGACCCGTGAGAAACTGTCGCCATGCGACTCCTCCGAGCCCTCGCTGTTCTCGGTGCTTCGCTGCTCGTGGCCTGCCCGGGGAAGGGGCCGCCGCTCGACAAGGCGGAGTGCCGGAAGCTCCTGCTGCGACAACACGAGGTGCTCACGAGCGATCTGCGAGGGGAGGACTTGAGTGCCAGCGAGGTGTCCTTCGCCGCCAGTTTCGACGTTGAGGTCAAGGACTGCGTCCAGGGCCGCTCGTGGTCCCGGCGAGGCTTCGATTGCATCATGGCGGCCCAAACCCAGGAAGAAATGCGCTTTTGCATCCACCGGAATTGACCACGGCGATCCGGGCGGCCCTCGAGAGCTCGACATCGGGCCGAGATCGAGTAGATTCCCCTGTCGTGCGAGCCCTTCTCACCACCTCTCTTCTCGCCCTTCTCTGCACTGTCGCTCCGGCCCTGGCATTGCCGCCGGCAGATGCCGCTGCCATTCAAGCTCTGCTCGATCGGGGGCGCGGCGCCGAGGCCCTCGATCGGCTCGACCCACTGCTCGCGAAGAGCCCCGACGATGCGGCAGCGCTCCGCCTGCGGGCCAACGCCCGCTTCATGGAAGGCGAGCTCGAGGCCGGCAAGGCCGATCTCGAGCGCTGCCTGGCGCTCGATCCGCAGCTACGCCAGGCCTGGCTGGACCGCGCCGGTGTGGCGATCGCCGAGGGCCGCTACCCGGACGCCTTGAGCGATCTCGGTCGCGCCCGCGCCCTCGATCCGGCGGCTCTCGACAACGACTTGAACGAAGGGGCCGTGCTCTTGCTCCTGGGCCGGCTCGGAGAAGCGTCGACTCGGTTCGACCGCTACCTCGAGCGGGTCGGTGCCCGCGCCGAGGCGTTCTACCTGGTGGCCACCAACTACGCCGGCCGGGGCTACGGCGCCCTGGCGGCAGCCAGTCTCGGCCGCGCCGTGGCGCTCGACGAGCGAGCGCGGCTGCGCGCTCGCACCGATCCGAACTTCGAGGCGATCGCCGGCAACGCCGAGTTCAAGTCGCTGCTCGAGCGCGACGACTACGTGCCACCGGCCGGCTCCCTCGGCACCCGCCGCTCGCTCCCAGGCCGTTACGACGGTGGCACCGGGCCGCTGCTGCTAGCGGTGCTCGATGGCCTGCGCGAAACCGGCGAGAGGTTCGAGGCACGGGTCGAGTCGACCCCCCATTGGGCTCTGGTTTGGGGCGACTTTCGGATCAAGGTCCGCGACCTGCGTGCCGGCGACGGCAGCGTGGGTGGGGAAGTGGCGATCACAGCGCCGGCCGGCACTCGGGACTTCGAAGCCCGCACCAAGAAGTTGCTCGACGCCGTGGTGGTGGCCCTGCTCCGGCGGAGCAAGTAGGCCCACTGAGGGACCCCCGCAGCCGATGCTCCGCTCGTCGCCCGCTAACACGTCCCTATGAAGGAGTGCCCATGAGTTCCACCGGTCTCCGTCGTCCGCTGGCCTATCTCGGCCTGAGTCTGGTCTTCCTCGCCCCGGCCCTCGTCAAGCTGTCCAACCTGGTCGACGCCGGACGGCTGCGCTGGGTCGAGGGGCTCACCCTTTTCGTCGGCGGACTGGCGGGCGGCGCTCTGATGACCCGGGCGGCGCATGCCTGGCGAGATCGCCACCAGTGAATCGGGGGGCGTCTGTGCACGACGGGAGCTTCGTCCCTTGACCCCCCGGCCGCGCGCGAAGACAATGCCGCCGTGCGGCAAGCCGAGGTCCTGACCCGAACCGTTCCCGAAGCCACTCCCGAAGCGATCCGATACTTCGTTCCCGGGCCGGCCTATGTGCTGCTCGAGACCCGCGAAGCCATGCTCGCGCCCATGGCCGGGCATCGCAGCGCGAGCTTCCGGGCCCTCTACGATCGCCTCGCTACCCGCCTGCAATCGACGTTTCGGACGGCCCGGGACGTCCCCTTCGCGACCGGTTCCGCCACCTTGGTGATGGAGATCGCAGTCGCTTCGACCGTTCGGAGCGATGTGCTCCACCTGATTTCAGGCTCCTTTTCGGAGCGCTGGTTCGCGATCAGCCGCTCGCGCGGACTCGAGGCGGATCGCCTGGAGGTGCCGTGGGGTCAACCGGTGGACCCGGAGCTGGTCCGCCGGGCGCTGCGCAGGAAACGCTACGAGGCCGTCACCGTGGTCCATTCGGAAACCTCCACCGGCACCCTCAACCCGATCGCCGAGATCGCCGAGGTGGTGCGCCGGGAAAGCGACGCGCTGGTGTTGGTCGACGCGGTGTCGTCCCTGGGCGGCGTGCCCGTCGAAACCGACGCCTGGGGGCTCGACCTGGTGCTCACGGGCAGCCAGAAGGCTCTGGCGGCACCGCCTGGCCTGGTGCCCTTCGCCGTCTCCGCGCGGGCCGAGGAGCGGGCGGCCACGGTGCCGAACCGGGGCTTCTACACGGACCTGCTGCGCTATCTCGAATATCACCGCGACGGGGGGCCGATCACGACTCCCGCGGTTCCGGTTTGTCACGCCCTGGACCACCAGCTCGCGCGGATCGAAAGCGAAGGCCTCGAGAACCGCTGGGCACGGCACCGTCGCCACTCCGATCGGGTGGTCGACTGGGCGCGCGGGCACGGCTTCCGCTTCGCCGGCGAGGAAGCCGCCCGGTCGCCCACCGTGAGCTGCCTCGTTCCGCCCGCGGGAGTCGCCCCGAAGGCCCTGGTCGGTCGGCTCGCCGAGCTCGGCTTCACCGTGGCCGGTGGTTACGGCGCCTGGAAGGAAACGACCTTTCGCATCGGCCACATGGGCGAAATCGCCGATTCCGATCTCGAAGCCCTCTTGACGGCCACGGCCGAGCTCGCCTGAACTTCCTTTCCTTCGACCGAGGAGCCCCGACATGCACCGCATTCTGATTTCCGATTCCCTCGAATCCTCCGGGATCGAGATCCTGAGATCCTCGGGGGCCGAGGTCACGCTGCTGGCCGAGGCCGATCGACCTCGGTTGGCCGAGATCCTGCCCGACTACGACGCCCTGGTCGTGCGCAGCATGACCAAGGTGACGCGGGAGCTGATCGCGGCCGGAACCCGCCTGAAAGTAATCGGTCGCGCTGGAATCGGTGTCGACAACATCGACGTTCCGGCGGCCACCGAACGAGGCATCCTGGTGGTCAACGCCCCCACGGCGAACCTGATGTCCGCCTGCGAGCACACCTTCGCCCTGTTGTTCTCGTTGGCCCGCGCGGTCCCCGCCGCGGACGCCACCATGAAAGCCGGACAGTGGAACCGCAAGCCCTTCGTGGGCGTGGAGCTCGACGGCAAGACGATGGGCATCGTCGGCTTCGGTCGCATCGGCCAGCGCGTGGCCGAGCGGGCCAAGGGCTTCGGCATGAAGGTGATCGCCTACGATCCGTTCCTCGACGCGGCCACCGCGCGCCGACTCGAGGTCGAGCCGGCCGAGCTCGACGACCTGGTCGCCCGCTGCGACGTGTTGACCTTCCACACGCCGCTCACCGGCTCCAATCGGGGTCTACTGTCCGCCGAGCGGATCGCGACCATGAAGAAGGGTGCGCTGGTCGTCAACTGCGCCCGCGGCGGCCTGATCGACGAGCCGGCGCTGCTCGCGGCCCTCGACTCCGGTCACCTGGGCGGCGCGGCGCTGGATGTCTACGCCGAGGAACCTCCGACTTACTGGGACCTCGCCCGGCACCCCAAGGTGGTCGCCACGCCCCACATTGGTGCCCAGACGCGAGAAGCCCAAGAACGCATCGCCATCGAAACCGCCCAGATGGTGCTCGCCGCCCTGGCCGGGTCGAAGGACATTGCCGCGGTCAACCTGCCGGCCACCGCCGCCGAGCTGCGCTCCGCGACCGACTGACGCCGGCCCTCGAGGGACGCTGGCGGGTTCGAAGTAGAAAGGCGAGGACATGGCGAGAATCGGAGTCCTTTTCGGCGGCCGGAGCGTCGAGCACGAGGTGTCCCTCATCTCCGCGCGAACGGTGTTCCAGGCCGTCGTCGACGCGGGACACGAGGCGGTGCCGCTCGGCATCGCACCGGACGGAGTGTGGGTGGACGCGGCCTCCGCGGCGGCGGCGATTCGCGGCGAGCTGGCTCGCCTCCCCTCGCCCGGCGGCGCAGTGCTGCCGAGCCTCGCGCGCCTGACCGAATCCGGAGTTGAAGCGGTATTTCCCATCACCCACGGCACCTGGGGCGAGGACGGCACCCTCCAGGGGCTCCTCGAGATGGCGGATCTGCCCTACGTCGGCCCCAACGTGACGACCAGCGCCATCGCCATGGACAAGCTCCAGACCAAGCGCCTCCTGGCCGCCGTGGGAGTGCCCGTGGTCGAGGCCGAGGCGGTCACCCGGGGCGAGCTCGAGGCCGATCCAGCGGCGTTCCTGGCCCGCTGCGCGCGGCTGCCCCTGCCGCTCTTCGTCAAGCCGTCGGTGGGTGGTTCGTCGGTCGGGGTCAAGAAGGTGACCGAGCGTGCCGATCTCGAGGCCGCCGTGCGCTTCGCCCTGCGCTTCGACGATGCGGTGCTGGTCGAGCGGGGCGTCGTGGGCCGTGAGCTCGAGGTGGCGGTCCTCGGCTACGAAACGATCGAAGCATCGGTCGTGGGCGAGATCGTCCCGGGGCGCGAGTTCTACGACTACGAGGACAAGTACTTGACCGACGAAGCCCAGCTGATCGCCCCGGCGGATCTGCCCGAGGCCGTGTCCGATCGCCTCCGGGCGCTCGCCGTCCAGGCCTTCTCGGCGCTCGGCGGTAGCGGCCTGGCGCGGGTCGACTTCCTGCTCGAGGGCGAGACGCCCTACCTGAACGAGCTCAACACCCTGCCCGGCTTCACGCGGATCTCCATGTACCCGCGGCTGTGGGGCCTCACCGGCGTCCCGTTGCCCGAGCTCGTGGGCCGCCTGATCGACATCGCCTTCACCCGCCACCGCGACCGCCAGCGCCTCGATCGGGGCATTCGCGACTGGATCGCCGACCTCGCCGCGCGCGGGTGAGGGCGTGGTATCTTCTTGCCATGGATAGAGTTGTGCAGATCTTCGACGGCCCTGTGGGCTTCGCTCGGGCGAACGCCGCGGATCACGCCTACTACGATTCCTTGAGTCCGCAACAGCGGCTCGACCTCGCCGTCGTCCTCCAGGAGCGTTACCGTGCCGGCCTCGGTGAAGCTGGGCAAAGACTTGAGCGAGTTGCTCGCGTGCTTCCGCTCGGAGGGCGTTGAGTTCCTTGTGGTTGGAGGCCATGCCGTGGCCCTCCACGGCTATCCACGACTGACCGAGGATCTCGATCTCCCGCCCCAACCACGCTCCCAACTCCTAGGGCACCGCCACCACCAACGCGGTCCAGCCCATGCGCTCGAGCTCGCGGCGGAGTGCCTCGGCGTCTCCGCTGCGCTCGAAGCGGCCGATCTGGACCCGGTGCCAGGTGGCGTCGGAGCGGACCTCGGCGGCGAGGCCTTCTGACACCAGTTGATCGCGCAGGGCCGCGGCCCGCTCGAGAAGGCTGAAGGCGCCGACCTGAACGGTCAGGAATCGGGCCGAGGGCGGTGGCGCGGCGCCGATCACCGAAATCTCCACCTCCGCCGTGCCCGGGCCGATCAGGTCGAGGGCCTTGGCGGCGGCATAGGAGAGGTCGACGATCCGCCCGCGAGCGAAGGGGCCACGATCGTTGATGCGGACTTCCACGGTGGTGCCGTTCTCGAGGTTGCGCACCGCGACGCGCGTTCCGAAAGGCAGTGTCCGATGGGCCGCGGTCAGGGCGTGCATGTTGTAGCGCTCGCCAGAGGCCGTCTTGCGGCCGTGGAAGCGCGGGCCGTACCACGAAGCCTGCCCCCGCTCCGGCGGACCGGTGGGGAAGAGCCGCGGCGCATCGAGCGAAGAACAAGCCGCGAGCGCGAGGAAGGCCACGGACAAGAACAGGAAGCCGAGCCGAGTCGGCGAGCGCGGAAGGGAGGGGAAGCGAAGGCGCGGCATCGTGGGTGGTGAGATCCTACCAAGCCCTCGTTCCCTCCCGGAGCCGATCATTGCCTCGAACGGGTCCGAGCACCCGCTCGGCTTCCGGTCTCTTGCCCGCCGTAACGCTCTCGCCACCGGAACCGATGCACTTCGACCGTCTTTGTTGTTGCGCGCGACCGAACGAGCGCCAGTGCGACAAATGTAGATGACGGAACAGCGAGATCGAAGAGAGGTGCCCCCATGAGTCTGTCTCTCCCCCTGGACGTGAAGCGCAGAGATTTCAGTCTGACGGCTGCGATGGTTCTCGTCCTCGCCTTGACCTCGGCCGCTGCCAGGGCCGACATCCGCGGCGTGTGCAGAGCCGATTCGGGGCCGCTCGACAACATCGGCACCGCCGAGGCCATCGTCTGGCAGGAAGAAATCGATAGCACCTTACCTTCGACCCGCCTGCGGTTCAGCCTCGCGAACCTGCCCGCCGGCTCGCGGGTACGCCTGACCTCGCTGCTGGACCATGAAGTCCAGGAGTTGACCGCCACGACCTTTCGCGACTGGCGCAACACCTCCGCGTTTTTCAACGGCGCCCGTATCCGCGTCGAGCTGGTTGCCGGCCCGGGGACGCTCGGCAATCAGGTGGTCGTTTCCGGGTGCATCGCCTCTCTTGCCGTTGATGCCCGGTTCCAGCCGCGGGCGATCTGCGGTGCCGACGACGACCGTGTTCCCTCCTCCAACCCCGCCATCGGCCGCCTCATGCTGGTCGACGCCGATCAGGCGGTGAATTGCACGGGAACGATCGTCGACTGCCCCGGAGATTCCGCGGACAAATGCCATCTCACCGCCGGTCATTGCTTCGAAGGCTACTCCGACCACGTCCTCCAGTTCGAGGTTCCTGCGTCTCAAGCAGACTGCGCCCTCGTTCACCCCCCGGTCCGCAAGCAGTTTCCCCTGGTCCAGCCAGTTGCGGCCAGCGTTCCCTCGGTTCCCGGGGACGATTGGGCGGTCTTCCGGGTCGCTCGGAACAGCGCGGGCTTGACCAGTTTCGAGGAACAGGGGGCGGCGCTGGTCCTCGCCGACTCCATCCCGAGCACCGGCACGGTTCGGATCACGGGCTACGGCATCGACGCGAACGAGGGCGATTCTGGCGGAAGCAACGGCGCCTGCACGCTCTGCGATCCAGGGACGGGCCAGGGAGCCCGAAATTCGGTCCAGCAGACTCACTCCGGGGCCATCGTCGGCACCACGGGGGAGATCACCCATCGTGTGGACACCTGCGGCGGCAACTCCGGGTCGGTGATCGTGCTCGACTCGACCAGCGAGGTGATCGGCATTCACACCAACGCGGGCTGTGAGACGGGAGCCGCGACCAACTCCGGGACCCGGATCGATCAGCCAGATCTCGCCACGGCCCTCGGTCACTGCAAGACTCCCCAGCTCCTCGTGCTCCTCGATCGCACCGGGTCGATGCTGGCGGTCCGGGCCAATGGGCACAGCCGGTGCCGAGATGCGCTGGCTCTGGCTCGCCAGGACATCACTTCGTTCTTCGATCTGCACGGCGGAACCCCCGGAGTTTCGGCGGCCGTCTGGACCTTCGCCGACAACGGACCGACGGCGCTGACGGGCTTCGTGGACGAGACGCAGGCTCTGGCCGCGCTTGATGGGCTGGCTCCCGAAGGCTGCTCGGGTTCGACACCCTTGGCCGAAGCCCTTTGTTCCGCGGGGGACCAGTTGTCCTCCACATTCCCTCCGGCGGGCTCCGATCGGCTCACCCTGGCGGTTTCGAGCGATGGTGGGGAGAACAACAGCGACGGTACCTGCGCGGGGCCGTGGTCGGTCGCAGGTCCGCCCTATGAGCCGGGATCCTGGCAGCAGAAGGTCACGGACCATCTGCGCGGTCACCAGGTCATCCTGTCGCGGTTCTGGGGCGAAGTGACCCGTTCCGAATCCCTAGTCGACCCGGAGACGGGGCTGCCTCACGGTCTCAACTACCCCGACGCCCTGTTCTTCGAGGACCTCGCGGCCGCCACGGGAGGCGACCATCAGTTCGTGGACGATGGTGATGGGCTGCCGCCGCCGTTTTTCAGCAACGGCGGCGGACCCATCGTGCTCGAGGTGCCCACCCTGGGGGGCGCCGGACTGGCCTTGCTGACCCTGCTGCTCGTCGGAGCGGCGAGCTGGGTGTTGAGGCGGCCCTGAGGCTGAGAACCGGTGTGCGACGTGGCCGCGAGGCTCACCGCTCGACCGTCACCCCGCGCCAGAAGGCGATGTGGCCCCTGATGTTTAGGGCGGCGTCCTTGGGGTCGGCGTAGTACCAGGCGGCATCGCGGTTCTCGCGGCCCTCGACGACGATTGTGTAGTAGCTGGCGGTACCCTTCCAGCCGCAGACGGTTGTGGTGGCGCTGGGCAGGAGACAGGCGGGGTCGACGCTCACGGACGGGAAGTAGACGTTGCCTTCGACCACCTCGAAGACGTCGCTCTCAGCGAGGGTCTTGCCGTTCCAGGTCGCTCTAGCCATGGGAACCTCCGTTCGTGGCGAGCCGGATTCCGGAGGCCTGGAAGCGGGTGTCTCCGGGCCAGAAGTTGCGGTAGGACACTCGGATGTGGTTCCGTGGCGTGGCCCAGGAGCCGCCGCGGAGCACCCTCTGGTTGTCCATGAACTTGCCGTTGTATTCCATCAGGTCGCCGTCGAAGGGCCGGTAGCCGGGGTACGGCTCGTAGTGGCTGGTGGTCCACTCCCAGAGCTCGCCCGCCGTCTGAAGGAGCGCCGCGCCGTCCTCCGGGCTTGCCGTTCGCGGCTGCAGCGGGCTCGCTTCGAGGCCGTCCAGGAGGTTGCCGCGGCTCGGGTCGAAGCCGGCCGTGCGCGCGCCGTGCTCCCATTCGCTTCCGGTCGGCAGGCGGGCTCCGGCCCAGCGGGCGTAGGCCTCCGCCTCGTAGAAGCTGACGTGGGAGACCGGCTCGTCCGGGTCCACCGGTCGCGGGCCGCCGAGCGTCCAGGTGTTCCACGCGCCGTCCGCGAGCTCCCAGTAGAGGGGTGAGGTCCAGCCCTGGGCCTTCACCTGGCCCCAGCCGTTCGACAGCCACAGAAGCGGCTTCTGGTAGGCCCCGTCGGCCATGAACTCGAGGTACTCGCCGTTCGTGACCAGCCGGTTGCCGAGGCCGAAGGGCTCGAGCCAGGCGCGATGGACCGGCAGCTCGTTGTCCCAGCTCCAGCCGCCTTCGAGATTGCCGATCTCGACCAGCCCGCCGGGAAGCTCGACGAAGCGATGGGGCGGGGCCGAGCCATGGGCCGGGGGATCACCCGGTCGATAGGGCGAGCGCAGCGCGGGCGGCGCCGACCAGCGGATGTGCTTGACCTCGGTCAGGAGCAGCTCCTGGTGCTGCTGCTCGTGCTGGCACCCGATCTCGACCAGCTCGGCCAGGCGGTCGAAGCCCTTCCCGGGCGGCTCGGCCTCGATCAACGCGCGTAGCGAGGTGTCGACCTCGCGCCGGTAGCGCAGGATCTCCTCGGTCGCCGGCCGGGTCACTCGGCCCCGATCCAGCCGGGGAAGCCGCGGACCGAGGCCTTCGTAGTAAGAGTTCAGCGGGTACTCGAAGCGCTCCCAGTGGGCCTCGTAACGACCGAAGGCGTGGAGCACGTTGCGGGCGAAGAACCAGCTGGTGTGTCCGAGGTTCCACCACGGGGGCGAGACGTCGGGCATGGACTGGATGCGATAGTCCTCCGCCGACAGGGGACGGCAGAGCTCGAGGGACAGGGCGCGGGTGGAGTCGAAGCGGTGGCGGAGGGCTTCTCGGTCCATCGGGGGATTGTACCGCCCGCTCGGCTCAGCCGCCGTCGAGACGGACCCAGCGGCGGCACAGGGAGGCCAGCTCGCCCGGGTCGCCCGCCGACCACGCCTCGTTCGAGAAGCGATCGATTTCTGTGCGGTCGGCCCCGGCGCGGCGCAGGGCGCTGCGCACCGCCGACACCCAGGCGAGGGGGTTCTCGGAGCGCATCGCGATGTGGATGTCGGGGTAACGGGGGGACACGGCTTCGGCTTCCGATGAACCTAACGCCGTGAACCCCCGAATCGTTACAGCGGAGGCGAGGCCGGCAGGGCCGCGATGAGCGGCTCGAGCCCCGTGACCAGCTCGCGATAGATCCGGTCGCGCTTCTTCGTGAGCTTGCGGCAGGCGCGGACGATGTCGAGCACCAGGATGATCCGCAGGCTGTCGCAGTTGAGCTCACCGAAGCGGTGCGTGCCGATCCGCTCGAAGCCCAGAACCCGGGTGTGAAAGCCGTAGGGCGAATGGGGGTCGGACTCGTAGACGTCGGTCAGGAAGTGAGTATAGCCGCGCTCCACCACCTCGCGCACCGCCGAGCGCATGAGCGCGAAGACGACCCGAATGTTGCGCCGGAACTTGGGCACGATCATGAAGCGGCCGATCTCGACGAAGCGCCGCCCGCGGGCGAACTCCTCGAGGTCGAGCGGGCGGTCGAACTGGACCTCGAAGTGGGCGGGCAGCTGGAGCGGCGGGTCGTAGGCGAGGCGAATGACGCCCACGGGCTCTGCGTCGGCGTAGGTCAGGAACCACGACATCCGGTCGGTGTCCGCGATGGCCATGGGGATTTCGCTGTCGGCGTTGGCGATCCAGTTCTTCTCGCCTTGGAACACTTCGGAGATGACGCGCAGGGCAGCCGCGCGATCCTCCGCGGTAACCACCTTCCGGGTTTCGATCTGTGCTCGGCTCACGGTTTCCTCCCGTCCGGGTCCGGGTTGTCTATGGATCGATTAAAAGAGTAAGACTTTTCGCTCAGGAGTGCGAGGCTTTTCATCACCTGGTCGACCACCGCGCGGGCTCCGTCCAGCGAGCTCGGGTCCGAAGCTCGCTCGGCCTCGAAAGCCAGGGGCTCGCCGATGCGGACGACGAATCGTCCAAGCCTGGGCATGCGCCCCAGCCGGTCCTTGGCGGGATAGAAGATCCCGACCGGCACCACCGGCACCTGGGTGGCCAGCACGATGCGCCCGAGCCCCGGGCGCGGTCGCGCCAGGTGCGTGGCACTGCGGTTGCGGGTTCCCTCGGGAAAGATCCCGAGACTCCACCCGGCCGCGAGACCGGCCACCGCGCCCTCGACCGGCGAGGCGAGTTGCCGTTGGCGGTGACGGTACCGTTCGAAGAGGCGATAGCGGTCGGGTTTGGTGTAGACCGGAATGGGTTCGATCTGGCGGATGAACCAGCCGACCACGGGGATGTGGATGTACATCCAGTCGACCAGAAAACGCACGATCCGGCCGCGCCGGTGAAACAGCAGGAGGGCCGGTACGAGGATCGATTCCAGGCTGTTGTTGTGGTTGAACGCGAAGATCACCGGCTCGGGCAGCTCGGCGAGGCGCTCGCGATGTTCGATCGAGGCCAGCGGCGCGGAGAGCCACACGACCATCCGCGCCGCGAACCGCGTACTGCGGCGAGGCATCTCTGGCAACTCGGCGCCCCACACGGCGCGAGTGGTAATGAGGAATCGGCGCATCGGTTCGGAGTGCCACGCGGGGCCGAGGTTAAGCCCGCCAGACGGCGGGGGAACGGCGCTCGGGTGACGAGATTATCGCAGGGGTGAGGGGTTCGGAGGGCCCGCGACGCGGCGAGTCGAGCCCGCCCGCTACTTCTTTCGCCGGTAATCCCCGTCGAACGTGACGACCCAGGTCGCCCCACCGTCGGTCGATTGCTCCCACAGCTGGCGCACCTGATCGGGGCCGAGGCGGGTGAAGGTCATGCGGTTCTCGAGTCCCTTGCCGTCGGGACCGGGAACGTGGTTCCCGTAGACCAGCTTCCCCGGTTCGACGAAGGTACCGTGGAACTCGAGCAGGGTTCCGCGATGGTCCACCCAGGTCTGCTGCCAGCGCTTCTGGTTCTTGTCCCACAGATTGAAGCTCTTGCCGGTACCGCCGACGGTGGCGGTCCAGTTCTCGAATACCACGCAACCCTCGAGGATCAGCTCGACGTGACTGGTGCCGGCGGGTGCGCCCTGGACGGTCACGTCCCAGTCTCCGACCCAGAAGTCGAAGGCGCGGGCGTCGTCGTCGTAGCGGCACGGGCGGGCGTTCTTGTCGGCTCCCGTAACGGCGGCGGCAAAACCGGGATGGGCCGCGAGGGTGGCCAGGTTCGGGCTCGCCTGGAGCGCCTCGGGCTGGGCGAAGCCGTTCTCGACCGCCGCTTCGAGCACCGCCACGGCCTTTTCGGCCTGGCCGAGGCGAGCGTAGGCCCCGGCGTGGTCGACTGTGAAGAGCGCGATGGGCGCGCCGCCCTGGACCGCGAGATCGAGCGCCGCGGCGGCCTCAACCCAGCGCTCGAGCTTGGCGTAACACTGGCCGATCCGCATTTTCAGCAAGGGGTTCCCTGGCTGGGCGGAGGACACCGTCTCGTAGGCCGCCACGGCGGTGGCCCACTCGCCTGCCGCAAAGGCTTTGCGAGCCACATCGAGAGGCGTCGGCTCGGCCGCCGGCGCCTGGGCGCCGAGCGGGGCGACGAAAAGCAGCAGGGCAGCGGCGAGCAGGGTCGAGCGCGGGTTCATAGGAGCCGCGTGAGGATAACACGGTGAGCCTCCGGTGCGTGGCAAAGCTTGCCACTCATACACCCGGCGCTCTAGACTTCGAAGCATGGAAAGACGAGTCACCTTGAACGTTTCCTTGACTCGCGAGCTGGGGGATGTGGTCTCGGCCAAGGTCGCCTCCGGCCGTTACCTGTCGGCCAGCGAAGTGGTGCGCGAGGGCCTGCGCCTGCTGGAGGCTCGGGACCAGGATCGAGACGTCGCGTTGGCGCAGGTGCGCTTCGAGGTCGAGGAAGGCTGGCGGCAGCTCGAACGCGACGACACCGTGCCGGCGGGCGAGACCTTTCGGGATCTCCGGGCGCGGCTCGCGAACCGATGAAGCTTCGCCTTTCCCGGCTGGCCGCGCGAGATCTCGAGGCCATCGTCGACTACCTGTCGGCGGAGAATCCGGCGGCTGCCGAAAGGGTTCTCGCGGAGCTCGAGGCGGCCTTCGCCAAGCTCGGCGAGTTTCCTCAGATGGGCCATCGCCGGCCCGATCTCACGTCCCGTCCGCTGCTCTTCTGGCAGGTGTTCTCCTACTTGGTGGTCTACCGGCCTGGCGAGGACCGAGTGGAGGTGGCGCGCGTCCTCCACTCGGCCCGTGACGTCCGATTCCTCCTCGACCACTGATCGGCGCTCAGTCGGAGCCCCAGTTGCCCGTTCCGCCCGCCTCGAAGCCGTTCTCGAAGATCAGTCCGGGCCAGCAGGCGCCGGGGACCTGGGCGTGGGTGACGCTGATGTCGTCCACGTACCAGCCCTCGCGGATCTGGCTGCCGTCGGTCGAGAACAGGAAACGAAGGCGCACGGTCAGGCCCGCGAAGGCGGCCAGGCTGACGGTGTGCTGGGTCCAGGTGAGGTTGGACCCGGTGAACGCGGCGCGGCCGGTGGCGAGGCCGCAGGCGTCGGAGCTCGCGCTCATGGTCCCCGGGTAGGGCGGCGTCGGATTCAGCGGGGCCCAGGTGGCGCCGGCATCGTTCGAGATCTCGACGACGCCACCGTCGAAGCCGCTCTCGATGTCGCGCAGCGACCAGAACGAAAGCAGGGGAGTCTGGCCGGCGGTCAGGAGCAAGGGCGGGCTGGTGGCCGCGGCGCAGTAGCTGTTCTCGTAGATCGAGAAGTAGCTGCGCGCGCCACCGTGGAAGCGGGCCGTGGAAGTGTGCCAGGCAACGTGGAACAGGCTGGTTCCGCCGGCGGAGAGATCGAACAGGATCTCGTTCGGCTCGGCTCCCGAGGCGAAGGTGCCGTCGGCGGGAGGTCCGGTCGGGACTCCGACGAGCTCGGTGGTGTTCGGGTCCTCGGCGCCGTTGCTCGTGTCGAGGGCGCGCACCACGTAGAAGTTGTCGCCGCGATTCGGGGCCAGGTCCCGGAAGCTGCCGGTCGCGACGCCGGTGGCGAGGCGATTGGCGGGCTCGGGAGTGAAGCCGCTCGTCCGACTGCGGTAGACGTTGAAGGTGACCGGCCCGGCACAGGCCGGCCCCGGCGGATGCCAGCCGAGGTCGATGAAGCAGTCCGTCGTCCCCGGGGTCGTGGCCTGCTCGACGCCGGCGAACGCCGGTGCGGCGGTGCAGGCGCCGGTGGTCGCGGCCTCGACGCAGGTGCTCACCTCGGACGCGCACTCGCCGGAGGCGGCGACTTCGCGGATCCGATAGGCGTAGGTCACCTGGCCCGAAACCGCGGTGTCGGCGAAGGATGCCGTGGTGAGCCCCGTTGCGATGGGGTCGAACAGTGCGGAGGCGCAAGTGCCCTGACCCCGTTCGAGCGTGAAAGTGGTGCCCGGGGCGCCGCTTCCCGTCCACGCTAAGTCGATCCGCTGGTCACCGTTGGCGGTGGCGGACGGAGCGTTCGGAGTCGCGGGCGGCGTGCACAGGTTCGGTCGCAGCACGAACATCCCCTGCTCGATCCCGTTGAGCACCACGGTGCCGCTCGGAAAGTAGGGGTAGACGCTCCAGGCGCCGTTGAAGGACGCCGTGTTCGACTGGGGGTAGAGGTCGAAGTAGCCCACCTCGGTGAGGGCCGCCTGGGCCAGATCGTCGATGCGAAGAATGCGCAGGCCGCCCTGGTAGTTGGCCTGGAAGACGAAGTTGCCGCGGACGTACTGATTGTGGTCGATGACCGGATTCGCCGCGGCGTGGTGGCCCACCAGCACCGGCGCCTCCAGGTTCGACACGTTCCATACGTAGGTGCGGGTGGTGTGGCCGAAGTTCTGCTCGTCGAGCTCATCGTCGATCAGAAAATACTGGCGGTCCTCGGTGAGCCATCCCTGATGGGTGTAGCCGCTACCCGCGTAGGGCGTTCGCGACAGCTGGGCGGGGCTCGCCTTGGTCGTCACGTCGACGATGGTCAGCGTGTCTTCGTTCGAGTTGAAGCAGATCTCGTCGCCGGTGTGGTCGGCGTCCGGGCCGTCGTAGACGATGCACTGGGCGTCGTGGGTGTAGCCATCGGCGGAGAAGCACCCGGCGAAGGTCGGGGAGAGCGGCGTGCGAATGTCGACCATGTGGAGCCCTGCGCTGCACTGGGTGGTGCCCTGGCGCGAGCCCACGGCGAACAGGAAGCCGCTCTCCTCGTTGATCACAACATTGTGGGCGCGGCCGAATTCGGCGTAGTGGGCATCCTCGGTGAAGGTCACGGGCGGGCCGACCACGTTGAGCAGGCGGTTCAAGTCGAAAACTTGGAGACCGTGATTGGTCGCTTCGCTGACGATGTAGGCGTAGTGCTGGTAGACCTTGATGTCACGCCACAGGGACGAGCTCGAGTGGGTCGGCAGGAAGCCGAGGTGGACAGAGGCCCCGGGATCGGTGATCTCGATGAAGGCCGTGCCGGTCGACAGGCCGGCGATGGCGAACTCACGGCCGCTCTTCGGATCGGTCCAGCCCCAGATGTCGTTGCCCGTGCCGCCGCCGATCGTGGCGGCCGGGAACGACTCGAGGAGATCGACGTTCGAGCATGGGAAGCCGGCGGCGAAGCCGCTGATGCAGGGAATCAAGTGCAGCGGCTGGTCGGTCGACAGTTCGTGGGGCGTCTCGAGAAGGGCTCGCTGGGAAGCGGTGAAGGTCGCCGGATCGTCCTCGGCGAGGGCCGGAACGGCGGTGAGGGCGAGGACCGCGAGACCGAGAGAGTGTTTCCGTCGCATCCTGGACTCCATAGACAAATCACATCGAAGATTGACGATGACCGCGGAAAGTGTAAAGCAAGTAACCCACGACGAGGGCGATGGCCGCCGCGATCAGGTTGCGGGCGCTGGCCGCGGAGGCGAGCACCAGGGTCACCAGCACGGCCGCGGCGGGCACCAGTGGGCCACCCGGGATGGTGAAGCCGGCGGGGCGGTCGGCCATCTTGCGGCGGAGCACCGGCACCGAGAGGGCGGTGGCGAAGTAGACCGCCAGCCGCGTCACGGCCGAGAGCGCCGCGAGCTGCACGAAGGAACCGGTCAAGGCGAGCGGCAAGGCGATGGCGGTCTGGACCAGGATCGCCACCGCCGGGGTCTGCCAGCGGGGGTGCACCCAGGCGAGCCGGTCCGTGAGCCAGATCGGGCCGAACCCGCCCTTGGCCAGGGCGTACAGGTACCGCGGGCCGGCCAGGACGGTGTTCGAGTTGGTGCCCAGGATCGACAGCGCACCGCCCACGGTCAAGAGCCAACCCCCCCAATTGCCGAGGAACCCGCGCGCGGCGTCCGCCAGAGGAGTCTTCGAGGCGGCGACGTTGGGCAGAGTGCCCAGGGCCACGGCCTGGACGGCGAAGTAGAGGAGCGTCACGAGACCGATCTGGACCAGCAGCGCGAAGGGCACGTCGCGTTTCGGGTTCTTGAACTCGCCCGCGGGGGCCGGAGTGTTTTCGAAGCCGGCGTAGGCGAAGAGCAGGAGGAGCGCCGCCTCGCCGAGGGGGTTCGTCCCCGGCTCCGCGCTGGCCGCGGCCTGGCCGGCGAAGGTCTCGGGCGAGAAGGCGAAGACGCCCGCGCCCACGAAGACCAGGAGCGGAATGATCTTCGTCAAGACCAAAAACACCGCCGCCCGCATGCCGGACTCGACGCCGATCAGGTTGATGACGGTCAGGGCCAGGAGCGGCAGCGCAATCGCGAGCTGCTTGCCGAGCCCGCCCCCGGCGGCCGGTACCAGAAAGCTCAGGGCCTGGGCGAAGCCCACGGAGAGCGAGGCCACCGAGGCCACCCGGGTCAGCCAGGCCATCCAGCCGACCTCGAATCCCGCGAGGTCGCCGAAGGCGGTCTTGGCGTAGAGGTAGGCGCTGCCCGGCTCGTCGAAGCGCGAAGAAGCCTCCGCGAAGCACAACACCAGGAGGAACACGGCCAGACCGGCCAGGCCCACGGCCCACAGGCTGGCGGCCCCGAGGAGGATCGCGGCTTCCGCCGGCAGCAAGTAGACCCCGCTGCCGACGACATCGTTCAGGGAGAAGCCGACGATTTGCCAACGCGATACGGCTCGGCGCAACGGGGTGCCCGTGGTGACCCCGGACCCGGTTGGACTCATGCTAGCTTCTCCGCCCTACGGAAATGAGGAAGCGAGTCTACATCGCAGCCACCGGCGGCACGATCGCCATGCGCCGGACGGCCGCCGGCTACGATACCGAGCCGGGATTTCTGGCGGAGCTGCTGGCGAAGCTGCCCGAGCTCCAGGCGCCGGAGATGCCCGACTACACGCTGCACGAGTACGATCCGTTGCTCGATTCGTCGAACATGACGCCGCGGGACTGGTGGCGCATCGCCCAGGACCTCGAGGCCCAGTACGACGATTACGATGGCTTCGTGGTGCTCCACGGTACGGACACCATGGCCTACACCGCGTCGGCCCTGCCCTTCTTCCTCGAAGGCCTAGGCAAGCCCGTGATCGTGACCGGCTCCCAGATCCCCCTGTGTGAAATCCGGAACGACGCCCGAGCGAACCTCTTGGCCTCGCTTCTGATCGCCGCGAACGAGCCGATTCCCGAGGTCTGCCTGTTCTTCGGGGACAAGCTGCTGCGCGGCTGCCGCGCGGTCAAGGTCGACGCCGACGGTCTGGCTGCCTTCGACTCGCCCAACTACCCGCCCTTGGGCGAAGCCGGCACCGATCTCGAGATCCACTGGAACCGAGTCCGCCCCGCCCCGGCGCCGGAAACCCGCTTCCGGGTCCGCGAGGTCGACGAGGTGATGATCGGCGCCTTACGGCTGTTTCCGGGCATCCCGGCCGAGTTCCTGAAGAACGTGCTGCGTCCGCCCTTGAAGGGCCTGGTGCTCGAGGCCTACGGCGTCGGCAACGGTCCGGATCGCGACCCGGCCTTCCTCGCCGCCCTCGCCGAGGCCATCGGGCGCGGCGTCGTCATCGTCGACACCACCCAATGCCTGCGCGGCAAGGTCGACCTCGCCGACTACGCCACCGGCGCCGCCCTGGCCAAGGCCGGCGTCGTCTCCGGCCACGACCTCACGGCCGAGGCCGCCCTCGCCAAGCTCTACTACCTCTTCTCCGTCGGCCTGCCGCCGGAAGAGGTCAAGAACCAGGTGGGGAGGGATCTGCGGGGGGAGTTGACGACGGGGTAGGGGGGGCGGAATCGCCGAGTTTCCTGTACTCGTCACTCCAGCAACACAGCGAGGCGATCCAGGACCTCTTTTACCGTTTGGCTCGGCGCCCTGCCCGCGGGTACCGCCCCACGGGCTCGCCAGTCGAGGTTCTTGATCTGATCGGCGAGAACCACGCCCGCGATGGGTAGGCCCAGAGGCAGGGGCACTTCGAACGGATATCCCTTGGCGCGGCTGGTGATCGGGCAGAGCAGAGCGAGGCCCGAGACATCGTTGTACCGGCGAGGCGAGAGTACGAGGGCCGGACGGTGGCCGGCTTGCTCATGTCCCGCCTGGGGTTCGAAATCGATCCACACGAGGTCGCCGCGGTCCAGCGAGATCGAGTCTTTGGCTCTCGTCACCACTGCTCCTTGCCGACCGATGGGCCGGTTTGAACCTCGGGGTGGCGATTCTCCTCGGTGACGCCCGCGAGGAGCTCGTCGAGAGTCGGTCGGGCTGGCCGCAGCGGCTTCAAGATCAGCGTTCCCGCTGAAGGCGAGAGGTCGACCTCCGATTGCGCGCAGAGGCCAATCTCCTCGGCGAAAGCCCGCGGGATTCGTACTGCCAGGCTGTTGCCCCACTTCTGAATCCGGGTGGTCATCGGCGTCCTCCGGTATCTACATTGGAGAGACATGATAGCGACCGGAGGTGGGGCCGTCAATGGCACTCGACGCTCAGGCCGCGGCCGGAGGCGAAGTCGGTGCCGCCGGCTTCTTCCCCAGCACGTCCGAGGCGTAGAGCACGGCGGCGCAGCCGGTGGGGAAGAGGAGCTCGTTGATCGCGCGGGTCAGCAGGGCGTTCAGGGAGAGGCCGCCGGGGCCGGCGGCGGCGACCATGAGGAAGACGATGAGGCCGCCGAAGACGGCGCCGGCGGTGAGGCCGACGGCGAGGTGCTGGCCGAGGGTGGCGCGGCCGCGGCGGACCAGCCAGCTGGCGGCGGCGCCGAGGCACAGGTACTGAATGGCCTTGATCCCGGCGATCAGGAAGGGCGAGGGCGCGGCGATGGTGCTGCCGGCGATGCCGAGGGCCGAGCCCGCGCCCTTGTGCAGGGCCTTGGCGACGGTGAAGCCGGTCGGGGCGGCGAGCAGGCCCGCGAGACCGGTGACCCCTGGGTTCAGCCGCGAGACCGCCTTGCCGAAGGCCAATCCGACGCAAACGATGGTCGACCACGAGATTTTCTGGACCAGGTCCGCCAGGAAGGGGGCCAGGCTGTGGATCGATCCGCCGGTGGCGGCGAGCAACAGGAGCAGGATCTCGACCACGAAGCCCAGCGCGACGGCCATCCACGCCGTGTGCAGCAGGGCCCGCTTGGGGTCGACGGTCGGCGGCGGCGAGGGTACCGGAGGTTCGGACATGGCGGGCTCCTTGACAGAGGGCGGCGGAACCATACGGACCGGGAAGGGGCAGCGTCAACCATCGGGTTCGAAGCCGCGGAAAATTTCCCGGATTCCCGGCCTCTCCCACGCTGCCGCGAAACCGTCGCTTGCCACCGAAGTCCCCGATTGGCATAGACTTCAGACGTTCCTGTCGTCTTGGCTCGTGGTTTGCGAAGAAGCCTGGTCCCGACCTCGAAGGGAGATTCGTTTCCCCGACAGCGGTGATCCCGTCGAGTATCCAGGAGATCGCCAGGATGCGAGTGATCAGAAGCGACCGATTCAGCGCCCCTGCCGCCGGCATCACCGCTCGCCCGAAGGCCGTTGGCCGGGCGGGAGTCGTCCTCGCCGGCCGCGACGCCGAGACCTTGGCCCCCCTCGCTCGTGCGCTCCGGGCGCGCGGCCATTTCACCCTCTCGGCCGGTAGCCTCGAAGAGCTCGACCACCTGCTCTCCGTGGGGCGCACGACGATCGTCATCGCCGACCTCGATCTCTCCACCACGGCCGCCAGCATCGTGAACCTCGTCGCCGAACGGGTGCCGAGCGCGCCCGTGCTGCTCCTCGCCGGGGCCGACGAGCGCACCGCGGCGGTCGATGGCCTGCGCGCGGGGGCCTACGCCTACGCCACCAAACCCCTCGATCTCGACGAGGTTTCCCTGCTGCTGGCCCGTGCGATTTCGGAGGGCCGGATTGCGCAACACCTGGCGGAGTGCCAGCTGGCCCGCGAGCAGCTCGAGGCCGATTCCCGTCGCCGCGATCGCGGCGTCGCTTCCCGGCTCGCCCTCGCCCTCCAGTATCGCCAGGGGGAGACGGCCTGCCACATGGCCCGCATCGGGCTGTACTCGTCGACCCTCGGCTCCGTCCTCGGTTGGGACCAGGAGGACATCGACGACTTGCGAGTGGCCGCCAGCGTCCACGACATCGGCACCATCGGCATCCCCGAAAAGATCCTGGCCAAACCGGGCTCCTTGACCAAGAGCGAGCGCGACCTGGTGCGCCGCCACACCCGTATCGGCGCCGACATCCTGGGCCGGGCGGACACGCCGATGATGGACCTCGCCCGCGAGGTCGCCCTGTGCCACCACGAGCGTTGGGACGGCGACGGCTACCCCCTGGGCCTCGAGGGCGACGAAATTCCCATGGCGGCGCGGATCGTCACCGTGGCCGACGTCTACGACGTGCTGGTCCACGGCCGGGTCTACTTTCCGCCGACCAGCGAGACCTACGCCCTCGACTTCCTGGAGCGGGGACGGGAAACCCAGTTCGACCCCGAGGTCCTGGACGCGTTCTTCTCGGTGTTGCCCCAGATCCAGGGCATTCGGGCGGCCCTGGTGGATTCCCCGGCGGCCGCTCCGCCGCCGGTCCAAAGGGAACGGCGGCCGGCCCTGCGGCTGGTGTAGGGACGGCCGGGATNNTGTCCCGGCCGGGGCGGGTGGAGGCGGAGTTTGTGCCACGGGCGGTCCGCCGTCACGGTGGCTTCTTCGGCGCGAGATCGATCTCCTTCAGCTTCTCGACCACCTGCTTCAACCGGGCGACCTCCTTCTCGAGGTCCTGGATCTTCTTCTTGTGGGCGTCGAGCTCGATGCTCGCCCGCAGGACCAGGTCCGCCTCGGCCCGGTGGGTGCTGTCCGGGAACTCCCGCACCAGGCGCTCGTGGTAGTCGCGGGCGGCCACCGGGTCCCGGGTGGGAGGCAGGGAACACAGCACCACCAGACGGGCGAGCACGCGATCGACCTCGCGAGCGGCTTCCATGGCTGGGCTCGTGGCCAGATAAGCGTCGTAGGCGGCGGCCGCGCCGGCCAGATCCCCCCGCTCGTAGGCCTCGTCGCCGCGGCGCAACTCGGGGGCTCGGAGTTCGGGTGCTCGGGTGGGCGGACCCACGGGTAGGCAGGGCACCGCGACCGGAACTGGAGCCGGGGGCCTCGCCTCGACGGGCGGCGCCGGGCTCACCTTGGCCGGCTGGGTCGTACCACAGGCCGAGGCCAGAACCAGGAGGAGAGCCAGCAGCGCGGGCGGCCGGGTCACGCGAGGGCCTCCCGGGGGGCGCGCCGGCTGCGCGGCAACAGGCACGAGAAGACGCTGCCGCCGCTCGGGCCGTCGCGGACCCAGAGCACTCCGCCGTGGGCCTCGAGCACCGCGCGGGCGATGGCCAGACCGATCCCCGTACCCGGGCCGCGGGCGCCGTGCTCACTGCGGTAGAAGCGTTGGAAAATGCGCTCCTTCTCAGCGTCGGGCACGCCTGGACCCTGGTCCGCCACCAACACCTCGACGCTCTCCTTGGCCCGCGGCTGGACCCGGATGTCGATCCGTCCGCCCGCCGGCGAGAAGGTCACGGCGTTCGCCACCAGATTGCCCAGGGCCCGGCGGATCGAGGCCGCGTCGCACTCGACGACGGCCGTGCCGGCGGCGCCCTCGATCGCCACCGCGAGCCCCTTCTTGTCGATCAAACCGCGCAGTTGATCGACCACCTGGCCGGCCAGGACGACCAAGTCGTGGCGCAGGAACTGGAGGGCCAGGGCGCCGGTTTCGATCCTCGACAGGTCGAGGAGGTTTTCGATCATCTGCCCAAGTCGCCGGGAGCTCTCGAGGTTCAGGGCGAGCAGGCGGCTCTGTTTCTCGGTCAACGGACCGGGCAGGCCGTCGAGCAGCAGCGAGGTGGTCTCGGCGATCGACGCGAGCGGAGCCTTCAGGTCGTGGGAAACGCTCGAGACGAAGTCGCTCTTTAGGCGGTTCAGCTCGTGGAGACGGTCGGCCATGGCGTTGAAGTCCCGCGCTAGGCCGCGCACCTCCGGGCTGCCTTCAGGAGTGACTCGGAAGGAAAGGTCCCCCGAGGCGATGGCCCGCGCACCTCGGGCCAGGCGCTCGAGGGGCCGAGTGGCGGCCCCGAGCACGCCCAGGGCCACGGCCAGGGCGAGCACCAGGGCCACGGCGGCGGCCCACAGGGAAGACCGGGTGGCGCGCTGCTGGGCCTGCTGGATTCGCTTCTGGGGTTCATTCTGGGCGACGGCTGCGGCAATGGCGTCGACCTGAGCGAGGTGTTCCCGAACCAGCGCTGCCTTGGCCCGAAGGCGCAAGCCCCAGGCATCGAGGTTCGCCTCCCGCTGTCGCTCGTCGGTCGGAACCTCGGCCGGGAATTGGGCAGCCTTCTGGAACTCGCGCCAGACCCCGAAGAGCTCTTGGACCGTTTCGCCGAACTCGATGGCCTTGTCGGCCGGCAGAGGAGTCTGGCGCACATCGATGCGTAGGGCTTCGAGAGCGGTGTCCAACTCCCTACCCAGCTCTTCGGCTCTTCCTTCGTAGTCTTCGTCCGCCGGCACTTTCAACAGCAGATCGGAGAGCCGCTCGAGCCGAGTGTCGAGCTCCGCGGCCGTGCGCGACAAGCTCGGGACGCGCTCGGTGGTCGCCAACAGGGGTTCCCGCAGCTCCTCCAGCCCGCGCAGGAAGTACCCGGCCAGCCCGAGCAGGATCGCCACCAGGGTCAGGTTGCCCGCGGTGATCCTCGTGGCCAGCTTCATGCTCGCGCTCGGTCCTTTCACCCGATCCCGTAGGCCTTCAGCTTGTTGCGGATGGTCTTGACGTCGAGGCCCAGGACCCGCGCCGCGTGGGCCTTGTTCTGGCCGGTTTCCTCGAGGGTCTTCAGGATCAGCGTGCGTTCCGCCTGGGCGGCGTTGACCCCCACCGGCAGTACCACCTGGGGCGGTCCGGCCGGCGTGTTCACGTAGGGCGGCAGGTCGTGGGGCTCGATCCAGCCCTGCTTGGCCACCACCGAGGCGCGCTCGAGGACGTTGCGCAATTCGCGCACGTTGCCCGGCCAGGGGTAGGCCTCGAGGATCGCCAGGCTGGTCGATCGCAGGCCGTCCACCCGCAGGCCGTGCTTGCGATTGAACAAGGACACGAAGTGCTGGGCCAGGAGCGCCACGTCGCCCTTGCGCTCGCGGAGCGCGGGCATGGCCACCGAGAAGACGTTCAGGCGGTAGTACAGGTCCTGGCGCAGACGGCCCTCGGCCACCGCCAGGCTGGGATCGACGTTGGTGGCGGAAACCACCCGCACGTCGAACTGAAGGTCACGTCCGCCGCCCAGCCGGCGCACCCGGCCGTCTTCCAGCACCCGCAGCAGCTTCGGCTGGAGCGCCAGGGGCATCTCGGCGATCTCGTCCAGAAACAGGGTGCCGCCGTGGGCCAGCTCGAAACAGCCGGCCCGGGGACCGGCGGCGCCCGTGAAGGCTCCGCGCTCGTGTCCGAAGATCTCGCTCTCCATCAGCTCCGAGGGGATGGCGGCGGCGTTGATGGCGATGAACGGCCCCTTGAGGCGGGCCGAGAGGTCGTGGAGGATGCGGGCCACCAGCTCTTTGCCGGTGCCGCTTTCGCCCGAGATCAAGACCGCCGCGTCGGTCCCCGCTATGTCCTGGAGCAGCGCGAAGACCTTCTTGATCGCCGGGCTGGTGCCCACCAGGTCGCCCAGTCCCGAGACCCTTTCGAGCTGGGCGGACAGGCGGCGGGAACGCTCGAGCTCGCCCAGCTCGTCGAAGGCGGCGGCCAGGATCGCGCGCAGCTGGGGGTACTCGATCGGCTTGGTGACAAAGTCGAGGGCGCCTTCCTTCATCGCCTGGACCGCCATCTCGACCGTGCCGTGGGCGGTCATCAGGACCACCGGCCGCCGCGCGTCCCCTTCCTTCAGGCGACCGAGCAGCTCGAGCCCGGTCAGGCCGGGCATCACGACGTCGGAGAGGACGACATGGGGTCGCGAGCTCGCCGCCAGCTCGCCAGCCTCGCGGGCGTCCCTCGCCACCACGACCTCGTAGCCCCATTCGGCCAGCCGTAGGGCGAGCACCTCCCGCATGGCCTCTTCGTCGTCGACCACGAGGATCGTTTTGCGTGTCGCGCCCATTTTCGAACGCCATTCTAGAGCAAGACGGCTATATTTCTCGGGTTTCTCCCCGTGGGTCGAAGTCATTGTACGCGGGTAGACTGGCGCAGATGAACACGGCCCGCCGCCTTTCCCTGCTCGCCGCGCTCGGCCTGGCCGCCCTCGGCTGCCCGCGCCCCGCCGCCCCGCCACCCCCCGACCAGGACTCCGAGGTCGAGGCCCGATCCTTCGACGGGCGGCCCTTGCCCCGGCCTCCGGTGACCCCGGCCGCGGCCGCGAAGCACGAGGACTTGCGGGCCGAGGCACGGGCCCAGGTCGATGCCGATCCGTCGAACGTCGAGGCCTGGATCTGGCTCGGGCGCAGGACGGCCTACCTGGGTCGGTACCGCGAGGCGATCGGGGTGTTCACCGAGGCCCTCGAGCGCTTTCCGAACGAGCCTCGCCTCTACCGCCATCGGGGCCATCGTCACCTGACGGTGCGCGAGCCCGAGCGCGCCCAAGCCGACTTCGAGCGGGCGGCGGCACTGCTGGTCGGCCAGACCGACGCGATCGAGCCCGACGGATTGCCCAACGCCCGCAACCTCCCCACCTCGACCTTGCACGCCAACGTCTGGTACCACCTCGGACTGGCCGGCACGCTGGAGCGCGACTTCGCGGGCGCCCGGGCCGCCTACGAACGGGGCCTCGCCGTGCCCGGCCACGTCGACATGGACATTGCCATGCGCTACTGGCTGGTGCTGACGCTTTCGCGCCTGGGGGACACCGCAGCCCGCGACGCCGCCCTGGCTCCCGTCCGGGCCGACGCCGACGTGATCGAAAGCGGCGACTACCTGCGCCTGCTGCTCCTCTTCCGCGGCGAAGGCGATCCGGCGGCCCTCCTGGCCGAGGCTGGCGAAGCGGGTACCGAGCTGTCGTTCCCGACCGTCGGCTACGGCGTGGGGATGTGGTACCTCACCCACGGCGACGAAGCACGGGCGCGGCAGATCTTCCTGCAGGTGGTCGAAAAGGGCCCCTGGGCGGCCTTCGGGGCGATGGCGGCGGAGCGGGAGATCGCGAGCGAATCGCGTTAGTACCCTGTGCGGCAGAGGGCGGACACGTTGGTCCGCCCCTACGGGGTGGGCGCCCAGCGGGCCGACGTCCTGAAGCTCGGTCCTTTCCTCTCCCTCACCCCCCGGCCCCCTCTCCCTCGCCGCCCCTGGACCACCACCCGGGAGAGGGGGAGGAAGGCAAGAGAAATCGCCTCTTTCCGGCGATTTCCATCGTTTCCGTAGGGGCGACGCATGCGTCGCCCCTACGATCTTCGTCATCGAATTGGCGTTTGCAAACGATCGCCTTCCGTAGGGGCGGGTCTGTGACCCGCCCTCTTGATCTCAGCGCGGAAACAGGCTCCGGTACAGCGCCGCGGCCGAGTACATCACCGAGTTGACGCCGGATTGCACGATCCAGTGGCCGACGTGGTGCAGCCCTGCCACCGGAGTGTCGGACCCGGTCGCCTTCAGATAGTGCAGCGTGGCGAGAGAGAAGCCGGAGACCGATCCGGCCCGATTGCGGGTGTAGTGCTTGTAGGTGAAAGGGGTGGCCGTTTCGATCAGCTCGATTCGACTGCGCAGCCCGGGAATCACCCGCTCCAGCCGCCCCAACACGATCTCGGTGGCCTGGTTCTTCGCTTCTTCGTAGCGCCCGGCGTCGAGCTCGTCCCGTTCGCAGTCGCGACCTTGACCCCAATAGTCGAAGGCGGAGACCGGCGCCGCCGCCCAGACGCACAGGGTCGACTTGCCCGGAGCGAGCTGCGGATGCAGAGCGCTCTGGAACTCCACCCGCAGCGGAGCATGGGCAAGGTCGGTGGCATCCGCCTGCCAGCTCGCCGTGTCCGACAACACGGTCCAGGCATAGTCCTCGGCACCGGCCACCGAGAGCGGACGGTCGAGCCCGAGGAAGACACTGAAGGTGGAGAGTCCGGGTTCGCGCCCCAGCAGCTCCGTGGCTCGACTCGAATCCACGTACTCGCCGCCCAGCAGCCGGCGGTAGAGCTCCTCGGCGTCCACGCCGGCGACCACCAACGGTGCCGAGAGCTCTTCCCCCGACTCGAGCCGCACACCGCGGACGGCGCCACCGCTGACCAGAATCCGTGAGACCGCGGTTCGGTAGCGCACCTCACCACCCCAGGAGCCCACCTTGCGGTGCAGGAGCAAGGCGAGGCGTCGGTGATCGTGGTGCTCCGGCAGGTAGAGCTGGCCCTGACACAGGGCGGCCACCAGGTACATCAGCAGAACGCCCCGCGCCCCCGGATAGCCGAGCACGCTGTAGAGCAGGTGGATCAGCAGCGGATCGTCGAAATACCGGGCCAGCATCTGCTCGACGGACTTGAGGCCGGCCGACCACAGTAGCTCGCGGGCACGTGCCGGATCCCCCTGGACGACCTGACAGTCGGCGAGGAACCGATCGATCCCCGTCGCCTGGTGGGGAAACGCCGCGACCAGGCTCTGCCGCAGCTTCTCACCGCAGCAGTAGAGGGGCACCGGCCCCGGCAGCTCCGGCGAGACGACGGATTTGAACAGCTCGAGCCGCCGGAAGGGAAACTCCTGGGCCAGGCCGAGCTCGGCCAGCAGCTGGTGGAACGGCTCGCCTTCGCCGCAGTCGGTGGTCCACTCGAGGGCGACGTTGAACAGGAAGGGTCCCCGCTTGAACGAGGTGAACAGTCCGCCGGGCAGATAGTGCTGCTCGACGACCAGCACGCGTTTGCCGCTCTGGGCCATGAGGGCGGCGAAGGTCAGCCCGGACATTCCGGCACCGATCACGATGCAGTCGTAGCTCGCGGCTTCCTGGCGGTCGGCCCTCACGCGGCCACCGGTCGCGGCCGCAGCCGGCGCATCTTGCCGTGAATGACCGCCCGCTCGGCGAAGAAGTTCTGGTGCGTACTCCAGGTGGCGATGTTCGCCGCCCAGGCGCTGTTGCAGCGCAAGCGACGGCCGATCTCGTGCACCCGGGGCCGGCCCCGGCCCGAGAAGGAGAGGGCGATGTCCTCGCCGTTGCCGAGCCGCCGCGGGTCGTCCCAGCCCATCTGGCGGTAGATCTCGAGCGTGGCGAGCACCTGTTCGCCGGTGAACAGGTAGTAGTCGGTCAGGTGGTCGACCTCGCGCTCGCCCCGAACCCCGACGTCGAAGGGATAGGTGCCGAAGTCCGTGACCTTGCGCCGCACCTCGCCGGCGATGCCGTGGGGCACCTCCGGCGCGGCCAGCAGCTCGGCGTACAACTGCTGGATCTGGTGGGGATAGAGGAAGCAATCGTCGTCCGGTGAGACGAAGTGGCCGAACTGCTCCGCCCGGTCCGCCGCCAGGGTGAAGCGCACTCCCTGCTTGGTCGCGACCGGCTGGCGAATCAGCTCCACCCGCGGGTCGCCGAGGATCGGCGCCATCCGCTCGAGGTCCACCTCCGGATTGTTGTTGCTCACCACCACCCGGCCCACGAAGTCGCACTGGAGGAAGCTGCGCACCAGCCACTCGATGTTGACCGGCCGTTTGTAGGACAGGAGGATGACCAGGAGCGGCGGCGTCTCCGGCGGCAGCTCGGCGCGCGGGCCGAAGCGTACCCAGGCCGCCCAGGTGCTGTGGCGAACGAGCGTGACCGGAATGAGCAGGACACCCTGGAGCCACCCGCCGAGAATCACGTACCAGGCCACGTCGCCGTAGCGGGTGAACAGGATCCACAGCTGGAACCAGAGAAAACGCAGGTAGGTCATGGCACGGGCTCCGCGGAGGACCGGGCGCCGGTCATGGCGCGGCGGCGGATCGATTGGAAGGCGGTCTGAGCGGACAGCTCGAGCTGGGACAAACCCGAACCGAACATCGACCACTGGCCGACAGAGAGCAGGCCGCGGCGCTCGAGGGCGCGATAGAGCAGGAAGGGGCGAGCGGCGGCGTCGCGAAAGCCGCTGGCCGTGCCGCCGCGGGCGCCCGTCCAGGCCTGGTAGTCGGCGGGCGTGAACACCACCTCGGCCCGCACCGCGGCGGCGAAGCCGGGCAGCAGCCGCCCGAGCCTCGCCGACACCCGGCCTGCCACGGTCGCCGACACTCCGTCGACAACCGCCTCGGGAGCAGCGTCGATCTCGACCCCCAGGAGCGGTTCCGCTCCGCCGAGGTCGAGGTTGATCTTGAAAGTCCCGAGGTCGAGCTCCCCGGCCTCGCGCCGGAGGAGCACGTCGAAGGGATCGGCGTCGTCGGCCACGTAGATCCTCGCCGCGCCCGCGAAACGGGCCAGGCTCGAGCGGAACCGCGGATCGAGGGCGAACTGGCAGGTGATCGCCGACAGGCCGGGACCGTAGCCCGCGAGCTGCGGTCCGAAGGCGGCGCGGGCCTCCGAGTCGGTCACGAAGTCGCCGGCCAAGGCGCCGAGATCGCACCCGAGCACGATCTCGTCGGCGGGAAAGCGCTCGCCCCCGGCGCCGCGGACGGCGTTCGCGCGGCGCTCCCCCGGGTCGAATTCGAGGGCCGTCGCCTCGACTCCGCGGAGCAGCCGGCAGGGCGAGCCCGCGGCGGACAGCCGCGCCACCAGCCGGCCGGCCAGCTCCGGCCCGGCGATCGGGTACAGCCCGTCGACGTGGATCTTCGCCAGGTAGGCGAGCATCGTCGAGGCGGTGTTGGTCGAGGAAAAGGCGCGCACCGCGAGGAGCCGCCGCAGGTCGGGGTCGCCCACCAGCTCGTCGCGCAGGTCGCGGTAGGTCCGCTGGCCGTACTGCTGGAGGACTCCCAGGGCGCGCAGCCGGGCGGCCGGCTCGGTCACCGCCAGGCTGGCGTCGAGGGCCCGGTAGACCTCGTCGAGCGTCCGGAAGAACCGCTCGAGGCCGAGCCGTTCGTGCGGGAACCACTCGCCGAGGCGCCGCTCGAGCTCCGGCACGGTTCCCGGCAGCGGCAGCTCGCGGCCGTCCAAGAAGACGTGATCGGAGACCGCGCAGCGCTCGAGGGGCCGGCCCGCGAGCTCCCCGAGGCGCGAGCCCGGCTCGAACCCGAGGCTCGAGTAGATCGCCGTCGGCCAGCGCCGACCGTGCCTCTCGACGAAGCGGCTGCCGCCGCCGAAATCGGCGGTGCGCTCGAGCACCGTCACCGGCCAGCCCGCGCTGGCGAGCTTGTCGGCCAGCAGCAGGCCGCCGAGGCCCCCGCCCACGATCACCGTTTCGGTCATGGCGAGTGCTCAGCCCAGGTACATGCCGCCGTCGATCGGCATCACCAGGCCGGTCAGGTAGCTCGCGGCGTCGGAGGCCAGGAAGGCCACCACCCGGCCGACCTCCTCGGGCTCGCCCTCGCGTCCGAGGGGAATCTGGGCGCGGTAGCCGGCGCGGGTCTTTTCGTCGAAGCCGTTCATCATGCCGGTATTGATCACGGCGGGAGCGATGCAGTTGACGCGCACTCCGTAGTGGCCCAGCTCCTTGGCCGCGACGATGGTGAGGCTCTGGACGGCGCCTTTCGAGGCGGCATAGGCGCCCTGCCCGGCCAGCCCCCGCATGCCGGCCAAAGAACTGACGTTGATGATCGAGCCCGAGCGCTGCTTGACCATCGTGCGGCTGACCGCCTTGATGCCGTTGAAGGTGCCGACGGTATTGACCGCCAGCACCTCGGAGAAGTCCTCGGACTTCATCATCATCAGGAACGAACGCTTGAGAATGCCGGCGTTGTTGACCAGCACGTCGATGCGACCGAACTCCTCGAGAGTGCGGTCCGCCACGGCGCGCACGGCGTCGAAGTCCTCGACCCGTCCGGCGAGGGCGAGGGAGCGCCGGCCGAGGGCGCGGATCTCCTCGGCCACGGCCTCGGCGGCGGCGGCGTTCTCCGCGTAGTTGACGACCACGTCGGCGCCGGCCTTGCCGAGCTCGATGGCGATGGCTCGGCCGAGGTTGCGCGAGGCGCCGGTGACGATGGCGATCTTGCCCTCGAGAATCATGCAATGGCTCCTTCGAATGGGACGGACGCGGCGAGGTGCCCGCGCCAGGGAAAAGCGCTCCGCACCGGGTGGAAGACGCGCCGGCCAGAGGGCCGAGCGAGCTCCGCCGCGATCGCCGCCGGGGCGATCTCGGTGCCGTCGCAGTTGAACAGCGTCGCCTCGCCCGGGTCGGCCCAGGCGCGCAGCCAGCCGTTGTCGGCGAGGGGGAATCCGAGGGCCGCGGCGTAGGCCGGCAGGCGCACCTCGTCGTGGGCGAGGGCCGGCGGATCGAGCTCGGCGAAGCGCTCGAGGAAGCTCCGCGGCAGGCACGGCCCGGGCCCCTGGGAGGCCCACCAGGGGCCGCTGAAGCCGTGGTCCGCGGCGAGCTTTGCCCGCAGCTCGCTCCAGCCTCGCCGCCAGGCCGTCGAGCGGCTCCAGCTCCAGCGCGCCTCGACCTCCGCGAGGGGGGCGAGCCCGGTCAGGCCCACGGCCGCCGGCGGGATCGCGCGGTACAGCTCGGCGAGCGGGGCGAGCCCGAGCAAGTCCCACTCCCAGAAGATCAGGCGGTCGAAGGCGAGATTGTGGCCGTGGCCGCGGAACCACGCCGCGAGGGCGAGATCGCCGTGCAGCCACTTCCAACGCAGAGCGCGGCGGGGCACCGAGGTGCAGCCCTCCACCGCATCGCCGAGCTCGGCGCGAAAGGCCGCGAAGTCCTCGTCCGCTCCGCCGAAGAGCGCATGGAGGGCACAGCGCGGCGCGAGCGCGCGCAGCAGCGCCAGGCGGTCGCGACACAGCGCCGCGTCCCGGTGGCAGCGCAGCAGCACGAGGTCGCTCATGCCAGGGCCTCGGTGAGCGCGGTCAAGACGACGATCTGCACCAGATCGGGCACCGAAACGCCGCGAGACACGTCGCTCATCGGCCGTCGCAGGCCCTGGAGCAGCCCGCCGAAGGACGCCGCGCCGCCCAGCCGCTCCATCGTCTTGAGCACCATGTTGGCCGAGCTCAGGTCGGGAAAGATCAGCACGTTGGCGCGGCCCGCCACCGGGCTGTCGGGCGCTTTGCGGCGACCCACGTCGGGGACCAGGGCGGCGTCGATCTGCATTTCGCCGTCGACCAGAAGGTCCGGGCGCAGTTGCCGCAGCCGCCGCGTCGCATCGCCCATCTTCTTGGCCTGGGGATGGGTCGAGCTGCCGTAGGTCGAAAACGACAACATGGCCACCCGCGGCTCTACGCCCAAGAGAATTCGGGCGGTGTCGGCCGTAGCGATGGCGATGTCCGCAAGCTCCTCCACCGTGGGCTCGGGCACCACCGCCGGGTCGGAGACCAGAAACAGCCCCTGTTCGCCGTACCGTGGGTCCGGCACCAGCACCAGGAAGGCGCTCGAGACCACCCCGCGATCCTCCGGCCGGCCAACCAGGAAGAAGGCCGGTCGCAGCACGTCCGCCGAGGCGTGGGCGGCCCCGGCCACCAGGCCGTGGAACTCGCCCGCGCGCAGCAGCAGCGAGCTCAGGTAGAGCGGTCGCTCGAGCAGCTTCCGGGCGGTCTTGGCGGAGGCCGGCTTGCCGCGCCGGTCGGACTCGGCCACGAACAATTCCACCAGATCGTCGCGTTCCGCCTGCTCGCCGAGATCCAGGATGCCCACGCCGTCGAGCCCCACCCCGGCCGCCCGGGCGGCGCCCCGAATGCGCGCCGGTTCCCCGAGCAGGAACGGCCTCGCCAGGCCCTCCCGCGCCACCACCTCGGCGGCGGCGAGCACGCGCTCATCTTCGGATTCCGGCAGCAGGATCGGACGCGGATCGGCGCGGGCCGCGCTGTGCCAGGTTTCTTGGGCCGGGTGGAGCTTCATGGCGGGTTCCTCGCGGGGCGCTCAGGGGGCGGGAGCAAGGAGGAGCGACGACACCGAGCCACCGAGCTCGACCGCGTTGACGAGGGCCAGGCCGCCGCCGGACGCCAGGGCTCCGGCGGCCGCGATGGCGGCGAAGGCCGCGGCCGGGCCCAGGGTCTCGCCGAGCACCCTTTTGGTGGCCACCCGTGCGAGGGCGCGCCCGCCGAACACCCCGTCGAGGGCCCGTTCCTCCGCGGCCTCGAGGGCCAGCATGCCGTTGCCCGCGGTCGACACCAGGGTCACTTCGCTGGCCGGGGCGCCGCTTCGCGCGAGAGCCTGCTCGATCGCCCAGGCGAGCGCCTCGGAGTCGGCCGGGAAGGGCTCGCAGACCTCGCCGCCGGCACTCGCGTGGCCGAAGTCGAGGACCTCCGCGAGGAGCGTGGCGCCGCGAGCGCGGGCGAAGCTCTCGCGCTCGATGACCAGCGCCGCAGCGCCCTCGCCGAGGGCCAAGGTCGAGGTCGCCGTGCCGTTCGATCCCAGGTGGCCCCCGCGCTCGAAGCCGCGCACGAGGGTCGGCGCGAGCTCCTCGCAGCCGCCGACGACGAGGGCGTCGTCGACTCCGGCGCGGATCATCTCGATTCCGTAGGTCAGCGCATTGCAGCCCGAGACGGTGGAGTTGGTGCCGTGGAGCCCGAAGCCGATCGTGATCTTGCCGGTGAAGGCGTTGTAGACGGTGTTGGGGAACACCGCCGCGGGGGCCTTCTTGGCGCCGTCGCGGATGACTTTGCCGAGGAAGTTGACGGTGCTCTCGAGGGGACCGAAAAGCGTGTTCAGGATGATCCCGATGCGCTCGCGATGGGCGTCCTCGACGACCAGCCGGGAGTGCTCGAGAGCCCGCTGCACCGCGACGTAGCCCAATTGAGTGAAGCGGTCCATGCGCCTCGCCTCGTCCTCCGGAATGTAGTCGGCGGGGGCGAAATCCGCGATCCGGCGCAGGGAGCCCGCCGGGCCGTTCGCTTGCGCCGCGGCGAAGGCGGCCGGAAACTCCGGCGCCTCCGGCGTTGCGCCGAGGGTGGAGACGGTACCGAAACCGGTCAGGAAGATGCGTTCACGGTGACTCACGACAACGGCTCCTCGGGCTCAGGCGGCGAAGTAGTAGGAGATCTCGCCGGTGGCGACTTCGGCGTCGCCGACCGTGGCGACGGCCCGGATCCGCGCCAGGCTGGCGGTGACGGCGACCTTGGTGGCCTCGATGCGCACCTGATCGCCGGGGACGATGAATTTCTTGAACTTGACCTTGTCGATGGCGGCGAGGTACCCCCGGTGCTTCTCCGCGAGCAACGGATCGTGGGCGAGCAGCACTCCGCCCACTTGACTCATGGCTTCGAGGAGGATCACCCCGGGCAGAATCGGCTCGTCCGGAAAGTGGCCCTGGAGCGCCACATCGGTGGCGGTGACGTTCTTGATTCCGACGATGTGCTCCGCGTCGAGCTCCACGATGCGATCGATCATCAGGAACGGAAACCGTTGACGGAGAAACTGTTTGATCTGCTGGTGCTCGATGACCATGGGCGACCTCCTTCGGGTCAAGCGTTGTCCTGGCTCCACAGCCGGAAGCTGCGGGCGCCGACGGCCAGGCACACGACGAACCAGGCGAGAAGCGCGAAGATCTCCCCGCCGTGCTCGGTGATCGGGGCGCCATAGCGCACGTTGGCGCGGATGGCGTCGACGAGATAGGTCAGCGGCAGCGCCTTCGACAGCCACTCGAGAGGCGCCGGCAGAGTGTCGACCTTGAAGAACACCCCGCACAGGAACGACATCGGCAGACTGAACATCTGGAGGAAGAGGCTGGCCGACTCGAGGCTGGGAGCGACCATCGCGACGGCGATGCCGAGCGCCATGAACGCCAAGGTACCCAGGAGCACCAGCAGCGACAGGTCGAGCCAGGAGCCCAGGACCTGGGCGCCGAAGCCGAACACCGCCACCGCCACCAGGACCAGCAGGTGGAGCAGCACCACCAGGAAGCGGCCCGAAAGCACGCTCGAGAAAATGGTCAAGCCGGAGACCGGGGTCAGCCGCAGCCGCCGCAGGACTCCGATCTCCCGCGCCTCGAGCAGCACCACGCCACTCGCCAGGCACACCTGCATGATCGCCATGGCCAGAATGCCGGGGAAAATGAAGTCGATGTAGCGGTTCTTGACCACCGAGAGCGTGGCCACCGACTCGGTCCAGGGCTGGGGCACGGTGCCAGAGGCGGCGGACACCCGTCCGCGCAGGCGCTCGAACCCCAGGTCGAGCCACTTGCTGGGGTCGTCGTCGCGGATCAGCCTCAGGCTGGCGATCCCGGGTCGCCAGTCGGGCTCGATCACCAGTCCGCCGATCACCTTGGCGTCCCGAATGCGGGCGAGCACTTCCGCCTCGCTCGTCACCCGATCCGCGACCAGGAACTCGTCGACGTCGATGCGCTCGATCATCGCCGCCGAGTCGGGCGTCTGGGCGCGGTCCCACACCGCCACCGGCAGCTCGACCTGGAACTGGTCCTCGCCCATGACCAGGCCGAACAGCACCATCATGAAGACGATCAGGAACAGCGAGAGCGCCACCGTCAACGGGTCGCGCAGGTACATCTTGAGCACCGCCAGGGAAAGATTCAGGAAGGCCTTCACTTCGTACTCCCGGCCAAGTCGGCCTGGGTCGCGGGCACCCGGGACGGCGAGCTCGCATAGGTCAGGAACACGTCTTCGAGGGTCGCGGCCCGGGTCTCGAGCTCATCCAGGGTGATCCCCTGCCGTTCGGCCCACCCGATCAGGCCGGCGAGGCCCTCGCGCAGGTTCGGCACGATCGCCTGGAAACCGCCTTCGTCCGCCGGTCGGCTGTCCAGGCACCAGGGCTCGAGGGCGAGCCCGGCCGGATCGAAGGGCTGGACGGTCGTGAAGCGCACCGAAACGTGGGGGCTCTTGGCCCGGATCAGCTCGTTGGGGGTGCCCAGCTCGACCACCTGCCCGCGGTGCAGAATGGCGACCCGATCCGACAGGGCGTGGGCCTCGTCCATGTAGTGGGTGGTCAGGATCACCGTCTTGCCGCGGGCGCGCAGGCGGCGGATGGTCTCCCACAGCCGGCGCCGGGCCTCGGGATCAAGCCCGATGGTGGGCTCGTCGAGGAGCACCAGATCGGGGTCGTTGACCAGGGCCAGGGCCAGCACCACGCGCTGGTACTGCCCCCCCGAGAGCTGCTTCATGCGCGCGCCGAGCTTCTCGTGTAGATCGAACAGGTCGACCAGCTCGGCCACCGGCAGCGTTTTCGGGTACAGGCTGCGGAACAGCTCGAGGGTCTCTTTGACCGTCAGCAACCCCCAGTAGCGGGACTTCTGCAGGCTGACGCCGAGCCGGGCGCGGATCTCGGCGAGATGCTGGGCCGGGTCGAGGCCGAACACGCGAACGGTGCCCGAGTCGGCCTGACGCAGCCCCTCGACGATTTCGAGAGTGGTCGTCTTGCCCGCGCCGTTCGGTCCCAGCAGACCGAAGATTTCGCCGGCCTGCACCGAGAGGCTGACGTCGTCCACCGCGCGGCGATCGCCGTAGGTCTTGACCAGATGGCGGATCTCGAGGACGGTTTCCCCGCTGCCGCCGACTCGTCGGGAAGGTTCGATCATGATCTCCGGTCCTTCTTCCTGATCTCTTCAGTGGCCATAGACGCGTAGCGCGGCGTCGATCTCTTCGACGCCTTGGGCCTCGAGCGTGGCGATCTCGTCGAGGAGCCGCTGGGGACCCGGCGTCGGGGCGTAGAGGCCGCCGGCCGGGTTTTCGATCGCTTCGTCGAGCAGCTCGACCGCCTCTCGCCACAGCTCGGAGAGCCGGCGGTAGCGGCCGGACACGGCCTCGAGCTCGGGCCAGCCGAGCTCCTCCGCGGCCTCGCGCAGAAAGCGTTGATAGAGGTTCCTGAAGTTGCCGCCGCCAGTGCCGGCCTTCTCGAGCAGAAAGGCCGTCAGCTCGGTGTTCAAGCGCAGCTCCTCGCCCTTCAGGATGCGACCCCAGCGCGCCGCCTGGCGACAGAAGCGCTCGATCGCGGGCAGTCCGTTCAGATTCAGGAACGGGTGGCGCATCTGGGCCACGAAGGTGCGCAGGGCCAGGGGCAGGGCCTCGCGCAACGGGGTCAGGCGATCCGGAAAGCCGTAGGTGAAGCAGGCGTTTCTCGGCGGCTCGGGGCAATCGCGGCTGTCGCGGGCGCGTTTCAAGACCGCGACCGGCAGGCACTGGGGCTCGGCCCAGGCGTAGTCCCACACGGTGACCGTGCCGGCGCCCTCGTCCCAACCGGTGACCAGCAGCTTGTGGCCGCCGAAGTGGACCCCGCTCATCAAGCGCAGGCCCTGCACCATGTAGGGCAGGTAGAACATGTCGGTGTCGACCACCGCCAGCCGATCCGAGCGCAGCACCCCGGCCAGATGTTCCCAGGCCCGCTCGGGGTCGTCGGAATGGAACAGCTCGAAGCGGATGCCGAGCACGTCGCAGAAGGTCTCTTCCATGTAGGAGCCGCGCCCCATGGTGAGGAAGAACGGCGAGCCCGGGGGCCGCAGGTAGGTGAAATTGAGCCCCGCGGCGAGGCCGAAGCACAGGCTCTCGGTCCACTTGTCGCCGGTGGCGTGGACGGCCACGTTGCGCAGCGCCATGGTGCCGCAGTGGACGCCGCGCAGGTGGCGGTAGCGGTCGAGGGTCGAGCCGGTCTCGGCCGGCCGCAAAGGCGCGGAGCGCGGTCCAGCCGACGTTGCCACGATGATCGCCGGCGCCGTGCCCAGATGCTCGCGGGTCCGTGTGAGGGCGGCGGTTTCCAGGCGTTCGAGGGTGGCCAGGCGTTCGCGGGCGGCCGGCGCTTCGAGGGTGCCCGCGCTCGCCTCGTGCCCGAGCCGGCGCCACAGCTCCCCGGCGGTGGCGAGGGCCGTCGCGGCCTGTTCCAGCCGCGGGTCGCCCAGCTCCGCGGCGGCATGGCGCAGGAACTCGGCCTGGGTGTCGCGGTAGAAGGCCTCGCCGCCGTCCCCCGCGGCGCTCTCGAGGCCGCTCGCCAGGCCGGCCAGGGAGTCGCGGTCGAGCTCCGCGCCCACGGCGCCGAAGGCGGCCAGCCCGGTCACGCCCCAGGCGGGCACGGACTGGGTCATGGCGTGGACCCAACGGGTCAAACCGAGGCGCAGGGCGGAGCGCTCGTCGAAACGCAGCCGCGCCACCGGGTGCTCGAACAGATGGGCGGCGCGCGGACAGCCGTCGACCGGCCGATAGAGCGCGGCCTCGAGGCGCTCCGCGGAGACCCTCTGGGGCTCTGCGGCCAGCGGGTCCTGCACCCACCAATGAATGTCGTCGGCACGGCCGACCACGAGGGCGGCCGAGTCCGCCGGGCCGCCGGCGAGCCGTGGCGGCCGACCGGCCAGGACCTCGCGGTCGAGCTCCACCAGGGTCCATTCGTCGCGGGCGGCCCGTTCGGCCAGCAGCTCGAGGGCGTTGTCCGACACCAGGCGGGAGCGGAAGCCCCAGACGTTCACCGCGAAGAGCAGCCGCAGCAGGCGGTTCGGGTGCAGGCCGCGCAGGATCGGCCGGGCGCCGGTCGTGTCCCAGTGCAGGAAGAGCGCGCCCCCGGCGCCGAAGAGGAAGGTCTCGTCGGGCACCGGCTCACCGGGCAGGGCCAGGTGCTCGAGGGCTAGGCGCACCGCGGCGGTGGCCGAACAGAGGCCGGTCGCCGGTGCGGCGATCCGCGTGGGTTCCACGGCCAGATTCACGGCGTCACCTCGACCCTCGGGGCCGGCATCAGCACCCAGCCCGGCCAGCGCTCCACCGCCCCCGCGAAGGCCTCGCGCACCAAGGGCGGCGTCCACAGCAGCAGGCGATTCTCGCGATCGAGAAAGCAGTGGGTGGTCGTACCGCTGACGCACAGCTCGGGCGCGGCGGCGGGCCGGTCACGATAAATCTTGTAGTGGACGGTGAAGGCTGCCTTCTTGTGCAGCTCGAGCAGGGCATAGCCGGTGACCTGGTCCTCGAAGCGCACCGAGCGGCGGAAATCGATCGCGCAGGAGGTCAACGGCAGGGCCAGGCCGGCCGCCTTCAGGTCCTCGTAGGACAGGCCGAACACCTGCTCGAGGGCGTTGAAACGGATGAGCTCGAACCAGTGGAGATAGGAGGCGTGGTGGACCACCTGCATCATGTCGACATCGGCGAAGCGGATGGTGATCCGCGTGGCCGACAACGGGAAGCAGCCCTCGGGCACGATCGGCGGCGCGCTCACGGCCGGGCCTCCCGCCCCTGCGCGGAGCCGTCGAGGAACCGTTCGAGCTCGCCCAAGCCCTCGCGCTCGAGCCGCCGCAGGGCCGCCAGCCGCTCGGCGATGCCGGGCTCGCGAAAGCTCCAGGGCGGCGGCGTTCCCGCCGAGACCTTGCCGTGGAGCGTGCCGACCAGCGTGCTCCAGTGCAGGGCGGCGTCGGCGTAGAGGTCCGCCGCGGCTCCGAGGGCGGGCGCACCGAGCTCCCGCGCGCAGTGACGCAGGAACATGCCGAAGCTGCGCCGGCCGAGGGCGCCGCCGACCATGAACTCGGAGCTGAGCCACATCATCGACACCGTGGAAAAGAGCTTCGCGGCCGGCAGGTCGGGCCGTTCCCCCCAGCCCGGAAGCTCGTCGCAGAACCGTTCGAGCGCCGCGAGCCCGCCTTCGCCGGTGTCGAGCGCCGGACAGCGCAGATTCGCCACCACCTTGGTGAGGGCGGTCCGCACTTGGTGCGGGAAGGGCGGCGGTTGCCGTGGCGGAAAGAACACCGACCAGCGGTTGTTCGACTTCAGGTAGAACGTGTCGCTCTCGGAGCCGTGGGCGCGAATGGCGAAGAAGACCTCGAAGGGCAGCTCGATCGGTTCGAGGCGGTCGGTCTCGAAGAGCGTGACCTGACGCTTCCGGCGATCGACCTCCACGACCACCACCCAGTGCCCGCCGAAGCCCACGCCTTCGGGGAACCAGTTGCCCCACTCCGGGTCGCCCAGGTGCTGGTGCAGGGCCTTCCGGGAGAGCGCGCAGAGGACCGGCAGGCCCTCCGTCAGGTAGGGCTCGATCGCCGCCAGGGCGTCCTCGTCGCTCTGCTTTTCCGCGCCCACCAGCACGGCGTTGAACAGGTAGGCGAGGTTTTCGAGCACTTCCAGGCGCTGTCCGGAGACGGGCCAGAACAGGTGGGAAAAGTTGCCCTCGGGAAAGAGCAGCCGCGCGCGCGCCGAATCGGTCGTGCGATAGACGAAGAAGAAGCTCGAGGAGAGGCCTTGGATCACCGCGTAACTGTGGCGGTGGCCATAGAACTCGAGCAGATTGCGCGCGCAGGTCACGCGGCAGTCGTGGCCCTTGCGGTGGTGCGGGCGGTAGCGCTCGAGGAGCGACGTCACGAGCTCACCTCGCGCGCGGTCGACGCGACCTCGGTGGCGGACAGCAGGTGGAAGCACTCCGCGAAGCCGCTCGCGGCGCCCGCGGCGCGGCCCCGGGTCGCGGCCAGAAACGTCGTGACCCGCGGATAGTCCAGAAGCCGGGTCTGGGTGCGATAGAGCTTGATCGCGGCGAGCTTCGCCCGCCACTCCGCGTCGGTGAGCTCGAGCACGTGGGTCGGCCGGCAGTTGCCCCAGATCTCCCAGCCGAGCAGCCGGGCCGGGGTGCCGCTCGCCGCCACCGCCGCGAGCACCCAGTCGTGGGCCGTGCGGTGATCCGGATGGAACTCGCCGGCGGCGGGGAAGGCGATCACGTCCGGCTGCTCCTCGCGGATCACCGTGACCAGGTCGCCCGAGGTCGCGACCGCCTCGCGCAGCCGGCGTTCCGGGAAATTCAGATAGGTGCGCGTCGAGATGCCCAGCAGGCGGGCCGCGGCGGCGCTTTCCTCGCGCCGCTCGAGGCAGGTCAGGCCGAGCTCCTCGGGCGAATGGTCGCCCGAGGCGCCGTCGGTCAGGTAGACGGCCGATACCCGGGCGCCGGCCCGGTGGCAGCGCTGAACCAGGCCGCCGCAGCCGATCACCTCGTCGTCCATGTGCGGGGCCACCACCAGCAGGCGCGCATTCTCGAGGTCGGCCCGGCCGAGAGCCGCGGCCAGGTCCAGCCGCGCCAGGGCCGTCAGATCCCGGCCGTCGTCGAGCGCGCGGCCGAGCTTCTTCACCACGAAGTCGAGCCGGAAGCGCTGTCCCGCGTCGTAGCTCGGCTCCGGCTGCGATTTCCAGTCCTGCTCCGCGGCCGCTTCCGGCGTCGCGCCGCCGCCCTCGGCGAGCTGTTTGTCGCGGTAGCTGACCATGCCGAAGGGCGAGAACAGGACGTCGAGATCGGCGATCCCGGCCATCCCGCGCCGCGCGGCGACCTGGTTGTTGAAATCACGAAACGACAGGGCTCCACAGAGGAATTTGACGAACAGCGTCAGCTCGTCCTCTCGGCCGTATTTCTTGTAGAAATGCCGGACGGACTGCGTGCTCTCGCGGAACAACGCACCGCCGGCGTGGCCGTGGTCGAGGTGGAAGTGGCGAGCGCCCGGGGCACGGGCGAAATCCACGCCGGCGCGGGTCAGGCGCAGGGCGAATTCGAAATCCTCCATGCCGTAGGTGCGGAACTCGCCGTCGTAGCCGCCGATGCGCTCGAACAGCGCCCGGGAGAAGGACACGCTGCAGCCCTGGGCCGCCACCCACGGCACCGCGAAGCGGTCGATGCCGGAGCCGAGCATGCGCCGGATCAACTCTTCGAGGAGGTACTCGCGGTCGTCCGGCGCGAAGTCCGGCAGCCGGTCGAACACCTCCCGTTCGCCGCGCTCGAGGGCCGCCAGGACCTCGGGCACCCGCGCCACCGCCACGTGGGGAATGGCCGAGAGCAACAGGCGGTCGGGCAGCAGCTGGTGGGTCTCCCACAGCCGCGAGATCGTTTCGGGGTGCACCAGGCAGTCGCCATCGAGCATCACCAGGAGCGTCCCGCGGGCCACCGCACAGCCCGAGTTGCGCGCCGCCGCCACGCCGCCCTGGGGCCGGTGGACGACTTGAAACGCGTAGGGCGGCCGGAACTCGTCGAGGAAAAGGGCAGTCTCGTTCTTCGACCCGTCGTCGACCACCACCACCTCGAAGCGGTGGCGCGGGAAATCCAACCACTCGAGCCCGGCCAGCACGCCCCGGAGGGAAGGCAGCTTGTCGTGGGTGATGACGACGATCGAAACATCCATGGTCGGCGGCACCTCGTTCAGACGCCGGCCGGCAAGGGGACCGGTTCCCCGGGAGCCCGCCGGAACACCAGGCACGCCGAGTTGCCACCGAAGCCGAAGGAATGGGACGACGCCACCTCGAGGCTCGGATCGGGCCGGCCCTCGGGGATGAAGTCGTACTCGTAGCCATCCTCCGGGGTGACGAAGTTGGAGGTCGGGGGCAGAAAGCGATGGTGCAGCGCGAGCACTGTGGCGATCGCTTCGATGGTGCCCGCCGCGCCGAGGGTGTGGCCGATCGCCGATTTGATCGACGACACCGGCACGTTCGGGGCGTTCTCGCCGTAGACCCGCGCCAGCGCCATCAGCTCCATGGAGTCGTTGTGCCGGGTGGCGGTGCCGTGGGCGTTCACGTAGTCCATGTCCGCCGGGGTCAGCCCGGCGTCGGCCAGGGCCCGTTGGACGGCCCGGTAGGCGCCGCCCGCCTGGGGGTCCGGCTGGGTCGGATGGAAGGCGTCGTTGGACAGGCCGTATCCCGCCAGCTCGGCGTAGATCCGTGCGCCCCGGGCCTCGGCATGGTCCCAGGTCTCGAGGATCAGCGTGCCCGAGCCCTCGCCGATGATCAGACCGTCACGGTTCTTGTCGAAGGGCCGGCTGGTGCCGCGCGTCAGCGCCATCAGGATGTTGAAGCCGGCGAAGGCGAGCATGCTGAAGGGCTCGGTCCCGTTGGCGATCACCACCTCGGCGCGACCGTTGCGCAGCAGGTCGGCGCCGATGGCCAGCGCGTTGCTGCCCGCCGAGCAGGCGGTGACCACCGTGAAGTGGCCACCGCGGACGTCGAAGGCGCGCGCGAGATAGCTGGCGAGCTGACAGGGCGGAATCTGCAGCACGTCGTCGTACAGCTCGTCCGGCCCCTCGCCGTCGCCGCACCCGGGGTGCCGGCGCATGTTGTTCTCGTGGTCGAGCATGCCGCCCAACGACGAGGCCACCGACACCGCGGTGCGGAAGCGCAGCTCGGGGCCGATCGTGAGCCCGGCGTCGGCGAGCGCCTCCCGCGAGGCGGCGAGGGCGATCCGGCTGGCCCGATCGAAGGAATCCGCCGGGTCGAGCCGAGCGAAGACTTCGCGGTCGATCAGGCAGGCCACGTCGGTCCGGAAGTCGGTTGGATCGAACGTCTCGATCGGTCGCAGGCCCGAGCTTCCGGCGAACAGGTGGTGCCGAAACTCGGCGACGTTCTGGCCGATCGACGTGCAGATCCCCAGTCCCGTCACCGCGATCCGGGGGCGCGGAGAGCTCATGGTCAGGCCACCACCCGCTGCGCCAACCGCTCCTCGATGAAGCCGTCCAGGGTGGCGACGTTGTGGAACACCGACATGTCCGACTCCTGGATCTCGACTTCGAACTCCTCGTAGATGCCGACCACCAGATCGAGGGCGTCGATCGAGTCGAGGCCGAGGCTGCCGTCGCCATCGCCGAAGAGGGCCTGTTCGTCGCCGATCTCGCCGGCGGCGATCTTGAGGTTCATGCGGTCGACCACGATTTCCTTCAAACGGGCTCTGCGCTCAGACATGGGCGATCTCCTTTTCTGGGACGGGGGAGGAAGAAACCGGGCTGGAATCGCTCACCATTCGCCCGTCCTTCAAGCGGACGGTGCGTTCGGCGAGGGCGACCATCTCGGGGTCGTGACTGGAATAGACGAAGGTGACGCGGCGCTCCCGATGGAGCCGCCGGGCGAGCTCGAGCACCAGCCGACCGCTTTCCGAGTCGAGATTGGCGGTGGGCTCGTCGGCGACGATCACGCGCGGCTCGGTGACCAGGGCGCGGGCGATCGCCACGCGCTGCTTCTGGCCGCCGGACATCTGGCCGGGCCGGTGATGGGCGAGCCCGGCGATGTCGAGGGCGTCGAGCAGCTCGAGAACCCGCCGCCGGCGCTCGGCACCCCGCTGGCGGGTGAGCAGCAGGGGCAGCTCGACATTCTCGAAGGCCGAGAGCACCGGCAGCAGATTGAAACCCTGGAACACGAAGCCGAAATGTTCGTGGCGCAGCCGCGCCGCGGCGGTCGAATCGAGCCGGGAGACGTCTCGGCCCTCGAACAGGACCCGGCCCTCGGTCGGCGGCAGCAGACACGCCATCAGATTGAAGAGCGTCGTCTTGCCCGAGCCGGAAGGTCCCGAGAAGGCGATGAACTCGCCCTCGGAGATCTTCAGCGAGACATCGCGTAGCGCCCACACCGGCCCGGCGCCGAGGTCGAACCGGCGGGCGACGGCTTGCAGTTCGATCAGGGTCATCGGTCGTTCCTCAAAAGCTCCAGCGGAGTCGCAATTGGTAGATCATCCGGTCGAGCCGATCGGCTCCCGCGAACCGCAACACCGAGGCGGTCCACTGGAGGTCGGGGACCGGGTGCGCCTCGAGACGCAGCTGCACGGTGTGAGTGTCGGAGGCCTCGTCGAAGAAGTAGTTCGCGGCGAGCGAGCCGTCGATCTCGGGCAGCCGGCGGGAGAGCCCGAGAAACGCACGGTCGCGGCCCCGGCCCAGCGGGTCGAAGAGATCGGCGTTCTGCGGCAGCGCGTCCGCGAGCTGGCGGGACTCGCGCGCCGAGTCGCCCTCGTCGTCGTGGTACAGCTCGGCGATCAGCAACACCTCGGCCGGCAGGGCGACGTTGAATCCCACCAGCCAGCTCAGGTACTCGCCGTCCCCACGCACCCGCCGAGCCGAGTCGGCGGCCACGAAGGCGCGCTCGCTGCGCCGCCGGTAGAGGGCCTCGCCGACCCAGGCGAAGGGTCCGACGACCCCGGTGGCTTCGAGGCCGAACCGGTGGTTGGCCCGCTCGCCGAAGACCCCGGAGACGGCCAGCCCCACGTCGCCCACCGACGAGGCCCCGCGCAGAGCCACCTCGGTGGCATCCGCGGCGCCGCTCTCCGGCAGGACCAGCAGGGAGAGATTGCCGCGGTCGCCGAACAGCCGCAGCTCGGCGAGGTTCTCGCCCGCCAGCGCGGTGTCCGAGAACAGCAGGTCCTTCTGCTGCTCGATGGTGCGAACCGGGTTCCACACCGTGCCCACCCCCCAGCCGAGGCCGGCCTTGCCGGCGCGCAGGGAGACCTTGCGATCGGCCCGGGTCCAACCGAGCCAGCCCTGATAGAGCCGGCCTTGGCTGCCGCCCGTCTCCGCCGCGGCACTGCCGAACAATTCGGCAAAGGCCCGAAAACCGCCGCGCTCGAGATCGAGCGCCAGGTCCGCCCGGGCCAGCACGCGGTGCGGGTCGACACCCGAGCCGAGCCGCTCGGCGGTGGGCGAATCGGCCAGGTCCCTGGCCTCGGCGAACAGCTCGACATAGCCGCGATGGGAGAAGGAGGTCTCCTTCGCCGGCCCGGCCGCGAGCGCTGCCATCAGGAACAGGGCCATCATTTCTGGTCCAGGCTCTCGCCCTGAAACAGTGCCAGGGGCAGATCGCGGCCCGTGGCCAGCTCTTCCACCAAGAGCACGGTGACCTCCTGGCGGCCGACGTCCGGGGTCACCGCGAGCCGGCCGAGGTAGTGCACGCCGGTCGGGGTCTGCTTCGGCTGGGAGTACTCGAGAGTCTTGATCCGTTTGCCGGAGCGGGTGAAGAACTCCTGGCGCAACGGTGCCGCGTCCTCCTCGGCGACCCACAGCAGGACGCGCGGATAGGCCGCCTGGCGGCCCTTGCCGGTCAGCTCGAGGCGCACCGCGGCGCGGCCGGCGAGCGTCTCCCGACCGACGACGGCGGCGGTGTAGTCCTCGACGAGGTCGGTCCGCAGCAGGTCCGCGTTGGAGAAGCCCGAGCCGAGGAAGCTCTGCCGCGCCGAGAGCACGATCGGCCGGCCGAGATCGGGCAGGTACATCCACATCTTGTCGCCGACGCGCAGGATCTTGCGGTCGCGCTCCCGCGCCGGTTCCAGGAACTCGATGCGCAGGCGCGAGCTGTCCTTCTTGTAGACCCGCATGCCGTAGCGCCGCACCGGTGAGCTCCCGGTCTGGACCTCCATCGTCATCCGCGTCTCGGAGTCCGGGAAGTTCAGCCAGGCGGTCGCCCGGCCGAGGAGATCGGCCGCGTTCGGCTCCGCGGGACCGGTCCCCAAAAGCACCAGCACGAGGGCGAGGGGGCCGATCACCATGGCGTTCCTCCAGGGTCTTGGGACTTGCCGTGGACGGCTTTCCAGGCTGGCCCGAAGGCGCCGGCGAGGCTCGTGCCGACGCCCGCGAGGCCGATCGCAACGAGCTGGTAGGGGGCCAGTGCGGTGGTCAGCCGACCGGTTCCGAAGGCGTTCTTGGCCAGGCCCTCGAGGGCGATACCCGCGTTGCCGACGGCGAGATGGAGCCCGCAGGTCACAAGCGCCGCCAGCGCCGTGGCGGCCACCGCCAGCAGGCCGGCCTCGGCCAGCACCAGCAGCACGATGCGGCGCGGCGGGAAGCCCAGGGCCAGAAGCGTCGCCAGCTCGCGCCGCCGCTCGCGCACCGAAAGCGCCAGCAGCATGGTCAATCCGAGACCGGCCACGGCATAGAGCAAGACGGCGAAGCTCGTGAACGTCCAGCGCAGGGCGGTCACGATGCCGAGCAGGAACCCGGCACCGGCATGGAAGTCGGTCACCGTGACCGGCAGCCCGGCGAGCCGTTCGGTGAGCTCGGCGGCGAGCGCCGGGGCCTGGTCCAGATCCTCGAGGTCGACCAGCGTGCGGTTGGCGAAGGGGGCTCCGAACAGCTCCGTGGCGCTGTCTCGGGGCAGGTAGGCGTTGTAGTCGAGCCACGGCGCGACGTTCTCGAACACCCCGGTGAGCTCCAGATCGAGAGCGTTGATCTCCTCGCCCCAGGTGGTGGCCAGCACGGTCACGGTGTCGCCCACCTCGAGCTCGAGATGGCTCGCCACGCTTTCGGAGACGACCAGACCGGTGGTGTCGGCGGCGAGCAGGAAGCGGCCCGCGTGGGGCACGAGCGCGGCCCCGAGGGCGGGCTCTCGCGCGGGTTCGACGCCGATGAACCGCAATTGCTGGGCGGCGCCCGCGGCGGTCGTGGCCACGGCATCGAACTCGAGCCGGCTGCGCAGGCCGCGGGCGGAGACCCCGACCAGGCGCTCGGTCACGGCCCGGTCGAGGGCAGCGGCGGCCTCCGGGTCGGAAGGCGCCGGCCCCGCCGCTCCGCCGGGGGAAATCGACACCGCGCCGGTCTCGAGGGCGACCAGGTCCCCGGTGATCGAGCGGGTCAGCCCGTCGGCCACGGCGAGGGCCAGGTGCAGGCACAACGCCGCCAGAAACAGCGTCGAGGCGAGCAGCGCCGTGCGCTGGCGGTTGCGCCCGAGGTTGCGGGCCGCGAGGCCGAGCAGGCCGTTCATGGGCTCTGCCTCCCGAGCACGGTGGTGGGGTCGAGCCGCGCGGCCCGCAGCGCCGGCCCCAACGCCGCCAAAAGGCCGAGGACCAGGGAGGCGGCGAAGAGCAGGCCGAGGGCACCGGGCTCGAGCCGCGGGTAGAGTCGGGGACCGGCGAAAACGTAGAGCAGGGCCTCGTTGACGGCGGGAATGCCGACTCGACCGAGCCACAGCGAAAGAGCTCCCCCGAGCGCCAACCCAACCAGGCTCGACAGCCCAGCCAGCAGTACGCCCTCGCCCACGATCGCGCCGAGCAGGTCGCGCGTGCCGAAGCCGAGCGCCCGCAGAACGGCGATCTCGCCCTCCCGCTCGAGCACGTAGAGCGCGAGGGTGCTCGCCACCAGGAGGACGGCGAGCAGGGCGAGGATCAGGCCCATGACCAGCCGGAAGAGGTCACCCAGTTGGAGAATGTTCTGGAACAGGCGGCCGCTCTCGCGCCAAGTGGTCAGGTGCACGCCGCTGCCCAATTCCCCGCGGAGTCCCTGGGCCACCGCCGGTAGCGCGTCCGGATCCTCGAGCGTGATCACGAGCTCGTGGACCGCCCCGTCCTCGAGCGCGAGCAGCCGCCGCGCGCGCTCGATCGGAAGGTAGGCCAGCGAGGAGTAGAAGCGGCCGATGCCGCGGTCGTCGATGAGCCCCACGATCTCGAGCTCCACCGCGTTGAACGAACCGTCGACGGTGGACGCCAGGAAGGCCACCCGGTCACCGAGCTTGAGATTCTTGTCCCGGGCGAGGCTCGCGCCGAGCACCACTTCCGCGGCGTTTCCGGCCACGAAGCGGCCTGCGGCCAGCTGCAGAGCGGACGCCACGGCCACCTCCCGTTCGGGCTCGACTCCGAGCAGAAAGGCGCCCCAGGTTTCCTCGCGAATGGAGCCGAGGGCGCCGGCCCGCACCCGCGCCGCCACCGCCGCCACCTCCGGACGCGCCGCCAACATGGCGAACAGCCGATCCGGCTCCGGCAGCGGGGCGAAACCCTCGGTATCCGCCGCCGCCGGGTCGCGATCCGCGCTGGCGGCGGAGACCTGGAGGTGGCCGGTGACCGTCCGCACCATGGCATCCTCGAAGGCTCGGCGCTGGCCCGCCCCCTGGGCCAGCTGAAAGACCAGCACCGCATTGGCGAGCGCAACGATGGCGCCCACCCAGAGGGTGCGCGAACGGAACCGCCAGGCATTGCGCAGGGCGAGCACGGTGAGGCGCGCGACGGTCAAGGGGTCCGCCACGCTTCCGACTCGGGCCATCCCTGGCGCTCCGAAATTCGACTGGACACACGTCCCCCGGGGAGGGTAAGCACCCTCTTCCACAAGTAATTCGACAGATGTCAGGGAAGCTCGGTTTCCCGGCCAATAACTCGCCGGGAGCAGTCGCCGCCGCGCTCACCGCGTGCGCACGGTTGGCAGTCGAACTTATAGAAGCGAAACAATAAAAACGATCACGGAGTCAGGAGAGATTGCGCCTGCGACGGCGCTCCTCCGCGCTACAAACTGTCAAGCCTAACTTTCGGATCGAAAATGATGAGATGCCGGATGTCGATTCGCGAGGCACAGCACGAGCGGCATCGATTGCCCTTGCTCGCTGTCCTACTGTGGTGCGACGTTCGACGAAAAATGGGACAGCTGGCCGCGCGTGCCCGCCCCGGGGCGGCGTCAGCCGTGGCGCGGTGCCAGCCGCTCGGCCGGCAACCCGGCGCATTCGCGCAGGGCTGCCTCCACGTACTTGCCCACCACCGCCCCTCGCCACTGGGCCTGGAAATCGGTGTTGTCCATGGGGGTGGCGTGCTTGCGGGCCTTGGCCGCGGCGGCGGCGATCGACTCCGGCGTGAGGGGCTGGCCGAGGAGGGTGGCCGCCGTCTCCGCGGCGGCGACCGGGGCCGAGGCCACGGCGCCGAGGAAGATTCGGGCGTCCGCGACGGTGCCGTCGCTGGCGATCCGGACGGCTGCCCCCACCGACAGCACCGCGAAGTCGATCGAGCCGCGCCGGCGCAGCTTCCAGAACGCGCTGCGGACCTGATCGCTCGCGGAGGCCCCGGGCACCACGATCTCCGCCAAAATCTCCTCGGGACGCTTGGTCAGGTAGCGGATGCCGTCGTCCTGGTAAAGCGCCTCGAGGGGTTCCTCGCGCTCGCCCGCGGTCGATACCAGCCGAACCCGCGCTCCCAGGGCCAGCAGGATGGGCGCCGAGTCGCTGGCCGTGTGAGCCCAGCAGCGCGGCGAGCTCGGGGCCACCCAGCACACCTCACCCGCCTCCTTCATGCAGAAGTGGATCGAGCGGCGCCATTCCTCGGTCTGGTTGTAGTAGGTGCAGCGGGTGTCGACGGCGAGGTTGCCGCCGATCGTGCCCTGGTTGCGCAGGGGCGGCGAGGAGATCGAGCTCACCGCCCGCGCCAGGGCCGGGTAGCGCGCCAAAACCGCCGGGTGCTCGGCGACCTCGGTCAACGTCGTGGTCGCGCCCAGGCGCAGGTCGCCGTTGGCCCGCACGCCGTGGAGCTCGGCGAGGCCGGAAAGGCCGATCAGGACGTCCGCGTGCTGGTGGCGGCGCTTCAGGTTGGGGAAGAGATCCGTTCCACCGGCCACGAGCCGAGCTCGGCCGGTGGTGGCTCCCTCTCCTTCGAGCCGGGCGGCGGCCTCCGCCAGGGACGAAGGGCGGTGGTAGACGAAAGGGGGCAGGCGCAGCATGACGGGTTCCTCGGTGGGGCCTAATGGGTGGTCAACGCGGCGAGCCGCTTCTTGCGCAGGGCTTCCTCGCGCTCGCTCATGGTGCCCGAGGCGCCGCGGATGGCACTGTGGAACTCGGAGCGCTCCTCGTTGATCGCCCGGCCATCGCCGCCCTGGGCCGGCGTCGGTACGACGAGCGTCTCGCCGAAGTCGATCTCCGGGAACCGCTCGGGTCCGAACCGGCCCACGCCGCCCTTGGCCTGGTTCTCCAGGGCTTTCAGGATCATGTGGGGGTGGATCGGCACCTGGTCCACGCGCACGCCCACGGCGTCGAAGATCGAGTTGGCCACCGCGGGCATCATCGGCAGGAGCGGCCCCTGGCCCACCTCCTTGGCCCCGAAGGGCCCCTCGGGCTCCGGGTCCTCGATCAGATAGGTCGTCACCGGCGGCATGTCCTCGAAGGTCAGGCTCTTGTACTCGAGCAGCGACGGCATCTTGTGGACCAGGGCGTGGGAGCGGGACTTGGGCAGCCGCCGGTAGGACATCTCCTCCATGGTGGCTTCCCCGAGGCCCATGTAGACGCCGCCCTCGACCTGGCCGAGCACCAGCACCGGATTCAGGGAGCGCCCGATGTCGTGGGCGAGCCACACGTGCTCGACCTCGAACAAGCCGGTCTCGGGGTCGACCACGGTCTCGACCACGGCCGCCGAGTAGGAGTAGGCCGGCGACGGGCCGACCCCGGCGCCGCGGTAGCGGCCGGGTGACCGGGGCGGAATGTAGCTGCCGGTGGTGGCCAGGGTGCCGTGGAGGGCCTCGGCGAGGATCACCGCTTCCTGGAAGGTCGTGCCACGCTCCGGGGCGGCGGCGTCGAAGACCCGGTTCTCCGCGAACACCAGGCGGTCGACCGGCACCTCGAGCTGCTTCGAGACCGCCGTGGCGACGAGCGCGCGCGCCCGTTCCGCCGCCTCGACGGCCGCGTTGCCCATCATCAGGGTGACCCGCGACGAGTAGCTGCCGAGGTCCACCGGAGTCAGGTCCGTGTCGGCCACGCACAGGCGAATGTCCCGGAGGCCGACCCCGAGCACCTCCGCCACCAGGGCGGCCAGGACCGAGTCCGAGCCCTGGCCGATCTCGCTCTCGCCGCAGAAGACCGCCACCCCGCCCGAACGGTCGAGCTTGACCATCACGCCGGACTGGGGCATGTGGTTCCAATAGATCGGCAGGCCGGCGCCGCACAGGTAGGCGCCGCAGGCGAGTCCGAGGCCACGGCCGTGGGGCAGCTTGCCATAGCGCTCGCGCCAGCCGCTGCCGGCCACCACCGCCTCGATGCAGCGGCCGAGGGCGATGGTGCCGACTTTCAGCCAGTTGGCGGTCACCGTGTCGGGCTGGACGAGGTTGCGCAGGCGCAGGTCCGCCGGGTCGATCCCCAGCCGGTGGGCCGCTTTGTCGAGCTGGATCTCCCAGCCGAAGCGCGGCTGGGGCGTGCCGTGGCCGCGCTTCGGACCGCAGGGCGGCTTGTTGGTGAAGCAGCGCACACCGTCGAAGCGGTAGGCCGGCAGATCGTAGGTGACGGTCTGGAGGGCACCGGTGTAGTAGGTCGAGGCGACGCCGTAGGAGCCGTAGCCGCCGCCGTCGAGGGCGGTCCGGAGGTGCTGGCCGAGGATCGTGCCGTCCTGGGCGAAGCCGGTCTTGATCGCCATCGTGACCGGATGGCGTCCGCGGTGGCAGTAGAAGACCTCCTCGCGGGTCAGGGTCACCTTGGCCGGCCGGCCGAGCTTGAGCGCCAGGGCCGCCGCCACGATCTCGTGGTTGAACGGGTCGCTCTTGCCGCCGAAGCCGCCGCCGTTGGGCGTCGCCACCACCCGCACCCGCGAGGCCGGCAGGCCGAGCACCTTGGACAGCGAGCGGTGAAGGTAGTGGGGCGTCTGGGTGGAAGAGTAGACGGTCACCCGGTCGTCGTCCTCGGGCACGGCCACGGTGGCGTGCTGCTCGAGGGCCAGGTGGGTGTTGCCTTCATAGAAGAAGGTGTCCTCGAGGACCAGGTCGGCCGCCGCGAAGGCGCCCTCGAGATCGCCGAAGCTCATGGAGATCTTCTTGTGGACGTTGCCCTCGTCGCCGTAGTCGTGGATCCGCGGCTCGGGGGTCGCCAGGGCCTCCTCGACGCTGCCGATCGTGGCCAGCGGCTCGTAGTCCACCACCACCGCCGAGGCGGCAGCCCAGGCCGCGTCCTCGGTGGTGGCCGCCACGGCCGCCACCGGGTCACCGACGAACCGCACCTTGTCGGGGCACAGGGCGTGCTCGTCCTGGGACACCGGCAGGATGCCGAAGGGAATGGGCAGCTCGGCGCCGGTCAGATGGCCGAGGTACCCCGGAACCCGCTCGGCGGCGGAGAAGTCGATGCCGCGAACGAGCGCATGGGGCACGGTGGAGCGCACCAGGCGCACGAAGACCATCCGCGGGAAGGACAGGTCGTCGGCGTAGCGCGTGGCGCCGGTGACCTTGGGCCGTCCGTCCACCCGCCGGAATGGAGTACCGATCACGTTCCGGGGCTCCGGAACGACCTTGGGCACACGGGCAGGCTTGCGAACCGGTTCGGCCATGGAGGTACTCCGCGTGGATCTGAACGAGGGTTCAAATTCTGCCACGGAGGGGAACCGGGGTCAAGGAGTCCCCGCCCACCCCGGCCGCCACGCGGGGCGGCCTCTGCCCCGGTTTTCTTGGGCAGCGGCCGGGCTCGTCCCGGCCGGGGTGGGCGGCTACCCGCCGTCCACGCAGCCGCCCTTCAAGCCCACCACCCTCCCCCCTCCCGCGCTGTGTTCGACGAGCACGGCGCCCCGGGTCTGGGGGAACTCGAGGGACAGGGAGCCGAAGGGCACCTCCGCGGGAACCAGGGCGCGCACGGGCAGTTGGAAGGCGTTCGAGTCGGACTTGACGGCGAAGCGGGCGATCTCGGTGCCGTCCTCCGCGTAGACGGTGGCGATCAGGGTGGCCGGGTCGGCCTCCGCGATGCCGCCGGGGACATCGGCGACCACGGTCAGGGTGGTGGCTCCGTCGAAGGCGCCGCCGTTCAGGAAGCGGGCGCTCCAGGCGCGGCACAGCTCGTTACCCGGGGCGTTGATCGACAGGTTGAGGAGCGCGCCGCCGGTGGCCCGCACGCCGTCCGCGGCACCGCGGAGCAAGAAGAAGTCGCCGGTCAGGAAGTCTTTGTCCGGCCCGGCGCCGATCACTCCCAGCACCACCAGCCCGCGGGCGACGCCGTCGTGGTCGGTCCGCAGCCCCGGCTGGTCGCGCAGGTTGAAACTGCGCACGGCATGGCCGGGCAGGGCGATTTCCTCGGCGAGCTGCTGGTCGGGTCCGACCGGGGAGAGGAACAGGATCCGAACCACCACCGGGTCCGCCCTCTCATTGCGCACGGCGAAGAGGGTGGTCACCCCGGTGGGGTTGGCGGGCTCGACCTCGAAATAGGGAAGAAGCAACACGTCGGTGGTGGCCCGGGCCGCCCGGGTCTCGCCGGCGAAGGCCGTCGCGATGGCGGCCGTGAGCCCGTCGGCGGGGGTCGAGAGGGGCTCGGGAGCGCTGGGAGGGAGCACCGCAATGGGCTCGATCCGCACCTCGGCACGCGCCGAGCTCGCGAGGGAGAGCACGAGCGCGGCGAGCGCGAGGGTCGGATAGTGCTTTCGTGACATCGAAGTGGGCCCCTGGCATGCCGGAGCGGCAAGATTCTAGACGAAGCCGGGTCGGAATACCCTCAAGGTCGAGGGCGATCCTCACTCCGGAATGGGCGCACCGTAGAGTGTCTGGCGGGCAGGTTCGGTTTCCTCGCCGCGCAACCGGGCGGCCGCCCAATCCACGGCCTCGAGGATCTTGTGGTAGCCGGTGCAGCGGCACAGATTCCCGGCCAGGGCGGCGCGGGTCTCTTCCACGCTGGGCGCAGGATTGTGGCGCACCAGGGCGAGCGACGCCATCAGCATCCCGGGCGTGCAGTAGCCGCATTGAGCGGCGTTCAGATCGGCGAAGGCGGCCTGCAGCGGATGGAGCCGGTTGCCTTCCTGCAGACCCTCGACCGTCTCGATCGCCTTGCCTTCCGCCTCCACCGCGAGCACCAGGCACGACAGCAGCGGCTTGCCGTCCACCAGCACCGTGCAGGTGCCGCACTCCCCGAGCTCGCAGCCGTGCTTGGTACCGGTCAGGCCGAGCTCCTCGCGCAGGACCTCGAGCAGGGTGTGGTGACCGGGGTAGACCACGGTGCGCGGTTCGCCGTTGATCAGAAACGTCGAACGGATGGTGCGGTCATCGCTCACGGAACCTCCGGGGGAACGAACTGGCCCGCCGCGTCGGTCGGCGGCGGGATGAACGGGACGCCCTCGGCCAGCAGGCCGCGGATCAGGTGATCGGCGAACAGGCGGCCGACCTGGGCCGCGCTCTTCGGACCCTCGGCGTCGAACCAGCGCACGGTCCAGTTGACCGCTCCGAGCAAGGCCAGGGTGGCGATCTTCGCGTCGACCTCGGGGCGGAAGACGCCGCGTCGGCGGCCGTCCTCGATCACCGCGCGCAGGGCCTGTTGGTAGCGCTGGCGTCCGGAGGTCAGGCGTTCGCGCTGGTCCGGGGCGAAGCCCTCGACCTCGAGATGAGCGAGGCCGCCGCGGGTCGACTCGTTGACCTGGACGACGTGGCCGACGACCAGCAGGTACAGTCGCTCGGCGGGGCCGAGATCGAGGCGGGCGGCCCGCTCGGTGGCCTCGAGCAGGCCCTCGAGGCCATCCTCCTGGCAAAAGGCCAGGAGCGCCTGCTTGTCCTTGAAGTAATAGTAGAGGTGGCCCACCGCGGCGCCGAGCTCGTCGGCGATGTCCTTCATGCGGGTACCGGTGACCCCCTTGGCCCGAAACACCCGGGCCGCCGCGTGCAGGATGTCGCGCTTGCGGGCGGCGGACTTGGCGACCGACTTGGCGGCCGACTCCCGGCTTCCGGGTGCGGCCTCCTTGGCCATGATTCGAACCATCGTTCAAAAGTTTCGCCGGGGAGCCCGAAGCCTGTCAAGCGGTGGGGAAGTATGATTCGCGCCCTATGCGATGGATTACCGTTTTCTGTGGCTCCCGGACCGGCCGAGACCCGCGACATGCCGAGACCGCCGCGGAGCTCGGCCGCGCCATCGGCCGGCGCGACTGGGGGCTGATCTACGGCGGCGGAAGAGTCGGTTTGATGGGGATTCTGGCCGACGCGGCCTTGAGGGCGGGCGCGCCGGTGGTCGGCGTGATTCCGCGGGCGCTACTCGAGGCCGAGGTCGGCCACGGTGGCTTGACCGAGTTGGTCCTGGTCGAGACCATGCACGAGCGGAAGGCCGAGATGGCTCGCCGCGCCGACGCCTTCGCCACCCTGCCCGGCGGCATCGGGACCTTGGACGAGACCTTCGAGATCCTCACCTGGTTCCAACTGGGCATCCACGGCAAGCCGATCGGGGTGCTCAACACCAACGGCTACTACGACCCCCTGCTCGCGTTCCTCGATCGCTCGGTGGAGGAGGGCTTCCTCGGCGAAACTCGGAACGAGCTGCGCGTGGAGGGCGAGGTGGAGGCGCTCCTGGATCGGTTGGGGTGACGGCGGTCGGCCGACGCTCCCGACGGCCGGGACAAGCCCGGCCGCTGCCAAAAACGATGGACTCTCTTGGGGCAGCGGCCGGGCTTGTCCCGGCCGGGGTGGGAGGTGGGTGCCTTGCCCGGGTTTCGAGACAGCCTCTGAAGTCCGGCCGCTACGTTACATGAATGACGACTTCGCGCTGGTGCCGGGCGTGGCGGTGCTCCCAGAGAAAAATCCCCTGCCAGGTGCCGAGCGCGAGGCGGCCGTGTTCGAAGGGAATGCCCAGGGACACCGCCGTCAAAATGCCCTTGATGTGGGCGGGCATGTCGTCCGGCCCTTCTTCGCGGTGGGTGTAGAGCGGGTCGCCCTCCGGCACCAGCCGCGCGAGCCAGGCCTGGAGATCGCGCAGCACCGCCGGATCGGCATTCTCCTGGATGATCAGACTGGCCGAGGTGTGGCGCACGAACACGGTGCACAATCCCTCGGCCAGGCCGCTCTCACCCACCACCTCGGCGACCGGGGCGGTGATGTCGTAGAGGCCCTGGCCTCGGGGGGTTGCAATCGTGAGGTGGCGGATCACACCGCGGCGCCGGCCTTGCGCCCGGCCTTCTGCTTGGCCTGCCAGTTCTCCATGAAGCGGATCCACAGCTCGGCGAAGGGGCTCGCGATATAGATCGAGGAGTAGGTCCCCACCACCACGCCGACGGTCATGATGAACGCGAAGCCGCGCAGCACGTCGCCGCCGAACAGGAAGAGCGCGAGCGAGGCCAGGATGGTGGTGCCGCCGGTCAGCATCGTCCGCGAGAGGGTTTGATTGACGCTGCGGTTCATGACGGCGAGCAGGGGGTCGCGCCGGCTCTTGTGGAGATTCTCGCGGACCCGGTCGAAGACCACCACGGTGTCGTTCACCGAGTACCCGACGAGGGTCAGGAAGGCCGCGATGGTGGTCAGGTTGAACTCGAACCCGCCGAGGATGAACAAGCCCAAGGTGACCAGCACGTCGTGGAGCGAGGCCACCACAGCGCCGACGCCGTAGGGCAGCTCGAAGCGCAGCGCGATGTAGACGAGCATGCCGAGCAGCGCGAGCACGATCGCCCAGGTACCGCGGGTGCGGATCTCCTTACCGATCTGGGGGCTGACGGCGTCATTGCCGAGGACCGCGAGCTTGCCGGTCACGGCCACCGAGCGCAGCGTGGTGGCGGCCGCAGCGGACACGCCGGGCACGCTGGCCACCTCGTCCAGCGAGCGGAAGACGCCCTGCGTCTTGCGCTTCGCGAGCACCGACTCGGCGACCTTCTGATAGGCGGCGCGCGCCGCGTCGGGGCCCTGGGCCAGCAGGCCGTCCGGGTCGTGTTGAACCAAGAGGTCAGTCAGAGTGGCGGCGCCGATTTCGTTCAGGTCGGTCTTGGCGGTGGCCACGGCGCCGACCAGATTGCGCACCACGGCGAGCACCGCGTTGGCGGGCGTCGTCTGCTCGGCGGCGGCGCCTTCGCCGGCCGCCACTTTGATCAGTACCTGGTTCGAGCCCGGCTCACCGAACCGTTGAACCTGGGCGGCGATGCCCGCACGCTCGAGACCCTGGCGCAGGGTCTCCGGGTCGGCCGGGTCCTGGAATCCCAGGGTGAGCTGCGTGCCGCCGATGAACTCGATCCCCAGATTGAGCTTGCCGTGCCAGAAGAAACCCGCGACGCCGAGCAGCATGACCGCGACGGAAACGACGATCCAGAACTTCCGCCACTTCATGAAGTCGATGTTGGTGTTCGCAAAAAGATCCATGGTGCTACCTATTTGGGTTCGTTGAGAAGGGGGTGGTGATCGTCCTGTCGGCGCCGGAACCCGCGAACACTACCAAGAAGTGCTCCATTCCCGTCAAGCCGCGACCTCCGGCTCGGGCGTGCCCTCGAAGCGCGAGACCACCACGGCCGCCGCCAGATCGCCCGTGACGTTCAGGGTGGTACGGCACATGTCGAGGAATCGGTCGACTCCCAGGATCAAGCCGATGCCCTCGGCGGGCACTCCGACGAGGGTCAGGATCATCGCCACCACGGGGATCGAGCCGGCCGGAACGCCGGCCGTGCCGATACCGCCGAGGACCGCGATCAACAGCACCGTGGTCTGCTCCGCGAGCGACAGATGGACGCCGTAGAACTGGGCCAGGAACAACACCGTGACGCCCTCGAACAGGGCCGTGCCGTTCTGGTTCGCGGTCGAGCCCACGGTCAAGACGAAGCGACTGACGTCCTTGGGGAGATGGAGCTTCTCCGCGGCGACTTTGAGCGCGGTGGGCAAAGTGGCGTTCGACGAGGCGGTCGAAAAGGCCGTCAGCATGGCCTCCTGGATGCCGCGGAAGAAGCGCAGCGGGCTCATGCCGCCGAACAGCGACACCGCCAGCGAGTAGACCCCGAACTGGTGGATGGCCAGGGCCAGCACGACGACACCGACGTACTTGGCGAGGGTGCCGAGGATCTCGACGCCGAGAGTCGAAGTCAGATTGAACAGCAGCGCTGCGACCCCGAGGGGTGCGATGCGGATGACCAGGTCGATCAGCCGCATGGAGACGTCGTAGAGGCCGTCGATCGCCCCCTCGAGCTTGCGCGCCGAGGGCGTCTGGGTGAGCAGCAGACCGATGCCGAACATCAGGGCGAAGAACATCACGCCCAGCATGTCGCCGTTGGCGGCGGCCTTGACCGGGTTGTCCGGCACCATCTGAACGAGCAGGTCGATGCCCTTGGTCGGCGCCTGGGAGCTGGCCACCGGCGCAGCCGAGCTGGCGGCCTGCTGGACCAGCCGGTCGCGAACGGCGGGATCGAGCCCTTCGCCGGGCTTCAAGAGGTTGACCAGTCCAAGGCCGATCAGAACCGCGATGGTCGACACGCAAACCGTGTAGACGAGCGTCCGAAACCCCACCCGGCCGAGCTTCTTCAAGTCGTCGAGCCCCGCGATACCCATGGTCAGGGCCGAGAACAGCAACGGGATCACCAACATGAAGAGCAGGCGTAGGAAGATCTTGCCGATCGGTTGGGTGACGTAGGCGACGAAGTTGGCGAGGCCGGCGCTGTCGGCCCCGAGGAACTGGCGCGCCGCGAGGCCGCCGAGTGCCCCGACGAGGAATCCGCCGAGCAGCAGAGAGTGACGTGACAGGCGCATGGGCTCCTCGGCGTAGGAATCCGGCCCGCGACGGCGACGAACCGGAGTGGAATCGATCGGAGGCCGAATCGTAGAACAGAACCCGGATGGGGACGCCAGTGGCCTCGTTGGAGGACGGTGCACGCCTGCCCGGTCGTCGTCTAGATCTCTACCTGGGTTCCCATCTCCACCACCCGGTTCGGGGGCAACCCGAAGAATGCGTTGGCCGGCAAACCGTTCCGGACGAGCAGCGCGAACAGCGCCTTGCGGAACCGGCTCATCTTCGCGCGGCCGGTGGTCAACAAGGCATTGCGGCCCAGGTAGTAGCTCACGTCGTGCAAGTCGAGGCCCATTCGCCGGCAGCGGCGAATGATGTCGGGCACATGGGGGTTCTCAGCGAAGCCGTACCGGGCCGTGATGCGGTAGAAGCCCATGCCGTGGTCCTGGATCTCGACCCGCGAGTCCGGGGCGATCTTGGGCACTTTTTCGGTGGTCACGGTCATCAGCACCACCTTCTCGTGCAACACCTTGTTGTGTTTGAAGTGGTGGAGCAGGACGCGGGGCGTTCCGCCGGTTACCGAGGTCAGGAACACCGCGGTTCCCGGTACCCGTACGGGCGCCCGTCGCTCCACGTCGCTGACGAAGCGCTCGAGCGGCAAGTCGAGCTCCGGCACCGCCTCCGCCAGCAGCCGCCGGCCCTTGGCCCAGGTCCGCATCAGGAAGACGAGCAGCGCCGCGACCACCATCGGCACCCAGGCGCCCAAGGGATGGAAAACTTTCGGCAGGTTGGCACCCAGAAACGCCAGGTCGATCACCAAGAAGACCGCGCCTAGACCACCCACCACGCCCCGCGACCAGCCCCAACCATGGTGGGCCACCGCCATGAACAGTAGGGTCGTGATCAGCATGGTGCCGGTCACCGACACGCCATAGGCGGCCGCCAGGGCCGAGGAGTTCTGGAACGAGAACACCGCCGCCAGGCACGAGACCATCAAGAAGGAGTTGACCACCGGTACGTAGATCTGCCCCTCGACATCGCCCGAGGTGTGGAGCACGTTCAGGCGCGGCGAAAAGCCCAGCTGCACGGCCTGCTGGGCGAGCGAGTAGACCCCGGAGATCAAGGCCTGGGACGCGATGATCGTGGCCAGGGTGGCGACGACCACGAGCGGATAGAGAAAGGTCGGCCCCACCAGCTCCCAGAACGGCGCGTGGGCGGCCGCTGCGCCGCGTTCGAGGAGCATGGCACCTTGGCCGAAATAGTTGATCAGCAGGGCCGGGAACACCACCCCATACCAGGCCCAGCGGATCGGCTTGCGGCCGAAGTGCCCCATGTCCGCGTACAGCGCCTCGCCGCCGGTGATGCACAGCACCACGGCGCCCAGGGAGAGGAACGCGTGCCAACCGTGGAGCTGGAAGAAGTGGATGGCGTGGATCGGGTTGATCGCGGCGAGAATTCGCGGCTCGTGGAAGATCCACGGCAAACCGAGCACGGTCAAGGAGCCGAACCAGACCACCATCACCGGCCCGAAGTACGAGCCGAGCTTGCTGGTACCCCGGCGTTGGACCAGGAACAGAGCGACCAGGATACCCGCCGTGATCGGTACCACGAAGGGTTTGAACACCGGGGTCGCCACCTCCAGACCCTCGACCGCCGACAGGACCGAGATGGCCGGGGTGATGATGCCGTCGGCGATGAGCAGCGCGGCGCCGATCAGCCCCAGGAGAACCACCAGGTAGCGGGTCAGCTGGGTCTGATTCTTCGGCGCGCTCTGCTGGGCAAGGGCGAGCAAAGCCAGAATGCCCCCGTCGCCGCGGTTGTCTGCCCTCAAGATAAAGGTGAGATACTTGACCACCACCACCAGGGTCATGGACCAGAAGAACAGCGACAGCAGGCCCAAGACGGTCTCCGGCGTCGGGGTCAGTCCGTGGTCCTCGTGGAAGCACTCTCGCAGGGCGTAGAGCGGTGAAGTGCCGATGTCGCCGTAGACGACGCCGAGGGCTCCGAGAGCCAGCACGCGCCAGCTGCCGTGACCGTGAGGGGGGTGCCCCTCTTCGGTCGACGGTGAGTCGGAGTGGGGGGGCGGGCTATCGAGAGGAGAGTCGGGAGAAGTTGGGGTGGTCTCGGAGGGCATGGTCTTGAGAGTGCGGTCGTTGGCGGGTTCGGGAGGGGCTGGTCGCGCACCTTGGGCGTCCAGCAGAACCCGTGGATACTACTGTGGTTCGGGCGGAGTGGGAACGCTGCCGAGGGCACCCCCCAAGCCACATCGAAGCTTGACTTCCGCTCGTGTTGGTCGATAATGCCGCCCTACGCGTGCGGAAGCGGGAGCGCCAACCCCCCGCCCGACTCCCGACCGACCGGGACTCCGCTACGCCGTTGGGGGAATGCATGACGGACCACCGAGTGTCCATCCGGTCGTATCTGAGGATCTCCGCCCTGGTCCTCGTCGCCGCCAGCGCGACGGGCTGCGGCAAGTTCGCGGCAAGGGTCGAGTTCCAGCAGGGGAACCGGGCTTACGCCGACGGCGACTACACCACGGCCCTCGAGCACTTCAAGAAGGGGCTCGACCGGGATCCTTCGGTCGTGAAGGTCTGGCGGTCCGTCGGTCTCGCCCACATGGCCCTGATCCGGCCCGATGACGAGCCGGCCGAACAGAGCAAGCGCGCCGACGAAGCGATCAAGGCCTTCAAAGAGTACCTCAAGTACGACCCGGCCGACACCAAGATCAACGACTACCTGCTGACCACGCGGATCAACGCCAAGCGCTACGACGAGGCCCTGGTCCAGCTGCGCGAAGAAGCGCGGGCCAAGCCCAACGACAAGCGCATTCCTGAGGCGATCATCCGGGTACTGACCGAGGCAGGTCGCTTGCAGGAGGCCTACGCGGCGGCGACGCAGCCTGGCGTCGAGCCCTCGGCGGGGGCAATGTCGACCATCGCCGTTCTGGTCTGGCGCAAGGTCTACGTGGATCCGAAGAAGCCGCCGACGGTCAGCCTGATTTCGACGGAAGAGCGAACCGCGCTGGTCGAGATGGGATTGAAGTCGATCGACAAGGCGGTGAAGCTGGACCCCAAGGACTTCAGCGCTCTCGCTTATTACGGCCTCTTGCTGCGCGAGAAGGCCCGGCTCGAGCAGGACCCGGAGAAGGTCCTGGCGATCCAGCTCGAAGCCCAAACCTGGACCGAGAAGGCCATCGCCGCGAGCAAGGCCGCCACCGCCGCCGCGACGGCCACCACCGAGAAAGGGGGCAACTGAGCCATGTTCGAACAAGCCCTCGCAGAAACGAAAGTCAGCTCCAAGCGCAAGGCGAGCTTCATCTCGACCGCGTTGGTGCTGCACGGAGGAGTTCTCCTCGCAGTTCTCTTTGGACAGTACTGGGCGGTTGCCGCGGTCGAAGAGCCGCCGATCATGGTGAGCTTCTTCGAAGCCGCACCGCCGCCCCCGCCCCCGCCGCCGCCGGCACCGCCGCCGCCGCCCAAAGCCGCGGCGCCGACGCCGGTCACTCCCCAGCCGGTCACCACTGAAGTGGTACAGCCCGAAATCGTCCCGGAAGAGCTGCCCCCGGAAACTCCCGCCGTCGCCACCAGTGACGTCGGCGTGGAGGGCGGTGTCGAAGGCGGTATCCCGGGTGGTGTCGCTGGCGGAATTCCTGGCGGTGTCGAAGGCGGTATCCCACAGGAGCCCGCGGAGGATCAGATCTTCCAGGTCGGCGGCAACGTCGTCGAGCCGGTAGTCATCTCCCGCACTCCTCCCACGTACACCGAAACAGCCCGTCGCGCCCGCACTCAGGGCACCGTGGTGCTCGAAGCGGTGATCAACAAGCAGGGCGAGGTCACCAACGTCAAGGTGCTCAAGTCCCTGCCTTTCGGCCTCGACCGTCAAGCGGTCGAGTCGATCCAGCGCTGGAAGTTCAAGCCGGCCACCATGGATGGGCGCCCGGTTTCGGTCTACTACGTGCTGACCGTTCAGTTCAAGATCCAATAACGCGGAAAACGAGGAGAACTCTCGATGGAAGGAATGGGCAGTTTCACACTGGGAGAGCTTTGGGCATCGATGGGCTTCATCGCCAAGGGCGTGGTATTCGTCCTCGCCGCGATGTCGATCTATTCGATGTACGTCATCATCGATCGGATCCTGGTCTACCGCAAGGCTCGCGCCGAGTCCCTCTCGCTCGCCAAGGAGGTCACCAACCTGCTCAAGGCCGACCGTCCGAAGGACGCCGTCACGGCCGCCCGCAAGTACAAGAACAGTCCCCTCGCGCAGCTGGTGGCCGCGGGCTTGATGGAGTTCGAGCAGGAAAGCTCCGCCGGATCCAAGCTCTCCTTCGACGAGATCGTCGAAGCCGCCCGCCGGGCCATCGAACGCGCGGCCCTGCTCTCCTCGGGGGATCTGCGCAAGGGCATCTCCAGCCTGGCGACGATCGCCTCCACGGCGCCCTTCGTCGGCCTGTTCGGAACGGTCGTCGGCATCATCAACGCCTTCCAGGCGATCTCCGCCGCCGGTGGCGGTGGCAGCCTCGGAACGGTGTCGAAGGGAATTTCCGAAGCCCTCATCACCACCGCCTTCGGTATCTTCGTGGCCCTTCCGGCCGCCTGGGCGTTCAACAACTTCACCTCCCGCATGGAGCGCTTCCAAGTGGAGATGACCAACTCGTCTTCAGAGATGGTCGACTTCTTCATCAAGAAGCAAACGGGCAAAAATGCGTAAGGAGAAGAGGCACAGTTTCTTCGAACAGACCGCTCTCGGTGGGAACACCCACGCGGGCGACGTTCGAAGCGACATCAACGTCACGCCCTTCGTGGACGTGGTGTTGGTGCTGCTGATCATCTTCATGGTGGTCACGCCGCTGTTGTCGAATCCGGTTCCGGTCGAGTTGCCGGTTACCGACAGCCCCGATCCGGTCAAGGAAGACCCGAAGCAGCGCACGGTGTCGGTGAAAGTCGATGGCGTGATCTACCTCGACCAGGTCATCCTGTCGGAGTCGGCCCTAAAGGCCGAGTGCGAGCGGCTGTGGGATGCGGCTCCGGAGACGGAGATCGTGATTCGCGGTGACAGCCGCGTGAAGTACAAGCGGGTCCGTGAGGTCATGAAGATCATCAATCAGGCCGGCTTCAAGAACGTCGGGCTGATCTCGACCAAGCGCAAGAGCGGCGCCGCAGCGGCGGGCTAGAACGGGAGCCGAACATGGGAGTGAGCGTAGGAGGAGCCTCAGGCGGCGTACGGAGCGAAATGAACATCGTTCCACTCATCGACGTCGTGCTGGTGCTCTTGATCATCTTCATGGTCGTGATCCCCGTGACCCAGATGGGTTACGAGGTCAACGTGCCGCCGAAGAAGCAGGACGACGTTCAATCGATCGCCGATCCGAACCAGCTCATCGTGCGCGTCGACCGCGACGGCAAGGCCTTCATCAACCAGGAGGCGGTGACCGACGACCGGCTGCCGATTCGGTTGAAGGAGATCCTCACCACCCGGCGCCAGCGGATCGTCTTCTTCGCGGGCGACGGCGAAGTGCCCTACGACCGGGCGATCGCCGTCCTGAACCTGGTGCGCGAAAGCGGCACTGAAAACCTCGGCATCGTCTTCGAAGACCTGCCGGTGCGTTGAGCGGTACTCCGCTCGAGCGCCTTCCAGCCGGGCCGGCCCTTTTCGGGGTCGGCCCGGTGCCATTTGGCACCGACAGGGCCTACTCAGATCAGGCGGCCCAGCGCCCAACGGACGGCCGGAATCGATAGGCTGTTGCCCACCAGATCGTAGGCCCGGGCTGGCTCGAGGTTTTCAGGGAGCCGGAACTCGGCCGGAAAGCCCAGCAGTTTCAGCACTTCCCGCGGGCTGAAGCGGCGCCAGGTACCGCCAGGCTCGATCAGGTAGGAGCCGGAGCGCACCAGTTGGCGGCCGTAGCCCGAAGCGAAGCAGGCGGTGCTCGCCCCGGGGTCGTCCTTCGTCACCCGGTGCAGGGCGTGGCGGTATTTCTCCACCGTCGTCGGGTCCAGAACGAGGGTCGGGTCGGGCTCGCAGTCCAGGAACTCCGCGAGCGACCGGCGAGGGCCTGCTGGCAGCGGTAACTCCGGAGGAAGTCCACCGACCCGCGAAGCGAGCAGGTAGAAGCGCCGGCGCCGGTTCGGCCAGCCGAGCTCCGAAGGACACAGGATCCTCTCGCGCACTTCGTAGCCTGCGCTGTCGAGGGCCCCACGGAGGCGCCCGTGGGTGACCGAGCCGGCGAAGCCAGGCACGTTCTCGAGGCCCAGGCGGTCGGGTCGGACCTCGGCGATGCACTCGACGAGATGGACCAGGCTGCGGCTCCTGCGGTCTTCGTGATCTCTGCGCAGGCCCTTGGTGGTGAAAGGCTGGCACGGCGGCGAGAGCCACCACAGGTCGGCGCGGAAGGCGGCCAGCTCTCGGCTCGTGACCCACTCCAGGTTCTTCACCACGGTCCGGTGGGGGAGATTCGTCTGGTAGACGCCGAGGGCATCGCGGTCGACGTCGAGGGCGGCGACGATGTTCCCACCGGCACCGACGGCGACGGCACAACCGCCGATGCCGGCGTAGAGCTCGAGAATGCGGGGACCCTGGAGTGGCATGTCCGTGGCTGTCGATTCTCTCTGAAAGTCCAGACCTGGCGGCCGGCGTTTTGCATTCTTCGGCACCCTGCGCGGCGGCCGGCCCCTCGGTCCCGCGGATGCCCGACGAGGATCTCCACCCGATGACACTTCGCGCCGCCCGGATCTTCCTGCTCCTCGCCCCGCTCGTCCTCTTCGCGCTCGCCAGCCCCTCCGTTCCGGCGGACACCCCGGGCGTTGATTCCACCCTGCACACCCTGTGGGTCGCCACGACGGACTCCTCCGGCTCGCCTGCCGTCCCGGGAGCCCAGTCCCGCCTCGAGGTAGCCGTGGGCACCGCACCCGGCGAGGTGGCCTCGGTGGTGCCCGCGGGCTCGGCCCCGCGGGTGGTTGTCTTCTTCGATCTCGACCTGCTGACCGAGGGCGCTGCCCGCGGTTCTGCGATCGCCCTATCCGAACTGGCCCGAGACCTGGTGGAACTCGGACCGGTGGAGATCGTGCTCTCCGAACGGGATTCGATGCGCTTCGTGCCCGTAGTTGGCGGCGATGCGCAGGCGGTCAATGCGGCGTTCGAGGGCCTGGCGCTGCGCCAGACCGGCGGCGACCGCCTGGCCCGACTGCGCGAGCAGTTCGTGGCGGCCCTCGGGCCCGATTCCCGCAACATCACCCAGACTGTCGGTGAGGCCATCGCCGAGGAGGTGGCGGTCGTGCGTGGCGCGCGCGAGCGGCTTGCCCTTTTCGCGGCGGACGCCGGTCCTCAGCCTGGCGCGGTCCTGCTGCTCGTCACGGGCCCGGCAGAAGAGGACCCGCGTGGCTTCTACCGCCGAGCCCTCGCGGGTGTACGGGCCGGGCTGGTGGACCTCGACGCGGTTCCGCGGCCAGTGGTGCTTCCGAGTGCCGACGAAGTCGGCCGCATCCTCGCAGCCTACGGCTGGACTCTGCTGACCCTCGATCCGGGCCGCGGCGGAGGCCAGGCGCTCCTCGCCGGGCCGGTCACCCTGAGTCCTTCGGTTCGCGACCAGCTACCCTCGCCGTTGCCCGCGGCACCTGGGGAGAGCCAGAAGGCGCCTCCGCGAATGGTCGGCATCAAGCTGGGAGAGGACGACGAGGAGCCCGAGGAACCGGTCTTCGATCCTGGTCTGGGCGACTCGACGGCCTGGCGGACGGTCGCCGAGGCCACTGGCGGCGAGCTCTTCGGTGGGGAGCCCTTGGGCCTCGGCGGAGCTCTCGCGCGACTGCGGGCGCGCTCGCGGATGAGCTTTCCGGGGCCCGCGTTGGGACCCGGAGAAGTGCGACCGGTGGTGGTGTCGGCAGCCGGAGATGCGAAGGTCCAGGCGCCTCGTTGGCTCGGCCGGCCGCCGCTCGAGAGCGTTGCGGCCATCCGGGTCCGGCAACTACTCGAAGGAGAGGAGCTCGAGGGCGAACTGCCGCTCGAGGCGAGCCTCGAGCTGGCGGGGCCACGGCTAGGCCGCCTGGTGGTCCGGGTACCGGCCGAGTCTTCGGTGTCTTTGCAGCCTGCAGGCGCGCGCTGGACGCTCGGGATCGGCGGCGAGGAGGGCGAGCCCCTCGTCTTCACGCGGCCGGCCGCCGCCACCGAATCCGGCCTCCTGCTCTTCGACCTCACCCTTCCCGACGGAGCATCGAGCAGGGTGGCGGTGATGGGTGAAGACCTCGCGACCGGCCGATTCGGGCTCGCCCTGGCCACCGTGATCGAGGCCGGGGCCGCCCTGGAACTGGCCGATTCGCCCAGTGGACCGCGGGCAGTCCGCATCGAGCCCCTCGACCGGCCTTTCGTGTTCGGTCCCACCTCCTTCAGTGCGCGGGTGGCTTCGGCGGAGGTGCGGCGGGTCGAGTTCCTGCTCGACGGCGAGCCGGTGGGCGTACGCACGGCGGCACCCTGGGTCCTGTCCATCGACCTCGGGGAGGTTCCGCGGCGCCGCGACCTCGAGGTCGTGGCCACGAGTGCCGATGGCCGGGAGCTGGGCCGGGACTGGCTGCGGGTGAACGAGGGCAGTGGTGCCTTCCGGGTGCGGATCGTGGAGCCCCGGGCGGCGGTGGCCGGCCAGAGCCGGGTCGGCCCGGTGGATGTGGCGGCGGAGGTCGTGGCCCCCGAGGGCTCGGCGATCTCGCGGGTCGAGTTCTATTGGAACGCTACCGTGGTGGCCACTCGGTTCCAGGCACCTTGGCGCCAGCGGGTGATGATCCCCCCGGAGGAACCCGGTGGCTTCCTGCGCGTCGTCGCCCATCTGGTTGACGGCTCGAGTACCGAGGACGTGCTTTTCCCGAATGCCGCGGGCTCCGGAGAGCGCATCGACGTCGAGCTGGTCGAAGTCTACGTCGCCGTGACGGACGACGGCCGGGCCGTCCCGGGGCTAGCCCAAGGGGACTTTCGGGTCTTCGAGGAGGGTGTGCCTCAGGAGGTGGCGAGCTTTGCGGCGACCGACGACTTGCCGATCACCGTCGGACTGGCGCTCGACTCCTCCGCGTCCATGTTCATCAAGTTACCCCTCGTGGGGCGCGCCGCCGGGGAGTTCGTGACCCGCTTCCTGCGTCCGCGGGACCGTGCCTTCGTCGTCGGTTTCGGCGCCGCGCCGCGCCTTGCCCAGGCGAGCAGCGCGGACGGCGAGATCCTGGTCGAGGCGATCGCGGGTCTCGAGCCCGACGGCCAGACGGCAATCTGGGAGGGCATCGTGTTCTCCCTGGTCCAACTGCAGGGCGCCAGCGGCCAGAAGGCGCTCGTCGTGTACACCGACGGTGCCGACGAGGACGAGACGTTTTCCTACGAGACGGCCCTGCGCTTCGCCCGCCGGTTCGGAGTGCCGGTCTACGTGATCCTGGCCAACAACGAAATCGTCCGCACCGAGGGCCGCGCCCTCGGCGTACGCCGCTTCGTCTCCCGCGTTCGCCGGCTGGCCGAGTCGGTGGGCGGCCGGGTCTACCTGGCTCACTACGACGACGACCTGGCCAAGATCTACACCGAGATCGGCCGCGACCTGCGCAGCCAGTACCTGCTGACCTTCTACCCCAAGGGCGAGGCCCGGGGCTGGCGCCGTCTCAAGGTGACGGCGGGCAGCGGCCGGGAGGTGCGGGCGGCGAGCGGCTACTTCCGCTGATTCCCTATTGGCCTTGGCCGGGCACGTAGAAGATGTCGCCCGAGGCGTCGATGTTGATCAGATAGGTCACCACCGGCCCGCCGGCCGTCACTCGGGTCTCGATCGTCGAGTTTCGGCCCTTGGCGATCGGGTCGCCGAACAGGGTCAACAGACCGAGCTCGAAGTGCTGGAAGGGCAGCATGGTGCGGGTCTTGGTGGCGATCACGCCGCCGTTCGGGTCCTTCAGGAGGATCTCGAGGGTGGCGCTGGTGCCGAGGTTGACCGCGCCGTAGCTCGCTTGGGCCAAATCGCTCTGCTCGGCACCGAAGTCAATGGCGCTCGTGCCGGTGCCCTCCTCGGTAATACGGCTGTCGACCAGCATGCCGAAACGCTCGTTCGCCGGGTTTCGCGCGAGACCGAGGGAGAGCACCCGCGGCGCGATGCCCTGGGTGTTGTTCCAGCGCACGCGCAACGCGCCGGTGGACTCGGTCAGGTTGAACAGGTCCGCGATGGCGTCGGCGAGAAACAGCACTCCGTTGGCGGGCACGGTGCGCACCGCGGTACGGGGCGCGGTGTTGTCCTGACCCCGCTCGAGCAGCTGGAAGGTGAGGCTCGTGGGCACCCCGGCGTTGTTGAGCACGGCGACCTGGCTCTCGAGCGTCACGTCGAACCGTCCGGGGCCCTTGGCCACGCGCGGGATCAGGAATTCCGCGGCGGCGGACTCGGCGCTTTCGAGGGCGGGCAGGAAGATCTGGTCCTCGGAGCCGGTCTCAAGCAAGGTCGAGGAGGCCAGAAAGCGGATGCCGTTCGACTGGAAGCGCAGCGTGAACGGTCCCGGGCGACCGGCCGAGCCGGGGAACAGCTGGGCGATCGTCTGAGATCGGACGGTCTGTGGAGCCAGGTCGAAGCTGCGCGCGGGAGTGACCTCGACGCCGCTGGCATCGAAAAGCTGCATGTCGACCCGCCCGGAGGCGCTGTCGACGTTGGCGGCGAGGATCGAGCCCAGCCAGCCGCCGCCCTCCTGGACGCCGGAGACGAGCTTCTCGTCGGCAGTCCAGGTCTCGTCGGCCTGGCCCGGGACGAACTGGCCAAAGGTGCCGTCGGCCTTGTTGGGCAGCTCCACGTAGGAGCGGCTGAAGGCGGTCACCCCAGGCTCGCCAGAGACGGTGCGGGCGCGCACCTGCAGTGCACCCTGGCCGCTGGTCAGGTTGAACAGGCTGGCCAGTGCGTTCTGGAGGTAGATCGACTCCCCATCGGCGAGGGTAAGGGTCTTGGGCCCGAGCGGGGTCACCGAAAGCCCGCGCGGGACGAAGGTCAGGTCGACCTGGGCCGCCGGTCCCTCGTTGTGCAACCAGAGGTCGGTCTTGAAGGTACCGGTGTTGCCGCGTGGGCCGAGAATCACGCTTTGGATGAACGCGTCGCTCTCGACCGGTGTCACCGGCGCGTCGGCCACGGTGAAGGGCACCGTCGCGACTGCGGTCTGGCCGAAGTCTCCCACCACCGTCACCGTCGCCGTGGCGGCGCCCGGGTCGAGGAACAGCTGAGTCCGGCAGAAGGTCGAGGGGGCGCAAATCTTCTCGTTGAAGCCCATCGCGTCGCCGCCGAAGCTCCACCGTGCGGACTCCACGGGCCCGCTGAAGGTGGCGCGGAAGATCACCTCCTGGCCCACCTGAAGGGCTCCGACGGCCTGGATGGCGGTGCTCACGGGCGTCGGTGGCGGCACCACCACGGTGGTCGAGACCTTGCTGCTTTCTCCCTTGCCGTTGGACGACGCCACTTGATAGACGTAGGTCGTGCTCGGCGCGAGACCGGAGTCCTGGTAGGCGACGGTGTTGGCCGCCAGGGTGGCGAGCAGGGTCGGAGCCGCGCTGCCAATACCCCGATACACCTTGAAACTCGTTTCGTTGCTGGATTTGTCGACCCAGGCGAGGTCGACGGTGAGAACATCGCGGGTGGCTGTCAGGCCGGTAGGAGCGGCCGGCTTGCCTCCGCCCCCACCCCCACCCCCGCCGCCCGAGGCCCCCTGGTAGAGCG